>Ga0208699_1000327_pt1 | contig 9561 bp, 16 predicted proteins | sample DeeseametaMP2097_FD_185489 | JGI IMG/M metagenome (GOLD analysis project Ga0208699, IMG submission 185489) | Marine microbial communities from the Deep Pacific Ocean - MP2097 (SPAdes) | ecosystem: Environmental > Aquatic > Marine > Oceanic | place: North Pacific Ocean | collected 2011-05-26 | reverse complement strand
AGATTTATCAAGAGATGCTGTCTCTTTAATCCTAGAATTCTTTTGTAGCTTGTCCATTATACCCATCTTTTCACCTTCTTTTGTTCATCGTATTCTCGCCAGATTTCTTTATCCTCTTCTTCAATTTGAGATTTCAGTTGTTCTCTGAGTGGTTTAAGAATTTCTTCCTTTTTGTGTTCCTCGAATATTGCACAAGCCTTCATTGCTTTAATTATATCTTCAAGTTGTTGTTGTGAAATTGAAAGTATCATAAGTTTTATCCTGGAAGACTATCAAATGTATCATAGGCATCTGAATCATCTTCTTTTGGTATATTAAAATTAATTGCATCAGGATCCGGTGCATTAGAATAAGGGCATCTATCTTCATCTTCAAAAAATGGTGCAGTTAATTCCTGAACCATTTCATCAATTCTGCCATTAATAACACCTATTGCCGTAATTATATGTCCTGTTGCGTGTTCTTGAACTCTTCCTTCCAATATGTAGACTTCTTTTCTAAGTGTCCTGATTGTATCAATAAGTTCTTCTACCCGTTGGTTGTTTAATCGTATTTGTTTGTTTTCAGCTTCAGTCATAATATTTTGATTCCTTGTGTCCAGTTCTCAGCAGCATCTTCGACATAACTTAAAGAGTTGTTTCTGAATTCCTCTTTCGTTATCAGAGTACCTGTTGGGTTATAGTATGATATAGAATAAAACGAATGTTCCCCATCCGCTCTGCCTTCCGTGTTCTGAAACACTTTGGCTATACCGCCATCATCTTTGTAGTATTTGCTTATCAGTCTTTTATGTTCTACCATTAATTCATTCTCCTTCAAATTTGCGTTAAAATCCTTTAGTAACATATTACCACATGATTGAGCAACCAGATAACAACAACCCTATTATCACTAGAATTGGAATACATATCGCTATTATTATCAGTTTCATTACGACTCCTTACTAAACCACTTGTCCACAAACTTCTTGCCAACATAAAGTCCTGCAACTGCCAAAAGAACAACTGCAATATCAACACCCCAACCTAACCCTGTTTCCAGTTTAAAGCCTCCTGAGGGCGATATCTCAACACCAGCCGTTACCAGTTCTTCATCTGTAAGTGCTCTTTGTTCGACCATAACAGAAGTCGTTCCATCTTCGGGGTTATTCGTAATTTCTATTGTTTTACCTGCCATATCAATTCCAGATTGTTGCAACCACAAAGCCGATGATTATACCCTCGACCCAAAACGCCCACCTGTGTAGACCTGCGGCTGTGTGTTTTCTTAAAAATTCTTTTGTCCATTCGTTCATTAAAACTCTCCTGCTGAATCTATTAGAAGTTTCATATCATTTTCAACCAGATATGTTAAAATATTTCTTCTGTCACTGTATTTATACGATTTAAATTTCTCTATACTTTCCTTTTTGATAGATTCTGGTGTTTGATTTAGGTCTATCATCTCTCTATTACGCATATAATTTCGGAATGCTTCTTGTGGCATCACCTCTTTAAGTTTATCTTTATTATCCCACCACTCGTTTATGAGTTTCTTTCTCATTGGGGTTTGTCTGATGTGGTCGGTGAATGAGTTGTCGGGGGATAGAACATTAGGAACTCCGTCCGAAGAATCCCCTTTCATTATGTGTTCGAATATGTATTTGGTCGGGCCTTCTTCTGACTTCACTAACTTCTGTTGGAATGGTGACCATTGGATAACGTTTCCGAGTTGTTGGAGTTGAATGAAGTCCTTGTCCGCAGATATGATTACAATATTATGATTATGGAAAGGTAATGTATTTCTAACCTCTTCTGTAGCAAGAGTTCCGATTATATCATCTGCCTCTGCTTTCTCTACTTTGATTACTGCATAAGGGAAATTCCGTGCCAGGTCGGTAAGGGTTTCATCAAGTAAATTGTATAAAGTATCCCAATCCGTCTTGTCTTTCTTACGGGTTACTTCTCTGTTTGCTTTATATTGGGGATATACATCTTTACGCCACGAATGAGAATCGCAACATATCACCATTTTACCGAAATCATCTTCTGGATATTTAACACGATAACTCCGCAAATTGTTGAGGATAACGTGCTTTACCAGTTTCTTAGAGAGTTTTTCCCCTCTGTGTAATTGACCCATTATAGAACCAATCGATATACCATTAAAATCTACTAAAACCATAACTAATATTATACTCTATTTGACACTCAAAGTCAAGTTATTTTACAGAACCTTTACCTATTTTAACAGCAATGATTCCATTATAATTATTTTCTCGCAATAATACATCCTCGTCGAACTGTATTTTTGCTTCATAATAGTTAGTGTTACCTCTAGTATCACATAACATTACAATCTCACGTTTAAAGTTTTTCTTTCCGTGTTTCTCTATATCTTCTGAAAGTCTTTTCGAAGAACCCCAGTAATCCTGCCAATCGGTTTCCTTCACTCTAATTCGTTTGTTCTTTCTACCGATTAAGGGTGGTAATTTCCGTTTAGTCTTAAAGTATTTTCGTCCGACATAATCATAACCATTAATCAGATTCGTAATTCTATATACAAATCCATAATAATCACCAATATCTTTGGAAGTAAATTCCTTGTTATTGTAAATCCAACCCATCTTTCTCAAATTCTAATGATTGTTGATGGTATCTGTGGTCTTCACCGCAGAATGGACAATAGACCGTTTCCTCGTCTATCTCTTCAGCGTCCATATACCTATCATCAACCCCTATAAGAACTTTATAGCTCTTGTTACATGCCCTACAAACTGTCATAATGTTAAATCTCCTAATGCGATATGTGAAACCATATTGTCGTAATTTCCTACGTATCTTCCATCAATAAAAATCTGTGGCACTGCTCTTACATTTGGAACTGCTTCTTCAAGTTGGGTTATTGTCCAATCACCAGATTCAATATTTCTCTCTTCTACATGTATATTCTTTTTCTCTAAATAATCTTTTGCTTTTACACAATATATACAATTGTCTTTACTCCATACTACTGCTGTACTCATAAACTTAATCCCTCGAATGATTTTTTATCGACATCTTGTTTAACGCCACCGATCGTGTAAGATGTTATTTCTGTTTCTTGTGGTGCTACTTGTACTTCCCCACCTGATATCCATTTTTCCGTCCATGGAAGTGGGTTATGCTGATGTACATGAAATGGGACATGATAATTTAAAGATTTAATTCTCTTCGCTCCAATCCAACGTACATATTCTTTAAGGAGCTCAGCATTTAGTCCAATCATTGAACCAGCTCCAAATAAATAGTCACACCACTCTTCTTCTTGTACTAAACATTCCTCAAATAATTCCATTACTTGAGTATCTGTTTCTTCTTTAATTTTTACAAAATCTTTATCTTCTTTAATCAAAGTTCGTATAATATTTAATGATGCTGAAAGATGTGTATTTTCATCTCTACAAATTAACTTAATAATTTTAGCATTACCTTCCATTTGTTTTAATTCTGCGAATGCCCAAGAACATGCAAAACTTACATAAAATCTAATACCTTCTAATATGTAAATAGAAATCATACATAAGTATAATAATTTTTTGTGTTTATAAGAACCAAATTGTCCTTTATAATTAATTAGATTATCATAATGTACAGATATATCTACTGCGCATTCAAGTATTTGTGGAATGGAAATTATTTCATCAAAGACTTTTGATGGGTTTGGATATACATTTCTAATTAGGTGGGTGTATGAGCGAGAATGAATTGTTTCAAAGAATGCCCATATTTCTATAAGGAGTTCAAGTTCAGGTGCACTTGCTAAAGGTAATAATGCTAAGTCTGGTGATCTGCCTTGTACTGAATCTAAGAGTATTTGTCTCTTAAGGTTTGCTGTAAAGATGTGTTCTTCATTTTCTGTTAATTTACCAAAATCAATTTTATCTTTTGTAACATCAATCTCATCTGGTGTCCAATAAAATGATAACATCTTTTCATATAATTTTTGTAATTGTGGATATTTAACTACATCATATCTTGCTATGTCAACGCTTTCATCAAAAAATAAATCTTTATCTAAATGACCCTTGGTGTTTACTTTAAATACGCTATGCTTCATGTAATATATATATGAAAAAAAGGACCGGAGTATTGGGTGATAAGGGACTCCGGAGAAAACCTCAACTAGCTATTATGCAGCTAGTAAATAATCGTTATTGCCGATTAATTTTTCATTTTAAAGCCTTTGTTGGCTGACGAGTCTCGGGCGGATCTGCTACCTAGTCGATGCCTTGTCTCCCCCATTAAATACATTTTTATTTATGTATTTAAAACCTACCAAAATGTATTTGGTGGAGGAGGTGGGAGTTGAACCCACGTGTTAAGTGCTCCTACCCTTACCTTTACGTCGTTATATAACTCACTTCATTATTGAATGAATGTTATTTATGCATCATCAGATGAAAGTAATCTCCACAGAATTCCTGCAGCGATTAATCCAACTAAGCCAGCGTCTCCTAGCTGTTGAACGATACCGATGATTGTACCAATGACGTCACCGCCAAGAAATGGTACGCTTCCACCAAATACGACTTGTAAAACAATCGCTAAGCTAATTAGTGAAATACCAATACCTGTTGCAGCGGCTACACCGCCTGTGATTTTATCTAACATATATTCTCCTATGTCGTTTTAAAAGTAGTTTAGCCTTGTTTCGAAGGTGTATCATTTCATACCCCGTGTTGTGGTATAAAAATTCTCTTGTTATTATATATATATTTTCTATGTGTCGATTGACCAATTATGAAATGATTCTGGATATCCTGTTTTCCCAGAATATAATATATATATAAAAAATTACTTTTCCACTTGATATATTATACCATAGTTTAAGGTAAATGTAAACAGCTAAAGAGAACAATTTTCGCAATATTCTTCATATGCTTCTTCTGTTTCAAAATCTTCTCTTTCTAATTCTGTTTCGTCTCCTGCCATATCATATGTATTAAAATAATATAACTGTTTACCACCATATTTATAAAAAGTAATTAAATCTTTAAGCATAATAGACATTGGGATTTTATTATCTTCATATTGAGTTGGATTATAACTGGTATTAACAGATATACCTTGGTCAACATATTTTTGGAGTACTGCCATAATTTTAAGATATCCATCTGGTCCTTGTTGGTCCCATAATAAATCATATTTATTTTTAAGGTTATGTATTTGTGGTACAACTTGAGCCATTACACCATCTTTAGATTGTTTATAACTTACAAGTGCCCTTGGTGGTTCTATTCCATTAGTTGCATTACCAATTTGAGCTGATGTTTCAGCCGGCATAATAGCCATTAAAGTGGAGTTTCTTATACCACTTTTTTTAAGCTGCACTCTCAACTGCTTCCAAGGCATTCTTATTTTTGGCTTAATTAGTTCATTCACTTCAGATTTATAAGTGTCTATCGGCAGTATCCCGTGACCATATTTAGTCTCTAAATTCTTATAACAACATCCCTTCTCTTTTGCTAAATCAGCACTTGCTTTAATTAAATAATAAGACCATGCTTCTGCATATTCATCAATAGTGGCAAGAGCTTCATCATTATATCCAAGACCTCTCTTAGCTAGAAAATATGCAAAATTTATTATACCAATTCCTATAGGTCTCCTATTCATGGTTGACCTTTGAGCTGCTATAACTGGATAATTTTGATAATCTAATAAAGCATCTAAAGCACGTACAGATAATTCACAATACTTTTCAAACTCACTTGGGTCATTTATCAATCCCCAATTGATTGCTGAAAGAGTACATAAAGATATTTCACCTTTATCAACATCATCATAAGATTCTAATCCATGACTTGGTAAATTTATTTCGCAGCATAAATTACTTTGGTGTATAGGTGCTTGTTTTTCTATAAATGCACCATGTGTATTTGAATGGTCTACGTTTTGTAGATATATTCGACCTGTTTCTTTACGTTCTGTTAGGAATTGAGAAAATACTTCTAAGGCAGGTAAAGATTTTTTTCTAATTGAATATGCTCTTTCATACTTAGTATATAATTCTTCAAATAATTCTTGATCTTCAAAGAATGCATCATATAATCCAGGTACATCGTCAGGTGAAAAGAATGTTATTTTACCACCAGTTAATAACCTCTCATACATTAATTTATTAAACTGAAATGCATAATCCATATTACGAATACGCGTTTCTTCTGTACCTCTATTATTTTTAAGGACTACTAAATCCTCAAATTCATAATGCCATACCGGCATATAAACTGTTGCAGCACCACCACGTACTCCACCTTGTGAACAAGATTTTACTGCAGATTGAAAATATTTAAGGAATGGAATAAGTCCTGTATGTACAACAGAACCATCACCAATATGACTACCTACTGCACGTATTTTACCAGCATTAATACCTAAGCCAGCTTTCTTTGAAATATATTTAACAATTGATGTTGCAGTAGCATTAATTGAGTCTAATGAGTCATTAGATTCAAGCACTACACATGATGAGAATTGTCTTGTTGGTGTTCGAACACCTGCCATAATTGGAGTTGGGAGAGAGATATAAAATTGACTTACTGCATTATAAAATTCTTTAATAAATTTCATACGCCTTCCATTATATCGTGCAAACAATGTCATAGCAATCATTATATAAAGAACTTGTGGTGTTTCATATATTGTACCATTTGCTCTATTTTGTACTAAATATTTTGACTGCATTTGTTCCATGCCAGCATATGTAAAGTCATCATCACGATTATGATTAATAATATAATCATTAATATAATCTATTTCAGCTTCTGAATATTTATTTAATATATCTGAATCATATACACCAGCATCAATGTTATGGTCAATAATATCTTTAAGAGGCCAAGGATCTTTGTCACCATATACTATCTTCTTAAGCTTATAATTAATAAGCCTTGCTGCTACAAATTGATAGTTAGGTGTATTTTCAGTTATGAGTTCGGCTGTGGATTTGATAAGAAGGTCATGAATACTTGTAGACTTCATTTTCTCATATATTTGAACATTGGCCCGCATTTCAATTTCGGATACTGAAACACCAGTTAAATCTTGGCAAGCCCATTCAAGAACACGGTGGATTTTATTAATATTAAACGGTTCAGTTTCACCTGACCGTTTAGTCACAAAAATAGACGTCATTTCACTCCAATTTTAAATTATATTACAGTATATTACCAGCAGATATATAAATGTTTTCTCTTGTTTTATATATAGGAACACCCGCAAAATAAGATACGGGTTCTATAGAATCTAAATTCACAATAGTTCCTTTGGTATTTTCCAAAATATTGTGATTTAGTATGTGTTGACCTATATTGATTTCTTTAATTTCTTCATTTAGGTCAAGCGAAGTATCATAACCTAAGTCTTCCAATACTTTTAAAATATCATCTTCAGCCATACCAGTTTCTTCTCTTAATAATAAAAGAGCAGCAGCATATGATTTTATCATACCCTTACCAAATGGTATTTTTTCAAGTATTCTTTTTATATTAAATACTAATCTATGAAAAAGAGTATATGTTTTCTTTTGAACATTGGTTTGATTAGCAACCTTTACTAATAATTTACCATTAGCATCAATCACTCCTTCATCAAAGGCTTCAGTTTTTTTCCAAGGGGTTACAAGAAGACGTATAAATTTATACGTTATGAATAATTCTACAGCACCTTCTTTTAAATATTCGCTCATTTATAATTTCCTTAATACATCTATGATAGTTGAATCTAATGGAACTTCAACATAACTATCTTCTGGCAAATAATTTAAATATACCAAGAAGGTTTTAATGATGCTTTGCAAAGTTATGTCTGTCTTAGACATTAATATATCTGCACATACATCAGGTCCTAATACATTACCTAGAATAATAATATGGTTTAATATCAATCGTTCTTTCAAATCATCATCACGATAATATCTATTAATCAACCGATTGATATATTTAAATCTTGATATATCTTCTTTAAAATCTTCAGTTGTTGCCCATTTATCTTTTTGATAATGTTTCGCAGCATATAACTCAAAGTTATTTTTAGTCAATTCCATAATATTATTTATGGTTATTTTTTAACGAAGTCTTTTAATTGTTTCAATAAACTTTTTTTACTTTTCCGTTTGTCTAACTCAATACCAATTGTTCTACCATACTCTTCTAAATCATCTTTTGATGACCTATTAGAATATGTTTTAGCTTCATCAACTTTTTTCTTTTTCTTTGGTTTAACCCCATTCCATTCATCTATAAATGCTTGGTCATGTGATTCAATTACTAATAATTCACCAGTTGGTGAACAAAAACCATCTTTACTTGCAACTGTACCGGCAGGGTATCTTCCTTTATTTATTGCCATAATATTCTCCTAATTATTTAAACATATATCAGATAACCAGAAATTTTTAAACCTTTCTGATTCCTTCAATTTCACTTCAACGTGATTACTCCCCAGTTTATTGATTGTACCTTCAATACCATCAAGGGTTACTACGTCATCATTCACATTAAATAAATTACCAGCCACATACTTATCTCTAAGTAATGAGACTCGTTTTAATTTTATATCTTGTCTAAAGGAATTTTCTTCCGTTAAACCCATACCGCTACGAACTGCTTTCATTAGACCTTTAGCATCTTTAAATTTCTTTGGTAAACCACTAGTAAATTTAATTAAATCATTATCTTCAGCTGCAGCTCTCATTTTGGAAGCTGACATACCTTCTGCGCCTTCAGCATCTGGGTCTCTAACACCAGCACTCATAACATCTATTACATCAAATTCATAAAATCCATGTTTAGCTTTAACACCATTAAAATCATCTAAAAGTTTAACAAATTCTTGGTGTCTATCATCACCAACAACTAATTCAAATTCTGTATATCCATCTTTATAAGCGGTAACTGCTACATCCCAAATTGTTTTAACTTTGTTATCCATAAGGATATGTCTTGCATGTTTAGGAAATACCTTACGCATATATTTAATTTTAGTCTTCCAATCTAAGGGATTCTTTTTATTGCCTGCGGTTTGGGATGCATATACACGATGATCGCCTGTACCTTTTTTCATACTTATATCTAAGAGTTTTTCGTGACCGATAGTGGGAGGATTAAAACGACCCCAGTTTACCGTGACCGTTTTTACTGCGGCCTCTCTAATTAAATGTTCTTTAAATGTATATAATTTTGACATTATAAAATCTTTTTTAATTCTTTATCAAGTACTTTAATATCTTTTATTATTACATCAATGTGTTTAACTACTGGAAAAACTGAATGAATTTTAGAATCATCAAATTTTATTTGATTTTCTAATTTCCATGCTAAAGAATCAAGGTCACTAATAACATTCTTAACTTTAAGTTTTAGCCCAGCTGCATCTTTTCTAGTTAATGGCTTTTGTAATTTGCTTTTTGTTTGATTAGAAGCGCTTACTCTTTCATCTACATTAGTAGTATCTGGGTCTAAATTTTCATCACATGTACATGGGTCATTACCACAATCTTGACATGCTTCTTTCATCACTTTATATCCATCTTTTTTTA
>Ga0208699_1000322_pt1 | contig 9678 bp, 10 predicted proteins | sample DeeseametaMP2097_FD_185489 | JGI IMG/M metagenome (GOLD analysis project Ga0208699, IMG submission 185489) | Marine microbial communities from the Deep Pacific Ocean - MP2097 (SPAdes) | ecosystem: Environmental > Aquatic > Marine > Oceanic | place: North Pacific Ocean | collected 2011-05-26 | reverse complement strand
CGAGAATGGTAACCCAGTTGCTATTCACGGTTCAAGTTCAACGCAAGTTGCTCTTGGTACACTTATTCTTTGGATGGGTTGGTTTGGATTTAACGGTGGCTCGCAGTTATCGATATTAGGTTTTGAAAATGCAGATGCAGTAGCAAAGATTTTCGTTAACACTAATACGGCCGCAGCCGCAGGATTATTAAGTGCAATGGTGTACTCTAAACTTTGGTTAAAGAAGACCGTTTTGAATGTTACTCTTAATGGTGCATTAGCAGGATTGGTAGTTATTACTGCCGACCCATTGACACCAAGTCCTGAAGTTGCTGTATTATATGGTGCTTTAGGTGGATTGATTATTCCAGTTTCTATGTCTTTATTAGAAAAATGGGGTATTGATGATCCAGTTGGTGCAATCTCTGTTCATGGTGTTGCAGGTATTATAGGCTTATTATTAGTGCCAATTTTAAATACCGATGCTACACTTTATGGACAATTGGTTGGAACAGGTGCAATCTTCGGATTTGTGTTTGTATCATCGCTAATTGTATGGCAGATTCTTAAACTAACGGTAGGTTTAAGGGTAGGAGAAGAAGAGGAACTTGCAGGTTCAGATATGTGGGAGACAGGCTCTCTAGCGTATCCAGAATTTATGACAAGGTAAATAACAAACAAAATAGCGTCTTACAACATTTTAATTAATAGAACTTCAAAAAAAGATAAATAAAACTAGTACAGAACTGTACTTCAATCATGTATAGCAGAGTTGCTAAGACATGTCTTAAATATTTAATAAATTTTAAAGGACATTGACTTGGACGCAATTCTAACACTACTCGCAGGAACATTTTACGGACTAATAATAGGACTTATACCTAGTGCTGGAGCCACAACAGGACTCGTAGCACTATTCGGTTTCATAAGTTTCTTTGGTTTCGACCCATACTTGGGTGTAATATTCTGTATGGCCGTAGTAGCATCAAGCACCACAGGAGATACTTACGCAGGAATACTATTGGGTATCCCAGGTGCAAATTCAGCCGCGGCAACAATGGTCGATGGATATCCACTAGCACAACAAGGCAGAGCCACAGAGGCACTAACAGCCGCAATCATAACAAGCACAATCAATGGATTATTTTGGGGTACATTAACTTTTGCTCTATTGCCTCAGTATGTGAAACTTATTATGTATTTTGGTATACCAGAACTATGGGCTTTCATCTTGTTAAGTTTGGCGTGTGTGGGATTTGTCAGTAATAAGTTTTGGTTTAGAAGTATCATAGCAATTTGTGTAGGTCTCTTTATAGGATTAATAGGTATAGACCCAGAAACAAACATAGACAGATTTACTTTTGGATGGGAATATCTAGGTGACGGTGTACAACTTATGCCTTTTGTTGCTGGATTATTTGCTTTTCCTGAAATAATCGCTGGTTGGCGAAGAGGTAACTCAATCGCAACAATAGGTAAAGAAACGCATACGCATCAGACTTGGACAGGTATTAAAGCAGTTTGGAAATATAGATGGGATGCCTTACGTGGCGGAGCCATTGGAGCATTTGTAGGATTTTTACCTGGTCTTGGTGGTGCTATGGGAGACTGGATGAGTTACGGTGCCACAGTAGCAAGTCATCCTGAAGAAGAATTTGGTAAAGGTAATATGAGAGGCGTTGTAGGACCAGAAGGTAGCAACAATGCCCAAAAGGCAACTAGTATGATTCCAACAGTATTGTTTGGAATACCTGGAGCAAGTTTTGCCGCAGTATTATTAGGATTGTTTGCGTACTTAGGTTTCGAATTAGGAACACAAGAAATAGCAGATGATACAAAGTTCTTTGACAGTTTAACATTTGGATTTATGTGGGCTACAGTAATTACTGGTGTAATTTGCGTGTTATTCAATAAGCAAATTGCAAAGATAACTTATGTTCCCTACATTTATTACTTTCCATTCTTAGTAGGATTTATTATATGGGCTTGTGTTCAATACACAGGAGGTTGGCAGGATTATGCTATACTTGGACTCACTACATGTCTAGGATTGTTTATGAGAAAATACAAGTTTAGTAGACCTGCAATGTTGATGGCATTTATACTTGCCATAAAGATAGAAGCATTAACACTACAAATGACAACAATTTATACAATAGATAAATTAATGACAAGACCGTTGTTTTTAGTGATAATGAGTTTAGTAATTATGCTGTTAGTATTCAGTATAGTTAAGAGAAGTAAACTAGAATATGCTTAATTAAAAGGAGAAAAAAATGAAGAAAATTCTAATGGTCTTAGTGATATCACTAGGAATCGCAACATCGGCACTTGCCGATACATTTACATTTGTTGTTCCACAGAAACCAGGTTCTGGTACTACTGTGTGGACAGAAATTGTACTTAAAGAACTGGCGAGATTTATGCCAGGACACACTCTAAAACTTAGAAACTTTCCAGGTGCTAGAGATATTCCTGCTGTAAATGCCTTTCAAAACGAGTTAAGATTTGACGATACTATTATCATGGTTTCACACGGTGGTAATGGTGTATCATTCTTACAAGAACAAGTTGATTACAACTATGCTGATTGGGAATCAATTGGTATGATGAACTTAAACATCATTGTTGGTAAAAGACTTAATGCAGATTTAGACAATATTATATTTGCCGCTAATTCAGGTCGTGTTCCAGATGCAATGGGTATGGCTCTACTATTATGTGGAAAACTAGATACTATTGCTGAATACACAACTTGTTTCAAATCAAAAGTTACTTTCGTTCCAGGTTTTAAAAAGGGCGGCGACAGACGTTTAGCATTTAAACGTGGTGAACTAACTGTTGATAGAGAAAATCCTGCGGCATATAAGAAGCATATTGCTCCTAATGAAGATGCAGAAGTTTGGTTCCATCATGGAATTCTTCAAGCAGACGGTACACACGCAGATGATGTTAACTATCCAGGTCTACAAATGGAAATTTTGTATGAGCAAAAATGGGGCGAAGCACCATCAGGTCCAATGTATGATGCTTATGTACTTGGTAAGTCATTCCGTGATGCTATGCAAAAAGCATTTTGGGTAAACGCTGGCAATCCTAATGCAGAGTTGCTACAAAAAGCATTGTTAGAAATGTCTAAAGACGAGCAGGCAATCAAAGCCATTCAAAAGAAAGTTGGTAAGTATGAATGGGTTATTGGTGAAGAAGGTAATGCTCGTAGAGATACGTTGATGACATTTGTTACAGAAGATGCATTACGTGGGTTAGTTGAGTTCTCAAACGATGCATTAAACATTGCGGCAGTCTACAAAGAAAGCATTCTAAATCCAGATTCAGTAACAGTAGAAGTTGTTGAAGAAGTTGAAGAAGGTGGAATATTAAAGAGTGTTACTGATTGGTTTAAAAAGATAACAAAATAATGTATAAAGATGATGCTCATGTGGTATTTATTAAATACACAAGTGCGGTACTGATACTGGTAGCAATGATTCTTCATGTTGCCGGTATTACACCGTGGAATAGTATTTTACAAATGATTGCCGCAAGTGGATGGATATATGTTGGTTATAAGTGGAATGAGAAAGCAATAATACTTAACTTTCTTCCACAATTTGCTATTATTGTTCCTATGTTGATATGGATATATTTCTTGTAATTTAGACTAAATAAAAGACCAAAACTCTTGATATAAGTTTGGATATGTGTTATAATGAAAGTCTTTATAAGTCAAATACAGGAATATAATGCCAGTAGGAATAATTTCAGCAATACCAGAAGAATATTCAAAATTAGTATGGGATAATCCTCCAAGAACAGAAACAATTGTAAATAAAATCTTTAAGTTCGGAAAAATGGACGGTATAGATGTTATTGCCGCAGAATGTGGTATAGGTAAAGTCAATGCCGCAATCACAACTGGGTTACTTTTAGGACACTTTGGATGTGATAGTATAGCATTTAGTGGGTGTGCAGGTTCATTGAATCCAGATAAAAATATTGGAGATGTTTTAATCGCAGACGAACTTATTCAACATGATTACGGTGCTATTATGGACAACAAGTTGATTAGTTCAATCCCAGGAAGTTTTCCCGTATTAGACAAAAGTGATAATGATATTGCATATATCATGCCACAACATTTAAAAAACGCAATATCTAATGTAGTAGGTGATACGGTTTCGTTTGGTCGAATTATTACTGGTGATACATATTTGGCTTGTGAAAATACAAGAAAAAGATATTATGACCAGTTTAAAGCAGACGCAGTTGAAATGGAAGGCGCCGCAATCGCACAAGTATGTTGTGCGTGGCATGTGCCATTTGTTATAGTTAGAGTATTAAGTGATAAAGCCGGTTCAGATTCTCATATAGACTTCGAGGAGTTTGTAGACGAGAGCAGTATCACAGCCGCAAAAACAGTAAAAAGAGTGCTTCCTGTATTAGATGCTTGGAACTAACTAAATAGTAGTTAGAGAAGCAATGGTTAGAGAGTAATGATTAGAGAGTTTAAAGAAACCCCTTTTGAGTTAAAAGAACAAGAAATTCTTATAGATGGAGAATTTTATAAGGTATATCCGGATGCCTGGCCGGCATGTGAGGGACATTTATTATTCGTTCCTAAAATAAATACAACGGAATGTATAACAAAGACAGTAGGCGAAGTAATCGCATATGGAGACAACTTAGTAAAAAGTGGTGAGATTGACGGATATCATTTTGGTATGAATATGGGTGAAGCGGCAGGACAGTCTGTAATGTGGCCTCATGTTCATTTTCTACCAAGACACAAGGGAGATGTAGAAGGTTTTCCAGGTAGTATCAGATTAGCACACAAAGGACATAAGGGTTCAGAGTATTATGGATTTCATCCAGAAACAAAAGACGAATATAGAAAATCACACAAATTTTTATGGAATGACGAGGGAGAGACAGAATGAACAAATCATATGAGTCAAAATCAGCAATAATTCTTCTTTATGGTTCCGCAGAATTTAAGAAATTAGACAAGAAAACGAACGGACAACTTGATACTATGTGCGTGACAAATAGTATTGATACTAAAGATAACTTAGATATAGAGATGACTTATCCATCTAAAATTAATACACGAGCAATTTCTGTAATTAAGACAGATAAAGATTCTGATAACGATTGGAAAAATGTTGGTGGAAAGTATTACAACAAATACAAAGAACAAGTAGACCATGTATATTTTGATGATGAAATGCCAAAAGAGGTTTTTGATGGCGCAATGTTGGCCAAATATTCATTTTCTAAATATAAAACTAAAGATACGCCTAGTGTAGCAGAAATTCATGTTGATGATTATGATACAGTAGACAACTTATATTACTCTATCTATTTTGCACGTGATTTAGTGTCAGAACCTGGCAATGTCTTATATCCAGCAGAATACGCCAAACGCATTAATGATTCTCTATCAGACTTAGGAGTCACAGTAAAGATTTATCATCAAGCACAACTAGAAGAAATGGGTCTTAACTTACTATTAAGTGTAGGACAAGGTTCTGAAAAAGACAGTTATGTTGTTGTGATGGAACATATGTTAGGTAAAAAAGATGAAGATACAATTGCTTTAGTAGGCAAAGGTGTTACCTTTGACACTGGTGGTATTAGCATCAAGCCAGGTCGTAATATGGGCGATATGAAATACGATATGGGCGGTAGTGCCGCAGTAGTTGGGGCAATGCACGCCATAGCATCTCATAAATTAAAGAAAAATGTTATAGGTATTGTAGGACTTGTTGAGAATATGCCCGACGGCACAGCAATTAAACCAGGTGATGTTGTCACTTCACTTAGTGGGCAAACAGTCGAAAACCTTAATACAGACGCAGAAGGCCGCTTGGTCCTAGCAGATATTCTAACTTACGTACAAAACGAATATAAACCATGCTGTATCGTTGACCTTGCGACTCTGACGGGTGCTATTGTTCAGACACTTGGACACGAAATGGCAGGACTATTTTCAAACAGTAGTGATTTTTCAGAGTTAATTGTCTCTGCTGGAGAAGAAGTAGGAGAAAAGTTCTTTCGTATGCCAATGGGAGAAAACTGGAACAAGATGACTGATAGTAAGATTGCTGATATGCAAAATATTGGTGGTCCATATGGTGGTTCTTCAACAGCCGCTGAATTTCTATATAGATTTGTTGACAAAGACACACCTTGGGTACATTTAGATATTGCCGGCATGGCATGGAACCATAAACAGAAGGATACTATACCAGTTGGAGCAGTTGGATTCGGTGTAGGAACTCTATTTAATCTAATACAAAATTCTAATACTGAAAAACTCACAATAGATGAATCTATGAAGTACTAATTTTATATAAATACGAATATAACAATAGTACAAATAGGAATACAATATGGCATTTATTATAGGTTTTACACTTAGGTGGATATTTAAGTCTTGGCTCCTTGCCAAATTAGCAATCGTAGTACGAAGATGGCTAGTCAAAAAATATGCATTAGAGAAGAATTTCAAACAAACAAAATCAGACGAAAAGGTCAAATGGACAGACATTCATTGGTACGCCAATTTAGCGGCAAATATTTATAGGTCTAAAGAAAAAATCAATAAGGCTTACAGTAAAGACTTTGATGTCTATATAAATGAGATAAACGAGATTAGATATATGGTTTTAACGGACACTTCTACCAAATCTCATTATGTATCAATCCGAGGCACTTCTAATTCCCATAATGCAATGCAAGATATTAATTTCCTTAAAGATAAGAGTAAGAGATTAGGAATTTATATTCATACAGGATTTCACAGAACAGCCGAAATGATTGCTGATGATTTGTTATCCCGACTTAAAGAAGATTACAAAGTCTGTGTTACAGGACATAGTCTTGGTGGCGCGGCAGCACTCGTAGTTTCTTGGTATCTAGATTATGCGAATTTCAATGTTAAAGAATGTATCACTTTTGGTCAACCAAAAGTTACAGACTCACACGGTAATAGAACAATGCGTGATAAGATTAAATTGACACGAGTTGTTAACGAAACTGATGTTGTTCCTCTAGTTCCACCAACCGGCACACATCGCCATAGATATGCTCATACTGGAACATTAGTTAAATTATTAGACGATGGCAAATTCTGTCATCTACAAGAACCAGATAGTTTGAACTTCGGTGTCAATAGTTTCTGGTTATTTGCGGCAAGAGAAAGTTTCTCTTTTTATGAAATCGGTAAAGAATTACCAGACCACTATATGACTAGTTACCTTGCTAACATGAAAAAATGTGCAAGTAATAAAACTGGCGAAGTATTATGGAAAGATAGATTACAACATATCAAACATGAAGGAATGCTTGGTGAGTTTGGTAAGAAAAAGAAAAAGGAGAAGTAAATGAAGTACTCTCATATTCAAGACCCATTTTGGTATAATTGTATTATACAACGAATAGTTGATGGTGATACTGTTGATGTAGATATCGATTTAGGATTTGGTATTTGGCTACGCAAAGAGAGAGTTCGTATTGCCGGCATAGATACTCCTGAAAAGAGAACTAGAGATAAAGTTGAAAAAGTATTTGGATTGGCAGCCACTGCCAAAGCACACGAGTTAATTCCAGAGGGTTCACAATGTATAGTTAGAACTCGTAGAGATAGAGCAGGAAAATACGGCAGAACTATGGGTGATTTTGTACTTGAAAATAATAGATTATACACAGAAATCATGGTAGAAACTCATCACGCAGTTCCATATGAAGGTCAATCAAAAGATGATATTAAAGAGGCCCATCTAAAAAATAGAGAAATATTACAAGAGTCTGGTGAAATAACGGTTGACATTTAATAGTAAATTATGTTATAATTATTGTAACAATGATAAACAGAGGAAATTAATGTCTGATATACCCGAAACTCCAAAACCACAAGTTGCTGAATCTGGCGAATATGAGAACCTGATGGAACTCAATGAGCAGAATAAAGCAGAAGCGGAAGCAAATCCCGATGCCTTTCAAAGTCTATTTGATGTAGAAGAAGTTGAAATTGATCCAGACCATTGGACACAACACTGGAAAGGTATGCCAGAGTATAAGCAAGAAGATAATGGTCCATGGAAAACAATCAAAATGCATTTTCGAAATGAAGAAGATTTTAATGCGTTTGCGAAGTTGACTGGAAATAATTTATCTAAGAAAACAAAAAGTGCTTGGTATCCGAAATTAGAAATCACTAAAAATGCGTTACTACGATGGATAGAAGATGACGACGGAGACGAAGACGATACATACAATGACGAAGACGAAAACAACGAAGGTTGGTCATCAGAAGAACGTATGAATATTATTGGTCAGAATGGCAATGATGGGTTACATTATTCAGATGAATAACAGAACCGCACCAAAATATCCAGTATATATAATTTCTAAAACAAGACACGAGTCTATGTTTACTTCTAGGTCTTTATCACGTATGCGAATTAAACACTATATCGCAATTGAACCACAAGACTATGAAAATTACGACAAGTGTTTAGATACTTTTAATATTAGACCCTATGTAACGTTGTTGACCTTGCCATTTAGTAATCACGGTGACGGACCAGGTAGAGCAAGAAACTGGTGTTGGGACCACTCGATGGAAGTTCTAGGTGCAAAACGTCATTGGGTACTAGACGATAATATTGCAGATTTTTATAGACTTCATAACAATCTACGTGTACGAGTAGAATCTGGTCTTCTGTTTAAGATAATGGAAGACTTTTGTGATAGATATGATAATATAAAGATTGCTGGACCACAGTATCGTTTCTTTTGTGCGGCAGACCAAGCATATCCGCCCTATGTGAAGAACACAAGAATCTATTCTACACTTCTAATTGAGAATGATTGTAAGTATAGATGGAGAGGCAGATACAATGAAGATACTGATATTTGTCTAAGAGTTCTTAAAGATGGCGATTGTACGGTTCAATTCAATGCTTTCTTACAAGGTAAGTGTGCGACTCAAACAGTTAAAGGTGGTAATACTGAAGAATTCTATCATGCCGAATATACTGACAATGAAGAATTTCAAAAGACAAAATATAATACTGATGGCACAATCAACAAGTCACAGATGTTAGCAGATATGCATCCAGATGTTGCGAAAGTAGTTTGGAAGTACGGAAGATGGCATCATTATGTAGATTATCTGCCATTCAAAAAGAATATGTTAAAGTTAAAAGATGATGTAGAATTGCCAGAAGGCATAAATAATTATGGATTACAACTAAGAACGTATTCTAGTGTAAAAGAATTTGAAAAAGAACAGAGAGTAACTACAAAATAAATGATATTGCCTCCTAAAATTTTAATAATTGTAGCAATTACTTTAATAATTCTTTGGATAGTTCTATAAAAATCATAATTTCAGAGGGGAAATCATATTAAATAATTATATGCCGAAGTAGCACAGTTGGTAGTGCAACTGATTTGTAATCAGTAGGTCGCCAGTTCAAGTCCGGCCTTCGGCACCAGTTTCGCAGTAGTAAAGCAGGTATGATGTAAGGGTAGCCTTCCTCGTTGCCAACGAGGGCGTCCGAGTTCGAATCTCGGTACCTGCTCCAGTTTGTTCCTAAGTAGTTCAGTTGGTAGAACACCGGACTGTTAATCCGTATGTCCCTGGTTCGAGTCCAGGCTTGGGAGCCAATTCGGAGGGGTGACAGAGCGGCT
>Ga0208699_1000315_pt1 | contig 9739 bp, 19 predicted proteins | sample DeeseametaMP2097_FD_185489 | JGI IMG/M metagenome (GOLD analysis project Ga0208699, IMG submission 185489) | Marine microbial communities from the Deep Pacific Ocean - MP2097 (SPAdes) | ecosystem: Environmental > Aquatic > Marine > Oceanic | place: North Pacific Ocean | collected 2011-05-26 | reverse complement strand
CATTATTCTATCCTCAAGAATGAGTTCTTACCCTTGTAACATTATTGACACGAAAACTTCGCCATCCCTTTGCGTCAATATCCCATACACTAAGTACTTCTTCATTGACTTTTCTTTCTGGCACATCTTTCTTTTTTTCTATTGTATTATACCGAGCAATTCCCTCGATTAATGTACAATTCATTGTTCTTTTATCCCCGTTTATTTTTGTAAATGTAACTTCTAGTATTTCTTTTTGTAGTTGATTTCTTAGGTCTGCTCTCTCTACACTTATCATATCTAAATAATCCTCTGTGACTTCAATTTCTTTTACTTTTTTGTTTTCTTTCGTCATTCCTTATCTCCTGATATTCTTCACTATCTTCGACCAAATAACTCCACTTGGCCAATTTAGCAAGTTTTACTTTAACTCTTTCTTCTACTTCATCTGAATCAATAAGACCATTTTCTAATAATAATCCTACCATACACATTATATCACCGACTTCTTCAGTCAATTCTTCACTACGATAATTTCTCGTCCGCATTGCTTTAGAACAAACTTGAATTAGTTCGCCACATTCTTCCATGGTGATAACCATTAGTTCATCATCAGTATCTTTAATCATATTTATTTTTCTAACACAAAATCATTTTCATCTAGCCAAACAAAGTCTTTTGCGTTTAACACAAAATCATCATGAATCGTATTATACCAAAAGTCACTATTTGCATAAAGCACTGTCGGTGTTACTGAGGCTGTTATATTTAACACATTATTTTTAGTTTCTAATACATGGTCAAGAACACTCAACAACGGATTCTTTTCGCCAAATCTCATACAATATAATATATTATCATTCTCAAAATAATAACGAATATTAATCTCTCTACTGCCAAGAACATTTACTTTTTTTATAAAATTAAGAACAAGTGGCTTTCGTTCTGGTATAACTTGAGAAGTTATTGCTGTAGACCATGGTTCTTCATAAGGTGGTAACGAATCATATTTATCTATGAATTTATCAAATATCAAATCAACATTATATGTTTCTGGCAATCTTACAATCACACCTAATTCATCTAACTTAAAATTAGACGGTCCTGTGTTGATAAAGTTACTTAACTTAATTTCATATTCTGAAAATGGTATATCACTAGTCAATGCTCTATGAGATAATTTGAGTTTATAATAATCAATTATCTTTTTTGAAAATTTAATATCCTGTGGTCTAGGTGACATTATAACTTTAGACAAAGAGAAAGTCTCGTCTAGGCGCTTAACTACTGGACCAGCACCAGAGGTTGGAGTCTCTTTCAAGGCTTGCTTTGTATTGTCACGAAGTATATTACACCAATAATTATATCTACTGCCACCATGTTCTATTGGTGGAGTGACATCTGTATCTGACCAAAACAAAACAAGTGCTAATACATCTTCATGTATATCTTGTATCGGATCTTCGGGTTGATTCTCACCAGATAATGTAAATAGTCCTTGTTGCTCTTGATTACGTAACAAATCACCTAGTTTTACTTTCTTTTCATTATCAGTCAACGTTGTATCATCAAAAATCTCTTCTTCTGGAAATCCATAATAACTGTTCACTACATCATTCATTATTCTTCCTCCACTATAAATTCACCATCAACAACTGTACTCACTATAAATTTTTGAATGCCTATTTCTCCTCCTCTTTTGATAAATCTTCGCCCACCATCAATATAACCTGAATCTGTTTCAACAAAATCATGGTGACTTTGGCTATATCGCCATTCATCTCCTTCATCTTTTGTTTCTGATATCATTCCAAACTTATACTTTTCAATAGAATCTGCTTTACATATCATCATTCTATCTTCATCATCTGTATATAATCCGAAATAATAGTTATTATGGTCGGGATGAGGAGTATCACGATAATAGATATCAAATGGTCTATCACTCTCATCTAAATCAGATGTACATACATAATGTATTGGCACGCCGTCTTTTTTAGTATAATGAGCCGTTACTTTCTCTATATTGAATTGTGGTTTGTGTTTTATATTCATAATATTCTTTATTGTCTTGTTCAATTATACTTAAATTTACCTAAAAAGTCAAGCATAAATGATAAATACAATTAACATATCGTATAATCCACAGGAAAATATTATGGCACACAATGACAACAAAGACATTCTATCTTGGAAAAGATTGATAGATGCAATTCAAACCAATGATAAACTAAGAGTAGTTAAAGAATCACTCAAAGAAGGCGGAGTTCACGAACTTCGAGTAGACCAACAAACTCATATTACTGCCGAGCATCACGATGTAGTCGTATCTTCTAATGATATGGGTATCATTGTAGACATTTATGACAAGAAATCCGATAATATCGATACGAACACATATTGGAATGATGATGTCATGGAAGGCAAAGAAGAAGTCACAGAAGGCACATGGTCAGTTCCAGAAACTCCAGAGCAAGTCGAAAAATTAACAAACTTACTGAAAAATCCATTAAACGCCGAAAAGGCTCTTGATGAACTTTATGATGTCTTTGGTGATGATGAATTATTTGATGATTTAGAAGTTATGAAACGTAATGAACCTGAAACTGATGTAAGACATGTGGTAATACGAAGATTAAAAGATATGAACTTCATTAAAGAAGTTAGAGAAAATGCAAAGCCAACTAAAGAATCACTAGCATCTACAACAGATGATTTATCTGCGTTGGAAGATATCGTTATGTCTTATTGGGATAGACTAGATGATGATATGAAAGCGGAGTTAAAAAAGTTTTGGGACGAACCAAGAGATACAGATGAAGTTAGAGAAAGTTGGACTATACCAGACTCTGAGTTAGCATCTAAAGATTGGGGAGATGCTGAGAAACATAAAAGAACATATAAAGTAATACACGCAACTAAAGGCACAATGGAAGTTGAGGCTACAACTTCATACGAAGCGGCTAAATTATTCGCAAAAGCAAAGGGATTAAAATCAACAAAAGATGTTGATGCCTATTTGGCTGATGCAGAACATGTTGCCGAAGATTCAGAAGATGGTGCGTCAGCAGAAGACCTGGTAGATATCATTACACATCGTATTAAACAAGATAATAACTTGATGTTAAAATTATTGGGCGATGAAGGTCCCGATTCATTAATGAACGCAATTGAAAATGTAGCAGACTTTTATAGTGGCACAACTGAAGTGGGTTCAAGTGATGTATCAGCAATGGTTGATGCAGTTAAGAAACAATTAATTTAATATGAAAATAAACGACATCATATCAGATGGCAATTCTTTAACAGAACTAGAACAATGGGGTAGAAAACAAACACCATTATTTGAAGGCGTTGCGTCTGCTGAAAAGTTAAGTAAATCACTTTTACAAAAAGCAGTAGATAAATTCAAAAGACAACCAGAACCAAGTGAAGAAAAATCTAAAGAAATGCAAGATTACATGGATAAGTTAGAACTTAAACTTGGTACTGAAAAAGTAGAAAAAACAACATTACAAAAATTCTTTGGTTTCTTTCGCAAACATCCAAAAATGATAGGATTAGGAGTTATGATATTAATTCTACTATCTCCTTTGTTACCATCAATAGCAGTAATTGGATTAAGTCTAGAAAAAATACTCTCAATGATATTAGCAGGATTATATGCTATGGATATCGCCTCACCTGCAGTCAAAACCGCAATGGAATTATAACCCAGACGGCAAAAGATAGTAGAAAAGATTTAATGTAATTTTTCTTTCGCTTTTTTTCTTGCCTTTTTATTTAATGTTCTTTTAATGAATTTTCCTGTGCCTGTTTTCCAATTATGTGTTCTATGCCATTTTTTTGAGGTCCAATCCCTAACATGATTTTTAAAATTTCGCATGATATATCTCCTTTAAATGTAGGTAGTTGTGAATTGTTGTTTTTTTGATTTGTTTCCCAAGATATGGGTCACTTTTAGATAGTAACACATCACTATCGGGAAGTTTGATTTCCCGATGTTTAGTGTGCGTGTCATTTATATAATATAGTTTCACTGAATAAGGTGGCACTTTTTTCGGAGAAAGTACCGAAACCGTGAGAATTGAGATGCCCATTACGGGCATTCTCAATTCAATATACCAAAATTGCGTATATTAGGGTCTAATCTTTTGAAAATAGTTTCCACAAAATAGCCGCAGAAATTAATCCAACTAGACCAGCGGAGCCAAGTTGCCCAACTATTCCAATTACAGTACCGATTACGTCACCACCTAAGAAAGGTACCGACCCGCCGAATACTACTTGTAGTACGATAGCAAGACCGATTAGTGAAATACCAGCCTCTGTTGCGCCAGAAACCCAGCGTAAGATTTTATCTAACATATGTTACTCCTGTTATATTAAAAAGTAGTTTTACATCAGTTCGGATGCATATATACCATTTCTGACACATACGATATCGACGGCAACACTATCGCTTTGAAACGATAGGAAACCCTCGACTAATTCCTAGTTAAATTATTTTTTCAAATATAATCTAATCTAGTGAAATCTCTTTATTTAACTTGTCGTTTTCTTCTACAAATGCCAGAAAAAAAATATTTGACAACAAACCTATTACGAAAAAACCGACTACAATCGTTAATACTACATATGACGCTATACTTCCTAATTCCATAACAACCTCATCCTTTTAATGTTTATGTTACTATATTAACACACAATGCTAAAAAAGTCAAGTTTTATCTCTTTATTCTTAAACTGATGTATTTATTGTGATATATACCCAGTTAACAACTGACTTTTAGTCAAAATTATTTCCTGTTGACCAATAAAAATCTGTTGGCGAAGATTCAGACCACCAGCCTGGGTAAGGATCTATGCCATCCTTGAGAAATTTATCAAGAAATTCCCGATTTGCTTTAGTCAATGCCTTACTTGTTTCGTTTGCTAATTGTGTTTTTGTTGCTACGTCACCATCAACGTGAACTGTAAATTCTTTGTCAAATGCGTTAAACGTAAATTTAATAAATTTTCCCATATTATGTTCCAAAATGAAATTCCTTAGACCTATGTCTATATGTATTATACTCTTTTGTTATATAATTGTCAAGTTATAAAAACGTTTTAATCAATTTTCTTTGTGTATCCATCTTAATTTTCTTATAATCTAATCCAATTTTATCATTTTTATAGTCAATATCGTTAAAATCAAAGACAAAACTAAGTTTATCAAATGGAATTCTTGCTTCGATACCATCAGGTACTGCTACAAGATATTCTTTAATATCTTCCCAACTGATTATTGCGATTGCATCTTGTTGCCCAATCATATAAAAATCTGCTGGATGGTCAACTGTAATTCCTTTATGTGAACCTAAGTTGTTCTTTAACTTCACATTCACTACTTTTTTCGGTAATTTCTTTACCTTAGTGAATAATCCATCAGAAACATACTTAAATTCTAAGTCAAATCCAGTAACTGAATCAACATGGTCACGACCAATTAGGTCAACCCAAGCAAGTCTATCACCTGAATACACTGCTACTGCCTGCTCGATAATATCACTCTTATCAAAGCGGTCTTTTCTATCATTCAACTGTGTACCCATCTCGGTAATCAGTGTTGAATATGCATTACGATTAAACACACCACGTAATTCTTTCGCATATGTTGTTGTATTCATTTGCCCACCCTCCACATAAATTATTGAATTTATACAGTAATTATAGCATAAAATCGCTATCTGTCAAGTTTTCCGCGATAAATATCGCTTTTTTTAGCAAAAATCGACTAAATGATTAAAAAATAAGCATATATTCAAGCAAATATGAGTTATAAATACATATAGCAGATTTCCGTATGGATTCAACTGCTCACAAAGAGAGGAAACCATATGAAAGCACTACATATTCACTTATACAAGTCGTTATCGTATCGTATATTATCGATATGTATAACCTTTGTCATATCATACATACTTACTGGCAATTTAACAATAGCAGGATCAATAGCATCTATTGACGCAATCATTAAATTTGTTGTGTATTTTTTACACGAAAGAGCCTGGGGTAAAGTATTCAAACGTCTAAAAGTTAAAAAACACTTATCTAGATTTAAAGCATAAATACAGTTAGTCTGAAACTAACATTAATATACAAATGAACCACGCAGATTATAAAAAAAGATTTATATCATATCTTACTATTTCAGTATCTATTTTAATTATAGGATTTGTTGTGATGGAATGGTATAAATATCAACTATTTTTAGAATACATAGAACTATTATGAGATTACACGAGTTAACTTTGCCAAACAATGAACCTTTTGACATGAAAGGTATTACAAACGACCTTGAGGGGACTCAAACTCACAAGAAAATAATTTCTATCGTAAAAAAATACTTTCCTGTAGCAGAAGTTACAGTTATAAGAACTCCTGAATTAGGAGAAGGTGAACTATCAATTGCCGCACATTATGACCCAGAATCTGATGAAGCAGGTGATACTGCTGTATTCATTAAACTATTATTCAGTAAAGAAGGTCCTACAAGTTATACATGGTCAGACAATAATAAAAAATACTTCGTAAACAAATTAAAAGATGCGTTGAAACACGAAGTACTTCATATGACACAATTTAGAAATAGAGGATTTCATCCAGGAAGTGATGGATATGTGGGTGCTGATGCTGACAATAATGAAGATAACGCACAAGAAAAAGAATATATGAGTCGTCCTGACGAGATTGAAGCCTATGCTATGAACATCGGAGATGAATTCATGCGTAAAGTAGGAAAAGATGGGGCAGTAGACTTATTAAGAATGGCTAAGAAAACGGCACAATTCAAAAATAAAGTCGGTCAATTCTTAAGTCCTGACATGTCGGCTTACTTTGCTCTTTTCGGTTGGGACACAAATCATCCTGTAATCAAACGATTAATCAAAAAAATCTATCAGTATATCCAAGAGCAATAAATTGATTGAACTATTTTCATTGTAATCTCCCAAATGCCCATTCTCGTTCTTCACACCACCAACATTCGCCACAATGGCCATAGCCAGGGTCTTTTACATTTTCAATAAAATAGTGATGGGTTGGATCATATGCACAACTTCTAGTTATAGAGAATAATGTTTCTATCAGATTTTCTTCCTTAAACATACTTGCTATTGTCTTTTTATCTATATTTGCCCACGGTGAATACCAGATATCATCAAATGATAAAACATCACGTTCAACGTTTGAGTCTCTGTCAAAGACCAGACTTAACTGATAAGATGATAAAACATCACGTTCAACGCTTGGGTCTCTGTCAAGTTCCAGCGATTTTAGTTTAAACGTGTCTAAGACCTTTTTCGGTGGATTAGCAGTTACTCCGTTGTAAACTATCTTAATTCTTTTTTCTTCAATAAACTGTTTCGGCATGACCAATAAACTGTTCAAAGTTTGAGTCTCGCAGTAATTAATATGATGTTCTATATTAATATTACCAGTCAACTGTATACATTTTTCTACTACTTGTGTTGCAATAGATAGATTTAGTCTACGTTTGTCATTGTTACCTAGTGAAAAGATATGAATTTTATCTTTTGAATGTTTCATCAAATGATATAATAAAATAGCACTATCAACACCACCACTTACCATTATTCCTACAGGACCATCATATATGTCTAAATTAGTCCCACAGCAATCAATCTTTTTAATCAAGATTCATACCACCAGTAATAGTCAATCCCATTTTTGGATGTATACCCGAATTAGCCGAACCGTGTAGCACATTATTGTCCCAACAGTATATGTCACCTTTTTTCCATTGTAACACAGAATCATTAGCAAACAAAAATTGTCCTTGTTTCCAATCTTCTAAAAATATATAAAAACGCAAAACAGTTTGATTTTCATCTCCTGACAATTCTTTTAAAGAATGCATTTTATCATAGTGAATTGGATATAATGCGCCTGGTGGTTGACGAGTTGTTTTAATTATAGCATAATCTATTTCAAGAAAATCTAATATTTGTTGAGTGTTGGTCGTTAAATCCATATCAAATTTTATATTAGCAGGATAAGGCTTAAGTCGTTCTAAATGTGACTTTGCATATTCATCTATATCAATGTCAAGTCCATTTTTGCCATATATACTATGAACCTCATGTAAATCTGGAGAATATTTTGTCATTTCATCAAATTCATACAAGGTATATCCTATGCCTTGCCATTTTTCAAGGGTCTGTATGGAACGTTGTTCCTCTGTTGAATGACTTTTTACCAGATTAACAAGGTCATCTGAAACTAACTCAACTATATTACCCAGCATTAATGCTTGGCCTGGTTTATATTTTCTAACTTCTAAATTTAAAGAATCTTTTTTTTGAGATTGTATCATTTATTTCTTCCTCCAAGTTGTCATTATCTCGTGAACACATTCGTATACATAATGGATCTATAGTATCAAAATCATCCCATGATTCATATAATCGTTGAAACCATGAATGTTCTAATATCTCTTTAAGCGGACGATTATGTATATTTAATTCATCCTTATGTTCAATGTAATCTGCTATCATTTTATTTTCTGCCATTGGTATATCATAATGAAGATATGTTGGATGTCCTTCCACTGATTTCATATCTTTATAAATTTGATTTTCAAAAAAACAACATGGCATTACTTGACCATCTGGACTGATAACTATTCTTCCTTCTAGCATCCAGTAACATCTTACTCCACATTTATTAGTTGTTTCTAACATAATCCTCTAATATCTTTATACTTTCATTATTTAAAATTATGTCTTTCAAAAATATACTTCCGGCATCGTCATTAAATCTACTTTGTTCAAGAATATTTATCTTATTATTATCTGTGTATTCAAATATTTTACGACTATTAATTTCTGCAACTTTATCAAATCTACTAGAAAGAATAAACATAATTTTTTCTACACCCAATTCTTTTACAAATTTTGCTATCTTTGGAATATCATCTTCGTTGTGTTTAAATATTATAGTAAATACTTCTACTTCTGATTCTGTGTCATTTAATGCTTTTAAATTGTCACAAATTAATTTTAAATCTGTGCCCACTCTATAATGTTCATGTTGTTGTTGTATAAATCCATCAATATCAAAAGTAACTACAAGTCTATCACCACACATTTCTCCTAATTCTTTCCACCACTTGGGCGTTCTAATGCTACCATTTGTGTGTATGGCTATTGTGGAACTTGAGTTATCAATAACATATTTACACATTTCAAATATATCTTTATTCATTATGGCATCGCCCCATTCACCACAAAATTCAAATTGCTGACAATTTTCTAAAATTGATATAGGAAAGTTTTCTTGAAATTGTTGAAGTGACCACTGATTTAACTCTAACCATTCTGCTTTACCTAGACCATTTGGATCTGTTCTAGGACATTGTGGACATTTAGCATTACAATATGTTGTTACATCTGCCCAAATCTTTAATTCATTATCATTGAATAATTCTTCATAATTTTTCATGATATTCCTTTGCCATTTTATCACGAATATCTTCTGCTGTGAGAAATGTTTCATTAAAATCCATCTTCATTTTTAAACATTCTTCGTGACTAAATCCTAAATTTCTAATTCTGCTATAATAATGATGATATGGTGGATTTATAAATTCATTAGAGAATTCTCCTGTTATTTCTAATGCCTCATCATATGTCATTTCTTTTGATTCCCATCCGCCCTGTTCTTTCATTTCAAAATTAAATTGTCCAGGATTCTT
>Ga0208699_1000314_pt1 | contig 9753 bp, 7 predicted proteins | sample DeeseametaMP2097_FD_185489 | JGI IMG/M metagenome (GOLD analysis project Ga0208699, IMG submission 185489) | Marine microbial communities from the Deep Pacific Ocean - MP2097 (SPAdes) | ecosystem: Environmental > Aquatic > Marine > Oceanic | place: North Pacific Ocean | collected 2011-05-26 | reverse complement strand
TGCTGACTTATGGAGGGCTAACTTGAGTGGGGCAGACTTGACTGATGCTAACTTGAGTGGGGCTGTTTGGAATGATGAGACTGTCTTTCCAGAAGGATTTGAGATTCCTGATGAATTACGGGGCTAGTTGTATTTAAGATAGAATGTTTAATACATACAGACTTAAGTCGCAGTAAGAATCCAGTTATAGCTAGATTGTGTTGTACATAAGCCTAGAGTAAAATACATGTATTTAAGTTAAAACTAAAGTACAAGAGGGAATGACGGTCTTCATGGGGTCGACTTCCGTGCAATATAATTTCTGTTTATTTATGTCAGGAAATGATGGGAAATGGATGGAAGTTGACTCACAAAAGGAGAGGTGATGAAAACACATAACTTTAGATTGTCAGCAGTAGTTGTATTAGTAGTGCTTTTGGCTATAGGTTGTGCCCCTGTAAGTTATATTGGTAATTCATATGAGCCTACAGATAACGTTGATCTCTACTTTTCTGTGGATGATATAAAGATGGAGTATACGGTCATTGGTCATGCTCTGGGTGCAGATGGGTGGCAGAAGAACCAAAAGAGGATAAAGGAAGCTTTGATTAAGGATGCTAAAGAAAATGGAGCAGATGCGGTTCTAGTCACAGGTATGAAGAGGGAAGTAAGGTACCCTTGGCTGTGGGATTGGCATGTAGACAGTGAGGTAACTGCCTTATTTCTCAAGTATAAATAAAAACTAAAAGCACCCGCATACTATACGGGTGCCTTTTCTTACTTCTTCTGCACCAACTTCACAAGCCCTACCAAAACTATTATTATTACTACAAAACCTAAAAAGAACATTAGCGTTTCCATAATATCACCCCTTACTTATAAGGTTAAAGATTATTGGATTTGATTTATAGGTTCTGTTCTTCACTATATATTTCTTCTCTAATTGTGGTTATCAACTCCTTTCTAAAGGCCTTCATCCATGATTGGCACCTCCACGGATGGCCTGTTAATAATGTTTAATTTATTTGTTCGTTCCTGTTATTTGTTCAACATGTTGTTTGGGTATAATACATCTGTTGGACTATAAAACACACAAATTTTTAAAAGAACAAAATGTTTTTATATGCAATTGCCTAGTAGGCTTGTACTTAAGTTAAAACTAAAATACAAGCAGACAAAGTATGAGGAAATATGACTGGGACATTATCTAAAGGTGTTTTGAGATCGATAACTGTAATGTTCTTATTTGTTGGGTTGCTTGGTATGTGGATGGGTGGATGTCAAACCCAAGAACTAAAGGTTGAAAGACTAATCAAAGCATTGCAGGATCAGGAGTGGGAGGTTCGTGCTTCTGCAGCATTGGCATTAGGGAACATAGGAGGAGGGGCTGGAGATGCCGTGCCTGCTCTTATAAAAGCATTGCAGGATCAGGATGAGTGGGTTCGTAGTCGTGCGGCAGTGGCATTGGGTAGAATAGGATCAAAGGATGTGGTGCCTGTTCTGATCCAAGCATTGAAGGATCAGCATGAAGAGGTTCGTAATAATGCGGCATGGGCATTGGGTAGAATAGGAAAAGATGCGGTACCTGCTCTGATCCAAGCATTGAAGGATCAGAATATAGAGGTTCGTCAATATGCGGCCGGAGCATTAGGACGCATAGCAGCAGTGGATGCGGTGCCTGCGCTGATGCAAGCATGAAAGATCAGAATCCAAAGGTTCATAATAATGCGGCATGGGCATTAGAGCAAATAGGCACACCAGAGGCACTGAAAGCAGTTGAGGAATATGAATCCCGACAATAATATGCCGACGGCGGTACATACATTACGTCGGATAATTTTCCAGCGCAAACGCACAGGTTCCAAGACAGCATAATCTCGCGTTATATCCCCCTGCATATGAGTGTGGCCTAAAAAGATGGGAAGGTAGCCAACTAACTTGTCAACCCCAATTCCTGCCAGCGATCCCACCACTTTACCTCGAAACCGCAATCGTGATACAATACCAAAGTTAGTTCCTTGAGAGTCGAATTCGCGCTAAAGATGTAGAGTTCGCCCAACATCTCAATCTGTAGAGGGGCCTAGGGGTACCCCGCTTTTTCAGTGAAGGCAAACGGTCAAATCAAGGCTGTAGGAAATGCCGATAACGATTAGGTGAGTCGTGACAAGTAGTGTGGCAAATTTAGGGTTTACAGCAACAGTCGAAATTAGCTGAAATCCAGTCAGAAAAAAGGAGAATTAACATGATTCGAGATCTCATTGTATATGTCAATGTCCTCCTCATGACGCTGATATTCATGACACAAAGTGACGCTGAGATTGACCCCAAAAACATTGTTGGCATCTGGCTATTTGACGAAGGCAAAGGAGAAAAAGCTACAGATTCCTCTTCCAATGGCAATCATGCGGTCTTTAAGGGTAAACCCAAGTGGGTGGGGGGTAAGTTTGGCTCCGGATTAGACTTTAATGGCAAGACAGATTACCTAGCCGCTCCGGACAGTAAAAGTTTGAATATCATTAATAGCATCACCATTGTTGCCTGGATAAAAGGCAACGCCTATCCGGCCGCAAATCATGTATTGCGTAAAATAGCTGACGCTGGCACTGCCGCTATATACATGTTGAGGATCCAGCCAGAAACTCTGAGGATATACATAGGCACTGTCGATAAACAAGTCAACATGGCAGGAAATACTATCTTGAAACCGGGTAAATGGTATCATGTGGCGATGACCTATGACGGCAAAAAAATAATAGCCTATCTGGATGGGAAAGTGGATGGGTCGCTAGATGCCAATGGAAAAATAGTGGAAAGCAGAGGGGAGCTAAGAATAGGCAGGGGTGAACCGGCTGGTTACTTTAACGGCGTTATAGATGAGGTTGGGCTCTTTAATAAAGCATTGACGGAAGGAGAAATTAAATCCATTATGATTGATGGGTTTGAATCCATATTAGCTGTAGAATTAGGTAACAAGCTAACTAATACATGGGCTAACATCAAACTTCGTTAGCGGTCCAGCAGCTGGTCAAAAAAACAATTACGGTTAGGCGGATGATCCAAGATCATTGATGAGATGAATCATTACCAAACTGTTATAAAAGGCTGAAAATCAGCCTTGCGCTGCTCATAAATTTCGTCAGAACACTTCGGGCGCACCACCTTCTCGTCTGCGATGGGGGGTGAGATGGTTGCCAGCAAGCAAGTCATCAGCCGTCCAACCCATTTTGCCATGGCGGACAACGCCGTAACGCACTTTGCCTTCATCTGTGAATGGACGCACGTTTGGCAGGTCCAGCCAGATGCGCAGGAGCACGCGCTTTTGTGATTCGTCATCGGTTTCGGCGTGGCCTTCTTTGCCGTGGAAAACCGTGTAATTATTGCAGAAAATGATGTCGCCATTGTTTAGAGGATAGGCAAAGCGGTTTGCGATGGCGGTCTCAGCGATGAAGTCGAAAATCTCGCTTTCTTCGTCGGTAAGTTCCTGTTCCGCCTTCTTTAGACCACCTCGGATCCATCCTGGGTGGAAGCGACAGGTTACGACGCCATTGGCAACGCTGAAGGCCGGTACTTTAAAGTTGGAGAATGGCGTTTCGTTGGGATAGGTTTCGATTCGGTTCCAGATAAATCCTTCATACAGCCTCGGCAAATATTCGGGATGCTGTCGGAGAATTTCGTTGTAGACAGTCATCGAGCTGGCAATGGTGCTGAGCGGATTATCTGCTGCCTGGCGGACACAGAAAAGTGATGCACAGTCAGAAAGGTCAACGTGCAAGGCGCTGGGTCTGGGTTTGCCGAGAATCCGCGCTCCGTTTTGAGGGCGCAGTTGGCCAGCGGTGATATAGTGAATCAGGCCTGCTTCGCTGTTTTGCGTAACCCCAATGCCCAAATGAGTGCACAGCCCCCAGTAGAGTTTTTCGAGATCAGGAAAATCATAATCTCCGGAGGGGAAACCGCTGAGCATCGCGAACCCTCGTCCATTGCGGATTTCGTTGAGCATGTTCTGAAGGGTTTCCTGCAATGAAGGTAGGGAGAAGTCTTCACGTTTGATTTCGCCAAACTGAAGTCCGCTTTGATTGACCTGCTTCAAAGCTTTGTCCAGGTCGGATCTATGGTCATTCGCCAGTGTGAATTTCCAGGATTCGTCGCGCTTCAGGTCTTCAGCTGTCCAGGCGCTGGCATCTGTGATTGGTTCCATCCACGGTGTCATTTTGGTTCTCCTGTTCGCATTAATTCTCAAGCGGATTTATCTCTGCACAATATAAGCGATCTTTGTTGAGGCTAAAGTAGATTCCTGACCTCGACAATACCTTCGCCAAAATAGCAGATACAAAAGGCTTCAAAAATGTAGTCCAGTTGGAGTTTACCACAAACTTCAACTGGAGTTACACCAGAAGCACTGAAAGCAGTCAAGGAATATGAATCCCGACAATAATATGCCGACGGCATACAATACGTCGGATAATTTTTCAGCGCAAAAGGACGGGTGCCAAAACCGCGTAGCACCGCATACTTTCACCCTATTTTCCTTATTTCATGACTGATGGCCAATTTATTAATCCCGTTCTAATTGGTGACCACCGTTTAATGATATCCTTGGGTAGGCGTTTAGATAAATTCCGTATCTTGGTTCTAGCATGAATTCACTTATATAGTTGAATTTAAGTGACCTGATATGCATAATAAAATATAAGGCAGTGTGAAAAATCAACACTGCTATCACGAGAAAATAACCCCTTGTTCGGTTGGAACTGACAAGAAGAGGAGAATGTAAAGATGAAATCTAAATATATGCTGATAATTGCGTTCTGTTGGTTATCGGTAATGATTACCACGGCACAGATCGACCAAAAGCCGATTGGCTTTTGGCAGTTTGATGAGGGAAAAGGGGACCAGGCTGCTGATGCGTCTGGCAACAAGTTCCAGGGTAAGATGATTGGAAATCCGAAATGGGTGGAAGGCAAAGTTGGCAAAGCACTCCAATTTGATGGTGCCAAAGCCTATGTTGAAGTAGCTGACATTAAAACCCCTCCCGTTTTGACTTTTGCTTGTTGGTTCAAGAAAACGGGAAAAGGCAATGGTGGAGTACCTCGGATTCATTCCAGTGGTGGAGGACCATGGACGCTAGAATATGGAATAGGCAATACTCATCAGCCAGATGGCCTCGGATTTTATCTTGCTTTTCAGGATGGTGGTGGAGCCACCGGGTGGAAAATGTTTTTCACCCCTAAAGAGGGAAGTTGGTACCATACAGCTATTACCTTTGATGGCAAGACGGTCAGAACCTACGTCAATGGGGAACAGAAATTCGAGAGTGATACCTGGAAAGGCAAGAAGATCAACTCTCATATTTCTCGGATTGGTGCTCATGCGCCTGGCGGCGACTGTTTTGACGGTGCTATAGATCAGGTAGTCATGTTTGAAGTTGCCCTCTCGAAAAAGGAGATCCAGAGCCTACATGACGGAACGTGGTTGGCAGTAGATTCTGCTGATAAGGTAACCGTCACTTGGTCAAATCTAAAACAAAAATAAGTTTGTTCTTTCTGCTACTCTCGTCAACCTTTGTAGATCGACCGTCGATCTCTGTCAAGGGGTATCCGTTGGTATCCTACCAACATGTCGACTAGATCACATGAGGTACTTCGGCAACCTGGTATCAGTCGACTTACTGAACGGGGTCAATGGTGTCGTTGAGTTCGGTGACAACCTGCTTGCACTCGTTACTGATGGAGTCATAAGCGGATATCAGCATACGCCACGGCGGTACATACAAAGCGTCGGGTGAAGACAGTCAATTAGCAAGCCAGCCCGCCATATTTCTGACAAAATCTTGAGGGAGTTAGGTTGTATTTAAGTTAAAACTTATGTACAAGAGGATGAAGGCAATTGATAGTACTTATCATTAGAGGGGATTAGTTATGAAAGGGGTTGTTTATCTCGGCGATAGTAAAGTTGAGGTCAGAGACTTTCCTCGGCCAGAGCCGGGGCTAGGACAGGTTGTTACCGAGATGAAGGTGGCAGGTTTGTGTGGTAGTGATTTGCATAAGTACCACAGCAGTCAAAAATGGGCCCGGGGAAGAAAGGGTATGATCTCTGGTCACGAACCGACCGGTGTGGTGGCGGAAGTGGGATTAAATGTCGAACACATTTCGGTCGGTGATCGTATCGCCGTTTACCATCGAGTGGGATGTGGTCGTTGTGCCGATTGTATGTCGGGCAATGATGCTTTTTGTTATACCAGCGGTGCTTTTGGCCGCACACAAGATGGGTCACACGCCGATTATATGTTGGCCGACGCCCGCCATTGCTTGCCATTACCAGACGACATTTCATTTGCCGTTGGTACTCAACTGGCTTGTACGGCCGGAACTGCCTTTTCTGCGCTCGGTAAGATTCCGGCCCATTCGGGTGATACGCTAGTCGTCTTTGGTCTGGGCCCGGTCGGTTTAGCTGCTTTGCTGATGGGTATGGGCATGGGGTACCGGGGAATTGGAGTAGAGATACAACCTTATCGCATTAAATTGGCCCAGCAGGTCGGTCAGGGGGATGTTATCAATGCTGAGGAGGATGACCCCGTAACAGTAATAAAGGAGTTGAGCGGTGGGAAAGGGTGTGGTGGTGTAATAGAGTGTTCTGGCTCCCCCATAGCACGGAAACAGGCAGCCGCAGTGGCTAGTCGAGGGGCAACCGTTGTCTATGTGGGCGGTGGTCATCCACACATCACTGTTAATTTCGGTGATGTGTTAGGAAAAGATCTAACCCTCAGGGCTAATTCCGTCTACTCAGTCAGACACTACTTTGAAGCTGTCGCCTTTTTAGGCCGACATCCAGTACCGCTGGATGACATCGTGACTCATCGCTACAAAATTGAACAGGCAGTTGAGGCCTTTTCTACTTTCGATCAGGGAGAAACAGGTAAAGTGATCTTTGAATGGGAGAATTAAGGCGTCACTAAAACCGTTTACAAATTGGTTCTGAACCTTTCCAGCTCTACCAAATAACCATGAGATAGTGATGTATCTCTGGAAGTACGATGAATTCGGTAATGTGATAGAAAAGAGAAATTATGGAGTAAATGAGCAGTTAATAAGTAGTTAGAGCAGTTGGTTGTTAACCAACGAAATAGGTGCAGATATATGAATCCCGACAATAATATGCCGGTGGTGATACATACAAATACAAGCGTCGGGTATTGCACGGGTATCAATAGCTAATTCTGAAGAGTAAGCCAGCCGCCATATTTCTGACAAAGTCTTGAGGTAGTAGGTTGTATTTAAGTTAAAAACTAAAATACAAGAGGGCGTCCGTTTTTACGGGTTCGACTCCCGTACGGGGTAATCAGGTAGGTGTCGACTTCCCCTAGTTGGCACCCTTTTTTCCCTTCTCCTAACTTATTCTATTCTGACCCTGTTGACCTGTAATTTACATTGCCATATAATAGCGATGTCAACAATTAGGGCTACTTCCCATGTCAGACGTCTTCATCTCTTGCTCCCGCTGGCACATCGACTGCGTTCGTCATTTATTCGGTCAACTGAAAGATCGTGACCGTGATCCGTGATCCATGGGCCGATTGGCAGGATATTTCAGCAACCGCCGAGCCGCTGACTCCTTCTTATTTATTATTAGCTCGGAAACCTGATTCTGTCACCTCTGTACCTTAGAGATTGAGCGTGCAGCTAATCAGAACCTGCAACGTTAGTGTGTTCCCTAGGATGATAGACAACTTGTGCAGAGGATCGCAGGCGAATCCACATGGGAAATAATGTCGGCTAAGGAGGGAAATTGATGAACAAGGAAAAACTGGAAACTATCACTGGTGCGGTGCCTGTATTGGTGATGCCGTTTGACAACGATGGAATTATTGATGAGGTTAGCTTGCACCACCAGATTGACTTTTGTCTAGCGGCTGGGGCTAAAGGAATCGCATTTGGGATAGGTAGTGAGAGCGACATGCTGACCGATGCCGAGCGAATACAGGTATGGACCTTGGCTGCTAAACACATAGACGGACAGCGTCCGCTGGTTGCAGCAACCTCCCATGCCAGCCGTGAAGGTACGATTGCATTGACCTGCCTTGCAGGCGAGTGTGGTGTAGATTGTGCAATGGTTAATCCTCAACCGTTTCAGCGAGAAAAGTTGGTTCGGCTGTTTTGTGACCTGTCTCAGCGCGTGGAGCTACCACTGATGATTCAGGATGTCGGTCAAAATGCGTCAGTGGACGTACTGGTGCAGGCGGCTCAACAAGCGGGGCGAGTTGTTGCCCTCAAAATCGAATCTCCGGACGCGCCTGACAAGATTGGACAGGTTGTGGCGGAGTTGCAAGCACGCAAATTGACAGCGGTGGGACGTCAGATAACCGTACTTGGTGGCGCGAATGGAAACCATTTGCCTGAAGAACTCGGCCGGGGCTCTGTTGGCACCATTCCCTTTCCGGCGATTATCGATGCCTACCAAATGGTATGTAATTGCTTCCAGACAGGGAATACGGCGGGTGGACAGGAAATCTATCTACAGTGTATTGTCCCATTGCTCCGGGCGGCGGCAGCTGGAGGTGGTGGCAACAGGTCAATATGGATGCATAAGGCAATCCTTCAACGTGCTGGCATCTTGCGGACCGCCTACTGTCGCATGGATATCGCGCCGGTTCCCGACTGGATTATGAAGAATGTATGGCAACATTTGGCTGAGGCTGATCTACTCATCTCTCGACGGTTGACCTAAGCCTGCGACGTGGTGTACTGTCCAAATATAATCTCCTCCGGACAGTGGGTTGCTGTCTGGATTATACTAGGGCGAGGAGTGGTCACTTTTGCCCTTAGTGGTTAGGTGGTATACACGGATTGGCTGAGGACGGTCGGTAGAAGGTGATTGTTTTTACCGATCAACAGACATTAATTTTTCCCAGCCAAATGGGTGATTTTCAAAATCAGTCTCAGGTAGTCCATTGCCGTAGGGTAACGGCTCACACAGCCACACGACGCTTGATCCCGGTGGCGAATGAATCTCCTGGGGTGTAGTTTTTCTTGATTAACATGTTGACTTTGGAGGTCAAAATGAAGATTGTAGATTTGCAGGTGATACCATTTCAAGTCCCCCGACGAGGATTTCATCATGGTGAGATTTTGCCTGAAACAATGGTTACACAGACGGTGACTAAGATCGTCACCGACCAAGGTGCTGAAGGATATTATTTTGGTGGTCGAGGGCATGGCGACATGGATGGTATGTCTGCTGAGCAGATCGGGGCGATGCAGGGCCGAATTAAAAACCTGGTGTTGGGGCACGACCCCTTTGATCGGGAAAAGTTCTGGCACTGGTTGTGGGTGGCTAAAGTAGATGAGAATTTGTTGAGCGTGTTGGATATGGCATTGTGGGATTTGCAGGCGCGGGCGTTTAGGGTGCCAGTCTATAAACTTCTGGGCGGTTGCCGAGATAAGGTGAAGGCATATGCAAGCACCTTTCCCAATATGGGTTCGGTGGAGGATTACGCGGAGCACGCTGCCGCCTGCAAAGCGGAAGGCTATACTCACTACAAGATTCATCCCTATTATTTTTGGGATCCTATCAAAAAGGAATCAGATCCGGGACGACCTTCGCATGTTGAGCAGGATATTGAAGTGTGCCGGGCAGTCCGCCAGCAAGTTGGAAATGATATGGTACTGAGTTTTGATCCCTGGGGTACGTATTGCACTTATGAAGAAGCGGTCAAGGTGGGTCGTGTGCTTCAGGAGTTGAATTTTTACTGGTATGAACATCCGATGCCCGAGTATCGGG
>Ga0208699_1000308_pt1 | contig 9817 bp, 10 predicted proteins | sample DeeseametaMP2097_FD_185489 | JGI IMG/M metagenome (GOLD analysis project Ga0208699, IMG submission 185489) | Marine microbial communities from the Deep Pacific Ocean - MP2097 (SPAdes) | ecosystem: Environmental > Aquatic > Marine > Oceanic | place: North Pacific Ocean | collected 2011-05-26 | reverse complement strand
GAGCCGGTGCACCCCCTGCACGAGGATGAGGGCGGCACGGTGCTCGGTGCGGCCCTCGCCCGGCACCCGGAGATTCAGGGGGTGGGCGAGGGCGGATTGCGCAGCGGGGTGGTCCACCGGCTCGATGTCGAAACATCGGGAGTGTTGTTGCTGGCGACCGCCGAGGACAGCTGGCACCGGCTCCGGCAAGCCTTCGCCGAGCACCGGATCGACAAGCGCTACCGCGCGCTGGTTGCGGGTCCGATCGAGCCCCGGGGATCGATCTCTCTGGGCCTCGTGGTGGCGCGCCACCGGCCCGCCCGGGTGCGAGTGGTTCCCGAGAGCGAGCGAGCGCGGGCCCGCGGTGTGCGCGACGTGGAGATGAGTTGGCGACTGCTCGAGACGCGCGGCGCGGTCAGCCTGGTGGAAGTGCGGCCCGTCACCGGGTTCCTGCACCAGATTCGCGCGGTGATGGCCCACCTGGGTCACCCGCTACTCGGCGATCGGACCTATGCCCCCCCCGGCATCGCCAGGGCCGCTGCGCGCCACATGCTCCACGCCTCCCAGATCCGCTTCGAGGAGGTGTCGGCGGAGAGTGCGGAGCCGGCCGACTTTCTCAGCGCGTTCGAAGCGGCGTGAGGCGTGAAGCCAGCCGGCGAGAACGGGCGATGAAAAACGCTCATTGGGTGTCCGGCTTCCGCCTGGAGCTGGCTGGCCGCAGCCTCGGTTTCGGGAAGCAGGCCCTTCTGCTGGCAGATTGGATGGAGAGGTTCGCGTGCGAGAGCGGGTCCTCGGGCTCGAGTTCTACGAGACGGAGTGCGGCCTCGATCGCTGGGCCGAGATCGTCCTTGCTCCGATGGGCGCTGGAGAGCCCATTCCACGTGAGTGCGCAATCGGGATCCGTGTCGATGGTTCTGCGGCAACCGGCGATCGCGTCGTCGATGTACCCGGATGCGAAGTTCTGGAACGCTTCGCGCTAGAGAGTGCGGGCGTCCACCGGACTACAGGCCTTTGCGGGTAGCGCTGGCCTGCTCGGCGCGCCGCAGGAATACGTGGATCTCGCGGCCTGTCTGGAGGTCACCGGTCTTTTCCGCCAGCGCAATCGCGTGTGCAAATACGCGAGCCGCTTCGCACGGGTCACCGCTTTCGAGCAGCGCACGGCCCAGATCGCGGAAGGCCGCCGTGTAGTTTGCGTCGAGCTGCGTCGCGTTTCGGAATGCATCGACTGCATCGCCCGGCTCCGAGAGCCGGAGGAGGGCCTGGCCGAGTCCGAACCAGAGCGTCTTGTCATCGGGGTTCTCGTCGATGAGTTCGCGCAGTCGTACGGAGCGCGCTTCAAGAGCCTCTCGATCCAGCTTGGCCATTCACCACAGGCTACCGCGCGGGTGGCGCCGATGCGAAACCCCGTCTAGAAAGACTCTTCGAGCACATCGACCAAGCGGTGCCTTCGGAAGCCGCTTTTCTCGTAGGCGCGCAGGGCCGTGCGGTTCGCGGGGGAAAGCAGCAGGAGGGCTGAATCTGCGCCGGCCTCGAACTTCCGCGCGATCGACCAGGTGACCAGTGCGGTTCCGAGTCCCTTGTCACGGGCCGCCTGGGCGACGCCCACGTAGGAAACCCAGACGCGGCTCGGCCAGTGGGTCTCGAGTTCCACAAATGCGACCACGGCACCGCTCTGGATGGCAACCGAATGGGCGTGGCGGCCGTCTCCGAGCGTGTCGCGCATCGACTCGCGGTCACGGCGCTCGAAGCCGCAGGCCGTGTAGATGTCGAGGATTGCGTCGGCGTGTTCGGGCCTCGCCATCTCCAGCGATGCTGCGTCGAAGCGGGGCAGCGGAGATGTTGCGTCGCAGCGCATCAGGAAGTGCTGTCGAACCGGTCTGAACCCGAGGCTGGTGAGCAGCGAGTAACCGGCGCGGTTGCGCGTGCCGATGCCCGCGGTCGCGAGTCGCACGCCCAACCGCTCGCGCCCATGGCGGCGTGCTGCGCGCAGCAGTTGGCCGCCCACGCCCTTGCCCCGTGCGCTGCGCGCCACGATCGGACAGCACATGCCTGCTTCGCGCGCCCCGGGCCGGCGCAGGAAGCCCGCCAGACCGAGAATTTCTCCGTTGTTCCCGGCCGCTACGAGCAGGTGATCTTCGGGTGCGATCTGGAAGCGCTCGTACTCGGCGAAGAGTTCCGCCTCGGTCAGCCAGTACGGATTGAGCACGAAGTCGGTCTCGCCGCGGGCACAGAAGGCGGAGAGCTCGGCGACCGGGGCTGCGTCGGCGCGGCGGAAGGGACGAATCTCCACTGGCCGATCATACACACGGCGCCGGGTGCGATTCAGGAGCCGACGCGGCGCCGGATCGACTGCACCAGACCGGCCAGGTCGAGGCTCCTGCTGGGTGGAATCTGGAAGTACTGGTCGCCGTCGTCCTTGACCAGGAACTTCACGGTGGCGCCGGCGAGGATCTCCTCGGGCGGCGCCTCGTCCCGGGGCGCCCGCTCCAGCCGTGCGAAGACGCGTCGGCCGTCGATGCGAAGCAATGCCACGTGGAGCGGCGGCCCGCCGCCCGACGTCACGTGGATTGTCGTCGCGCCTTCGACGACGGCGCTGGCGCCGTGCAGATCGTCCGTCGCGGCCCGCTCGGGTCGACGCTCGCGCGATTCGAATTGCAGCTGGGGCGCGGGCACGGCTTCTCTGGGCCTGCGGCTTCCGGCCGCTTCGAGCAGCGTCACGTAGTTGTTGTTGCCCGGTCCGCCGATCGAGTTGCTGATGCCAAAGGTCGCACTCGGCACCTGGGCGGCTCGGTTGGGGAAGCGATCGGTCATCTGGAGATAGTTTTCTGCGATCTGGAAGAGGCCCGTCCCGCCGACCGGGTGTCCGCGCGCCTTGAGACCCCCCGAGAGGTTCGTCGGAAGCCGACCCCGCGGCCCGGTGATCGGGTTGTCGTAGGGATTCAGCGGCGCGCCTCGCGGGTCGCCCACGCAGATCTCGATTGCATCATCCGCGTCGACGAGCCCGAGGTCGATGAGGCCGATGGGAAGCAGGCTGTTGAAGGCATCGTGCACCTCCACCACCACGTTTTCGAGGGCCCGCGGGTCGCGGACGCCCGCGCGCCAGTAGGCGATTCGCGCCGCCTGGCTCGTGGCGTCGAGCCCGGTGAGCTGCTCGCGGTCGAGGATGGAGGAACTTTCGGTAGCGGAACCCAGCCCCGCGATCCGCACCGCCTGGGGGCTCGCCGTCAGGATCAGAGCGGCGGCGCCGTCGCAGATCGGGGAGCAGTCCTTGCGCATCAACGGCGTGGCGACCGGCAGGTTCCGCTTGGCGTCGAAGTAGTTCTCGATGGGCTCGGGCCGGTCGTAGAAGGCGGCGAGCGGGTTGCGGGAGCCGAATGCGTGGGCCCGGTTCATCAGCCGCGCCAGTACGTCGGCCACGCCGTCGCCGCTGATCCCGCGCTCCCGGAACCAGGCCTGCGTCACCAGCGCGATCAGCGCCGGCATGGTGAAACCGAAGCGGCGCTCCTCGGGGTCCACCGTCTTCGACATGATCGACGTGGCCACCTCGGTGGTGACCATCTTCATGCGCTCGCCCGCCAACACGAGCACGTTGTCGAACTCGCCGGACGCGATCTTGTAGTACGCCTCGTGGAGTGCGGCGGAGCCCGTCGAGGAGGCGGTCTCCGAGCGCACGGCTGAAATTCCGCGCAGGCCGAGGTGATCGGCGACCTTCGTGGCGATGTTGGCGCGGTTCTCGAACTCCTCGCTGTCCATGATGCCGACCTGGAGCGCACCGAAGGACCGGACGTTCGAGTCCTCGAGCGCGCGGCCGTAGGCCTCGGCAAAGAGGTCGAAGACGCTCGCAAAGATGTGCCCGGTGAGGTCGACCTTGGTCAGGCCAACACCTGCGATGTACACCTCCCGCGCCATCGGGACTGGGATGATAGCCTAGAGGCAAGACCTTCCCCGGACCGGAGTGCATTCCATGAAGTTTCTGCGCCGTGGAATCTTCTTCTTCGCTACGGCCGCCCTGCTCATCTGGTGGCTGCTCCCGACCGCGGGGCCTCAGGTCCAGCGCGGCAGCGTTCTCGCGCTTCAGCTGTCGGGTTCCTACGTCGAGGCCGCCGCACCGTCTTTTCTGGCGCGTGTATTCGGCGAGGAGCGCCAGCCGTTCATTTCGGTGCTCTCGGAGCTGGCGAAGGCGGAGCGCGACGACCGGATCAGCGGTGTGGCGCTGCGCATTCGCCGGCTCGACATCGGCTGGGCCATGGCCCAGGAATTGCGCGACGCCATCGCGGGCTTGCGCGCGGCAGGCAAGGGCACCGTTGCCCTGCTGGAGACGGGCGCGCTCGGCGCGAACCTCGAGTACTACGTGGCGAGCGCCGCGGACGAGGTCCTGCTTTCGTCCGGAACCTCGGGTCCGCTCGTCGGTCTCGGCATGGAGTTCTTCTTTTTCGGAGGCTTGTGGGAGAAGCTGGGAGTCGACCCGGAAGTGGTGGTCGTCGGCGAGTACAAGAGCGCTGTGGAGGTGTTGGCCGGGACCGGGATGTCCCCGGCCTACCGAGAGATGGCGGAGTCGTTGCTCGACTCGATCTGGGGGGAGTTCGTCACTGGCATCGCAGAGGGGCGCGGGCTCGAACCTCGGGCGGTGCGCGAAGCGATCGACAGCTCGCCGGTCACGGCCGAAGAACTGGAAACGTTTGGCCTCGTCGACGGAACGGATAGTTTCGAGGGGGCCGTTTCCCGGCTGGGCAAGGTGCGAATCGACGGCAGCGACTATCAGGCGGTCGATCCGGCAGAGGTCGGCTTCGCCCCAGTCGCCCAGTTTGCACTGGTCTACGGATCGGGAACGGTGGTGATGGGAGAGGGGCTGCAGAGCCCGACCGGGGGCCAACGGTTCAGCTCCGACTCGGTGAGCCGGGCGCTCATCGACGCGGCGGACGACCCGTCGATCGACGCGATCGTGTTCCGGGTGGACAGTCCCGGGGGATCGCCGCTGGCGTCTGAAATCATCTGGCACGCGGCCGAGCGCGCGAAGAGCCGGGGCAAGCCGCTGGTGGCGTCCGTATCGAACGTGGCCGCTTCGGGCGGCTACTACGTGCTGGCCGGTGCGGACGCGGTGGTCGCATCGGCCGGAAGTCTCGTCGGTTCGATCGGGGTCTACATGATTCGGCCCCAGATCGGCGGTCTGCTCGACAAGCTCGGGATCGGTGTTGCGAGCCTGACGCGCGGGCGCGACGCCGAGATCCTCGTGTCGAGCCGTCCCTTGACGGCATCCGGCCGGGCGCGCCTCGAGCAGGAGGTGCAGGAGGTCTACGACCTCTTCGTGACACGGGTCTCCGAAGGCCGAGGCCTTTCGCCGGCGCGGGTGGACGCCGTGGGCCGGGGTCGTGTCTGGACCGGTGCACAGGGCATCGAGCGCGGTCTCGTGGACGAGTTGGGCGGTCTGCACGCGGCGGTGCGCGTGGCGAAGCGCGAACTCGGATTGGCCGAGGACGCCGACGTCGCCCTGATCCCTCACCCCGCACCGCGCTCGCTCTCCGAGGAAGTGCTCGAGGTGTTGCAGGGCTCGGTCGTCCGGGCGGCGCTCCCGCCCGGCTGGTCGCCGCTGGTCGAACGCCTCCAGACCCTGACGGCGGCGTTGGCTCAGGGCGCGCCGGCCCTCGTGCCGCCCCTGGTGTTGCGGATCCGTTGAAAGCGGTGAGCAGAAACGGCGTGCACCTGGCGAAGGAGTTCACGCCCGTGCCCGGCACCCCGCGGTGCTGCTGTGCTCGCGACGACGCTTGATGGCGCGGGTCCGATCGGAAGACGGCATCTCGCTCTACGCGGAGCTGGCGGGGGAAGGTCCCGCCGTGGTTTTCTCCTGCGCGCTCAATACCACCCACGAGAACTGGCGTGAGCAGGTCGAGACCCTCGTGCCCCGAGGCTACCGGGTCGTGCTGTGGGACTACCGGGGCCACGGGCGTTCCGACGCTCCGGAGGATCCGGACGCCTACAGCATGGATCGCGTGGTGTCGGATCTGGGCTGTGTGCTCGATTGGGCGGCCCCGGATGAGCGTGCCGTGCTGGCCGGGCTCTCCTTTGGTGGGCTCGCCTCGCTCCACTTCGCGTTGGCTCACCCGGAGCGGGTGCTCGGACTCGTGCTCGCCGGTTCGGGTCCCGGTTTCAAGAACCCGAAGGCCCAGGCGCAGTGGGCCGAAGCGGTGGATCACACGGCGGGCTTCATCGAGCGAAAGGGCGCGGCGGTTTTCGCGCAACGGGCGACCGAGATGACGATCGGCCGGCGCCCCGAGTTGCCGGCGGCCCGCCGGGCCCAGGCGGCCATCGCGGCCCAGACGTCCCACGGACTCGCCCATTTTGGCCGCCGGATCGCTGGGCTGGCGCCTCCGGTGATCGATCGGCTGGGCGAGATCGCAGCCCCCGCCCTGGTGCTGCGCGGCGAGCAGGACGCTGCCTACGAGCGGGCTGCCCAGGTGATGGCGGCCCGGCTGCCCGAGGCGGAGGTGGTGACGATCCCCGGCGCCGGGCACATCGTCAACATCGAGGACCGCGGAGCTTTCGACACCGCGCTGCTCCGCTTCTTGGAGAAGCTGCGGGCGGCGGGAGTTTGAGCGGCCAGCACAGCAACCGGCCCCCGGGGGACCGAAACCCGGGGCCGTCCGAAGGGTTCGAAGGCTCGGCGGAGGCAGTGTTGCTCGCACCCGAGGAGAACGTCCAGCTCATGCTGGCGCTGCGCGCGGGCGATGCTGCCGCCTTCGACGTGCTCTTTCGGCGTTGGTCCGGTCCGCTGCTGCGCTACCTCGAACGCATGCTGCGCGACCGGGCCGTCGCCGAGGAACTGGTCCAGGAGGCCTTCATCCGTGTTCACGAAGCTCGCGAGCGCTACCGGCCGGATGCGCGTTTTTCGACGTGGCTCTACCGGATTGCGACGAACCTGGCGCTCAACGAGCTGCGTCGTCCCCGTCACCGAGCGGTGCACCGCAGCGCCGACGAGGAGGGCGTGCCGTTGCTCGCCGACGCCGGGCCCGGCACAGAAGCGGTGGTCGACGCCCGCCGCCGGGGTGCCGCCGCGGCACGGGCACTCGGTGAGCTGCCCGAGAAGCAACGCGCAGCGCTCTGCCTTGCCGCGGTCGAGGGGCTTTCGTACGCCGAGGTGGCGGAGGCGCTCGATGTGACCGAGAAGGCCGTGAAGTCCCTGGTGCACCGAGCCCGCAGCTCGCTGGCGCGGCGCCTGGCAGGGGAGGAGGGATAGCCGTGCCCGAAATTCCGGTGGATTGCCTGCCCTTCGACGAGGATCTTTCGGCGTTGATCGACTCGGAGCTGGACGAGGGGCGAGAGGCCGAGGTGCGCGCTCACGTCGAGACCTGCTCGCATTGCGCGGGGCGCCTCGAGGCGCTGGGCAGCGTCGACCGGGCGCTGGCCGACATTCCCGTTTCCGAGGTGCCGGCGGATCTTTCGCGCCGGTTGGCGGCGCGGTTGGCAACAACCGGAGCGCCGGTCGTGCAGCGCCGCCGGCGGGCGCCGCCACCCGCGCGTCGCTGGCAGCGCGCCGCGGGTGCCCTGGCGGCGGCAGCCGTCGTGGCGGTGGCGGTCTTTCTGGGTCTTCCCGGCGAGCCGCCGCAGCGCAGTCCCCGGTTGGCTCTCGAGCCCGAGCTGGCCGAGCCGCGGCTGGCTCTCGAGCCGGAGCTGGCCGAGCCCCAGCTGGCTCTCGAGCCGGAGCTGGCCGAGCCCCAGCTGGCTGCGGTGCCCGAGCTGGCCGAGCCGCTGCTGGCTCTCGAGCCGGAGCTGGCCGAGCCGCGCGTCGAACTCGCGGCCGTCGATCCGGTTCCGAAGCGCCGCGACGAGGCGGGGTTCGAGCGATTGCCCGCCCTCGCGGACCGGGATGTGGACGACGTCGCACTGCTGCTCGCCGTCGCGGAACTCGCGGAATCCGACGATAGGGGCCTTGTCGCCAACCTCGAGTTGCTCGAGATGCTCGTCGATCTCGGTCCGCCGGAGGGCGTCTGATGAGCCGCCCCCTCGCCGTCGTACTCGCGGCCGCGCTCCTGGCGAACCCCGTGTTCGCGGTGGAAGCGGTGAGCGACGACGTCGGCCAGCGCGGTTCCGTCGATGCGCGTCGCGGCGGCGCCCAACAGACCCGCCGCGAGCACCGGGCAGCGCAGCGCGAACGCTACCGCGACGCCTCACCCCGCGAGCGCCGGGAAATGCGCCGCCACGCCCGGGAGCGCTGGCGCAATGCCACTCCCGACGAGCGGCGGAAGATGCGGCGGCACGTGCGAGAGCGCTGGCACGACGCGACACCGGCCGAACGCCGTAAACTGCACGAGCGGCGGCAGCACGCCCGGGAACGCCTGCATCGCGCGATGCCCGAGGAACGGCGTGAGATGCGCGAGCGGCTGCGCCGACACATCGACGAGCTGCCTTCCAAGCAGCGACGAGCGTTGCGCCGGAACATTCGGAGGCTCTCTCCGGAAGAGCGGCGCAACGTGCGGCGGCAACTCGCCGACCTGCCCGAGACGGAGCGCGAAGTGCTCATGGGCCAGATCGCGCGCTTCCGGGAGCTCCCGCCGGAGGAGCAGCAGGAGCTGCGGGATCGCCTGGCCGATTTCCGTGCGCTCGGCGATGGCGAGCAGAAGCGCATTCGCCACAACACCCGGCGCTTCCGCGCTCTTTCCCCCGAGCGTAAAGAGGAGCTCCGCGAGGCCTGGGACGAGCTCGAGGGGTTGCCGCCCGACGAGCGTGAGGCCTACGTGGAGGAGCTCCTCAGGGATCGGGGCTATTAGTCTCGGCCGTGCGCGCGAGTGAGACCGTCGCCATCGAGACGACCGCCCCCGAGCAGCACCGGGACCTCACGGACGCGGTGCGGGACGTCGTGCGGCGCTCGGGACTCGCATCGGGCCTGTGCCACGTGATGGTGCTGCACTCCACGGCCGCCGTCGTCGTGAACGAGACGGACGATCCGAACATCGGCACCGACATCTCCGTGGCACTCGATCGCGCCATCCCGGACCGCGACGGGTGGCTGCACGACCGTATCGACGACAACGCCAGCGCCCACATCAAGGCGGCCCTGCTGGGACCTTCGGAACTCGTCCCGGTGCGCGACGGAGAACTCGTGCTCGGAACCTGGCAGCGGATCATCCTGATGGAGTTCGACGGCCCGCGGAAGCGAAAGGTCCACGTACAACTCCTGCCGTCTTAGCTTTCCTCTGCTCTGCGCAGGGCGCGCGTGCCGCCGCGGAAATGGAAAGCATCGAATCCATCCTTGCGCATCACACCGGCCAGGTGAGCGCTCATCAGGCCGTAGTCGCAGTAGAGGACGTAGCTGCGGTCGCGTTCGAAACTCGGGTAGGCGGCCAACGCCCGGTGGAATTCGAGCCACATTGCTTTCTCGTGGTGCCAGGTGTCGAACTCGTTCCGCCCGCGCAGGTCGATGACGGTGGCGTCCACCGGCAGGTGTGTCACCTCCAACTCGGGGATCTCGAGTTCTTCTTCACCCAGGTCGCGCAGGTCGAAGTGATGGCATTGGTCGACGGACGCGGCGAGCACCTTCGGGTCCATGCGCGCCTCCTCGCTCTCGATCGCGTCGAAGCTCGCTGCCGTCGCGGGTCGGTGCGGAACCAGGTCGCAATACTCGCCCACTACCTTCGAGAGCTCGAAGGTTTCGATGCGTCGGGCCGTATCGATGATCTCGTCCTTGTTCGCCCCGACCAGGGGACGCAGGATCATGTGGTCGGTGGCGCGCGAGATGACGGAGAGATTCTGAAGGGTCTGGGAAGAGACCTGACCCACCGCTTCGCCGGTGATGATCGCGCTGGCGCGCCGCTGGCGCGCAATGTGGTCGGCGGCGCGCAGCATG
>Ga0208699_1000301_pt1 | contig 9950 bp, 10 predicted proteins | sample DeeseametaMP2097_FD_185489 | JGI IMG/M metagenome (GOLD analysis project Ga0208699, IMG submission 185489) | Marine microbial communities from the Deep Pacific Ocean - MP2097 (SPAdes) | ecosystem: Environmental > Aquatic > Marine > Oceanic | place: North Pacific Ocean | collected 2011-05-26 | reverse complement strand
GATTCGTCTACTAATCCTGTCACATACCATGAAAAAGTTAGTACTTCTTGGATTCAGATGGGCGACACGGGTTCAGCAGACTTTCAATTTTCAATGTTTGATCCTGCATTAAATTCAACAGGCGCGGCACTAGTGTCGGGTGATTTATATGTGCGTACGACATTACAAGGTGGCGGATTAGACGTAGATTTATCGTCTTATAGTTCTACATCAGGATTGTTTACTTCAATACAAGCACCAATTTACGCATCAGATGATTTAGCATCAGCGGCGTTGTCTACAGTAGGTGATGTTTATACTAAAACTCACGCAACACTTGGCTCTTGGGAATTAAGACGCCATACAGGTGCGCCTACATCAGTTCTTACTTCGGGAGCAATTCCGAATGTCAACGATATTGATGTCGATTTTGTACTTGAAGGTGTTAGTTTAACGTTTGCATCGGGCACAGGATTAAATACAATAGTTACAAATTGTCAATCAAACGCATCATTAAATGCTTTAAATGTTAGTGTTGAAAAAGTAGGAACAAATAAAATTCGTTTCATTAAGACAGACGGTCTTGAACTTAACTTAGAAATCTCATCAGGTGCTTCAGGATTAGGCTTCTCAGCAGATTCAAATACAGCATCAGTTTGGGAATCATTAGTTTATCAAGCAAGTGCAACACAAATTACGGGTACAATCGCAGAAGGTACTCTATGGTATAATTCAACTCTAAATGTTGAGATTCTAAAGAATACAAACGATAGTGGAAACATGGTATGGGAGAGATATGCATGGTCAGAAGATGTAGACGGCGAGCAACCAAGTGAATTACAACTAGTTACAGGTGCTCCAACAACACAAAAAGATGGTACAACTGCTCTAGCAACAGGTGACATTTGGGTTGACGGCGATTCAGTTCCTTATCCAACAGTATATCGTTGGTCAGGTTCAGCATGGGTCAAATTAGACAATGCTGACCAATCATCTACTAATGGACTAGTGTTCAGTCACTATTCACACGACGCACCTTATGATTCAACAGGTGCGGCAAACAGCAGAACAGCACACGCATCAACGGCCAATCCAGATTTACATCCGGAAGGCATATTGATGATTAACATGGACTACACTACTTACAACGTTAAGACACATACTGGCGGTAAGTGGGAATGGGCTTCAGGTGTAAATACTGACGGTTCAGGCAAGTTCGGCGGTGATGCTCAACGACACATAGTTGTCGAAGCAATGCAGGCAGCAATTTCTTCAAACGATGGAATTCGTTCAGAAGCAGTTTATTTCAATCTAATCTCGGCTCCAGGATACTTCGAGTTAATGGACGAGATGATTACATTGAATAAAGACAAGAAAGAAATCGCATTTGTAGTTGGTGATTGTCCATTGACATTAGAATCAGATTCAACATCAATGAAAGCATGGGGAACAGCAAATGTTCCAGCAGAAACTTACGCGGCAATTTATTACCCACACGGCTTGTCAAGTGACTTGTCAGGTAATGATGTAGTTATACCTTCATCAGCAGTTGCTCTAAGAACTATTGCATTCTCAGACCAGGTTTCATACCCATGGTTTGCTCCAGCAGGTCTTACTCGTGGTGTAGTTTCAAATGCATCACAAGTTGGTTATGTAAATTCAGAAGATGAGTTTGTTAAAGTACAATTGAGTGAAGGTCAACGTGATGTTCTTTACGGACAACGTATGAATCCAATCGTAGACTTCCCATCAACAGGAATGGCAGTATATGGACAGAAGACTACACAAGCAACATCAAGTGCTTTAGATAGAGTTAATGTTGCACGTTTAGTTAATTATATGCGTCATAATTTAGATACTATGTCTCGTGGATTCTTGTTCGAGACAAACGATAAGATTACTCGTGACAATATGAGAGATGCGGTAGAACGTTTCTGTGGCAATCTTGTTACACAAAGAGGTTTATATGACTTCTTAGTAGTGTGTGACGATTCAAATAACACACCAGCAAGAATTGATAGAAATGAACTATGGGTAGACGTAGCAATTCAACCAGCGAAATCTGTTGAATTTATTTACATCCCACTACGCATTCGTAACACTGGCGAAACATTAGCATAATATAGACTAGAAGGTTTAGTTTAAAACCCCTCCTCAGTGAGGGGTTTTTTATTGGGCGGCTATATGCTAACTGATAAATACAGTTATGAGAATTAATGAAGTCATATTACACGAAGAATTACTAGATGTAAAGTCTGTGATAAATTCGTCTATCAAAAAGTTAGATAAAGTTTTTAAGAGCAACAAACACGAACTAAGAATAGTTGGCGGTGCTGTTAGAGACCTTGCTTTAGACAAGACTCCAAAAGATATTGACTTGGCAACAGATGCCACACCAGATGAAATGATTGCTATACTTGATAAAGCAAACATCAAATATAAGCCGACGGGTTTAGAACACGGCACTATTACAGCAATCCTAGATAATGAACCATTTGAAATCACAACACTAAGAGCAGACACAGAAACAGATGGCAGACATGCTGAAGTAGAGTTTGTTCGTAGTTGGGAAGAAGATGCTAAACGTAGAGACTTAACATACAATGCTATGAGCATGGATATGGAAGGTAATGTATTTGATTACTTTAACGGAATGGACGACTTACAAGATAAAGTCAGTAACTTCGTGGGCGATGCAGATGAACGTATCAAAGAAGACTATCTAAGAATATTAAGATACTTCAGATTTCAAGGCAGACTTTCAACACCAAGTTGGAATGAAGAAACATTAAAAACAATCAGTTCAAATGTAAAAGGTTTACAGAATATAAGTGCTGAACGTATATGGCAAGAAATGAGTAAAGTTCTTGCAGGTAATAATGTTGCTAACGTTTTAACTCATATGACTAAATCAGGTGTCAGTAAAGTTATAGGATTATCAACAAATGACTTGAACAAAGTAAAAGATAAAGGCAATCCTATTATCGCATTAGCACAAATGGGGAACACAACAGACATAGCAAAACGTTGGAGATTAAGTAACAACGAATCGGCTCTGTTAGACTTTTTAGTTAAGAATAAAAACAATTCACTTGACCAAAAGAAAGTAGAAGATATGATTGCTGATGGAATTGATAAGAATTTAATTTCAGCACTAGTAACAATACAAGGCAAAGATTTAAATGTTGATGCTAAAGTTCCAGATTTTCCTATTACAGGAGCAGATTTAATCGCAAAAGGTATGAATCCTGGACCACAAATGGGTGCGAAACTTAATTTATTAAAACAACAATGGAAGCAAAGTAACTTCACTGCTACAAAAGATGACTTGTTAAAAGAGAATTCAGACTTAGGCACACAAAGAGGTAGATTAGAATACTATCTAAAGAAACCAGTTGAAGATGGAATGTTAGTTCATTTATCGAGTTTAGGAAAGTTTCATAAAGATAACGACTCATTAGCAGATATAGTTCCAGAAAGAAATGGCACATATGCTTTACATCCTGATAAATGGGAAAGCACATTTTACAGTTTAACAAACAAAGATTTCAAAAAAATAGTTCATTACAAGCCAAGATTAATAAAAGCACCAACAGATATGATTGTTGCTGATATGGCTATAGCAAACAAATTTTATAGAACCGACAATCCAGAAGAGCAAGACCAACTTGCTAAAGAATACAAAGACAGTATAGGTAAAGATGTTTCTAGTATGAAAATGCCAGAAGTTATTATATCTACATCAGTAAATGAAGATGAGGTATTTGTTACACTTAAAAAAGATGATATAGTTGTAAAAGTTCCTAAAAGAAGAGTAGAATATTTTCTTGACAGACATTATAAAATTGTTGAAAAAATAACAAAAGATACACCAATGGGTGATGTTATTAAAGACTTTTATAAGAGTGATGCACCTCAGTTTAAAGGTAAAAGTAAAGCAAAGAAAAGACAAATGGCTATTGCGGCTAAACTATCTATGAACGAAGCAGTACATACATTTATGACAGGACATGATGTTACTTTTGGCGGTCAAAAGTATGATGAAATGGAAATTGAAGTGACTGGAGTTGATAATGCTAATAAAAAATATAACATTATGATACTTACTCCGAAAGAATTATTTGGTAAAACAGTTGCGGTCAGTTCTAGATATATGGAAAGAGGACCATGGACTAAGACTGAAACATCAAATGCATTTGAAGGAGAAAAAGATGCTCATTAGAGATATAATTTCTGAAGGACCTAAAGATTTTGATGATATGAATCTGAATTCAGATAAAATACAACAATCACTTGATTATTTTTATAAAGAACATGCACCATCAAAAGCAACTGGTAAAAAGATTGACTCATTTAAAGGTTTTGATGTTATGAAATTTGTCTGGCCTGCTGGTTATGAACTTTATTTTTTAGTAAAAGATGATGTTCCAAATTTATATCTTGCATTGTCAAAGTATCAAGATGGACTTGCTGTTGGTAATATTAGGTCAAATGGCACAGTAAAAGCAACTGAATTCTATAATTATATATTAGATAAGATAACACCTAAATTATATAGTGATAAAGGACAAACACCTGCTGGTAGAAAAATATGGACTGCTCTTGACAAGTTTTTTCCTGATATCACAGTCACTGATGTTGGTGACAGATTAGTAGCAACAAAATCATCAGGAGAAAAAGATGCTCATTAGAGAGATTATTTAGAAACATAAGCATAATAGGAGAGAGGAATGTATCTAGGACAAAAAACAATGGTAATTTTGTTAGAGACTTATAATAAACTATATGAGTCAATGTCAAATTCTGCCGACAAACAAAAAATTGGTAAACTAATTGCTAATTTAGAAAAAGAAATAGAGTTAGAATCAAACAAAGAAGAAAACAAAAGTCATATAAGATTTGGAACTTCATCATATGCGAGGGCAGTAGAAAGTGAAAGCAAATAAAGAGAATTTGTGGCATTTTACATGTGACTTCTGTCAAGGTTTTTGGAGTGTTGCCACAATGGATGAGTGGGAACCAAAAGAATTATTTTGTCCACATTGTGGAAAAACGAACAAGAATGATAATGGGCGTTGGTCAGATGCAAAATTTGATGAAGATGAGTGGTGTTCATGTGGTCATAAAGTAATAGAATGTGATTGTAAAGCAGGATGTAAGTGCGGATGCCGAAAACAATTTCTCGGTTCATCGGGTGGATAGTAGAGTTTTTTAACTACAAACTTAATTATTGATAAAATAGATAAATACTAGTGTTAAAACCATAATCAAACATTATTATAGGAGATAAAGAAGATGGCAAGAACATTAAACAATTTTGGTGTACCAGTAGGCGATGGACCAGATGCAAGAGGAAGTGGTATATTACAACCAAAACTAAACTATAGATTCCGTGTAGTAGTTGCTGGTTTTGGTGGACCTTTGGTGCCAAGTACACAAGAATTTACAAAACAGGTTATGAATATATCCCGTCCAAAGGTATCACATGAGTCAATTCCATTAGATTCATACAACTCACGTATGTATGTTATGGGTAAGCACACATGGGAACCAATTACAATTACATTGCGTGATGATATCGCAAACAATCTAACTAAACTAGTTGGTCATCAAGTACAATCACAGTTAGACCATAAAAGTCAAAAAGGACCTTCAGCGGGTACTAACTATAAGTTTTCAACATTGATTGAAATATTAGATGGTAACACTGGTGATGCGACTGAGCAGTGGCAATTAGAAGGTTGTTTTATTACTAATGCTGACTATTCGCAAACAGACTATGCGGTTTCAGACCCAGTTACAATCACTATTACTTTACAATACGACAATGCTGTATTGAATGATGACCTTATGCCAGATATGGACTTTACATCTGATTCTTCGGTAGCAGGTTAATTTAACCGGGAGTAATCTCCGTGGGCAAAAAATGGATTCGTAAAGACAGAAATGGAGACCCTAGGAGGGTGTTGGCGGACAGTCCCAACGCAAGATACAGATTTGGCTTTGGAGGTAACCGTGGCTCGGCTATTACAGAAAGTGCTCCTAAACTTTCTGACCTATGGTATATAGAATATAAGCCAGTGTCTGATGGAAAAACATCAGATGTAACATCTTTTTCCCAAGTAGCAAAAGCAGTATCTCCTATTGCTATTCAAACCTCAACAATGCCTATTGACCAATATGGTAAAAGGATATATCTTCCCACTCGTGTAGATTTTCCAGAAGTATCATTGACAATGTATGACACAGTTGACGGCAAAATGTTTGACATGGCAGAATCTATATATAGTAAATTTTTTAAGAACCAAGCGGCTAAAGTTACGGGTGCAAATGCAGAGACAGTTCTAACAGATAGTCATGCATATGGTAGAAAGATACCAGATGTTCATCCAGACGATGGTCGTATTATACACGAGTATTATCATCAACATTTTGAAAAGATTATAATATATCATTTCTTTGGTAACCTTGAGAAGCCTGCGGTGCTGGATCGCTATGATTCAGGTTTAGAGGGTTTAGATGCTTACGGAAACGCAGGAAAAGGAACACTTCAGAAAATTGAATTAATCAATCCATTAGTCACAGGTATTACTTTTTCTGGTAGTGATTACAGTGTTACTGAACTAAGAACTATGGATTTTAACGTTCAGCCAGAGAATATAATAATAGGTAAAGTAGACGAAGAAGTAACATTCCCAGCATGGATGTCACATGGAACAGGTTATATGTTAGATAGATTAAGTCCACACCTTAAGAGAAAAAATTTAGATGAGATTTATCCTGCCCCAGTATTTGGTAAAGATGGCAGAGAGCAATCTGATAGAAGTAGAAAATATGCATCACTGGATCGCTATGATTCAGGTTTAGAGGGTTTAAATCAGCAGAAATATAGATCCCAGTTCGACCAAAAACAAAGCATTACAGATCCTTTAAGAATAGAAGAACAAGAAAAGGCGGATACTAATAGAAAACTTGATGAATTATTGAGATTATATAATGTTCAAATTCAAAATCCTACTGAACAAGGCAATGAAGCATTAGAGAGGGCTTTAAAAGATAGAATTGGCGTAATAGATGCCAAAAGGGCAGAAAGATTTTATACTGGTAACATTAAAAATTATATAGACGAGGGTAATCAAGCCCGTACTCCTTATGAAGCAACATATACAAATCCAGATATCCCAACATTTGGCGGTATCAGAGATAGCAATCCACCAAGAAACCAATATCCATCTTATACTACAGACTTAGGCAATTCATTAATACAAGAGTTAATTTTATCATTCTTTAGTAAACGTAGTTTTGATACTAACAATATCACACAAACTTTAAAAAGTAATTTAATCAGTTCAATGGGCTCGACATCAAAAATAGCAATTGACGGAGCAAGAATAATAGATGGAGCAGTTAGAAGTCAAACAGGAGCCTATGTTACGACAATAAAAGCAGATGAATCTGTTGTAACGAATGAACGACCAGTAGTACATAAAACTGATAATACTAAGGATAATGGCTGGTCAATTGGTGTGAGTAAGGCACTCTTAAGACTATTATCAAGATAATAAGAACAAGGAAAAAATAATGAAAATAGATATTTTAACTGCGAAATTATTGAAAAAGGGCTTTAATCAGGAAAAAGCGGAAGCATACGCAGTAGAAATTACAAATATCGCAAAAATGTACGGTGTCAATCCGTATGATTTTGTTGATGAACTATCAGAAAATTTTTCTTTCAATGACTTAGGAGCATTCGTCTTTAATAATGCATTGCGATTTGGTTATAAGACGGGCAAGATAACTCCGCAAACACCAAATACTTACATCGCAAGGGCAATTATTAAATAATGGCAAAATTCCATCAAGGTCCATACACAGTATTAAATCAATCAAAGTATTCAGGAAGCAAATCTCCTGTTTTTAGAAGTAGTTGGGAACAAACTTTTATGCAGTTCTGTGATACAAATCCAAATGTAATGGCATGGGCAAGTGAGCCTGTTAGAATTTCTTATCAACATCCTTTAACTGGCAAAGTAACATCATATGTTCCTGATTTTGTTATGGTATATCGAGATGCTAAAGGTAAGAAAAATGCAGAACTAATTGAAATTAAACCTGCTAATCAATCTAATCCTAAATTTGCAAAAAGCAGGGCACAACAGGCACAAGTAGCATTAAACTATGCTAAGTGGGATGCCGCAACACATTGGGCAAAAAAACGAGGTATGAAATTTAGAGTGCTTAATGAGAATGATATCTACGCAAACACCAAGAAACCAAAAGCAGTCAAAAGACGCAAAAAGAAATAACACACCTTAGGACCGATATAAGTCTTATATCTAAGGTGAGGATGCCGTTATCCATTATTCATATCGCTACTATGACTACAAAAAACGGCAACTTTATTTTGATAAATACGAATATAATTAAACAAGAGTGTATATTATGACAAAGAAATTGGAAGAAACATTCAATATTAAACCAGCAGAAGAAAAAGTTGAGAAAAATGAAGAAGAAACACCATCAATTGAAGAATCAAAAGAACTAACACAGATTCTATATGCTGAATTAAAGACTACTGAAAAGATTGATAGTGCGTTACCACTAGTACAAGACCTTAATGAACATGATAAAGAGATGGATGATATTCATCAAAAGGCTCTGGACGCATTCAATGACTTACTTCAATTAGGAATGAATGTAGAAATTCACGCTGGTGCTAAGTTGCTAGAAACAGCAAATCAGATGCTAAAAACGGCTATGGAAGCAAAAGATAGCAAAGTTGATAGAAAATTAAAGATGATTAACCTTCAATTGCAAAAAGCAAAGTTGGACCACAAGGTTGTTACATCAAAAGGAGACGGTTTAGAATTAGAAAGTGACGGAGCAGTCATAATTGATAGAAATGAACTACTAAAAAGAATTGACAACGCACGAAAAGACATAGAAAATGATAAATAAGAATAGAGTAATACGAATTATTTAATAGAGAACAAACATGAAAACATTTAAACAATACTTAACAGAGTCAACAAAAGAACACAAATTCACATTAAGATTCTGTTGTGACTTAGATGAGGTAGAGGAAAATCGCATTGAGACATTTTTGTCAAAATATGACCTTAAAACGATGTCAAAGACATCAACTACTCCTATCACTAAGAATCCAATGTTTTTTAATAATGTAACAAACTCAAAAGTTTCAAAAATTGATATTGTTACTGGTTATCCATTATCAGCAGATATTCTACAACAACAACTAAGTGACTTACTTAGTGTTTCCCTTGAGAATGTAGTGATTCATCCAGAAGGATGGGAACCCGAAGTAGAAGAAGATAGTGATGAAGATAAAAAAGCATTATTAGATACAGACTATGACGAAACATCAGATGATGGTAAAACTTACGGTAAAACTTTTGTAGATAAATTTTTAAACGATTTAGAGAAAAAAGAACACGAGGTTGTAGAGAATGAATTAAGCATCAAGCCAAAATCAGATCCTGCACCAGAACAAATGGATAAAGAAGAAAAATCTACTCCATCTGTCATAACAGGAGACGAAAATGACTAAGAAATACACTTTAACAACATCAGAGGAAACTGTTACAGAAAATCCAAACGATATCATCAGATTGATGAAACTGGCAGGTCTTGAAAATGCACAACCAGTTGCTGAAGAATTAGAAGCAGAAGTTTATGAGCCTACTGAAGCAAATGATGACTTAGACTTAGATGATTATTCTAAAAAGTCTCCAGAAAGCATTGCAAAACAAAAGAAATCAATTCAACCAACTCTTGGCGATAATCCATTAGAGTACTCTTTAGACGAAAATGAAATTCAAGAAGCATTGATGAAAGAATTTCCAGAAGATAAAGTAGAAGAAGGTGTTAAACTATCTGGTGGAATTCCAATTAAAAAAGCCGGCGGCAAAGACCAAAAAAGACATACCCCATTACCACCAAATAACAAATGG
>Ga0208699_1000290_pt1 | contig 10213 bp, 6 predicted proteins | sample DeeseametaMP2097_FD_185489 | JGI IMG/M metagenome (GOLD analysis project Ga0208699, IMG submission 185489) | Marine microbial communities from the Deep Pacific Ocean - MP2097 (SPAdes) | ecosystem: Environmental > Aquatic > Marine > Oceanic | place: North Pacific Ocean | collected 2011-05-26 | reverse complement strand
TAATTTAACATTCTATCATTAATTTTTCTTCCAGCTAAAGTAACCTCGGTTTTTAAATTATTTTTTTTTGAAATATTTGATAAATAATATGGGTCCACTGGCAAGCAATGTCCCCCTACTAAACCTGGCATAAAATTCATAAAGTTCCATTTAGACTTAGCTAATCTCATCACTTCCTTGAAATTTATTTTTAACTTTTTACATATAAGTAAAATTTCATTCATTAAGGCAATGTTAAGATCTCGTTGAATATTTTCTATAACCTTCGCGGTTTCTGCTGCTTTAATGTCTTTAGATATAATTAACTTTCTCGATATTTTATTATAAATTTTATAAGTTTTTTCTAGTACTTTTTTATTTTTTGTTCCTATTGCCACAACTTTTGTAATATTTTTAAGTGTGTATTTTTTATCTCCAGGATTTATCCTTTCAGGGCTGTAGCCAATAAAAAAATCTTTATTATTATTTAAATTAGTTTTTTTTTCTAAATAATTTTTATATTTTTCAGTTATACCCGGAAAAACTGTTGACTCTAAAAAAATAATATCATTTCTTTTTAAAATTGTTGAAATCATTTCAATAGCATCATTTAAATTTGTTAAATCAGGTTTTTTATTTTTGTGTATTGGTGTTGGCAAACAAAGAATAAAAAAATTGCATTTTTTTATATCTTTTGTTTTATTTGTAAAAATAATTTTTTTTATGTTATCAAATTTTTTTGGTTCAAATTCTCTATTAACATCTATTTTATTTTTTAAATTTTCTATTCTTTTTCTATTTTTATCAAATCCATAAGTTACAAAACTATTCGCGAGGTTTAATGTTATTGGTAAACCCACATAACCCAGTCCAATAATGCACGGAATAATTTTCATTGTTTAAATAAATATACTTAAATTAAAATAATTGGTATATATTTTTCGCTATGAAAATTTTTATAACTGGCTGCTGTGGATTTATCGGATTTAGTTTTGCAAATTTTCTAGCTAAAACAAATAAAAAAATACATGTTGTAGGAATAGATAATTTTAGTGACTATTATTCCATAAGTTATAAAAAAAAAAGACTAAAGGAATTAGTTCAGAATCGCAATTTTAAATTTTATAAAATTGATATTAATCAAAATAAAAAATTAATAAAACTTTATAAAAAATATCATTTTAATTATGTTTTTCATTTTGCAGCTCAAGCAGGAGTGAGATATTCTTTAATAAATCCAAGATCTTATATTGAAAATAATATATCCGGTTTTTTTAATATTTTAAATTTGTCTATAAAATTTAAAGTCGCAAGATTATTCTATGCTTCATCAAGCTCAGCTTATGGAGAGCTTAATAAATTTCCCTTGAAAGAAAATTATAGCTTGAAACCAAAAAATATTTATGGATTAAGCAAAAAAATAAATGAAGAAATGGTGAACGTTTTATTACAAAAAAATAAAACTCAATGTATTGGTTTGAGGTTTTTTACAATTTATGGCGAATGGGGAAGACCTGACATGTTTATGATGAAGTATTTGAATGCAACTTACAATAAATCAAAAGTTTTTTATTTGAATAATTACGGAAATCATTTCAGAGATTTCACTTACATAGGCGATGTATGTAAGATTTTGAAAAAGTTAATTTACTCAAAATTAAAATATAAACATTCAATTATCAATATTTGTTCTAATAAGCCATTAAAGCTTACAAAGATAATTAAAAAAATTGATAATTTAACATTAAATAAACCTAAAATAAGAAAAAGATCATTACAAAAAGCTGATATTCTAAAAACTCATGGAGATAACAGTTTGGTCAAAAAGAATACTGGTATAAAAAAATTTACAGACATCTCAATAGGACTAAAAAATACTGTAGAATGGTTTATAAGAAACAAGGATAGAATTAAATTTTAAATTACAATTTGCTAAATAAATTTTCATAACCCGTGATATTTTTTCTTAAGGTGAATCTTTTAATATTTTTTTTTGCCAATTTTGTTTTCAAATAAAATTCTTTTGAATTATTGTAATATTCTTCAATTTTATCTGCCAGATCAAATGAATTTCCATTATTAAATATTGTTCCACATTTTCCATTAAGTAAAATTTCATTTATTCCACCATGACTTTGAGAACAAATTACTGGTATTCCATGATTTATAGCTTCCACAACAGAATTGGGAAAACCCTCAAAATATGAAGTATTAACATATAAATTGGATAATTTTAAAATTGGTTTAACATCTTTCAAAAATCCCAAATATTTTATTTTACTGGATATATTTAACTTTTCCGAAAGTTGTTTGAGTTTTAATTTCTCTATTCCATCACCAGCAATTAACAATTTATAATTTTTGAAATTTAAGAGACTTAAAGCTTGAAAAAGAACATCCAATCCTTTTTCTTTTGTTAGTCTACACACTGTAACAATTACCAAAGTTTTGTTTTTTTTATAAATTTTTTTACTACTTTTTAAAGAATTTACAATCGATGGTGGAAAAATAGTTTTTGCGTTGAGTTTATATTTATTTTTTAGGTGCTTACTTATATTTGCTGAATTGCAAACAATTGCATCAGATAAATTATATAATAAATAAATTAATGATTTAATAATATTTTTTTTTATAAAATCAATAAAACCGAAGTATATGCTTAACTCCATTAGAGGAGTTCTTTCAACTAAAACTATTTTTAAATTATTTAAATTTCTAAGAAAAATTAAAGATAAAACGTTTGTGTAATGTATATTGGAGATAAAAATATTTTTTTTATATTTTTTAGAAATTAATAATTTAGTAATATTTAAAACTTTCGACATGGCAAAAAAAGTTTTATTTGATTTGATTTTGTAAACTTTAATTCCAATTTTCTTAAATTCCTTATCAAAAGGACAATTATTTAGACAAATTATTGAAATATTGAATTTTTTTTTTGGCAAACCTTTGCATAATCTAAAAATAGAATTACCAGCACCTCCAACTCCAAATTTAGATAAAAAAATGATTAATTTTATTTTCATTTTATTGAGCAAAAAAAATTTAATTCATGCTAAATTAAATTATTTGTACATTATTTAAAAAATTATTCCTAATTTTTTAGGAAATTTTTCTTATAATGATATTTTTAAGAATAAATTATTTGCTGTGTATAGACTTTATTAATTAATGCTAAGTTTTTGTAGATTTATTTACTAATTTGTTCTTGAAACCAGTTATTTTGCTTTTCCAAGGTTCAGCAGTATTTAGATTACCTGTTCCTGTTAAAGGTTGTGCCACTTCATTTCTATTTTGCCGCACATTCAACGTTGTAAAATTTCTTACAATATTTTTATTCTTTTTAGGTTTTTTCATCCAATCGTCAACTCTTAATGCTCTTCTAGTAGCAAAAAACGCTCGTGGAAATTCTTTAAGTCTTACCCAGAATTCCTGAGGATCAATCATTGGTATTGAAATTACGGCAAGAAACTTGTGAATAAAGCCGTATTTTAATTTTAAGATTTTTCTAAATAATGGTCTAAGAAATTTTGGGGTTACCGTATAAACCGGTAAAACTTTAGCAAATTTATAGACATCCTCAATATAAGGAAGGGTTAGCCAACCAGTTGTGTGATAAGAGCCGTAGCCCTGTTTAACTTGTTTATAATTTTCCTCGGTCAAATATCCTTTTTTCAGGCAATACTCAGCAAGCTCGGTTTTAGGATAAGGATAAAAAATAAAAGATGGTGTGTAGTTAGCATCAAGTTTATCATTCAAGTCTAAAGATTTCCACATGTCCTCTGGAGTCTCTTCAGGAAAACCAAAAATATATTCAGCACTAAGCTTCATTCCATACTTTTTAATTCTTTGGGCTGCAGCAATAATATCTTCATCAGTATGTTTTCTATGTAACAATTTTGTTCTGATCTTCTCGCTACCAGATTGAACACCCATAGATATTTTTGTGCATCCTGCCTCACTCAGTAATTTCAAAATTTCTTCCTTAGCAGTTGAGGGAGTAACATTACAATGAAAAGGAAGGTTTACGTGTTTACTATATGAGTCTCTAAAATCACGTAGCCACTTAACATTAAAAGCAAAAACATCATCATGGAATCTAATTGATTTAAATTTATGAACTTTTAATAACTCGGTAATACCATCAATAACATTTTTAACTGATCTTTGTCTTAGATATACCTCGCCTGTATATAAGCTGTTACGAAAACTATTAACACAAAATGTGCACTCGAAGGGGCATCCCCTAGTTGTCATTATGTTTAGTTGACTAGTTAGAGCCCCATATTTTTCAAAAAGAGATTTGTCTGCCGTAGGAAGAGTGTCCAGAGAACTAATTATGGGTCTCTTATTATTTTTATGAATTTTTCCAGAAGCATCTCTAACCCATAAATTCTTAACGTCAGTATATGACTGTTTTTTTTCTAATCGTTGCAATAATTCTTCTAATGGTTCCTCACCTTCTCCAATACAAAGAGCATCATAACATTCATCTTTAATAACTTCTTCAGGTATTGAAGTTGGATGAATTCCCCCAATAACAATAGGAATATCAAGAACTTTTTTTATCTTCTTTGCAAGCCTGGTTATAGGTAGATAAAGATTGGTAATAGCACTAAAAGCAACCAAATCAGGATTAAAACGTACAACTTTTTCTATGACAAGCTTATCGTTGCAAACTATTTTGTTCAAAAAATTGTTCACAAAAGGAATATCTAGATAACCATTATCTCCAAGAGCTGGATCATAGACTAGTTCTACTTCATGACCTTTGCTTTCTAAGTAAGAGATCAGAGCCTGAACACCAAAGTGCTCGCTTCCACGATAATAAAATAAAACTTTCATCAAATATCCTTAAGTTTCCTATTAAATCACATGTCAGTTTATTAAACTATATTAAAATAATAGTTCATTTACCGTTTATGTCTTGCTTATTAAGGTTTTGAAGTAACCAAAAAATATAGGGAATTCTTTAATGATATTTCTAAATTTAATTGGACTTAAACGTATTTTATGACAGTAACCAAGATGAAGATAAAAAAGAAAATGATAAAATCTTGTAAAAGGTAAGCTGCATAAAAAAGGAACAATAAAACGTAGAAACGGAAAATCTACAACTATACCCGCTAATTTTTGTAAATTCTCAACCATCATTTTTTCTTTTTTTGATTTAAATGTCAGCATCGAGGAATGTTTGTTCGATTCTAAATAAACAGTATTTTTATCCTCTACAAAATGTCCCGAAGCTATTGCCATTTTTGCCACAGCAGTACCAGGGAATGGATAAAGCAAACCAAAAGAGGCCATTGTAGGTTTTATTTTCAAGTTTAAATCAATTGTGCGTAAATCTACTTCGAATGCGTTATCGACGGGTAATCCCATAATATTAAGGGAAATAATCTTTACACCATATTTATTAAAACATTGAGTTGCTTTAAGTATGGTATCGTTACCAGTGCCCCGTAAAAAAATCTTATTTGCAGCTTTCTCATCACCACATTCAACTCCCATCCAAACATGCGTTAGTCCAGCTTTTTTAAGATCTTTAATATCTTGTTCCTTTACTGAACTAGCACGAGCACTACAGTTAAATGGTAGGCCAATTCTTTTTTTATAGAGTTTAGAAAATTCTTTAATCCAACCTGGTGGTCTCAGAGTAAAAATATCATCAGTGAATGTTACTGTATCTAAAGGGTAACGTGCTCTTACATCTTCAATTTCTTTTATTACTAGTTCGGGCGATCTGACTCTTAAGATTTGTCCTAAACCTTTGTAATTATCATTATATTGTTTATTGAAACAATAACTACATTTATAAGGACAACCTCTAGCCGATACAAAAGATTTAGTGCCAACAGCAGCTAAATTTGGATCTGCATCATATAGAATTTGTCGATCTGGAAATGGTAACTCATTCAAATCCGAAACTAAATTGCCTAGTGGATTACGATAAATCTTACCCTTGTGCTTAACGTGAAAAGTTTTGGTTGACGAGTAGTCCTCACCTTTTTCTATTTTTCTAATGAATTCTGGAAAGCTATTATCTCCTTCCCCCGTACAAATAGCATCGATACCATCTTCTTCGATAACTTGTTTGTTAAAAGTTGGATGAGGTCCGCCCATTACAGAAATAAAGTCAAAATTATTTTTTAAAATTTTATTAAGTTTCAGTACTTCATAATGTTCGCCAGTCATTACACTATATCCAATTAATTCAGGTCGAAAATCTTTTACAATTTTATAAACATTATCGTAAATTTCTGGAACAACAGAATTATTATTATTTTGTGCCGAATCTGTAAATGTAAATGGTTTTCCCTCATAAGCATCTGAGTGTAGAAGAGACTTTGTTTTATGCGATTGTTTTGATTTTTTGGCAGCAGAAGGGTTCTTTATCATAGCAGCTTTAACTTGGTGACCTTCTTTTTTTAGATTACTAGATAGTAGCATAATAGCTGTACGTTCATAAGCTATCATCTCTTTACAAACCAATAGTACTTTCATAATAAATTTATTTATTAAATTATAAAAAAATTATTATTAATTAAATCCTCATATAAATTTGAGTAATTTCAATATTTCTTTAATCTAAAAATTTGTAAAAAGAAATATATTACCCCTAACAATATACCAATATTAATAACTTGAATTCCAAATAACGAAAAAAATAACATTTTTAAACCAAAATGCTTTTTTGCAAAGATTAGAAATTTGTATTCAGCAATCATCTGAAAAATAAATAATATCGTTAATCCAAATATAATGAACGATTTATTTAAATTCAAAGAAAATAAAATTAAAACTATAAATAATAATGTCATTAAACAAGAAAAGGCTTGGCCTGAAGTTGCAAACGAACCGCGTGGATCGAACTTTTTTTTTACTAACAAGATATGAATATATTTTTCTGTCCTATCTATAATTCTTTTAAATCGCGAATATAAACTTACAAAAAAAGCTTTGTAAGAAGCATTTTTAATCCTAATATTTTTTTTGTTTAATTGATTTATTTTATATCCCAGATAAAATTCTTCTCCGCCTGCATTTCTTAACGCTTTCCATCCTCCTGCTTGTTTTAATAATTCTTTAGATATTATACAGAAATCTGAAGCACAGGCTTGTAATTCTGTTTCTTTTTCTATTTCCTCAAGTCCATAACATGATTTTAAACAGACAAAATTAGATGACCAGCTTTCTAAATTAAGATTACTAGTCTCTTGAATTCCTGATACGGAACCAACATTTTTATCTTGATATAATCTTTTGACTAAATTTAAAATTGAATTTTTTAATATTATTAAATCAGAATCAATATAACAGAGAACTTTATATCTTGCTAATCTTGCTCCTAAATTGCGTACATAACCAACACCTTTATTTTTTTTTAATTTAATTAGTTTTATTGTTTTAAATTTTTTTACAATTTCAGATGTTTTATCAATACTACCATCATCAATTACAATTATTTCAGATTCAAATTTTTTTGATTCATTGCATATGCTTTTTAAACATTCTTCTATATTTTTTTCAGAATTATAAGCAGGAACAATTATTGATATTTTATGCTTATGTTCCATGACACTTAAAATTATATTAAAGATAGCCAGTGCTTCGCGTCATAGACTGTATTAATTGCACATGCACATTCGAATGTGCATGTGCATTTTTTTGCAAATTTACTAAATTCTTTAGCTTTTCTTGATTTAATAATGTCCACAATATCGAGATTACCTTCATTTACATTACCAATTTTTGATATACTCCATAATTTTTTGACTTCACAGCCTTTAACGACTCCATCTGGAAGAATTTCCACAAATCTTTCACCTGCTAAACATGGTGAATATACTTTGTTGTTATCTATCCTTTTTATTGTTTCTAAATAAATTTTATCAAACAATTTCCCATTAAAACTTTTTTTCCAATTAGCCGATGATCTTTTTTGCTGAATTTTTGCAAGTCTTTTATAGTCTTCTCTAAGTTCCAATTGTTCTTTTACAGGAACATCTCTTACTAGTATTAATTCATGAAAATCTATGGGCCATGAAGAAGTTTGATTAAAAAAATCTTCTAAAATATGCTTATTATCCTTAGTTATTACCGAAGCTAACCTTAAAAAAAAATTAGGTTGATTTCTATAAGTTTTCATTACATCAATTGTTTCTAAAACTTTACTATAAGCTCCTTTAAAATTTCTTACTTTGTCGTGAACTTCTTCGGGCCCATCTAACGAAACTGATAATGTGAATTCTGTATTCTTATGTTTATTTATTAATTTAGGAATAAAATCTTTAATTCTATCTTTATAAAAACCATTAGTTTTAATGCTAATTCTTGGGACACCACAATTTTGAATAATGTTGTCAATGATCTCAACAAAATCTTTTCTTATAAATGGTTCTCCTCCAGTTACAGTTAAATGTAATAAACTTTTCGCTTTTTTAAATATAGAGCCCCATTTTTCCGCTGAAATAGTTGGGGTTTTTCTTGCATCCACTGCTGCATAACAACAAAAATTGCAGCGCATATTGCACCTACCTTCTATAAATATAATTGAATAATTGGGCACCTGATTTAAAAAAATTGATTTAAATATGCGTGACGCTATGTTAAATTTGTTATTCATGCTATTTTTTATATTTGATAGCAAAGTATATTCAATAAATTAAATTACAACTACTTTATAAATATTACTCATTTCTAATAGGATTTTTTTTTGAATATAAAATATAAATATTTCCATCATGTAATTTAGAGTAATTTTGTCTATTTATGACAATGTTTTTGGTTACAGGCTTTAGTTTTTCTAACGCAATAATTTCTGGTTCTCTAAAATTTATAAATTTATATTCATTAAATTTTCTTTGTAGCCTGCTAAATTCTTCATTTGGTATTGCCGATTGTTGACTATACATTGGTGAACTTGAGAGAATGAATTCTTTTATATTTGGTTCAAAGTTTGTTGAGCCTTTATAAGTATTTAATGAATTTGCCTTATATCTGTAAGAAAAAAAACTACCTACATTAGGATTAAAAAATCTCCATCCACTTTTTTTGTTTTTGAAAAAATCCAAAAAATCTTTTTCTTTAAGATTTAGAAATTTAAAATTTTTTACTAAATCATTTTCAATCATATCGTGTGTTTTAGGTGAAAAAAGTCCACTAATTAAATTTAAATATTTGATCTCATTTAATATTGCCCAAATCATTAACTCACCATCAAATGTTAATAGGGATATATTCTTAGTAAAAATATCTTTTCTATTATTTAGTTTTTCTGTGACTTTTTGAAATTCTATTCTTCTATCTTTGTAATCCTGATTATTGAAACGTTGATTTTTTTCAAGATAAACATTTAGATAATAAATGCCGATTAATAAAAAAATTAAAATATTTATTTGTAACGGTTTTGGATTTAATTTTAAATAATGTTTAATTAATATAATTGAAAAAATAGTAAAAAATATAAAACCCCAAACAAATATTGCATTATTAAAATTAGATAGTAATCCTCCTGATAGAGGAGAAATTAGAACGAAAAAAACAGGAGAAACAATGGTACTTAAAAAAATTATAAAAAATATATTAATTAACTTAACATTGTTAACTTTTTTTTTGTTTGAAAAATAAACAAATAATACTGATAATAATAATACTAATAAGAACTTTAGCTTAAAATATTGACTGAGGTAATAGTCTATCAATTTACTTTTTTTTTCAATGGTAAGGGCAAATGTACCCAAACGTTCTGTTACATCGCTTTCGTGATAAATTAAATTAATTATAAAAGGCGAAATAGCAATTAAAAAAACAAATATTGAAATTAAAAAATATTTATAATTATGAAACAGTTCTTTAACGATTTTGAGTTTAAATTTATAAATTAAAAAAAATAAAAAAGCTAAAAATTCATTTATAAAAAAAAAGTAATAGCTAGATAAAGAAAAACCAAATATTAATCCAAGGGCAGCCATTCTCTTTTTTTCAAAAATTACTGTTTTATCCATAAAAACTAATAAGTATATAAATGAAAAAAAATATAGGGATGGTATAAGCGGCCTAGGTATTCTTAATGAATAAAATTCGAGTTGAAACAAATTTAAATATGTAAGACCATCCAAATTTGCAATTTTTATTATGGCTGGTATCATAAAAAAAAATAAGCTTAAAAAAATTGATTCATTTTTAGAAAAAAAATAAGAGAAAATTTTATAAAAAATAAACAAGAAAATAA
>Ga0208699_1000288_pt1 | contig 10233 bp, 9 predicted proteins | sample DeeseametaMP2097_FD_185489 | JGI IMG/M metagenome (GOLD analysis project Ga0208699, IMG submission 185489) | Marine microbial communities from the Deep Pacific Ocean - MP2097 (SPAdes) | ecosystem: Environmental > Aquatic > Marine > Oceanic | place: North Pacific Ocean | collected 2011-05-26 | reverse complement strand
TTCGCCTAGTATTGCAAATGGAGCCCTTTCTCTTTTACAGACAGCGCTAAATAAATCTACATTTTCAGCGCCAATTGCAAGAATATATCGTTCCTGTGATTCGTTGCACCATATTTCCATTGGCGACATTTCTTTCTCGTCATTGGGGATATTTCTGAGTTCAAGCCGGGCGCCTTTATCTGAATCATTGACAAGTTCCGGTATGCCATTAGAGAGACCTCCTGCGCCGATATCATGGATAGAAACAATCGGATTATTGTCACCCAAGTTCACGCATGTATTGATAACCTCTTGGGCGCGTCTTTGCATTTCAGGGTTAGAGCGTTGAACTGAAGCAAAATCAAGTTGTTCGTTTTGCTCTCCACTGCCGATACTTGAGGCAGCTCCACCTCCCAGTCCAATTAACATTGCAGGGCCGCCAAGAACAACTAACTTGTCTCCCTGTGAAATAACTCCTTTCTTGACATGACTTTCTTCAATATTTCCTAAACCTCCTGCCAGCATGATAGGTTTATGGTAGCCCCTTATTTCATTGTTCTGGGTTTGTTGTTCATAGGTTCTAAAGTATCCGCAAGTATTAGGTCTGCCAAACTCATTATTAAATGCAGCTGCTCCTATAGGCCCCTCAATCATAATATCAAGTGCAGATGCAATTTGTCTGGGTTTACCATGGTCTATTTCCCAAAGATTAACAGCATTCGGTATTTTTAGGTTAGAGACAGAGAATCCACACAATCCTACCTTAGGTTTAGAGCCTCTGCCGGTAGCTCCTTCATCTCTGATTTCACCGCCTGACCCGGTTGCTGCACCAGGGTTCGGTGCGATTGCTGTAGGATGATTATGTGTTTCAACTTTCATTAAGACCGCCTTTTTGGCAGTCATTGATGAATAAACACCATCCTTATTTGGATGAAAAAATGTTGATTCATAGCCGCTCATCACAGCTGAATTGTCACTATAAACGGATAACAGACCTTCAGGGTGCTGTTTATAGGTATTACGAATCATATCAAATAGTGAGACTGCTTGCCTCTCATCGTCAATAATCCAGTCAGCATTAAAGATTTTGTGTCTACAGTGTTCTGAATTGGTTTGCGCAAACATCATCAGTTCAATGTCTTTTGGATTTCTGTTTAGATTACTAAACTGTTCAAATAGGTAGTCTATTTCGACTTCACTGAGAGCCAACCCAAGGTCAATGTTTGCATTCTCGATGGCAGATCTTCCAGATTTAATCAAGTCTATGCTTTGACACTCTTTGGGCGACAATTCGTCGAAAAGTTTGTGTGCTTCAGTAGCTTCCTTGAGATAAGACTCGGTCATTCTATCCGAAATAACGCCTAGAACCTCATCCAATTCTCCATCTTGAAGTTGACGGTTGAAGTGATAGTTAATGCCGCGCTCTAATCTTTTAATTTGTTTAAGGCCGCAGAGGTGGACTATGTCGGTCGCCTTTGACGACCATGGAGAAATAGTTCCCTGCCTTGGCGTTACAGTGACTCTACAGACTGTATTGGATAGATTAATAGGTGGAGCGTAATTCAGTAGTTTGTCGAGGTGACACCAGTCTTCAGTATTGAGTTTTTTGTCAGACTCAACAAAATGAATAAATTCAGCACCCACAATAGATAAATCGGGTAAACGTAGCTGTAGTTTTTCCTGAAGAGTTTTGACTTTAAAATTTCTAAGTGCTTGAATTCCTGAATGAATTGAGATCATAATTGAGCCATTATTTCATCAGAAATATCAGCGTTATGGTAGACCTCTTGTGTGTCATCTAGATCCTCAAGCGTGTCAATAAGTTTCATAAATTTTTCGGCGTCTTCTAGGTTGAGTTCGATACGGTTGGCAGGTTCCATGGTTATTTGAAAATGTTCTGGATTCAGGTTGTTGGCGATAAAGGCATCCTTTACGCTAAAAAAGTCATCCGGTGACGTCATTACATCGATGGAGCCATCATTATTAGTTATGACATCATCTGCGCTAGACTCTATAGCGACTTCCATAATGGCATCTTCATCACCTGAAGCGAAGCTGATAAAGCCTTGTTTTGAAAACATATAAGACACAGATCCATCGGTGCCGAGGCTTCCTCCGTGTTTTGAGAAGGCATGACGAACATCTGCAACTGTTCGGTTCCGGTTGTCTGTTAAACAGTCAACCATAATGGCGGTACCTCCAAGACCATAACCTTCATAACGTACCTCTTCGTAATTAACTCCATCCAAATCACCTGCACCGCGTTTAATTGCATTGTCTATGGTATCTCGCTTCATGTTGGCAGCAAGTGCTTTATCGATAACAGTACGCAAAGAGGGATTGTTTTCTATAACACCCCCACCCATTTTTGCGGCAACAACTATCTCTTTGATGAGTTTTGTGAAGATTTTTCCGCGTTTTGCATCCTGGGCACCTTTTCTATGCTGAATATTGTGCCACTTACTATGTCCAGCCATTATTGATTGCTTGTTTCCATGAATGTTCTATTGAGTAAATTCGAGCAATTGATGGATAGAGTGCTTTGCTTTTTCAATAACTTCATCATTAATTGTTATTTCATTTTCACCGGTAGTTAATGTGTTTAAGCATTTTTCAAGACTGTTCATCGCCATCCATTCGCAATGCGCACAAGATTCGCAGTCAGCACCTTCACCCATCCTTGGCGCTTCAATGAATTTTTTTCCTGGCGCAACTTCTCGCATTTTATGAAAAATTCCGTTATCTGTTGCCACTATGAAGGTATTTTCAGGCCTTGATGCGGCAGCTTCTATTAATTGAGTTGTTGATCCAACAACATCAGCAAGAGCAATAACCTCTTTGGGCGATTCAGGATGAACTAAAATTCCAGCCTCAGGTTGAAGTTTCATGAGTCTTTCGAGTCCCTCCGCCTTAAATGCCTCATGAACGACACAGGCTCCATCCCACACAAGCATGTCAGCACCAGTCTCAGTTTGAACGTAGTGGCCTAGGTGTTTGTCAGGAGCCCAAAGTATTTTTTTACCCTCTTGATGTAATTTCTTAACTATTTTAAGGGCACTACCGGATGTCACAACCCAGTCAGCTCTAGCCTTAACTTCGGCTGATGTATTAGCATAAACGACGACGACATGGTCAGGGTTGGCATCACAAAATGCTGAAAAGTCATCGATAGGACAAGAAAGATCAAGTGAGCAAGTTGCCTGATCGTCAAGAACCAGCACCTTCTTTTCAGGGGAAAGAATTTTGGCGGTTTCGCCCATAAATTTAACACCAGCAACAACAATTGTTTGTGCATCACAGTTTTGACCAAATCTTGCCATTTCTAGAGAGTCTGAAACAATACCTCCAGTCTCCTCAGCAAGTGTTTGTATATCTGCACTAACGTAATAGTGAGCTACTAGTACTGCGTTATTTTTTTTAAGGGCTTGTTTTATTGAATCCCTAGTATTCATCGCTATGATTTATTGGCTAGATTAACTTTTATATTTAGTTCTCGAAGCTGTTTTTTTGGGATATTCGACGGGGCATCAGTTAGCAGGCATGCTGCAGTTTGAGTTTTTGGGAATGCTATAACTTCCCTGATAGAGTCAGCACCACAAATTATCATCACAAGTCTATCTAGACCAAAAGCAATACCTCCATGAGGAGGGCAACCATACTCGAGTGCATCCAGCAAGAAACCAAATTTTTCTCTAGCCTCTTCTTTGTCAATGCCAAGCAGTTCCAATACTTTCTTTTGCATGTCACTTTGATGAATACGGATCGACCCTCCACCAACTTCAGAACCATTAATAACAAGATCATAGGCGCGAGATAGAATATTTACTGGATTATCTAGGAGATCATCGATATCTCCGCTTGGGGCAGTAAATGGGTGATGAATTGCATTTAATGAGCCATCATCCTCAACATCAAACATTGGAAAATCAAACACCCAAACTGGAGCCCATTCCTTGTTAAAAAGGTCCAGATCGCGCGCTAATTTTTCCCTTAAATTTCCAAGAGACTCGTTAACAATTCTAGTTTTATCGGCACCAAAAAATATAATATCTCCGATCTCAGCTTGGGTTTGTTTAATCACTTTTTGTGTAACTTCTTCGCCTAAAAATTTAATGATTGGCGAAGACGGTCCGTCGTCGTTAATTTTTATATAGGCCAGACCTTTGGCTCCGTAAATACCGACATATTTTGTGTAGTCATCTATCTGCTTACGGCTTAAAGTGGCTCCACCAGGCACTTTTAGTGCAGCGACTCTTTCTTTTTCATTGTTTGCTGGACCAGAAAAGACCTTAAATTCGACATCTTTCATTATTTCATTTATGTCAACCATTTTCAGTGGAATTCTTAAATCTGGACAATCAAGGCCATATAATTCCATCGCTTCATGGTAGCTAATGGATGGAAACTCTTTTGGAAGGCTGACTTCGAGTAATTCATTGAACAAACCTCTAATCATTTCTTCCATTAGCGAAGTTATCTCAACTTCACTCATAAAAGATGTTTCTACATCTAGCTGAGTGAATTCTGGCTGACGGTCTGCCCTTAAGTCTTCATCTCTAAAACACTTTACAATCTGGTAGTAGCGCTCAAATCCTGACATCATAAGTAGCTGTTTGAATAATTGGGGTGACTGAGGTAGCGCAAAAAAACTGCCTTCGTGTGTTCGAGAAGGCACCAAATAGTCTCTTGCACCTTCAGGTGTGGCCTTTGTCAAAAAAGGTGTTTCGATATCGATGAAATCATGTTTATCCATAAAGTCACGCATATAATGTGTCACTTTAGATCTAACACGTAGCCGATTTTGCATTTCATCTCGACGCAAATCAAGGTAGCGGTACTTGAGCCTGACTTCCTCAGAAGTGTCTAAAGAGTCAAGCTGGAAAGGAATCGGTTTTGAAGTATTTAGGATTTCAATATTGCCGGCAAGAACTTCAATTTCCCCTGTAGGAATTTTCTTATTGATCATATCACTAGCTCTAGCAATCACTTTACCACTAACCTTTAGGACAAATTCGTTCCGTACGCTTTCAGCCAATTTAAATGTTTCTTTAGTATCGGGATTGATAACAATCTGTGCAATACCCTTTTTATCTCTAAGATCCAGAAAAATAACTCCGCCATGATCACGTCTGCGGTTAACCCATCCACATAATTCTACTTTTTCCTCGAGAAAACTTTTATTTAGTTCTCCACAGAAATGCGTTCTCATGTCTCATCCTTAATATTAAGCGACTTAGGTATCACAACGCCTGCAGAGATAACTATCTTGAACGCCTCTTCAACAGTCATATTAAGTTCGAATACATCTTTTTTCGGCATCATCACAAAAAAGCCTGAGGTTGGGTTAGGGGTAGTTGGCACAAAAAGATTTATCATTTCTTCACCGATAATGGATTCAGCTTCGCCCTTGTAATCACCTGATTGAAATGCAATCACCCAAATTCCCTTGCTTGGGTACTGGATTAAGAATGCCTTTCTGAAGCTTTCAGTTGAAGAGTTAAATACAGTATCAGAAACTTTTTTCAATACGTTATATACGTTTCGAAAACCTGGAATTTTATTAAGGATTCTTTCCCATAAGGCTACTAGTTTTCGTCCTAAAAAATTGGAAACTATCACCCCTGTGATGAGTATCACTAATAACACCAAAACAATTCCTGATCCTGGAAAATCGGTGTTTAAATTAAATAATGTTTCTGGGAGGTATTTGGTAGGAACTAGCTCGTTAATAAACTCTAGAGAGAACTTAATGACTATAACACTTAGAGCTAGAGGAATCCAAAAAAGAAGACCAGAAATAAAATAATTTCTTAAGTGTTTCACAAGTCTAAATAGTGAGGTTATAAAAAGTGATATTTTAGCATAATGTAGAATAGCAATTGCTAGCTCAAAAAGTGAATTTTAGTTAGGTCAAATTATTAATTCACCTTCTCTGAGAGTTAAAACCTCGTACCCCTTTTCTGTGACTAATATAGTGTGCTCCCATTGGGCTGAAAGGGAGCGATCCTTGGTTGTTACTGTCCATCCATCAAGGCTAGAAGTGACAACTTCATAGCCACCCAAATTAATCATTGGCTCGATAGTAAAAGTCATACCGGGTTCTAGAACCGGGCTGTTCTTAATTTTCCCGTCATCGTAGTGCAATACTTGGGGCATCTCGTGAAATCCTTGGCCTATTCCATGTCCACAATAGTCTCTAACTACCGAGCAATTCTTAGAATTGGCATATAGGCCAATGGCTTTTCCAATTTCACCCAGCCTAACTCCAGGTTTGACTTGCTTAATGCCAGTTAGTAAACATTCACGTGCAACATCACAAATTCGAGTGGCCTTGACACTGGGCTTTCCTGTAGTAAACATTTTAGAGGTGTCACCATGAAAACCATCTTTTATTACTGTGATATCAATGTTTATTATGTCTCCTTTTTTTAGTTTTTTCTCCCCAGGTATTCCATGACAAACAACGTTGTTGATTGAAGTGCATATTGATTTTGGAAAATCGTTGTAGTTTAGAGGCGCAGGTATTGCCTTTAAATCACTAACAATAAAGTCGTGGCAGAGTTGATCTAGATATCCTGTTGACACTCCAACACTTACGTGTGGTTCGATCATCTCAAGCACACTGGCAGCGAGCTTTCCAGCGATACGCATCTTTTCAATCTGCTCAGCAGTTTTAATAGCTATCGACATAAATAAGAACTGTAAATTAAGTTGAGAGTTTTGAGCGCTCTTCTAATGCTTTAATTCTATCTTCAAGTGGTGGATGCGAGGCCCACAAATGTGCCAAACCTGACTTAGGCTTTTCGCCAATACCAAAGGCGGCTAACTGTTCAGGAAGGGGTTCTGGCTCTTTTTGTGCTAGACGTTTAAGTGCGCTAATCATGTTTTGATGGCCAGCCAAGTCAGCGCCACCAGTGTCGGCAATAAATTCACGCTTTCTAGAAAAATACATGACCACAACACTTGCCAGAATAGAAAGGATCACTTGTGCAAACAGAGTAGTCAAGAAATAACCAATCCCGTAGCCGCGTTGATTTTTCAATATAACCCTATCAACTATATGACCAATTACTCTGGAGAAGAAAATAACGAAAGTATTTACAACGCCCTGAATAAGCGTAAGCGTTACCATGTCGCCATTGGCAACATGGCTCATTTCATGTCCAACTACAGCCTCAACTTCGCTCTTATTCATGCTTTCGAGTAAGCCTTGTGAAACAGCTACCAGTGCACTATTTTTACTTGCGCCTGTTGCAAAAGCGTTCATTTGCTTGGAAGGAAATATGGCAACCTCTGGCATCTTGATACCGACAATTTTGGACTGTTTTTCAACTGTCTCCATTAACCACTTCTCGATGCTATTGGAGGGGTTATCAATAACAACAGCTCCTGTCATACGCTTCGCCATCCATTTCGAAATGGCAAGAGAGATAAAAGCACCGCCAAAGCCAAAAACACCCGAAAAAATAACCAAGGCATTAATATTTAAGTCACTACCGTTTTGTGCAAGAAGGCTATCAACACCGAGAATTCTCAGAGTAATACTGAGAACCACCATAATAGCTATATTAGTGACTAGAAAGAGAAAAATTCTTTTCATATTGACCTCTCCAAAAAAATATGTTTTCTTGAAGCCTATTTTATATAAAGCGAATTGGTTATTCGTATATTTTGATTAAGTGAAAAAATCATATTCAAGCTAATTGAACCAGAATTTAGATGAAATGATTTAGAATGCAGGATAGTTTAGTGTGTTTTAATTCTCCGGCCACAGCATTTGAGATTCTGTCATGGTGCAAGAAGAGTCGCCTGTTGATATCAATATCAGTTGGTTTTCATTTGACTCTGGAGAAATGTGTATATATGAACCTTCTGCATATGTTTCCATATTTATGGTTGAATCTTCGACAAGTCTAGCTTGAGCGATATCGCTGCAACTTTGATTATTAATAACAGTGACCTTGTTTATTGATACATAACAAAATTCATTATCAGGGGAAAGCGTCGTAGCGAAAAAAGTGCTCCCATTGTTGTATTTCTTGTTGGATGTGTGAAGTGAGGGGTAATTCGACGGGTCAGTAGGGTGAGCAAAGGTTATATTAAGTCCGTCTATATTATGATAATCTTCAATTTGAGTCAAGTGTGATAAACAGACATCATTAATTCCACGTTTCTCTGCCTCGCTAGTAAGTGTGCTGGCAAAGGTTATGCTGAAGTTCATAGTTAAAAAAGCTGTAACCGAAAATATATAAATTTTTTTCATCTTAAGTCCCTATCAATTCATATTAATTGATTATATCTTAATCTTGTTAATATGATTCAATATGAGATATATGAATTATGGCGCAGTATATATATTTTGATATATATTATTTCCTTAGCAATTTAACTAGAAATTGTTCTATAATGAAGTTTTTTTTAAAAGGAGAGTGCTATGAAGCTTAAATTATTATTTCTAGGTGTTGTTGCTTTATTACTTAGTGGCTGTATGGACAGTATTACGGCTGTACCCAAAGCGGTAATTGATGGCACAGGTAATATCATAAGTTCTGTTTGGGACGCCATAACATTCTGGGATAACTAAATCTCTTCAATTTAGTCTTATTGACTTCTTTTTAGTTTAGTATTAGGCTGAATTCCTTAAAGAAAGTGGGGCGAGAAAAGGGGCTCGAACCCGCGACAACCGGAATCATAATCACAATCCCTCCGCAACTGCGTTGCTTGCATCTAGCTAAAGCTGGAAGGGGGCGAATCTTTATTTTGCAGGCATCTTGAATGACAATAAAACCTCAATCCCCACTACAAGCGCTAATTGACTCAGTTATTAAGCTCTACTCTAACGACCAGATACAGGAGGCGCTTGATACAGCTGGAGCCTTAATCAAAGACTATCCTAATGAAGCAATACTCTACAATATTAGTGGCGCCTGCTATGCCAGCTTAGGACAAATGGATACCGCAGTAAATCGTTATGAAAAGGCACTAGATATTGAACCTGATTACGCTGATGCACACAATAACCTCGCTATCACGCTCCAAGGGCTCGACCAGTTGGATGCTGCAGTTGAGCGTTATAAGAAGGCGCTCGCTATCAAGCCGGACTACGCTGAGGCACATTACAACCTCGGTGATACGCTACACAAACTCGGGCAACTTGATGCCTCGGTCAGAAGCTACGAGAAGGCAATAGCCATTAAACCGGATTATACTGAGGCACACAATAACCTTGGTAATACTCTCAAAAGACTCGGCCAACTTGATGCTGCAGTTAGAAGCTACAAAAAGGCACTCGCTATTAAACCGGACTACGCAGTACCACAACATATGCTCAATGCATTAACTGGCAATACAAGCACTGAACCACCAAAAGAATATGTTAAGAATCTATTTGACGATTATGCAGAAAGATTTGATGATTCCTTGGTCAAGCAACTTCAGTACAAGTTACCTTTTTTAATCAAAGAGTTAATTCTTAAACTAGACCCTCCTAGGAATAAATTCGAGAGAGTAATTGATCTGGGATGCGGTACGGGTTTAACTGGCAAAGAACTAAGAGATATTAGTAATAATCTTACTGGTATTGATATCTCTAGCAATATGGTAAACAAAGCAAGGAAACTAGATGTCTACGATTGTTTAATTGAAGGAGATGTGGTTGATATCCTGAGCTCATCAAAAGAAAAATACGACTTATTTATTGCTTTGGATGTGTTTATTTATATTGGAGAACTGACAAAAATTTTTAAAACAGTGAGGCAGTGTTGTAATAAAAATGCCCTGTTTATTTTCTCTATAGAGACTCAGGAAGAGGATGGATACTCCTTATTAAAAAGTGCACGATATTCACATTCAGAGGGCTATATTTTAAAGACCGCTTCTGATGGATTTAAACTAATCAAATCTCAAGAAGTAAACCTAAGGAAAGAGAAGGAAGGTTGGATTGACGGAAAAATCTTTATTATTCAGGCATCTTGAAAATATTTTGCAATCAAAATATAAGTATTAAATTACGAACTTTAATCTCTAATAGGAAGTGGGGCGAGAAACGGGGCTCGAACCCGCGACAACCGGAATCACAATCCGGGGCTCTACCAACTGAGCTATTCCCGCCATAATATTAGAAAATGGCGCGCCCAACACGATTCGAACGTGTGACCCTGTGCTTAGAAGGCACATGCTCTATCCAGCTGAGCTATGGGCGCGAAATAATTCGTTCTAATAAAGTATAGGCTTTGTAAAACCAATATAAATAAT
>Ga0208699_1000286_pt1 | contig 10235 bp, 9 predicted proteins | sample DeeseametaMP2097_FD_185489 | JGI IMG/M metagenome (GOLD analysis project Ga0208699, IMG submission 185489) | Marine microbial communities from the Deep Pacific Ocean - MP2097 (SPAdes) | ecosystem: Environmental > Aquatic > Marine > Oceanic | place: North Pacific Ocean | collected 2011-05-26 | reverse complement strand
TCAGTAATAGAAAATTATATAGTGAGTTGGCGTACGAATTTACAGATAACGACATAATTTATGCACTTGATGTGCCATTACAGTTAGTTAGAAACAATGATGAAGAGTTGGTAGAAAACATACTTTAATTCTATTAGAATAGAAGTAAATGAACAAAAGCATAAATACATTAGTGGATAAATATAAGAAAGAATCTAAGAGGCGGATATAACATGTTTAAAGACTTAATACAATCGCAAGTAATCGGTACACTGAAAATCTATGACAAAGACAGTGGAGATGTTCTTGTACAGAAGAAAAATGCAATTCATCCTGGAAATATGGCATATGTCCTTGCTTCAGCACTGGCTGGCAAACCAACTAGTGTAAATGGTTCGGGCGATGCACCTCACATCAACTGGATGCAATTTGGTAATGGCGGTAGTGTATCTACAACCACACTTTCTTATAAGTCTCCTAGAGTAAATTCAACATATGATGGATACCCGATATCATCGAGTAGTTCATCATTGTATGTACCGAAGTATGAACAATTGACAACAAACACGGTATATTATCCTGGCGAGGATATGGGTGGGGAAATAGTACCAAACAATACAGCAAAAGTTAAGTTCACTGTGGATATATCACACGCGGATTATCAGAGTGCAGTAATCTTAACAGGCGGGGGTTCGATACCGGCAAATGACAGTTTGACAGATGATGACTATACTTTTGACGAAATCGGATTACTGGCTGGTGTTACCGATAGTGGTGACCTAACCAAAGAAAAAACATTAATGTTGACACACGTAACATTCCATCCCGTGTTACTGTCAGCAAATAGAACAATTGTAATTGACTATACAGTTACAATTCAAATTAGTTAAAATTTAGGAGTATAACAATGGCTTCAGGCTCACAAATACAAGCGTCGGACTTAGTAAGTCTACGCAACACAATGAATACTATACTAAATGGAACTGGGACACATGGTGGTTATAGCCAATCACATACAGTCGCAGCCAATCCATCAGTCGGTGCCACTATCGATGATTCATACCAAGACTCATTATATAGTGCCGCGGCAAAGATAGCAAATTTTTATAGCATCTCAAATCCATTCACGGCAGTAAATGCTGGCACAGTAATTGATTGGGATCAATATGCCGATGATGCGGCATCATTCGTATCAAGCATTAACACACTTTTCAATTCACCATGGAATTATAGTAATTGGGACACTAGTGTACAAAATGAAACATCAGAAACAGAATCAAACTGGAACGGTTCAAGAGTTACAATTACCAAAATCGAATGGGCAAACGTTAACACAATGAATGCTTGGTTCGCCGCTGGTGGTGAAATTAGAGTTTCAGCATCACATAACGACACAAGTGGTAACCAACAAGGTACTTCTTGGGAACAATTGACTGGTGAACTAGGAACGTTTACATATTCAGTAAGACCACAAGATACATCATCTACTGATACACGTACACGTTACAAGCACAGTGATTTAACAGGTGGTTATGTTGTACATAAAAGAGAAACAGCAAATGATTCTGATTATAGTGCAAACTATCTTCAAGTTTCAGCATATGTTACAGGCGACACAATCTATGTCAAAACTGAATTAAACGATGCCCACGTTGCCCGTACAGGCAGTGGCTCAGGATATGGTGGACCATGGTCGTGGACTGGTTCAGATAGTGTTCCAGGAACATCAACTGTAACACTTGCGTCAAAAAGAATGACGAATCCAGGTGGTTCTGTTAATATTACCAATCCTACATGGACGGTAACAGACGCTCTATAATATAATATAGATAATTGGAGCAAATAACTCGGGATAGCACAGCATCTCGTTGTTAATGCAACAACACCATTGTGAGATGCTTTTTTGACTTCAATGAACAATAATGCCAACTAGTACATCAGATGCTAGTTGGCAATATCAATCTCAAACTTATTCCTATATTTCTTAACTTTAGTATTGACTTTTGGTTAATTTTACTGTATTATTAATACTAATATAGGAGAATAAACCATGTCCGATACTATCGAAGAAATAAAAACAGAATCATCTGAAGAAGATTTACAACGACTAGAGAAGGCGTTAGAGTTTTCTAATACGATGAAAACATTCAATCTAAACAAAAATAATCTAAAAGTTAAGACACAAAACTTACTAAGTTACAGTACGGCTGGTGGTTCATTCACAGTTGACCAATCATTAATATCTTTTATGAACTTCGTTGTTTCAAGTGGTAAAACAGAGATAACTCTACTTGATAAGAACGATATACCTGTTCGTATTGAAGATACTGAGAAATTCCTTGACGAAATATCAAGTCTATATTTTGAAGTGGTAAATGATTATTATAACGAATATCAAAAATTGAGAAGTTCCCGTAAAATAGAAAAAGTATTAGAAATTTAATATGAGTAAGGGTATTATAATATTTGCTCAGAATAATGAGTATGTCAATTATGCCGAGCAGGCATGTGCCTGTGCTGGATATGCCAGAAAGAATCTTTCATTATTTGATGAGATATGTCTAATAACCAACACAGAAACTTTAAAACCAAACGAGAAACTAATTAACGAATACTTTGATAAAGTCATTGTTAGTGATAGTTTTCAACCCGACAATGTAAGACTGTTCAAAGACACATCAGATAAACTCAACTATGCTCCGTTTAAGAATATGGGCAGAAGTGAAGTATATGAATTATCACCCTATGATGAAACATTGATGATAGATGCTGACTATTTCATTATGAACAATGTGTTAGACCAAGTATGGAATAGTGATAATGATGTAATGATTAACTGTAAGTACAGAGATGTGTCAGAACGTCATAAAGAGAACATAGAATATATTGACAATTTTAGTATTCCAATGTACTGGGCAACAGTTGTATACTTTAAGAAATCTGACTTTGCTGAAAATCTATTCACACTCATAAGTCATATAAAATATAATTATAAGTATTATTATTACCTATATAATTGTAGTGGTAATCTATTCAGAAATGACTTTGCATTTTCAATGGCACTACATATATTGAATGGTAGTGTTGCGTTTGATGTGCCGTCATTACCAATTGAATATCTAAACAACAGTTTTGACCTTGATGATATTTACAGAGTCAATTCACATAATGATATTATTATGTATTGTGCTGATGCTGAAACAATTACAAATCATCTACTATCAAGATTTAAAGATATGGACTTACATATTATGAATAAGAAAGCAATAGCAAGATGTATTGATGACCTCTTGGAAAACGGAGAGAAAGTGTGAGCAGAGGATATATAACTATCGCACAGAATAGTGAAGACATTGATTACTTAGAAATGTCTTATGCTCTTGCTCTTAGTTTGAAAGCATCACAAGAACATAACAAACTTTGTGTATGTGTAGATGAAGAAACAAAAAAACTAATAACAGATAAACACAGAGATGTGTTTGATGCTATAGTTGATATTCCTTGGAATGATGATGCTAAAGGAGACAAGTGGAAGATACACAATAAGTGGAAATATCCACATATGACTCCGTATGATGAAACTATTATACTTGATAGTGATATGATATTCACTGAGAGTGTAGACTATTGGTGGGATTATCTTGGCAAGAAAGATGTTTGGTGTTGTACAAATGTTAAAACATTTAGAAACGAAGATGTAACTAGTAACTATTATAGAACGAAATTTACACAATTGGGTTTGCCAAATGTATACAGTAACTTCACCTACTTCAATAAATCAGAATTAACTTTTGAATTCTTTAGAATGGTTGAGTTAATTATGACTCATTGGAATGTATACTTTGATAAATTTCTTAGTGGTGTTGGACAGAATTGGATGAGTGCTGATGTGGCATACGCATTAGCAGTTCAACTATTAGATATTGAAGAAGAAACATGTGACTATGATATCAAAGATATTCCTACATTTGTTCATATGAAAAGCATGGTCCAGAATGTACCTGAAACTCAAATAGAAAGTAACTGGACTAAAAGTATAACAAGTGAGTTGGGAGATGATTTACAAGTTAAGATTGGTAATTTCACTCAAACATTACCTGTCCATTATGTAGAGAAGAATTGGATGGATAGTAATAAAATTAAACAACTCGAGGATGCGGTATTATGATAAGTGTTATAGAACAAACTAAATCTTGTCGTGCTGTTTATTTCGATGGATTTAACAAGATTACACAGATAACGAATGAAATCCAAGATACTAAAGATTTGTTCGCATGGTTTGAGATTGAAGATATTGAGCCGTTTCTTAATGGTAGTTATAAATTTTCAGATTACATAGTAAGCAGAACAAAGAATCCACTCGTATATGAGATTGTGAAATCAAAAGTTGATATCAAACGAAGAAACAAAGATAATCAATTACACAAAATACTAACAACAGAAGATGCTGATATCTTTCTTTCTTTTGAAAATGATGAATTGGTGTTCGAAGCCACTGACAAACTGAAGGAAAGTATTGAAGTAGAATCGAATCAACTAGTGAGTGTTGCAGGAAAGACCGACCATGTATTCTTTATTACACACAAAGATAGACCAGAATTCTTAATAAAGACAGTGTTAATACCATTTTCTGAACTATTATCTAGTGGAAAACATGTTAAGTTGTCATATAATAAATACAATATAAGTGTGTATACACAAAAGTATTTTGACAAATATTCGTGGAGAAAAGTATGAAAGAAACAGAAATAGTTCTTGGTGACTTAGATGTATTCTATATAAGTTACGATGAACCAGCAAAAGAAGAACATTGGGCAGATTTAATGATGAAGTTTCCATTTGCTAAAAGAGTAGATGGAGTCAAAGGATTTGACAACGCACATAAAGAATGTGCAAGACAAAGTGAAACTGATAGATTTATTAGTATCGATGGAGATAACATAGTTGATGAGAAATTTTTTGATTTAGCAATTACAATTCCAAAAGATACAGACTTAGAACATTCTATTATTAGTTGGAGTGCTAAGAACATGGTAAATGGATTAGTATACGGAAATGGTGGCATTAAATGTTGGCCACGAAAACTAGTATTAGAAATGAAAACACATGAGAATGCGGTTGACGAAACAAAGAAAGTAGACTTCTGCTGGGATTTGAACTACATTCAAATGAATAACATTTATTCAGAAGTATATAACGCAGGTTCACCGTTTCAGGCATTCAGAGCAGGATATCGTGAAGGTGTTAAGATGTCTTTAGATGAAGGCAAAACTGTGCCTGTCGAAGACTTTCAAAAAAGAATATGGCACAAAAACTATCAAAGACTATTGACATGGTGCAATGTTGGTGCTGACATAGAGAATGGCATTTGGGCTTGCTTTGGCGCAAGACTAGGATGCCATGATATTAATTTTGTAGAAGATTATAAGTTAGAAAACATTTCATCGTTTGATTGGTTTAAATCATACTTTGAAGAAGAAGTTTTACCCACAGTCGCTGGCGGTGATGAAAAATGTGCAAAGACCGGAGTGGAGTGGGATTACGATAAATTATACGAGGAGAGTTTGCGAATTGGTGATATCTTAAGTGAGAAAATAGGAATGGAAATATGTGATCCCACTCCAGACTTAGGAAGATTTTTTAAGACAGTTTATATAAACCCAACAAGAAATCTAAGTCCATTAGCAACAGAGAAGTCGACCGGCTGGGATAGATAATGTCGAATTACGATGATGACGCCATCGTAACCAGAGATAATCTGAACAAGATATCTCCGTCTATATGTATGGCAAAATGGCTTCAAGTAAGTCTACACTTGCCACAAGGAAGAACACATAGTTGTTATCATCCGCCAACACATGCTATTCCGTTACATGAATTGAAAGCAAATCCAAACGCACTACACAATACGCAATTCAAACTAGAAGAACGAAAGCAGATGAAAGATGGTATTCGTCCTGAGGGATGCCAGTACTGTTGGAATGTAGAAGATGCTCCTAATCCACCAGAGGGTGGTAGATTAAGTGATAGACACTATCGCTCAAGTGAATGGTGGGTAAAAGACGCATGGGATGAAGTTGTAAACAATCCTTGGGACCACGACATTACTCCACGATATGTTGAAGTCAACTTCAATCAAGCATGTAACTTTAAATGTGTCTATTGCTCACCTCACTTGTCTACTACATGGGAAGATGATGTTAAAGAACATGGCGGATTTAAATTCTCAAACAAAACAGGTCACAATGATATAGATTATTTGCGCCGAATGGGATTGATGCCATTAGAAGTTGCTCGTAGAGATAATCCATATATCACTGCTTTTTGGAAATGGTTTCCTAAAGTGTATCAAGATTTGAAAGTGTTTCGTATGACTGGCGGTGAGCCACTAATGGATAACAATACATTCAAAGTATTAGATTATGTAAACGAGAATCCAAACGCAACACTAGATTTAAGTATAACTTCTAATATGTGTCCGCCACAAGATGCGTTATTTGATAAATTTATGGACAAACTGAAAGAAATAGAAAAGATTCGTATATGGGAAGACACTGATAAGTTTAATCCAGACAGTGGTAATTATTGGTATGTTGCACCTGCTTGTAAACATTTTTCGTTATATGTTAGTATAGACAGTGCAGGAGAACAAGCAGAATATTTGCGTGATGGTTTAGACTTTGACAAGATGTATCAAAACTGTAGACGTGTTCTAAGTGAAACAGATGGTACTGAAATATCATTCATCAATACATTTAACTTGTTAAGTATTCCAAATCTACGTGGCTTTCTACAAATGATATTAGACTTGCGTGAAGAGTTTGGTTATGAGAATCAAGAAGATACAGTTATTCAACCACCAGATAGAAAAGGATTTAAACATCCTCCTTTTGTTCGCAAAAAGAGACAAAGAATTTGGTTCGATACACCGTACTTGAGATATCCAGATTGGATGACTTTACAATTAGCCGATGATGATATGTTAAACACAATACAAGAGAACATCGACTTTATGAAAGAGAATGTTTTAGAAAATGATTTGTATGGTCGAAAGTATACTGGCTTTAAGAATTATGAAGTATTAAAACTAGAAAGAGATTTAGCATGGGCTAAAGAAGGCGAGAATATGTCTTCTGAAGATTTAAGTGATAAATTAATAAAATTTTATGAATACTTCACACAATATGATAAACGCAGAAACTTAGATTTCTTAACTACGTTTCCAGAAATGACAGATTTCTGGAATGAAGCAAAAGAAGAATTCGAAGAACAATATGGCTCATGAAAAAACAAGAATCGGAATCATTCAAAGAATATAAAACTCGGGTTATGGATTCGAAAAGTGCCACATTTTGTGGTGCAAAATGGTACAATGCAACCATCTGGTTAGGACATGGTCAGACCACTAGTTGTCATCTTCCCGCTTCACATGATATTCCATTAGAAGAATTGAAATATAATCCATCAGCAATTCACAACACGTCACATAAGAAGAAGATGCGTAAGATGATGCTTGAAGGAGATAGACCACCCGAATGTTATAAATGTTGGCAAGTAGAAGACGGTGGTGAAGATAAAATTTCTGACCGAGTTTTTAAAACAATTCAGTATGATGAATCGGATTTGAATTTGCCATTTTCAAAACGTGAAAAAAATACGAGAAGTGTGTGGAAATTGTTTGATTGGTATAAGAATAAGTTAAGAAAACGAAATGATGATACATTCTTACGAACACTAGAAGTGTCATTTGATAGAGCATGTAACTTTGCTTGTTCATACTGTAATCCTCCATTCAGTACTACGTGGGTAAAAGATATTAAAGACAATGGACCATATGAAAATATTCAATCAGATAAACGAGAACACTATATCAGTACTGCCGATTGGGCGGCCAATGTAGCAAAAACAGACGAAGACAATCCATACATTCAAGCATTTTGGGAATGGTGGGAAGAAGAGGGCGGACTAGTAGACACTTTAGAAGAAATAAGAATCACCGGTGGTGAACCTATTATGCATCCGAGTGTATGGAAATTATTTGATTGGTTCAAGAATAATCCAGAACGTGGCAAAAATATGAGATTTGCCATCAACTCGAATCTTGTTCCAGAAAAAGAAAAGACATTTCAAAAACTATTAGATGTAGTGCAATACGCACCAAACTTTGAGATGTTCTCAAGTTGTGAGGCGACTGGCGCACAGGCAGAATATATCCGTGATGGAATGGACTATGAAGTTTGGATAAACAATGTTAAGAGATTATTAGACCAGCCAAAAGTAAAGAAAACTTGTATAATGATGACTATTAATGCTTTGTGTTTAGGCTCAATAACAGATTTCTTGGATGATATGTTAGCACTTCGAGAGATTTATGGAGAAGAACGTTCCCCTCTTTTATCATTAAACCCAGTATATAATCCTGAGTTTCAGAGTATTAGCACCTTGCCAACTTATATCATAGAACACTATAATGATAAATTAAAAGCATGGCATGATAAAAGAAAAGAAGAATTAGGTGATAGTGAAAATGTGTGGGTTACTCGTATTATTGACCATATGAACAGGGCAATAAATAATCCACATCCAGAAGAATTATTAAAAAAGAGACAAAGTGATTTCAAATCATTTTATACACAATATGACGAGAGACGCGGCAAAGATTTTAGAGCAACATTTGATCCTATCATGGTAGATTGGTATGATAGTTTGACTGTAGAGAAAAACACGAATAGAGATGAAGAATTTGAAAAGACTGAAATAAAACTAGAACCAATCATAACCGATGAGGAAGATAAACATTGGAAAGAATATTTCGACCAGTTAGAAAATAATAATATATTTGACTGTATAAAAAAGAAAAATGTACTAGAGATAGGAACAGCCGATGGAATGTTTTGGAAACACTATAACAAATATAATCCATCATCTATAACAGGACTAGATCCAGACGATAGATGGCTCTTAAAAGAAGGTGTAAAAGAAAGTGATATAATTAGAGAATCGTATGAAACATATTTACCAAAAACAGAATATGATGTTATTATATGTTTTGGTCTTATATGTAAATTACATTCTCCAATACATCTATTAGAGTTAATAGCACGAAGCAGACCAGAATATATAATTTTAGAAGATATAGATTTTTCTACAGAACAAATTTCTTTAACCAAAATGGGTCCTAATACCAATAAAATCGGAGAACTTATTGTTATTGATGAGATTTCTTGTCCACATGTAACTAGATTATCAACGACTATTATTATATCTATTATGGAAACTATGTCGTATAAACTAGAAAATAACATTGAACTGAAAATAAAACATCCATCAAAATATGAAACAAGTCAATTTGTATTTAAAAGAGAAAAACATGAAAATTATAGACTACGAGATAGAAAATGATTAAGTTTATTCATGCGAACAAAACATTGCCAATGTTTGCTTTTACCAGAGAACATAAAAACTCTGACTATAAGATTCTTGTTTTCGAATGGTGGGATTGGTTGTGGTCACAACCAGGATGGGGTCCCATGCTGAAGTTTCAGGATCTGAACAGGAAAAAATCATCTGAGAGACGCATCAATCAGGCTAATCTATCAACTGACGAGATAATAGCAGAAGTTAAAGAACATGATATTTGTTTTTTTATAATCCGTGAGATAATTGATGACAGATGCAACAATATAAAAGCAGGAGTGATAGAGAATATGATGACTGAACTTAATAAACTTAATGTATTTTTTATAACATTATCAGAAGATAGTCAATATCCCACTGATACATCGAAAACTTTTAATGTACCGTGGTTTATCCCAAATGGACCCAATATTTATATACCTGAAAGTACACACATAGACTTTGATTACAGACAAAAAGATTTTACATTTAATATGCTATTGGGTTCTAAGAGAAGACACAGAACAAAAATGTTTGAAACGTTAAATGAATCATATATATACAAAACGTACTTCGGTCATAAAGAGTATAGTCTAAAGTCTGCTGGTCATTTAGAAGATGGCGATGTTTGGAATAATTTAACTAATCAGGATTTATCTCGAAAATTAAATACGATGGAACAGACTTTGAGGGAGGACACACTATATCCCATATCACATATAACACCTGAATCAATATATAATAATTCACATTTTGATATTATAGCCGAGAGCCAACCACTAGTAGATTCCCTTAACTTTACTACAGAGAAAACAGGAAAACCGTTAAGCACTCGTAGATTTTTTATATGGTACAATTCT
>Ga0208699_1000270_pt1 | contig 10526 bp, 8 predicted proteins | sample DeeseametaMP2097_FD_185489 | JGI IMG/M metagenome (GOLD analysis project Ga0208699, IMG submission 185489) | Marine microbial communities from the Deep Pacific Ocean - MP2097 (SPAdes) | ecosystem: Environmental > Aquatic > Marine > Oceanic | place: North Pacific Ocean | collected 2011-05-26 | reverse complement strand
AACACTCCGGCAAGCAGCGCAGGAAATAAAAAAGGATTGATGAATGGTGATCCTGTTTATAAACCTTTTAGATATCCTTGGTGTTATGATGCTTGGCTTACTCAGCAAAGAATTCACTGGCTACCTGAAGAGGTGCCTATGTCTGACGATGTTAGAGATTGGCAAAAAACAATTACCCCATCTGAGAAAAATTTACTTATGCAAATTTTTAGATTCTTTACTCAAGCCGATGTAGAGGTGAATAATTATTACATGGGTCACTGTATGAATGTATTCAAACCAACAGAAGTAAAGATGATGTTGTCAGTTTTTTCTGCTATGGAAACGGTTCATATTGCTGCATATTCACACCTACTGGATACAATAGGTTTGCCAGAATCTGAATATTCAGAATTCTTAAAAATTAAAGCCATGAAGGATAAATATGATTACTTACAAAAGTGTGATGTCAACTCACTCCACAACATAGCAAAAACACTCGCTATTTTTAGCGCATTTACCGAAGGTGTTCAGCTTTTTGCAAGTTTTGCAATATTGCTTAATTTTCCTAGACACAACAAAATGAAAGGCATGGGTCAAATTATAACGTGGTCTGTCAGAGATGAAACTTTACATTGCAACTCAATGATAAGATTATTTAAGGAATTTGTAAGTGAAAATCCTGAAATATGGACTGAAAAATTAAAACAAGAAATCTATCAAGCATGCAAAATAGCTGTAATGCAAGAAGATGCTTTTATAGACCTATCGTTTGAGATGGGGCCTCTTGAAAATTTAAAAGCTGAGGAGGTTAAGCAATATATTAGATGGATTGCAGACAGGAGACTAATACAATTGGGTCTGAATAGATTATATAAAATAGATAAAAATCCTTTAAGTTGGCTTGATGCAATGTTAAATGCTGTTGAGCATATGAATTTTTTTGAAGGAAGATCGACCGAGTATTCAAAAGCTTCTACCCGAGGGACATGGGCAGATGCCTTCGAAGATTTAAAATCACCATATTTTGATATGCTTGAAAAAAATAAAATTATTGGAGATAAAGAATTTTTTAAACCAAATAGTTGATTTTTTCTAATTAATATATTTTAATGAGTACTGACAATGAAATATATAGATGAATTTAGAAAGATATTAGATCGATTAAAAACTGAAGGTAAATATAGAGTTTTTAATACCATACTTAGAAAACGAGGAGATTTCCCAAGGGCTATTTGGTATTCCAAATACGGAGTTAAGAAAATTGTCAATTGGTGTTCCAATGATTATTTGGGCATGGGCCAGAGCAAAGTAGTTATTGATGGAATGAAAACTGCGCTTGATAATGTTGGAGCGGGATCAGGAGGAACGAGAAATATCTCAGGCACTACAAAATATCATGAGGCGTTAGAGAATGAATTGTCAAATTTACACAGAAAAGAGTCAGCTTTAATATTTACTTCAGCCTATGTTGCAAACTTGACAACTTTAGAAACTATTCCCAAGGTTTTATCTAATTTAACATATATCAGTGATAGCAACAATCATTCATCAATTATTCAAGGAATAAGAAATAGTAGAGCAAAGAAAATAATTTGGAAACATAATGATTTAAAACATTTAGAAGAGATCTTAATAACAACACCAGGCCCCAAATGCGTAGTATTTGAGTCCGTTTATTCAATGGATGGAGATATTAGTCCAATCAAAGAAATTCTTCAATTGTGTAAAAAATACAATGCAATTTCTTACCTGGATGAAGTTCATGCAGTTGGATTATACGGATTAAAAGGCGGAGGAATTGCAGAAAGAGAAAATTTACAAAATGAAGTTGATATTATTAATGGAACGTTAGGAAAAGCATTTGGTTTACAAGGTGGTTACGTAGCAGGTAAAACAGATTTTTTAGATGCAATAAGAAGCTTAGCTCCTGGGTTTATTTTTACTACTAGCATCAGCCCGGTAATTTGTGCTGGTGCAATAGCTTCTGTGAAATTTGTAAAAGATCATAACAACCTAAGAGATGAAATAAAACAAAGATCATTAAAAACCAAACTTGAGTTAAGTAAAGTTGGTATTAAAGTATTGGAAAATACCTCCCATATTGTTCCAGTGATAATTAAAGATCCTATAAAATGCAAAAAAATAAGTGATGAACTTCTTGAGGATGAAGGTATATATGTACAACCTATTAATTTTCCTACAGTACCCGAGGGCACTGAAAGATTAAGGTTTACGCCAGGACCACTTCATACTGACGAAATGATAATTGATTTAGTTGGTAAACTCAAAAAGGCAATGATTAGAAACAAAGTTTTAAAAGAAAACAATATAGTAAGTTTTCACAAAAAAGTTTCTTAAAAAATCTATTTTCTTTTTTTGCTATTTTTATGCTCACATTTAAAGCATAGCACAACCAATATTGCTAGCAGTACCCATATGATAAAAGCATCTCCATGAGTTATATCGTAAGTTACACCAGCTATTTTTGAAAAAAATTTCACTACATAATAAATTATTGGAGAAACTACTAAAGAACCTATTAACTTATATATGCTACATTTGTTCATGCTACATTTGTTCATTATATTCATTTGTTAAAATTGTCTTAGTTATTAGTATTATATTATTAATATAATTACTAACAAATGTCTAAATTTAAGTTTTAAAAAAATTTGAATTAAGTTTTATTCCAGGACAGACATAAAAGCTTGTTTCAAGGGTTTAATCGAATTGACCGCTCTAAGTGCAAATTTTCTAACTACTTTTGCTGGTTTAGACCCATTTGTATATAATCTTACGATACCATTAGTGCTTAGATATATTGGTATAGCTACACGATGTAATTTTTTCTGATATTTTTTTAAAATCGGAGTCGATCCAATATCAATATTATTTTTTAAAGCTAATTTAATTTCTTTGCAAAGAATTTCTATTCCCTGCAACCCTAAATTAAATCCATGAGCAGTAACAGGATGCATTCCTACCGCAGCATCTCCAATTAAAGCAAATCGGCTAGAGATGAAATTTTTTGAATATACTGTAATCATTGGATAAGAATAACGTTTTCCTATTAAATTCATTTTACCAAAAAAATAATTAAAATTATTTTCAATTTCTTTATTAAAATCTTTTATTTTTAATTTAAGCAATTTTTCAGAAATTTCTTTTGAAACTGTTACTATAATCGAAGCCTCATTGTTGATATACGGAAGTAAGGCTAGTGTTTGATTATATTTAAAAAATTCATAGGCAATTTTTCCATGATTTTTTTTAATTTTCATTCTACAAACAATCATATTTTTTTTAAAATCTTGAACAAATGATGAAATTCCTATTTTTGATCTAGCACTAGAAAAACGAGTATCGGCGCCTATAATTAAAGAGGCACTTATTTTTTTACCATTTGATAATGTAAGTGAAGAATAATCATCATGGATTTTAATATCTAATAATTCAGATTCTATTGAAAATATATTTTTCTTACTTTTTAATAATTGTTTTAAATATTTTTTAATTAAATAGTTTGGAATTAAACATCCTAAAAAATCTTTTTTAATATCTTTATGCCCAAAATTTAATGAATATTTTGAATTTCCATCAAATATTTTGGCAGTTTTAATTGTAGAAATTAAATTTTTTGGAATAATATCCCAGAAACCTATTTCTTTTAATGATTTTATTGAATGATGTGTCAACGCTATATCTCTTCCATCAATTTTAGGATTTTCTAGTTTTTTTAATGGTTGTTTGTCTATAATTGCTATTTTAAGATTGGTATCAGCTAAAGCACAAGCAAGCGCATCACCATTTGGACCCGAACCAATTATTGCAATATCATATTTCATTAATATTTTTCAATTCTATATACACTATATACCTAGGCTATATTTTGTTTTGTTTGCTTTAAAATATTTATCAAATGATGAACTTATTATTCTTGTCAATGGTCGAGCATATGGTTTAATTGTTAAAATATCATTTTTAAGTGTAACAAAGCCTTTATCAATAAAAGGTTTTACTTTTTGCAATTCATTAACTAGAAAATTCTGTTTATTTTCTTTGTTAAATTTTCTATTTATTTCTTGCAAATCTACACTCAAATAGCACATCAAATCTCCAATAATATTTCCATACATTTCGTCTTTGTTTTTGAATTTATAGCCTCGAAAAATTGGCATTTTATTTCTTTTTAAAGACTCAATATATTCTACAACATTCGAAATATTTTGGATATACCCTCCAAGAAGAGAACTGATTGAAGAAGAACCAAAACCCAATAAAATCCTTGAATCATCCTCTGAATAACCTTGAAAATTCCTTGTTAAGTTTCTTTTTTTTAATTTTTTAATTAATGAACTATCATGTCTAGCATAGTGATCTATGCCGACTGAAATATAATTTTTATTTGAAAGATAGTCAGATGCTATTCTGCACAATTGTAGTCTTTCTTTGTTATCTAAAACTTTACCTTTGATAAGTTTTTGTCTTTTTTTCATCCAGGGGACATGAGCATAACCAAAAATTGAAATACAATCAGGTTTTAAAGAAACAACTTTATTTAAAGTTGATATAAAACTTAGTACGGATTGGTAAGGCAATCCATACATCAAATCAATGTTGATTTTATTTATTCCGTTGATTCTAAAAGATTCAACTAAATCTTTAGTATTTTTAAATGATTGATTTCTATTTATATTTTTTTGTACAACTTTAGAGAAGTCTTGAACACCAATACTTATTCTATTGAAATTATGTTTCTTTAAAACATTAATTAAATCAAGTTTAAAATATCTAGGATCTACTTCCATTGCAATTTCAGATTTCTTAAGAATATTAAATTTATTTTTAATTGTATTCATTATTACTTTCAAGTCTTTTGGTTTTAAAATAGAAGGAGTTCCTCCACCAAAATGAATATGCGAGACACAAGGTTTAAATTTTATTTTTGAAGATATTAAACAAATTTCTTTTACCAAAAATTTTACATATCGTTCAACTGGATCATATTTCTTAATTGAAATTGTATTACAACCGCAGAAATAACAAAGAGAATTACAAAAAGGAATGTGTATATATAATGAAAATTTTTCACTTGATTCGATTTTTTTTAACCATGAACTGTATATTTTTCCATTAATATTTTGTTTAAAGTTAGGTGCGGTTGGATAACTTGTATATCTAGGAACAGGGTGGTCGGGCACTAAATCTAAAAGAGATTTATCTTTTTGTAATTTGCATAGCATATAAAATAATTTTTAGTTTTTTTTATTAAAAAAAAATTGATGTAAATCAAAAAAAATATTTTTGTTCTAATATTAATAAAATAAAATTACTATTTTTGATTTAGGTCAATTCAAATAATTTTATTATTGATAGTTTACCTGCAATTAATCAAATAATACAAAATAAGCGGAGATCATACGTACAATGGAAAGCACACATAAAGTTGAAGAAAAAAAAGAAAATTATATAGTTGAAACGATAAATCAAAATTTAAAAAATGTAGAACATAGAACGGATCCTTTCGATCACTGGATTTATAACAAGGTTTTACCAATTGAAACTGCAGAAGAATTATTAAAATTACCAATTGAAGTTCCAGAAATTTCTTTTTATTCAGGAAAAAGAGAGACAAATAATAGTACTAGAGTTTTTTTGAACAAAGAAAATTGTAGCAAGTATAGTTGCATGAAGGATGTTGTCGATGTTTTTAATGATCCAAAAATTATTTTACAATTAAGTAATATTTGTGGAAAAAATTTATCAAAAGGAAAATTAAGAATAGAATACACTATGGATACAGGATCTTTTTGGTTAGAACCACACCTAGATATTAAGGAAAAAATGGTAACTTTTCTTATTTATCTTTCGAATGATCCAGGTTCTAGTGAATGGGGAACAACTGTTTATAACAGTGATTTAACATTTCACTCAAAAGCACCCTATAAACAAAATCTAGGACTAATGTTCATGGCAGGAGAAAATACCTGGCACGGCGTTCCAAAACAAAATATTCAAGGAATTAGAAGAAACCTAATAATAAATTATGTAACTAGTGACTGGAAAAGCGTTCACGAATTAGCTCCCAAATAAAAATTTAATAAATAATAGTTGCAGTTACTAGATAAAAAAATGGTAAATTAGAATACCAATTATTATTTCTTTAATGAATGTCGGTCACAACATGCTGTAATCAAACATGTTGAGTTTCATTTTCCAGCAGCCGACATACCTTTTGTGCAATTCAATCGTATATAGATACTATTCATGCTGAATCATCGATAAGATAATTCAAATCAATTTATTATTAATTTGTTGCTTCTTTTAAATATTCTATCAGATCTAAAATTTGATTTTCTTTTTTTAAACCAAAAAAGGACATTTTCGTTCCAGGCACATATTTTTTGGGGTTTGCAATATATGCTTTTAAAGTCTCTTCATCCCAAATTATATTTGAGTTTTTCAATGCATTAGAATATTTAAAACCTTCTATAACTGCCGCTTTTCTTCCAAAAATTTTTACTAGATGAGGCCCAACTTTATTTTTTTCTTTATCAATAAAATGACAAGCTTTACACTTGTTAAATATTTTTTTTCCTGCCTCAACATCTGCAAATGAAATATTTGAAATAAGTAAAAAAGAAAGAAAAATAAGCGAATAAATTAAATTATTAATTTTCATCTTTAGATACCTTTTTACAGCTACACTCTTTAATAATAATAATGAATGTTTTAACCGTAGCCATGGCAAACCACATCCAAGTCACCTTTCAAATATTAAATAAAGTATTCGTGTGCTAGAATTTCTCTATTAGTAATATTTTGATACGCCAATTTAGCTTTACCAGCATTTAGTAAATCAAATTTCTCAACAAAGGCTTTTCTTTCTTTTTCGAATTGTAATTTGATTGAATAATACAAAATTGAAAAACTCAAAATTGTAAAAATATATGCTGGCCAAACGTAAACACCATAACCATCTAAATTTAACATTTCCATAACCATAATTTCCTATAGGATATTTTTTATTTTTAATAATTGATTTATATCAAAATTATTAATTTAGTATTATTGATTTAGATCAATTTTTAAGCTTATTAGATTATTTTGACTTATGTCAATTATATTATTTAAACAAATTGGTATTTGATCAATATGTTTCTTTTATTATTTTGTAATAAGAAAAATGTTTTAAGAATATTTATTTTTTTTATTTTTTATTTAATCCCAATTAAATATGGTGTTTCTTCAGAAATAGGAGAGGAAATTTTTCAAGGTAATTGCGCAGGATGCCACACTATTGGAAAAGGGAATTTGGTTGGACCTGATTTATCTGGAGTAACTATAAGAAGAGAAGAAAACTGGCTTATAAGACAAATTAAAGATCCAGATGGATTAGTTGAAGAAAAGGATCCTGTCGCGTTACAGCTTTTGAAAGAATATAACATGCCAATGGTGGCGCTAGGTTTAAGCGATGAAGAAATAAAAGAAATAATTTTATATTTAAAAAATTTTGACAAAAATATTAATCAAGAAGCAACTTCGACAACCGATCTTCCTTCTCGGTATATATTTACGTTGATTATAAGTATCTTATTAATAATTTTTCTAACGTTGTTAGCTCTTAAAGTTGGAAAAAAGAATGTGGACATTAAATGATTTTAATAAATTTAATAAAAAGGAAATATCATGAAAAACGGTAGTAACGGAAGTAAATGGTTTAATGTCAGCAAAGATTCTCGATCTTGGGAAGAATTCTATAGAAAAAGATGGAATTATGATTACAGCGTGCGAACAGGCCATGGAGTTAACTGTGGAATGGCATGTAGTTGGGAAGTTTTTGTAAAAGATGGCCTTATCTGTTGGGAGCTTCAAAAAACTGACTATCCACAAATTGATCCAGATATTCCAAATATTGAACCACGAGGCTGTCAAAGAGGTGCCACTGCTTCTTGGTATCCTTACAGTCCTTTAAGACCAAAGTATCCTTATGTGCGTAAAGTATTATGGGATTTTTATGTTGAAGAGAAAAAGAATGGCAAAGATCCAGTAGAAGCTTACGCAAGCATAGTTGAAGATGAAGAAAGATCAAAAAAATATAAATCGGCAAGAGGCAAATCTGGATGGAAAAGAGTAAGCTGGGATGAGTCTACTGAATTAGTGGCTGCAGCACAAATTTATACTATTAAAAAATATGGTGCAGATCATATGGCTAATTTTTCACCTATACCAGCTATGAGCTTGCTTAGTTTTATTTCAGGTCACAGATATAATAATTTATTGGGAGGAATTTATTGTAGTTATTATGAGTGGTATCACGACCTTCCACATAATTCTCCAAGTATGTTTGGCGATCAAACCGAAAATTGTGAAAGTTCAGACTGGTATCTTAGCACATACTGGGTAGTTGCCGGTTCAAATATAAATATGACTCGAACAGCTGATGCTCATTTTGTTTCTGAAGCAAAGTACAGAGGTTCAAAAGTAGTAGTAATGTCTCCTAACTATTCAGATGTAACGAAATATGCGGATACATGGGTTCCAGTTGTTCCTGGTAGTGACGGAGCTTTCTTAATGGCATGTATACATGTTATTTTAAAAGAATTTTATGTTGATAAAGAAACACCATACTTCACCGATTATGTAAAACAATACACCAATTTACCTTTCCTTGTTGTTTTAGAAGAAGACGGAGACAAATACCAGATGGGAAGATTTGTTAGAGCATCCGATATTGAAGAATATAGCAAAGAAGAGAATGCTGATTGGAAACTTATTATGACCGATAAAGAAGGAGAACTACATATACCTACTGGCTCTATTGGTTTTAGATGGGAGAAAGAACCTACAGGAAATTGGAATCTTCAACTAAAAAACGCAGTTACTAAAAAAGAATTTGATCCACTTTTAACTTTACTAAAAAATGATGAAGAAAAAGCAATGGTCTCGTTCAGTGATTTTACAGAAACCTTTAATATAAACATAGGTAAAACAAACGGCAAAGGCAATAAAGCAAAAGAAATTTTACGTGAAGTTCCAGCAAAAAAAATTAAAACAAAAGATGGGAAAGAACTGCTTGTAACAACTGCTTTTGATCTTACAATGGCACAAGCAGGTGTATCAAGAGGATTAAAAGGAGATTATCCTAAAGATTATAACGACCCAAAACCTTACACTCCAGCATGGCAAGAATCTCAAACAGGCGTGAGTAAAGATCTTGCTATTCAGATAGGAAGAGAATTCGCAGAAAATGCTGCAAAGACAAAAGGGAAATCCATGTTCATAACTGGACCGGGTGTACAACACTTTTATCATGGAGCTTCTTTGTATTACCGAAATATGGCAGTAATGACAGCTCTGTGTGGTTGCAACGGAGTTAATGGCGGTAATTTTAATCATTATGTTGGTACACAGCATACTCGTTTAAATGCTGCATTTGTTAATATGAGTGGAGCTCTTGACTGGCAGAGACCTCCACGACTAATGAATAGTACCTCTTTATGGTATTTTCAAACTGGTCAATGGAGATATGATGGTATGTCGCTCGATACACAATGGGCTACGGGAGCTAAAAAACTTCCAAAATTCAATACTCCTGCAGATATGAACTCTCTTGCTGTTAGGTTAGGATGGCTACCTTCGTTTCCTCAAGTGGATAAAAAGAATCCAATAAAACTTTATAAAGAAGCTATTGATGCAGGATGCAAAAATGATGAAGAAGTAAAAGAATGGGTTGTAAAACAATTTAAAGAAAGCAAATTGAATTTTGCAATTAACGATATAGATGCTCCAGAAAATCGATTGAAAATGCTTACAGTATATCGTGGCAATCTTATTGGATGTAGTATGAGAGGATCTGAATTATCACTCAAACATTTCCTTGGAACACATAATAATGTTATGTGGGACAAAGAGCCCGCAAAAGACTTAGTTAAAGAAATCAAATGGCACGAAGAATCTCCAATTGGAAAATTAGATTTTTTAGTAAACCTAAATATAAGAATGGACTCTACCGCATTATATTCAGATGTAATTTTGCCAGCTGCCTTTTGGTATGAAAAATACGATGTTACTTTCGGAGATATGCATGCTTATGTTCATCCTTTAACTCCAGCAACACAACCACCATGGGAAGCTAAACATGATTGGGAAGCGTTTAAAATTATTGCTAAAAAATTTTCTGAACTGGCAAAAAAACATTTCCCTGAACCTGTAAAAGAGATTGTGTTCAATTCTACATGGATGGATACTCCCGGTCAACTTGCTCAACCATTAGGAGAGATTAAAGATTGGAAAAATGGTGATACAGAACCTGTTTCAGGAAAAACTTTCCCTAGTGTAAATATTGTTGAAAGAGATTATACAAAAATTTATGATAAATTAGTTTCTCTTGGTCCACTTGTTAGTAAACCCAAAGGTTATGGTTCTAAAGGTCAATATACAGATTTAACACCTATTGTTGAGGAAGAACTTAAACATAACGAAGCCTTAGATGTAAAAAATGATCGTGTATACTTTGAAAAACCGGAACAATTTTGTGAACT
>Ga0208699_1000228_pt1 | contig 11770 bp, 9 predicted proteins | sample DeeseametaMP2097_FD_185489 | JGI IMG/M metagenome (GOLD analysis project Ga0208699, IMG submission 185489) | Marine microbial communities from the Deep Pacific Ocean - MP2097 (SPAdes) | ecosystem: Environmental > Aquatic > Marine > Oceanic | place: North Pacific Ocean | collected 2011-05-26 | reverse complement strand
AAACTTGGCTTTTTAACCATTCTCTTCCTTTAACTTTAAAACTAGGAACCTCTATATCCCACTCAGCTTTTTTAATTTGATCAACTTTTTTTTCGAGAATTTCTACTTGATCTTTTTGCAATCCTGCATCCATAATACAAATTGCTATTTCTTTGCTTTGATTAAAGCTTTTTATTGAATCAACCAGTTCATTTAATAATTCAAAATAATTTGCATCGGCTAATGAAATGATTGTGTTTTCTTTCATTTATAGAACATCTTCATGATGATCAATATCTTCACTTTTTATCTTGTAAGCTTTATTTATTAATAAATAATGAACTGTGCTTATTGGAATCACCAAGATATAAATTGCTCCTGAAATAATTATTGTATTAAAAGTAAAGATTAAAAGTAAACCAAAATATAAAATTATACCAAATAATAGAAATACGGATGTTCTTCTAGGAACTGCTATTCTTTTAAGAGAATATGTTGGAATTTTACTAATTAATAAAATTGAAATAATGATGAATAGAATAGGCACTATAATTTTATAATTTAAATTGATAATTTGGATTTCGCTAAAACTATAGATTAATGGCATCAAAACCAAAACACCTCCTGCTGGAGATGGAATGCCTTCAAAAAAATTATCTCTCCAAGAAGGTTCTCCTCCTGAGGTAATATTAAATCGTGCCAGTCTCAAAGCTACACAAATCACATATATCAGTGATATTAACCAGCCTAATCTTCCAATTTCTGATAAAGACCAAAAATACATTATGAATGCAGGTGCAACTCCAAAACTAATCACATCTGTTAAAGAATCTAGCTCTTTACCCACTTTAGAAGTGGCTCTAATTAATCTAGCAATTCTACCGTCTAATCCATCGATAACAGCAGCAACAATAACTGCTATAACTGATAATTCAAATTTACCATCGAATGCAAATTTAATCGAACTTAATCCTATGCAAACACCAATTAAAGTTAAAATATTTGGTAGTATTATTCTTGAATTTTTATTGGATACTAATTTAATATTTTTATCTGGCTGTTCCATAAGATTATTTCTTTGCTATCAAAGTTTCTCCTGCAATAGTTTTTTGATTAATTTTTACCAAAGGTTCATAATTTTCAAAATACAAATCTGCCCTGCTGCCAAATCTTATCATGCCAATTCTTGCTCCTTGTTGTAATTCTTCATCAATTGAAGTTTCGGTAACTATTCTTCTGGCAACTAAGCCAGCAATTTGAACTACAATAATATCTTCGCCATGAGAATTTTTAATTTTATAAAAGTTTCTTTCATTATCTTCACTTGCTTTGTCTAATGATGCATTAATAAATTTTCCTGGCTTATATAATATTTCTGTGACTTTGCCTGAGCACGGCGCTCTATTAACATGACAGTCAAATACATTCATAAATATACTAACTTTTTTAAATTTTTTATTTTCTAATCCAAGTTCTTTAGGTCCATCCGTTTCTAATACTTGTAACACCACTCCATCAGCTGGGCTTGTTAGATAATTTTCATCTCCAATTGCAATTCTTTCAGGATCTCTATAAAAATAATAACACCAGATTGTCAGGACTAATCCTACGAAACCCAAAAAACCATGTATAAAATAGAGAACAATTGTTACTATTATAAAAATAACAATAAATTTGTAACCTTCGTCATGAATTTTTGGAAAAATTTTATCCATCATAATAGCCACATTGGTAATTTTGGGTTAATATGTATACAATAAACATAAATTCAACTAATAAGATATATCAATAAATGAGTAAAATTAAGGTTAAAAACCCAATTGTCGAGCTAGATGGCGATGAAATGACAAGGATAATCTGGGACTTTATTAAAAATAAGTTAATCCTTCCATATTTAGATTTGGGAATTGAATACTACGACCTTGGAATAAAAAATCGCGATAAAACTAATGACCAAATAACAATTGATTGTGCAAATGCAATAAAAAAAAATGGTGTTGGTATTAAATGTGCAACTATTACCCCAGATGAAGCCAGAGTTAAGGAATTTAACTTAAAAAAAATGTGGAGATCTCCAAATGGTACTATTAGAAATATAATTGGAGGAACTGTATTTAGAGAGCCAATAATCTGTAAAAATGTTCCAAAATTAGTTCCTAGCTGGACTAACCCAATTTGTATAGGAAGACATGCGTTTGGTGATCAATATAGAGCAACAGACTTTCAAGTTCCTGGTAAAGGTAAATTAGAAATGAAATGGACATCTGAAGATGGAAAAGAAAAGAAAGAATTTGAAGTATTTAATTTCCCAGGAGCAGGTGTAGCTCTATCAATGTATAACCTAGATCAATCCATAGAAGATTTTGCAAGAGCTTGTATGAATTATGGCCTCAATAGAAACTGGCCAGTTTATCTTTCTACTAAAAATACAATATTAAAAAAATACGATGGAAGATTTAAAGATTTATTTCAAGAAGTTTATGAAAAAGAATTTAAAGAAAAATTTAATGAAAGAGGAATAACTTACGAGCACAGACTTATAGATGATATGGTTGCTTGTGCAATGAAATGGAATGGAAATTATATTTGGGCATGTAAAAATTATGATGGAGATGTTCAATCTGATACTGTTGCGCAAGGATTTGGTTCTTTAGGTCTAATGAGTAGTGTTTTAATGTCTCCTGACGGCAAAACTATAGAAGCTGAAGCAGCGCATGGAACGGTAACAAGGCACTACAGATTACATCAACAAGGTAAAGAAACTTCAACAAACCCTATAGCTTCTATTTTTGCATGGGCTAGAGGACTTTATCATAGAGGAAAGTTAGATGATAATGAAGATTTAAAAAAATTTATAAAAATTTTAGAAAAGATTTGTGTTAAAACAGTTGAAAATGGATCTATGACTAAGGATCTTGCAATATTAGTTGGTCCTTCAACAAAATATCTAACAACTAATCAGTTTCTTGATGAAATTGATGGCAACCTAAAAAAACAGTTAAACTAAAGATTTAAGTTTTTCAAAAGCTTTTTCTATTTTATTTGAATCTTGTCCTCCGGCTTGAGCAAAGTCATTTCTTCCTCCTCCGCCCTTTCCACCAATTATTTCTGAACCAAGTTTAGCAAATTTAACTGCATCATATTTTTCAGTTAACTTATCTGTAACACCAACAGCTAAACCTACTTTGTCGTCTTTAATTGCAAATACTATAACTATTCCATCGCTTAATTCTTTTTTTCCACTATCAACTAATTTTCTTAAATCTTTAGGTGGTAGATCTAATACTTTTTGAAGTCTTATTTTAACTCCATTAATTGTTTCATCTTTGATTATGTTTTTAGATTTATCTTCTAGAATAAATTTTACATTTATTTGTTCAAGTTGTTTTGACAAATCTTTAATCAATCCTTTTTGATCATAATTTTCCAAATTTGGTTTGCCGCCAAGTTTAATTATTTTTTCTGACAGCTCTTTTATAGTTTCCTCATCTTTTTGAGCAGATAGATCAGACAGTTTTTCTTTATTTATTAAGTAATCTTCTAATTGTTTATCTCTTAAAGCTTCGACCCTTCTAACTCCTGCTGCAATTGAGGATTGGCTAACAATCTTAAATTTACCAATATCACTGGTATTTTTTACGTGTGTACCGCCACATAATTCTGTCGAAAAATACTTACTATCTTCATCGCCCATTGATAAAACTCTAACTTCATCACCATATTTTTCACCAAATAAAGCTAGAGCACCGTTTTCAACTGCTTCTTTAGGTGTCATTATTCTTGTTTTAACATCAGATTTTTTTTCAATCATTGAATTCACAAAATTCTCTATTTTACTAATTTCATCTGGTGAAATTGGCTTCATATGACTAAAATCAAACCTAAGTCTATCTGGTTCTACCAAAGATCCTTTTTGTGTTACATGTGAACCCAAAACTCTTCTTAAAGACTCATGCAATAAGTGGGTAGCTGAATGATATGCTCTTATATTGTCCCTTCTAGAGATATCAATTTTCATTTCAACATTTTGATTTAATTTTATTGAACCGTTTTTAACGGTTCCATAATGCACAAATAAATCTCCCAATTTTTTTTGAACATCTAAAACATCAAACTTAAACTCACCAGAAACAATTTCTCCTTTGTCTCCAATTTGTCCCCCAGATTCTCCATAAAAAGGTGTTTGATTAACTACAATTATTCCTTCATCTCCAGAATTTAAAACATCAGTTTCTTTATTATCTTTAATCAATGACAAGACAACACCTTCAGCTTGGTTAGTTTCATAGCCTAAAAATTCTGTTGAGCCTAATTTATCTTTAATACCAAACCAGATGTTATCTACAGCACTATCTCCAGAGCCTTTCCAATTTTTCTTAGCAAGTTCTCTGCTCTCTTTCATGAGAGAATGAAATTTTTCATTATCAATTTTTAAAGATTTATTTTTCAAAATATCTTCTGTTAAATCTAATGGAAAACCATAAGTATCATAAAGTTTAAAAGCAACATCACCTGGAAGAACTTTGTCTATTTTAGTTATTTCATCGCTTAAAATTTTTATTCCTCTTTCTAAAAGAACTAAAAATTTTTCTTCTTCCATCTTTAAAGTTTCTTTAATTAATGACTCTGCTCTTTCTAATTCAGGATAGTTGCCTTTCATTTCATCCATTAACGTCTTAAAGATATTATAAAAAATTGGCTCTTTTGATCCAAGCAAATGAGAATGTCTCATTCCTCTTCTCATAATTCTTCTAAGCACATATCCTCTTCCTTCATTAGAAGGTAAAACTCCTTCTGCGATTAAAAATGAACTTGCTCTTAAATGATCAGCTATCACTCTAAAGCTTGAAATATTATTTTGACCTGGTTTAACTTTAACAGTTTCAGATATTGATCCGATTAGTTTTTTAAAGTGATCTGTTTTATAATTATCGTGAGTACCCTGCAGTAAAGCCGCAGTTCTCTCTAAACCCATTCCGGTATCAACAGAAGGCTTTGGTAAATTAATTCTTTTTTCTTTTGAAACTTGTTCAAACTGCATAAAGACCAAATTCCAAATTTCTATGAAACGGTCGCCATCTTCTTCTTTGCTTCCGGGTAATCCTCCTTTTAGATGATCGCCATGATCGTAAAAGATTTCTGAACAAGGGCCGCATGGACCTGTTTCGCCCATCGACCAAAAGTTATCTGATGTTGCAACTTTTATAATTCTATTATCGCTAAAACCCGCTATTTTCTTCCAGAAATTAAAGGCTTCATCGTCCTCGTGAAATACTGTTACATAAAGCTTATTTTTGTCTAAGCCAAAATCTTTTGTTATTAAATTCCAAGCAAGTTCGATAGCTTTTTCTTTGAAGTAATCTCCAAATGAAAAATTTCCTAACATTTCAAAGAAAGTGTGGTGTCTTGGTGTATAACCAACGTTTTCTAGATCATTATGCTTTCCTCCGGCTCTTACACATTTTTGTGAGGTGGTTGCCCTTTGATAATCTCTTTTCTCCAATCCAGTAAACACATTTTTAAACTGAACCATTCCTGAGTTGGCAAACATTAAGGTTGGATCATTATTTGGTACTAAATTACTCGACTCAACTATTCTGTGGTCGTGCTTTTCAAAATATTTGAGAAATGTACTCCTTATTTCATTTAATGTTTTTGCCATATTTTTTTAAAATACAGCATTTTTGGATGATGTCTATATTATGTGAAGGGGAAAAAGGCGCCCAATCGAGCGCCTTTTTAATAACTAAAAGTTATTTGCTAATTTTTTTTAGTAGGAATTTCTTCTTTTGTTTCAGCTTCTGCTTTATCTTCATTTAAAGGATTGCCCTCAATCTTTTTTGAAATCACTCCAGCTTTTTCTCTGATTGCCATTTCAATTTCAGCAGCAGCTTTCGGATTTTGCTCAAGGTAAAGTTTAGCATTCTCTCTACCTTGACCAATTTTTTCTCCTTTATAAGCATACCAAGCTCCAGATTTCTCTACGATATCTGCTTTGGCACCAAGATCGATTAGTTCCCCTACTTTGCTAATTCCTTTTCCATACATCAAGTCAAACTCAACAACTTTGAATGGTGGCGCTACTTTATTTTTAACAACTTTTACTCTAGTTGCATTCCCAATGATATTTTCTTTTTCCTTAATTGCTCCAATTCTTCTTATATCCATTCTAACAGATGAATAAAATTTAAGAGCATTTCCTCCTGAAGTTGTCTCAGGATTTCCAAACATAACACCTATTTTCATTCTGATTTGGTTAATGAAAATAACCATAGTATTTGTTCGAGAGATCGAACTTGTTAGTTTTCTTAAAGCCTGACTCATTAATCTTGATTGAAGACCCACGTGATGATCTCCCATTTCACCTTCAATTTCAGCTCTTGGTGTTAAAGCCGCAACCGAGTCTATTACTAATACAGAAATTGAACCTGATTTAATTAAAGTGTCTGCTATCTCCAAAGCTTGCTCGCCTGTATCTGGTTGAGATATTAATAATTCTTCAGTATCAACTCCTAATTTTTTTGCATAAACTGGATCTAATGCATGCTCGGCATCTACAAATCCACAAATTCCACCTGTCCTTTGTGCTTCAGCAACTACCTGTAAAGCAAGCGTTGTTTTTCCAGAAGCTTCTGGTCCGTAAATTTCAATAACTCTTCCTTTTGGCAAACCTCCAATTCCAAGAGCAAGGTCTAAACTTAAAGAGCCCGTTGAAATAGAATCTATATCCATAGCTGCTTGTTGTCCGAGCTTCATAACTGAGCCTTTTCCAAAGTTTTCTGTGATTTGGCTTATTGCTGCGTCTAATGCTTTATTCTTCTCTTTGTTTTCCAATTCTTTATCTTTTGTGGATTTCACCACTTTTAAGTTATTTTTCGTCATTTTTTGCCTCTTTTTTTAGTTTTTCTGACAGTCGAATCATGAAAACAAATGTACACATTTTGTTCTCATTGGCAATATAATTATCAAAATAATTAAAAAAATACTGAATTACTTAAGTTTTAGATAATCGCTATTCAACAATCCAACTGATTTTAAAAGCTTATATTGAGCTAATAGATAATTTCTTTCAGCTTCAGCGAGATTTATTTTTGCATTAATAAGGTTTGATCTTGATTGAAGCACATCAAAAGTAGATCTATTTAAACCGCTTTCATATTCATAGCTTATACCTTCATTTGCAATTTCAGCTGCCTTTACTTGGGTTTGAACTGCTCTTAAAAAACTTTTAGAAGATTCTAAAGTTGACCAAGCAACAGTTACTGATTGGGTATTATTCCTTTGAGAGTTTTCTAATAAAAGTCTCTTCATTCCTTTAACTTGAAGATTTTTATTAACTTCAGATCTATTTTTTCCTCCAAATTGAAACGGCCAACTAACAGTTGCTTGCAAAACATCTTTTTCTCTTTCGTCATAAGTAGAACTTAGATCATCGGTATATGTTCTTTCTAAAGAAAGTTTAGCGGTCGGTGAAAGATCTGATCTTGCAATTTTAACATCTAATTCAGATTGACCATATTCTATATCAGCGATAATTAATTCAGGACTCTTGTTTTTTGATATGCCCATAGCTTCAGTCAAGCTAGAAGGAATTGCTACATCTGATTTATAAATTTTTTTTAACTTTTCTTGATTGTTAATTGGTCCAATAATATTTTCATAATTTAATTTGCTAGTTACAATATTATTTTGTGCATCAATATACTTTGCTTGCGCTCCAGCAAGAGATGATTGGGATTGGGCTAAATCCGTTGCAGTAATTTGAGCTCTTCCTAGTCTTGCATTATCTATTTCAAATTGTCTTTGAAGTAAATTTACATTTTCTTCATTAATGCTTCGTTTTTCGTATGCTAAGATTAATCCCGTATAAGATTCAATTGCTTTTAAAAAAATTTCTTGTTCTTTTTTTATTAACTGAGCTTCAGATAAATTTAGTCCTAATTTACTTTTTTCATATTCTGAATCTCTTCCTTGGCCATCAAGTAAAGTTTGTTCAATTTTAATTGATGATGAAAGAGTATTAACATCACTAATTGAGGCGTCTCCACCGCTTTGGTTGGTAAGTTTATTTGTATCTTCAAAGTTTTTTTTACCAGTAAGAGTCATGGTTGGAAAAAAATCACTCTTGGAAATATTTAAAACTTCTTTTTGAACATCTAAATTCTTTCTCTCCGCCTGTAATTCAAGATTATTTTCATAGGTTAGTTTTAACGCACTTTTTAATGTTGCCGAATAAGCTTGAAGTGGAAATATAATAAAACAGAGTATAATTAAGATTACTTTTTTCATTTTTTATATTTTACTGATTCAATTTGATGATTTCTATTTAAATTTAAAATTATTGAGGCGTATTTAACAGATTGCATTAATTTATTATTTTTTTTGGTCTAATGGATGGTTTTGGCCATCATTTACTGATACATTCTCAAATTCAAATGGATTAATTCCTTCAACGCAAGCGATATTTATCATATGAACACTTGGATTACTTCTTGGTTTGGCATGAGTGTATATTCCACATACCGAACAAAAATAATGTTTAGCAACTTTTGTGTGATATTGATAAAGCGTTAATAAATCCTCTCCTTTAATAATTTTTAGATCATTTTCACCAATCATTGTCATAACGTAACCTTTTCTTTTACAAAGTGTGCAATTGCACCGTAAAACTTTTTCAAATTTTTCTGGCACATTGACTTCTGCTTCCACTCCACCACAATGACAGGTTAATTTTTTTTGCATATCGTCTTGATTTTTACTGAATACACCAAGTAGCTCTCCTTTGCATTTCTATTTTAAAACTAGCCTTGGCGATATTTATCCACAGGCACGCTAAATCTAGTTTAAATGTTCACGTTTTGATTCACTTTTGATTCACTTCCAGACTCAAAATACAACCTGATTGACACTATTGAATAACTTGTATATTAATGAGAACAAAATAAGAACATTTATGAAACTAACAGTGCCATATTACTTGCATAAAGCTGGTGCAGGTTTTCCATCGCCTGCTACGGATTATATTGAAGAAGATATCGATCTAAATATTCATTTAATCAAAAATGTTCCAGCAACTTTCATCATAAGAGTTCAAGGAAAATCAATGGTGGATGTTGGGATTAATGATGGTGATTTATTGGTTGTTGATAAAAGCTTAACGCCAAAAAATTTTTCAACTGTTATTGCAAATGTTCATGATGAATTAGTTGTCAAAAGTTTTGTTCAAGATAAAGACAAACAATTTTTAACATCTGGATCTAAAAACTTTGAAGATCGAATTTTAATTAATGAAGAAGCAGATATTTTTATCTGGGGAGTTGTAACTTATGTCATCCACTCAGTATACTAAAAAAATAGCATTAATAGATTGTAATTCTTTTTACGTTTCCTGTGAAAGATTATTCAATCCTAAAATAAGAAAAAAACCTGTTGTCGTTTTATCCAATAATGATGGATGTATTGTCTCAAGATCTAATGAAGCAAAAGCTTTAGGAATTAAAATGGGTGAACCTTATTTTAAAGCAAAAGATATAATTGTTAAAAACAACGTTTATGTTTTTTCATCAAACTATTCTTTGTATGGAGATCTATCTAGAAGAGTAATGCGAACCCTTAAAAGATTTAATTCTGATATAGAAGTTTATTCAATTGATGAAGCGTTCATAGATTTATCAAATTTTCCTGATAATGAAGTTGAAAACGTGGCGCAAGAAATTAGATTAACTGTATTACAGTGGACAGGTATTCCAACTAGCATTGGTATCGCTAAAACTAAAACATTAAGTAAAGTTGCAAATCACATTGCAAAGAAAAAACAATCTGGTGTTACAAGTTTAATCGGAGTTGAAAATATTGATCCAATATTAGAAAAAGTTGACATCAATGATGTTTGGGGAGTTGGTAGACAATTAACAAAGTTCTATCATAAAAATGGGATTTATAATGCCAAACAATTAAAAAACAAATCAAACACCTGGATTAAAAAAAATTCAAATGTTTTAGGATCAAGAACGGCTATGGAGCTTAGAGGTATTTCATGTATTGATATAGAAAAAACAACATCAAAAAGAAAAAGTTGTGTTGTATCAAGATCTTTTGGACAAAGAGTAGAAAAATTTCAAGAACTAAAAGAAGCTGTTGCAGGTTATTGTTTAAATGCTTCTGAAAAAATCAGATCAGAATCTTTAATTGCAAAATCAATCACTGTTTTTATAAGAACCAGTCCTTTTCAAAGTCGTTTTGGACATTATTCAAACTCAAAGACAATTGATTTTCCAATTGCAACAAACAACAGTATTGAAATTGTTAAAACTGCTTTAACTGCTTTAGAAAGTATTTTCAAAAATGGCTATCGTTATCAAAAAGCAGGAGTAATGTTGTCTAATTTGTTTGAATCCACTAATAGTAAAAATCTATTTTCTTCTGAAAAAGATGAGAAAATAAGCTGTTTAATGAGGTCTATTGATAATACTAATTATAGATACGGCAGATCAACTTTAAGTCTTGCGAGTGCTGGCGTTCATAAAAGATGGAACTCAAAAAGACAGCATTATTCTAAAATAGATACGGCTGATTTTTATTGTTTGCCAATGATAAAAACTTAGAATTATTAACTAAATTGTTAATTTACTTCATCAAAGTTTCAGTAAAAAATTCTTTAACGAGTTTAGTGGCTTCTTTTGCTGCTTTTTTATTATATCCCATCGTTGATGTTTTAGTTACACAGCTTTTTTTATCAAATACTATAAATGGATCTGCAAAACCATATTTATTACTCTTCTTAAGCCATTTGAACAATTTATTTTTTTCCTTTTCTTTTGCGCTGGCCAACCATTCCTTAAAACCAACTTGCGTTATTACTTGATAAAAACCTTCTCCTAGATTTTCTTCGTTTAGTATTGAACTATCGGTATTTTCTTCAAGGTAACATATTCCAAAACCATAATCCTTACTGGTCACTATTGTTTTTCCTCCACGAAAGACCATTTTTGCATCAAATCCATGATGCGCATTTGGATAGACCTTGACTTCTACATCTTTTCCTTTTGCACGAAGACGTTCAACATAATTTACGCATGAATCAGCAGGAAAAAATGTATCCAGTTCACCTACATGGATACGAATTGGCGTATCAGTTATCTCATCATCTTCTTTAAAAATAACATTACACGGTGGATATAATGGTACGCTTGCCGCATAATCTAATCCAGGTGTTCCCCACATTTTTTGAAACCGTTTAACATTCAAATAAAGACATCCTCTGGCTCCAAGAGAAATTCCCAAGCAACCAATACGAGATGGATCAATACGTGGATGTTTTGATAATAATTCTAACGCACGATAGCCATCTACAATTCTAGTTATGCCCTTGTGTATATCATTGCAATTTGGAATTGCTTTTTTAAATGTCTTATTACATTTACGTCGTCCCCAGTTACTGTCCACCATAAAGGTTGCAAGTCCCATGCGGTTAAATACTTTCATCCAGTGCTCTTCCCAAATAGATATTCCTCCGCCAAATTGTACTCCGCCACCATGCATTATAACAACTACTGGAACATTTTTGTCTGGTGCTTTAGCCGGAAAATTTAATGTTCCTGAAATTGTTTTTGTTTTTTCAGGTACTTTTCCTTCTAAAAAATCTTTCATAGTAATTACGGGAATAGACTGAAACTCAATTTTTGTACCTTTCCCTTTCCATTCTTTTGGTTTGGGTGGTCCTGGATCTTGAGCTAATACTGCTGTTGATGTTGTTAGATTAGATATAAGAAAAAAAACTGTAACTAAAATT
>Ga0208699_1000219_pt1 | contig 11986 bp, 11 predicted proteins | sample DeeseametaMP2097_FD_185489 | JGI IMG/M metagenome (GOLD analysis project Ga0208699, IMG submission 185489) | Marine microbial communities from the Deep Pacific Ocean - MP2097 (SPAdes) | ecosystem: Environmental > Aquatic > Marine > Oceanic | place: North Pacific Ocean | collected 2011-05-26 | reverse complement strand
AGCATCAAAACTCCAGAAAATAGGTACATAATACCGTTTCAATAACATAAAAATGTATAAGATTAATTAAAGAAGTTATGTGAAACTATCGGCTATTGATTTGCATTTCTCTTGCTTAATGACATAGTAAAATTTGCCTACCATTTAAAATTAGATCAGCATGCTCAACTTTTTTAAAAAAAATCAAAACAAGGATATACATACTGATACAAATAAAGCGACCCTAAAAAACAGGCTGTCTAAATCAAAGCGCCGCCTTGGAGATGGACTTTCTTCAATACTGATTGGCAAAAAGCAAATTGATGACGAACTATTGGATGAGTTAGAAATGCTTATGATAAGCGCTGATATAGGAATTCAAACAACCGACAAAGTCATCGAATCGGTCCGAAAGAAGGCTTCTCGCAAAGAACTCAAAGATGGCGATAGTCTGTATCAATTAATTAAAATTGAGTTAGAAGATATCCTTGTACATGACAGCATATTGCAGCCAGTTAGTGACAACACTTTTGTGATTCTTGTTGTTGGAATCAATGGAGCAGGCAAAACCACCACGATAGGCAAGCTTGCTAAAGCATTTAAAAGTCAAGGAAAAACTGTAATGCTAGCTGCAGGTGACACTTTTCGTGCGGCTGCGGTAGAGCAACTCCAGATATGGGGCGAAAGAAATAATATCCCTGTGATTGCACAAAAAACTGGGGCTGACGCTGCTTCTGTTGTCTACGATGCTTATCAATCTGCTATAGCAAAAAAAATTGACGTACTTATTGCTGATACAGCTGGCAGGCTTCATACTCAAGATAATTTGATGAAAGAGCTGGAAAAAATAAAACGGGTATTAAAGAAGCATAACGAAAATACACCGCACGAAACTATGCTGGTTATTGATGGCAGCTCGGGACAAAATGCCCTCCAACAAGCGAAGGAGTTTCACAAATCCATCGAGCTCTCAGGAATTACTGTAACCAAGCTCGATGGCACTGCTAAAGGCGGCATTTTGTTTGCAATATCTGACGCTCTAAAACTGCCTATCCGTTTTATTGGCGTTGGTGAAGCTGTTGACGACCTTAAACCTTTTGATGCTGAGGAGTTTGTAAAAGCACTTTTTGATTAACCAAGATAAAACTGGAACAAGAAAATATCGACTAACTCAAAATAAGCATTTTTCTAGTCATGCATTTTCAAGCAAAGCTTTTGCACCCATAGTTATTAGTTTGTTAGCTACTGATTCTCCTAAAACCTTTGATTCAGAAGTACTTCCGGTGCTTTTTGCTCTTAGAATTTCTCCTGACTGAACATTTCCAACCATCCCTTGAAGTGTTAGCTCTTCTCCATCAATGGTGGCGTAGCCCGCAATAGGAACTGAGCAGCCACCTTCTAGTCTGACATTCATGGCTCTTTCAGCCAAAACAGTGGTTGTCGTTTTAATGTCGATTAGTGGACCGATTAGCTCTTTGACGTCCTTGTCATCTTTTCTAATCTCTATTCCTAAAGCTCCTTGACCAACTGCAGGTAAACAGGTCTGTGCATCAATGGTCTTTGTAATCCTGTCTTCAAGTCCTAATCGTATAAGACCGGCGCAAGCCAAAATAATGGCGTCATATTTACCACTGTCTAGCTTCATTAATCTTGTATTCACATTGCCACGTAAATCAAGTATTGTCAAATCTGGTCTAATCGACTTTATTTGCACTATACGGCGCAAACTGCAAGAACCAACCCTCGCTCCTTGAGGAAGCTCATCTAAATGATTAAAGTTATTTGATACAAATGCGTCAAATGGATTCTCTCGTTTTAATATTGCACCTAATTCGAATTCATTTGGCATTGTATAGGGTACATCTTTCATTGAGTGGACAGCGATATCAGCCCTACCCTCCAATATGCCGATTTCAAGCTCTTTAATGAACAAACCTTTACCGCCAACTTTTGATAAGGGAATATTTTGCAATCGATCGCCCTCGGTACTCATCTTTACCAACTCAACCTTAAGTTCAGGGCTATAGAATTGAAGTTGTGACTTAACAAAGTCTGCTTGCCAAAGAGCTAAAGGACTTTTACGTGTAGCAATTCTTAGTATTTTATCCATGAGCTAAATTCAAATTTTAATGCCATTGCCATTTTATCGAGTCTTAGTTCGCAATATCCATTAATAAGATAATAAATATCCAAATCTAAAAACAAAATCGCTATATTTTATTAACCGATATGTCAGTATTTATAATATTTTCAACAATTTAACCTCGATATAGTGGAATAATGTGCTCTGTAATTAATAATTTGCTTTAATTTATAATCAATAACAACAAAATGAAGTCTGAAACTAACAATTTATGGGGTGGCCGCTTTAATGAAGCGACTGACGCTTTTGTAAAAATTTTTAGCGCCTCAGTTTCTTTCGATAAAATTCTCGCTTTTTATGATATCGAGGGCTCACTAGCGCATGCAACTATGCTTAGTGAGATAGGTGTATTGACTAGTAATGAATTAAAGCAAATATCAAAAGGCTTGGACCAAATTAAGCATGAAATAACCAATGGTCAATTTGAATGGTCTATTGATTTGGAAGATGTTCATATGAATATTGAGTCTCGGTTGACTGAAATCTGTGGTGAACCAGGTAAAAAAATGCACACAGGTCGTTCACGAAACGACCAGGTAGCGACTGATATTCGGCTCTATCTTCGTGACCAAGTTCGCAACATTACCAATGAAATTGAACGATTACTGAATGCTCTACTTGATCTTGCAGATCAAGAAAAGGAAACCATTATGCCTGGCTTTACTCACCTTCAGGCTGCCCAGCCTGTGAGTTTTGGTCACCACTTATTGGCTTACTTTGAAATGTTCAAGCGTGACCATGACCGCTTGCAAGATGGATATAAACGAATAAATATAATGCCGTTAGGAAGTGCCGCTCTTGCAGGAACCAGCTACCCTATAAATCGTCAACGGACAGCTGAAATACTAGGTTTTGACGGTATATCAAATAATTCAATTGATGCAGTTAGTGACCGCGACTTTGCCATTGAATTCGCATCCAATGCTAGCCTTATTATGATACATCTTTCTCGATTTTCCGAAGAGCTTGTTCTTTGGTCGAGTGCGCAGTTTGATTTTATTTCTCTGCCAGAAAGTTTTTGTACTGGTTCATCAATAATGCCTCAAAAGAAAAACCCTGATGTTCCTGAACTGGTTCGAGGTAAAACTGGTCGAGTTACTGGAAATTTAATATCACTTTTGACATTAATGAAAGGCCAACCTTTGGCATACAACAAAGACAACCAGGAAGATAAAGAGCCGTTGTTTGATAGCGTTGAAACCGTAAAAAATTGTCTTCACGTTTTTGCTGATATGGTTCCAACCATTAAAGCTAATAAAGACAATATGTATCAATCGGCACTCAAAGGCTATACTACAGCAACTGATTTAGCTGATTATCTTGTAAAGAAGGGGTTGGCTTTTAGGGATGCTCATGAAGTAGTTGGTAAAGCGGTTTCTTACGGACTTAAAGAAAATAAAGACTTGAGCGAATTTACTATTGATGAGCTTAAAAACTTTAATTCGTTAATTGAAAAAGATGTTTTTGATGTAATCTCCTTAGAGGGCTCTATCAATGCTCGCAACCATTTAGGTGGAACATCACCAAAACAAATCTCAATAGCTATTAAAAAAGGACGTAAATCCATTAAGTAATGCGCATCGTTTTTGCAGGAACGCCTAAATTTGCTGTCGAATCTCTAGCTATTCTTCATAAATCTGATCATGAGATAATTGCTGTCTATTGTCAACCCGATAGACCGAAAGGAAGAGGAAAAGTTTTAACTGCTTGCCCAGTAAAGCTTTATGCAGAACAACATAATTTGTTAGTCATCCAGCCAGAAGACTTTAGTAACAAGCAAAACCAAAAGGAATTTGCCTCTCTAAACCCTGATGTTATGGTTGTTGCTGCGTATGGTCAAATACTACCAATTAATACACTGCAAACGCCAAAGTTTGGATGTATTAATATTCACGCATCCCTTCTGCCCCGATGGAGAGGAGCAGCGCCTATTGAGAGAGCCATTCTTTCAGGTGACAAAGAGACTGGAATCTCAATAATGCAAATGAATGAAGGTTTAGATACAGGAGATGTGTTGCTTACACAAAAACATTTAATTTCAAACAATGAGACGTCTCAATCACTCACTGAATCCTTATCATCCATAGGAGCTGAATTGATTCTTGAAACTTTAGATCGACTTAATGAATTGCCTGCCATCCCACAAAATAATGATGATGCAACTTATGCAAAGAAGATTTCGAAAGTTGAAGCTCAAATAGATTGGAGTCAAAGCGCAGAAAATATAAGCCTTATGATTAGAGCTTTCAATCCGCGGCCTATAGCTAAAACTAATGCAAAAGCCAAACAATTTGAAAAAAAAGTTATTAGAATTATTGAGGCTGAGACAGTTCAGTATGAGTCTTCAAAAACTCCTGGCACAATAGTTGAGTTAGGCAAAGGAATCTGTTATGTTGCAACTGGAAATGGTATTTTGAATTTAATAAAAGTACAACTTACTGGGAAAAATAAAGTTTCAATTAAAGACTTTAATAATGCTTATCAATTAATTAAACTTAACTAATAGAGCTCTAAGAATCGTGACCCTTCAAAATATATTCCAGATTTAAAGTTATTATTAAATTTAGTTGCTGCCAATAAAGTTTAACTGCCTCCATGCCTCATAAGCAACAATAGAGACACAATTTGATAAATTTAAACTCCTTGAACCCTCCTGCATTGGTAAGGTTATTCCTTGGTATTGATCTAGTATTTCTTTTGGCAAACCTCTAGTTTCTGGACCAAATAAAAAAGAGTCATTTTTTTGATATTCAACTTCAGAATAGTTTTTATCTACTTTTGAGCTAACTGCAAAAATTCTTTTAGGTTTTGCTATATTCAAATATTCTTGAAAATTTTCATATTCAAATACTTGTGCTAATTCTTTATAGTCAAGTCCTGCCCTTCGAAGTTTTTTATCGTCCATCTCAAATCCAAAAGGTTTAATTAAATGTAGGCCTATACCCATATTGGCGGATAGTCGGATTATGCTTCCTGTGTTGCTTGGTATCTCAGGCTGAAATAATACTAAATTTAACATAATAATATTTATTAATGCACTTGAAATGAATTAATCATCCCATAGATAGTAAGTAATTAAATAATAATAACTAATATAAACTCTATGAATATTGATAAATTAACAACTCAATTTCAACAAGATTTAGCATCAGCTCAATCTCTTGCTAACTCTCATAATCATAGTGTAATCGAGCCCCTACATGTCTTAAGTTGTATGCTTCAGGATAATTCAAGCACTGTTAGCAATCTACTTGCTGCATGCAAGGTCGATAATGCCAAGCTGAAAAATGAAGTGGATAATAAAATCAAACTGCTGCCAGCACTAGATAAACCGACTGGAGATATAAATATATCTCAAAATCTGTTGAGATTACTCAATCAAACAGACAAATTAGCTCAAGACAAAGGTGACAATTACCTTTCTACAGAGCTATTTTTGTTGGCAACAATCAAAAGCAACGACCAGGCAGCAGTAATATTAAAAGATTTTGGTGTTAATGAAAAAAAATTACATTCAGAAATTGATAACCTTAGAGGGAGCGAAAAAGTGAATGATCAAAATGCAGAAAATCAAAGAGAGTCACTCAAGAAATATACATCAGACCTTACAGAACAAGCAAAAAAAGGGAAACTAGACCCTGTAATTGGTCGTGATGGTGAAATTCGACGCGCAGTCCAAGTATTACAACGTCGCACAAAAAACAACCCAGTACTTATTGGTGAGCCAGGTGTAGGCAAGACTGCAATCATTGAAGGATTAGCTCAACGTATTATCAATGGTGAGGTTCCAGAAGGACTTAAAGGTAAGCGTGTCCTTGCATTGGATATGGCTGCTCTTGTCGCTGGCGCTAAGTATCGTGGTGAATTTGAAGAGCGTTTAAAGGCAGTACTTAAGGAGCTTGAATCTGAACAAGGTCAGGTTATCCTATTTATCGATGAACTCCATATTGTTGTTGGCGCTGGAAAGACTGAAGGTGCGATGGATGCAGGAAATATGCTTAAACCAGCTTTAGCTCGAGGCGAACTTCATTGTATAGGTGCAACCACTCTTAACGAGTACCGTCAATTTATCGAGAAAGATTCAGCACTCGAGAGACGATTTCAGAAGGTTCTTGTTGATGAACCAAATGAGGAAGACACAATAGCAATACTTAGAGGCCTCAAAGAGCGCTATGAGGTGCACCATGGTGTTGAAATAACTGATCCAGCAATTATAGCTGCAACAAAATTATCGCAACGCTATATTAGTGATAGAAAATTGCCTGATAAGGCGATAGATTTAATAGACGAGGCCGCCTCTCAAATAAGAATGGAAATTGACTCAAAGCCAGAGTCGATGGACAAGCTTGACCGTAAATTAGTACAACTTAAAATTGAAAGAATGGCTTTAAAAAAAGAAAAAGACAAAGCGTCAAGGAAAAGACTTGACGAATTAGAGTCAAATATAAAAACATTCGAAAAAGAATATAGCGATCTTGACGAAGTATGGAGTAGAGAAAAACTAAAGGTCCAGGGTTCTCAAAATCTAAAAGAAGAGTTAGAGAAAGCAAAAAACAATCTCGAGATAGCACAAAGAAATAATGATTTAGCAAAAATGAGTGAACTTCAATATGGAATTATTCCTGAATTAGAAGATAAAATTTCTCAAACTGATAATAGTGAAAATTACCATATGAAGCTGCTTCGAAATACGGTGACAGAAAAAGAAATTGCTGAAATTGTAGCGCGTTGGACAGGTATTCCTGTTGACAAAATGATGGCTGGTGAAAAAGAAAAATTATTAAAAATGGAAGATATATTACATCAACGAATAATTGGCCAAGAAAAAGCAGTTAAGATTATTTCAGATGCTGTACGTAGAGCTCGCGCAGGACTTTCTGAACCTGGAAGGCCTGATGGCTCTTTCTTATTTATGGGCCCAACTGGAGTTGGTAAAACTGAATTAACGAAAGCACTTGCAGACTTTCTTTTTGATACCGATCAGGCAATTATTCGAGTTGATATGAGTGAATATATGGAAAAGCACTCTGTTGCCAGAATGATTGGCGCTCCTCCAGGCTATGTTGGCTATGAACAGGGTGGAGTCTTGACCGAGGCTGTTAGGCGCAAACCTTACTCAATAATTTTACTAGATGAAATTGAAAAAGCACACCCAGACGTATTTAATATACTTCTTCAAGTGCTTGACGATGGTCGTCTAACTGATGGTCAAGGTAGAACAGTAGACTTTAACAATACAGTTATAGTTATGACTTCAAATTTGGGTTCGGACATTATTCAGGAAAATCCAGGAAAAGATATGAAAAATGAGCTGAATGGACTATTAAGTAAGCACTTTAAACCTGAATTTATTAATCGAATTGATGAAATTGTTATTTTTAGCAATCTCAATAAATTAGAGATTAAAGGAATCGCAAATCTTGAAATAGAACAACTCAGGTCTAGATTATTTGAAATTGGATTGTCAATAAAAATAAACGATGACATTATTAATCAGATTGTTGAAAATGGATATGACCCAAGCTATGGTGCGAGACCAATCAAAAGAACTATATTGAAATTACTTGAGAATCCGCTTTCTCAAAAAATTCTTTCTGGTGAGTTCGAGTCCGGAGACACTATATTGGTTGAATCAAAAAACGACAAAGTAAGCTTTAGTTCTGAAAAAAATAATTAGTTTGTAATTACCTGATCATTTCATCGCATTGTAAAACCGGCAAATTGATATAATAGCCGCGTTATGCATGAATACAAAAAAATTATTGGGAATGGTCTGTGGAAGAATAACCAGGCATTGGTCGCATTACTAGGCTTGTGTCCGCTTTTGGCTGTAACCAATAATGTAGTCAATGCTATAACTTTAGGGCTAGCAACAACTTTCGTTCTTGTGGCTTCCAATTTAAGTGTTTCATTATTTCGCAACCACATCAGAAAAGAAGTAAGAATTCCTATATTTGTTTTGTTGATTGCATCCTTCGTAACATTGGTTGACCTCATCATGCAGTCATTCTTTTATGACATGTATTTAATACTTGGCATTTTTGTCCCTCTAATCGTTACAAATTGCGCCATTCTGGCCAGAGCTGAAGCGTTTGCTTCAAAAAACACTTGGGATAAATCAGTTATTGACGGACTGATGATGGGAATTGGATTTACGCTGGTTCTGGTTCTACTTGGAGCAATGAGAGAGATTATTGGAAACGGTACGCTTTTTGATCAAGCTGATTTAATTTTTGGTGACCTGGGTTTAAACCTAAAGGTGATTCTAATTGACCAATACCAAGGCACCCTCATTGCACTGTTGCCTCCTGGCGCATTTATTGGCCTCGGATTAATTGTTGCACTAAAAAATTTAATCGACTCTAGGAAAACTTCTGTTCAAACCTTGATTACCCCTCAAACTCCTACAAAAACTCAACCAATCTAACGACCTCCATGATTAGGAGAAAATCGATTCAATACTTTCTTAGTAGAAGTATAGTTGATATAACTAAACTACTCACTTTATTACTTGATAAGACAAAAGAAGAGCTCTATATAAATTCCGATTACAAGCTGACCGACGATGAATTAACAAAACTGGACCAACTAATTAAGCAAAGAGAACAAGGTATTCCTTTTGCATATTTAAGCGGGTCAAAAGGCTTTTATCACCTAGACTTTGAAGTTTCTTCTGCCACACTGATTCCTAGGCCTGAAACTGAGCTGCTAATCGATATTGCAATAGATTTATTTAAACCAAACCAAGCAATTGATGCTATAGACTTAGGAACAGGAAGCGGGGCGATTGCAATCACTCTTGCTGACAAATGCCCTTCATGGCGTATAAGTGCGACCGATAAATCAATGGAAGCATTAACAATTGCTAAAAAAAATACAACCAAACATATTAATTTCTATCACAGTAGTTGGTTTGATGAACTAGCTGGGAAAACCTTTGACTTAATTGTTAGTAATCCACCCTATCTAGCAGAAAATGATTCTCATCTTGAAAGTCTCAAATACGAGCCTATCGAGGCATTGATCTCTGGTAAAGATGGGTTAGATGACATCAGAGAAATTATACAAAGCGCCCCTAAATATTTAAATCAAAGTGGTTATTTGCTTCTGGAACATAGCGATAAGCAACAAAAAGAAATTGTCGAGTTATTAAGAGACTCTTTTGTCAATATTCTTACCTATCAAGACCTTAACGGTCTAGACAGGGTAATACTTGCACAACTAAGGTAATTAATAAAAAATATCGTTATAGTTTCGTCATTGTCGATTTTATTTGAGCAAGAATTGCTCCAATATTTAATAGTCTTTATGACATTATTTGATGATTATTATAAGTTTAGCTGAATATGTATAATCTAAGCTATCAAGATAAAGGCTTTTTTGAGAGCTGCCTTGAAAATTTAGAAAGGCGAGTAAAGAATGAAAGAGGAAAGAAGAAGGTTTAATAAACAAGACTATCTTGATAGACAAGCAAAGGTTCGTAAATCCATGTTAGCGTCAGATATTGACCTATTAATTGTCTATGATCCGGCAAATATGTGCTGGTTAACAGGCTACGATGGATGGTCATTTTACGTTCATCAATGTGTTGTAATTGGCGCTGATGGTGTGCTTTTTTGGTATGGCAGAGGTATTGATGCAAAGGGCGCTGAACTTACAACTGACCTTGATCTGGATAACATTGTCTCCTATCCAGATGAATATGTAATGACTCCTGATCGCCATCCGATGGAATTTCTATCAATAATTCTAAAAAATAAATCATTAAACAATAAAAGGATTGGTCTGGAAAAGGACAACTACTATTTCTCTGCAAGAGCTGCTGAATCTCTCTATAGTCAACTCCCAGAGGCGTTTTTTTGCGACCAAACTGGTCTTGTCAATTGGCAAAGAGCGGTTAAGTCGGACACCGAAATCAACTACATGAGATATGCAGGAAAAGTTATAGAGGGTGTCTATGAAAGAGTGATGGAAGTTGCAAAGCCTGGAATGAGAAAAAATGAATTGGTAGCCGAAATTATGCATGCAGGAGTTCAAGGTAATCAAGGTCATTATGGAGACTACACCTCATTTGTACCTCTTATTGGTGTCGGCGATGAAGCTGCTGCATGCCACATGACCTGGAATGACCAAAAACTAGATAACAATGAGGGTATGTTTTTAGAACTAGCGGGAGCCTATGCAAGATATCATTGTCCCTGCTCAAGGACATTATTTTTAGGCAAACCTCCTCAACAATACCTTGATATTGAAAAGGTTATTGCTGAATGTATAGAGAATGCGATTGGAATGTTTAGGCCTGGAAACACATGTGCTGAAATATCTGATAACTTTACGGCAACACTTAAAAAATATGGATACGAAAAAAATAACCGCTGTGGTTACCCTATTGGTCTAAGCTATCCTCCTGATTGGGGTGAGCGTACAATGAGTCTTAGAGGAAATGATTACACAGTTTTAGAGGAAAATATGACCTTTCATTTCATGCCGGCTATCTGGTTTGACGACTGGGGATTTGAAATGACCGAGAGTATTCGGGTTGGTGAGAATGGTGGGGAATGTTTGTCTAGTGTTCCTAGACAACTTCTAGTTAAATGAAATTATTATGAGAGATAATCCAATAAAAAGCACTATCAATTTTGCGAAAAATGGAATTCAACATGGTTATTTAAAGGTTCCATATTCAAGCAATAAATCTGCCTGGGGTGCGGTAATGATTCCAATTACCCAATTCAAGAATGGAAGAGGACCTACCGCATTACTAACTGGTGCCAACCATGGCGATGAATATGAAGGTCCAATCGCCTTATTTAATTTAACTTCTCGTGATAATATTGATGATATTCAAGGAAGGGTTATTATCATTCCGGCGATGAATTACCCGGCTTTTTTTTCTGGTGACAGAGTGTCGCCTATAGATCATGTTAATTTGAATCGCACCTTTCCCGGCAAACCTGATGGCACGGTAACGGAAATTATTGCAGATTATTTTTCTAGAACTTTGGTCCCTATGGCTGATTATGTACTAGACATTCACTCTGGAGGTAAAACCCTAGATTGCCTCCCTTTTGCAGCATCGCATTTTTTGAAAGACAAAAAACAAGAGCGAACTTGTGAATTGGCAGCTAAAGCCTTTAAAGCTCCATATCTACTTAAAATGTTGGAGCTAGATGCAGCCGGTATGTATGACACTCAAGTAGAATCTATGGGGAAAATATTTGTAACTACTGAACTTGGTGGTGGCGGTACAGCATCACCAGAAACGATTAAGATTGCAAAACGAGGGATTGATAATTTTCTTATTTATGCAAAAATTTTAGCCGGAGAGACTAAGTCATCAGTATTACCAACAGTATCACTTAGTATGCCAGATGAAAACTCATTTATTTGCTGTGAACATAGAGGCTTGGTTGAACCTTTTATTGAACTGGGAGATGTTGTTAAAGTGGGAGATCTACTCGCAAAAGTTCACAATATTGATAGAACTGCAACAACACCAGAGAACTATTATGCAAAAAGAGACGGCATGGTGATTATCAAACATCACCCGTCAATTATCAATATAGGTGATAACCTTGTCGTTATTGCGAAAATTGAATAATCTATTGAAACTTACTTAACTAGATCAGATTGACGAATCAAGCCTCCAGGAACTACCTCTGAATCCTTAATTGTGTTAAGGACAACATGACTAATGTGACGTCTTAAACCTATATCTGCCTCAGAAATTTTCCTTAATAAAGCCTGGTAATCCAAAACATCTGTGACAAGAATTTTTAATATATAATCCGAGCTGCCACCTACAGACCAACACGAAAGGACTTCATCAAACTCCATGATGGCATTTTCAAAGCGTGAAAATTC
>Ga0208699_1000196_pt1 | contig 12491 bp, 10 predicted proteins | sample DeeseametaMP2097_FD_185489 | JGI IMG/M metagenome (GOLD analysis project Ga0208699, IMG submission 185489) | Marine microbial communities from the Deep Pacific Ocean - MP2097 (SPAdes) | ecosystem: Environmental > Aquatic > Marine > Oceanic | place: North Pacific Ocean | collected 2011-05-26 | reverse complement strand
TCCGCCAAGATTTCAGAATAAACATTCTGCGGCCAAGCAGCATCGCTATCGGCCATCAGGCCAATCAAACTTTTCCCATCCAACGGCTCAACGGTAAATGATTGGGATGAGTGAGTGCGGGTATACATCTGCATGCCCCATTGACTCTGAAGAATCGCATCGCTTGATGCACGATAGAGCTGACTAGAGGCTTACTAGGATTAGACTCGAGCGTTTTGCTCAGAGGCACGACGGATATCCTTGACGATCTTCTCGGACGACTTTGCAACACACCGCTATGCAACATTGGACTACGCGTCACACTACCGAAAGAGGTATCGAATAATCTGTGGCACCACTAACCCACAGTCTGGTTCTGATTCAACCAAATGAACGCAATCGCCAAACAATACTGGACGCTTTATACGAAACATTCTGCGCGGTGGTAAGCGACGTCAAAACAGGAATATGAGAGCTTGGACCGTATACGCCACCATTACCGGCAATAAAGGCCCTCGGATACTGCTGCGCTATACGCATTTAAGAGCGGAGGATTTGGTGAGGAAACTAGGATAGACTCCGCTGACTACAATAATTATTTAGGAGATATGCTATGGCCTCAAAAAATGGTCAAATCACGTTTAACTGCGGGTTAGTGGTGCCAGCTGACAAGGCAGAAGAAGTTGAAGAAGTACTGTCTATTCATGAAGGTTGGATGCGCGAGACCCATTCGCTAGATGCTGACGGCAGAATCCATCTTGTTGATTATTATGTGACCAAGTCTGAGCAGTTGAATAATCCGCTTGATCCAAGCGAAGGTACAACGGGGAATATTCTTTACTCGGTCAACGAAACCTATGTCGAAAAAGATGGTCTTGATCAACACATGCAACAAGGCATGCAATGGGAACATTTCCAAAGAGTCGCAGGCACGTTATTAGGGTACGGGAAAGCCTTTGTGGTCGTAGGTGGAACGGTAATCCATTCGATGTAAGAACAGATGTCGGCTTTACTTGATAGCAGTTGGTAGTACACCAAAAGAACGCCCCACCAACAGTGGGGCTTTCTTCTATGTAGATATGGAGCCCGCAGACGGATTCGAACCATCGACCTGCTGATTACAAATCAGCTGCTCTGCCAACTGAGCTATGCGGGCAGTATCCAGTAGCCACAAGAGTGAAGTTCACGGCCCCGATCGGGAAAGGGGTCATTTTACTGTACCAGCAGTCGTCCTGGCAGCGCTCCTACTGACCCTCTTTGCAGGGAATCTGCTGCAGCCGGGCCATGGCGTCACCCCAGTTGATCGCGGCCAACTCGTCATGCCGCTCCTGCGTGACCACATCCGGCACTTCCAGCCAGCCCAGTGGGCCCAAGGTACGGACTGCAAGTTGTACGCTGGCCTCGAAACCGTTCCCGATAAGGCCAGCGGCGAATTCACCAGCCGCTCTTTCGCGGGCAAAAGTACGCAGCACCAATACCTGGCCCGCTGTCCCCTGCTGCGGCGCGTAATCTATGCCCTGGCCCTCCAGTCGTGAACGCGCGTTATCAAGCGCAATATCGGAACTAAATGGGCCGAGTATCACCTGAAAGTCGCGCACCTCACGGGCACTGACCTTCTGCCGGGTCAAACCGTAGCCGCGGTTAACCAGTTGCCGGGACGCCCGGGCCATGGTCTCCTCAGTGGCAAACGGTCCAATGCGCACACAATTGAGCATCTCACTGGCACCGGTTGCGCTCTCCACTTCACTCAGCAACGCCAGTGCCGGCAGGTTGCGGTCCTCCAGTGCTGGCCCGGTGCCGGTGCCGGCCGGCGGGGTATAGTTCGTTGTCCACAAATAGAGGGCGCCATTAGCCAGTAGCAGAAGAAAAAAGAACCATTTCATGGCAATTCCCACTCACCGCCAGAAACTTTCTTTTTTTCAGGTTCTCGCGCCCTCAGGGTCACAAAATGCGGTCGCAATATTACACACCCGGCGGCTGAAATCTTCCATCGACTGCGGTCCATCCACCATCAACGAACAGAACGGTTCCAGTAACATAACTGGCGGCTTGTGATGCAAGAAAGAGCGCCGCTCCCACCATTTCTCCTGGTTCGGCCCAGCGCTCCATTATGTTTCGTGAAGCGTAAGCATCATACCACTCCTGTTTGGCCTTTATCGGAGCCGTCAGCGGTGTCTCGACTACGCCTGGCGCGATTGCATTTACGCGCACACCAGAGGGTCCAAATTCAGCTGCTGCGGTGCGTGCGATTTGTACAATTCCAGCCTTGGTAGCGGCATATACCGACTGTCCGGGCTCAACAATCTGCGATCGAATAGATGAGAATAAGATGATGCTCCCCGAGCCCTGGGCCGTCATGTGGCGTCCTGCCGCCTGAATCACGTTAAAGCTGCCTTTCAGGTTCACGCTGATCACGCGATCGAATTCCTCTCCCGAATAGGCAAGAATTGGTTTGCGAACATTGATACTCGGCGTACAAACTACGATATCGATCTGACCCGAAAGGGAAACGAGGTCGGCAAGTGCATGGTCCACTGCATCAGCATCGCTGATATCGAGACACGTCCCGTGTGCAACCTGTCCTTGGGAGCTGATCATTCCGGCAGTACGCTCTGCCCCTGCCCCGTTGATATCGAGACAATGCACTTCAGCGCCATGCTGGGCGCAGCCGACAGCAACGGCCTCACCGATGCCGGATGCGGCTCCAATTACTGCTGCGACTTTGCCCTTTAGACTAAATAAATTACTGAATTCCATGTTTTTCCCACCGGCTGGATGTTGTTATCAAATCTGTGGCCCCGGCCACACCTTTCATGCGGTCGACTGAGGACTCCCTTCTGCGCCCTGCAACGGACTGGTTGAGCGAACCGAACCTCGCTCACTCCGCTCCCAGTCTAACTGCTCTAACGTGGTACGAAAAACGCCGGCCTTGACCAGGTTATCTACGCTCAGATTGACCAACCTGATATATCGACGGATAAATTCGCCCTCGCGCACATCAACATCGACGATATTCACACAACACAAATCCTGCTCAAAGGCCGGAAATGTAGCCAGGCTCCCGTATGCAGCCCAACTGAGTATGGCGCGATTAGTTCCCGCATGACCCACCACCAGTAAAGTCTGCCAATCCGGTGACAGCAGCAACTGGCAAAATGCCTTAACCACCCGAGAATAGAACGCACTAAATGCCTCGCCACGAACAAAGCGGGCCCCCGGCTCGATTGCCGTTTCAAAAGCATACACGTACTCGGCCTCTACCCGCTCTGGTGGTAACTGGTCGAGGTTCCCTGCCCGAATCTCCCGCAGCCCTTCGTGAGATGCCAGGCTGACGTCATGGTGGTGACTAAGCACCCGCTCGGCAGTTTCCCGGGTGCGCGGCATTCCCGAGCACACGGCCTGATCAAATTCAACTTCCGCAAGCGTCTGACCAACCATGTCCGCCTGCCGCCTGCCTTTCTCGGTAAGCCCAGCGAGCCCCGCACGCGGTACCACGGTACCATCATCCTGAAAATAGTTCACATCACCGTGGCGCAGCAAATAAATGCGGCGGCGCTCACCCTGCTGATTTCCTTCAGTCATCAATTAAAGTCCCCGGTGTCGTGTTCGATAGTGCATTTCGCTCGGTCGTACCCGCATACCAATCCGCAATAATGTTGTAACTGTCTGCACCGGCATCGTCAACTCTGCTAACAGCCAGGGTAACACTACCTCATGTCATCGCTACCAAGGAAGTTACTAAAATTGGCAGCAAAATGACCATGTGCCTACCTAGCCGCCAGAATCAATCATCTCGCCAGGAAACGATCGGGTAGAATCAAATGCCTTCGGCTGCACCGCGTGATGCACTCGAAACGATCATGGCGCTGCGCAAGCCGAACCTGAAATTATCTCGATGAAATTCTTTCTGATCAAGCGGCTTAGCACATTTGCTGCAACCCTGTTTGCCGCTACCTTACTTACATTCTTTGCCCTTGAGGTCCTGCCGGGAGACCCAGCCCTGGTAATCCTGGGTGTGGACGCTCCCGATAGCGCAGTTGCAGCACTGCGGGAACGACTTGGACTAAATCGCCCAGTTACTGAACGCTATATCGACTGGATATCGCACTTTCTTCGCGGCGAACTCGGGGTCAGTTATACCTATAGTGTTCCGGTTTCGGAACTGCTGCGCGAGCGCCTGGCGATCACTATCCCACTTGCATTAATGGCCATGGCGCTTTCTGTCGTGATAGCGTTTTCTCTAGGCATATACGCGGCAACCCACCATAACCGCCATGGTGATGTGCTGGTCATGGGTGTCAGTCAGCTAGGAATCTCGATACCGAATTTCTGGCTGGCACTAATGCTCATTCTGCTATTTGCCGTAAACCTGGGCTGGTTTGCATCTGGCGGATTCCCCGGCTGGGATGCCGGCTGGTGGCCTGCATTAAAGGCGCTGATTCTCCCGGCGATTGCGCTGGCAACCGTACAGGGCGCAATCCTCGCACGCTTTACCCGCTCTGCAACGCTCGAAACCATGCGTGAAGACTATGTCCGTACTGCCCGGGCCAAAGGCCTGAATCGCCGACAAACGCTTTGGCGCCATGTACTGCGCAATGCCATGATATCGGTTGTTACCGTGATGGGGCTGCAGTTCGCCAATCTGCTTGCGGGCACCATTGTAGTAGAAAGTGTCTTTGCACTGCCCGGCATCGGCAGGCTTATTCTGCAATCGATCGCCAATCGTGACGTTGTCGTTGTACGGGACATCGTTACGCTGCTCGTCGCCATGGTAGTGATTATTAATCTGGTGGTTGACCTGCTGTACGCCCTCATCGACCCTCGGCTGCGTTCCAGCGATGTCTGACAAACGCCTGCCGGGCAATACTCTCGCCAGCCACAAGGCCGGTAGAACTGTTGCAAGTGCGCCGGCCAGTATCTGGCGGCGGACACTGGAGCACCGCTCATTCCTGGCCGGCAGCATATTGACTTCATTGCTGGCAGGGATGGCTCTGCTTTCCCTTTTCTGGACCCCGCACAACCCAACCCGCATCAATATCCGTCAACGGCTGGCTTCGCCCAGCTTGGAACACTGGCTTGGAACAGACCAGTTTGGGCGTGACATTCTTTCGATCATTATGACCGGTGCGCAGAACTCTATTATGGTCGGCGTAGTTGCGGTCGGCATTGGCCTGCTGTTCGGAGTGATGCTTGGGCTCATTGCCGCGTCAGCCAAAGGCTGGGTAGAAGAGTTGATTATGCGGGTCTGTGATTTCATGTATGCTTTTCCGGTCATCCTGTTAGCCATCATGCTTGTCGCGACCCTCGGCTCGGGGGCCATTAATGCGATTCTAGCGATCGGAATTTTTGCGATCCCCACCTTTGCCAGACTGGCCCGCGCCAGCGCCAACGCGATCTGGTCTCGAGAATTTGTACTCGCTGCCCAGGCTGCAGGAAAAAGCGCAATACGCATCACCTGGGAGCACATCCTGCCCAACATCGTTTCGGTGATTGTGGTGCAGGCTACGGTCGAATTCGCGCTGGCGGTACTGGCCGAAGCCGCCTTGAGTTATCTGGGCATTGGCTCACAGCCACCAACACCCTCCTGGGGCCGGATGCTGAGCGAAGTCCAGACGCTGGTTTTTCTTAACCCGTGGCTCGCCGTCTACCCGGGTGCCGCCATCGCCATGACAGTGCTCGGGCTGAACCTGCTGGGCGATGGACTCCGCGATGTGCTGGACCCGCGGCTGGTGTACAAGCGATGACCCTTCTCACCGTAGATGACCTCAGCGTTTCTCTCGACACTGCCCAGGGACGCGCCCAGGCCGTGCGCGACCTCTCATTTGATCTGGGCCCGGGCGATACCCTGGGAATTGTTGGCGAATCCGGTTGCGGTAAAACGATGAGTGCCCTGGCGATTCTGGGCCTGTTGCCCGACAACGCCGTGACAACCGGCGCAATCCGCCTCAATGATCGCGATCTGCTGAACTGCACCGAAGCCGAATGGTGCGATATTCGCGGTAATCAGATCGCTATGATCTTCCAGGAGCCGATGACTTCGCTAAATCCAGTGCACCCCATCGGCCGGCAGATCATGGAAGGCATGTTCCTTCACCGCGCGCTCAGCAGGGCTCAAGCTCTAGAAGAAACCATTCGCCTGCTGGAGACGGTAGGTATTCAAAATGCGGCAGAGCGTGTCAAACACTACCCGCACCAGCTGTCGGGAGGACAGCGTCAGCGGGTAATGATCGCGATCGCACTGGCAAATCAGCCCAGGCTGCTGATTGCTGACGAGCCCACCACAGCGGTGGATGTGACAATCCAAAAGCAGATTCTCGGCCTGATCAACAAACTCATTGATGAGTTCGACATGGGCCTGGTGCTGATCAGCCATGACCTGGGCGTTATTGCCAAACTGGTCGAGCGGGTTATCGTTATGTATGGGGGGGTGGCTGTTGAAACCGGCTCGGTAGAAACCATATTTTCTGACCCCGCCCATCCCTATACCTGCGGCCTGCTATCCGCAATCCCACGGATAGATCGCTCGACCCATAGCCGGAATAAAAGGCTGCCGACCATTCCCGGCGTAGTGCCCGACCTGGTCGATATGCCAGCAGGCTGTACTTTTTCAGATCGCTGTTCACTGGCGACAGACACTTGTCGCACAGTTCCACCAGTTCCGGTAGCGCTCAGCAGCCACCATCAGGTGGCTTGTTACCACCTGGACCGCGCAAGAGCACAATGGCAAACGGGCCCACGATGAACAGGCCGGAGTCAAACAATACCCTTGCGCTGGAGGTGGTCGATCTGTGCAAGACCTATGTGCTGCCCCGTGACAACCTGTTTCGCCCGGCGCGGTCGGTCAAGGCTGTTGCTGGAGTCAGCTTTCAGATCAAAGCGGGACAGAGCCTTGGTCTCGTTGGAGAATCCGGTTGCGGAAAATCGACCCTGGCACGGCTGATCATGGGGCTGGAAATCCCCACCTCCGGAACTGTCCGGATCAGTGGCTCTGATATCGGCCGTCTTTCCCGCAAGGAACTCCAGCCATTACGCAGAAAGTTTCAGATTGTCTTTCAGGATCCCTTTGGTTCCCTCGACCCGCGCCAGACTGTCAGCCAGATTGTTGCCGAACCACTTGAGGCGCTCGAGACAGCGCCACGGGCGCAGATTCGCACACGTGTCATCGCAGCCCTTGACGATGTTGGCCTGAAAAATTCCGATGCCGCTAAGTACCCTCACGAGTTCTCGGGCGGCCAGCGTCAACGTATCGCCATCGCACGGGCACTCGTTACGCGGCCTGGGCTCATCATTGCTGACGAACCGGTTTCGGCGCTTGACGTATCGGTTCAGGCCCAGATTCTCAATCTGTTACAGGATCTGCGTGACGAATATGCACTCACCTACCTTCTTATCAGTCACAACCTGGCTGTGGTGGAACACTTCTGTGATAATGTGGCGGTGATGCATAACGGCATATTCGTTGAATATGGCCTTACATCACAGATCTTTCAAAAGCCCAGCCACTCCTACACCAAGACCCTGCTGGATGCAGTATTACCGACCCCCAGCCACAGTTGATCAATTCTGGGTAATAACGGGCCGGGCCACAACCCGAGCGACGCCTTGACACAGCCAGTCACCCAAACCGAGCAGTTGCTGTTACTGATTGACATCGGCAACACCAACATTACTGTCGGGGTGACCGATAAAGGCTCTCTGATTGAAGACTGGCGGATCAGTACCCGCGATGCCACTACTGCAGACCAACTTTGGTTGATGTTGCGTATGTTGCTCGATTCCAGCGGGATCGAGCTTACCGCGATCCATGGCCTTGCCTTGAGTTCTGTCGTCCCCGCTCTCACTTCTGTAGTCGAAAATCTGGTTCGCCGCCGCCTGCCTGTGCCCTTCGTCAATGTGACCTGCGAACTGGATCTTGGTTTAGAGGTGCTCTACGAGAATCCCCGTTCGGTCGGTGCCGATCGACTGTGCAACGCCGTAGCCGGATTTCATTGCTATGGCGGCCCGCTGGTAGTGGTTGATTTCGGTACAGCAACGACTTTCGATGTGATTTCCCACGATGGCGCATACCTGGGCGGCATTATTGCACCCGGGCCGGAAACCACAATCGCTACGCTGCATGCGGCGGCCGCTGCACTGCCGTCGGTGGAACTGACTTTCCCCTCCTCGCTGATCGGAAAAAGCACAGAAACCAGCATGCAGTCCGGAGCGATGTTCGGCAGCGTGGCAATGATCAATGGCCTCACCGCGGGGCTCAGACAGGAACTCGGCGAAGATACCAAAACAATCGTAACCGGCGGACTAGCTGGTGTTTTTTTCTCTCACCTGGAATCAATTGAAGCCGTCGAGCCGACGCTGACACTGGATGGACTGCAACTGATTTTTCAACGCTGCAGGCCCACTCTGCAATAGCGTCCGCCTGGGTGCCGGACCGCTACCGTGGCACTCAGAATTTCAACTGCTGTCTCGGGCTGTCGGCCATACAACTGGCTCCAGCGGATAAATCGGTCGACGCAAGTGCTGATAATTTAACTGCTCGTTATCCGAGGTCGTCACCCCTGACCCATCGAGTCTGACCGTATGTCGTGCCAGTTCGGCAAAGCCCGCCCGATAGTGAATCCTTGATTTGAGCAGAATATAGCGATGGTGTCGCGGCTGAATCCCTACGCAGGTGAAAACTCCCTGATCCCATGGCTCATGGTGATGTGAAACAACCACTATCAGCATCCGCCCGGTATCAAGCAGCGCTGTTGCTCCCATGTCGACTTCAACACCCTGGTACATCGGCCCACGTACTACCCATCTCCCGTCGGTCAGCGCCTTGACGCGTCCGCTTATCGGCAGCGGTATACCGGATGCTGCAATCGCCGGCATATCGGTTTTGCCGCCTAGCTCTAGCTGAATCTCTGACCCGATTCCACAGCGCTGCATCACTTGCACCGCAACCGGGTCCCAGACAGCGGCAACGATCACATCATCAAGTTCGGCCTCGTTGACCGCAGCAATAACTGTCATCACATCCTGGGTACCGCCGGAACCACAGTTATCCGCATGATCCAGCAACACGACCGGGCCATCAGTGAGAGACTTCGCTTGCACAATAGCGCTCTCGAGCTTATGCGGGCGATAGATAAACTGCTCTCGTGCTCCCCAACTATGCTTCAGGAGCTGGTCCCGGTATTGCTGGGCGAGATCATAATCACCGTCCGTCACAACTACTGCCGAGTTACCAGCGTCCGGAATATCCGCAAGCGCAAAGCCGCCGAAAACCGTTGCGGCCAGGACCTTTGGGGATTTTTCTGCTTCGCGACATTCGCTAACAAGCTGCTTCATCGGCTCATCATCGGTACCCTGGCACAAGGTTTGCGAAAGCAGTGGAACGCTGCCCCAGGCCATGACCGGGGTACACCGTCCCAGAACGGCATCGAGCACAACAGATCCGACTTGCTCAGAAACCTCGTAGTTATCCACGTGTGGGTAGGTTTTGTAGCCGATTAATGCGGTAGAGTTTTCAATCATCTTTGCTGTCAGGTTGCAATGAAGATCGCAGGTAACAGCGATTGGTAAATCAGGCGAGATCTCACGAATGCGCGCGAGCAGGGTGCCCTCCCCGTCCAAGGTGTGCTCGGCTACCATCGCGCCATGCAAATCCAGCAGTGCGGCATCACAACCACTGGCTATCGCATTACATATCAGCCCCGCCATGAACTCGAACGCTTCTTCAGAGACGGGTCCTGAGGGCATCGCCTCTGCTGCCAGGGGAGTGATGATCTGCGCGTTGTGCACATTTGCGAGCTTCATATATGCTGCCACCGGCATCCGCGTGTTGCCATAGGCGGCCTGCACGGCCTCGCCCTGAAACGCCCCCCACTGCTCGAACCGCTCCCAACCTGTTACCACTGGCGAGAACGTATTCGTTTCGTGCTTCATCATCGCAATGACAACGCGCATAACTAAATCCTTTTGTAACAGAAGACGGGCTGCCCACTGGGCAGCCCGTAACTCCGTAACTGTCTGCTGGACTCCAGCAACGACCCTGGGCGCCCTCTGGCATCCAGGGTCTGGCCCGCGGGGGTCAGCGGTTGAGATCTACCGGCATCCTGCTGCCGTCACTCCCACCTCATCGCAGAAACATCATTAATAAAAGCCGGCCAGCTGGGCCACATCCCGGTCAGGCCAGCTTGCGCCACACCAAGCTTTGCCAGCTGGAACAAAAAGCCATTAGGCATGTCGGCTGCGAGCCGCCGCTGTGCTGCCTGCAACTGCGCGGTCTGCTCCTCAACCGTGGTAGCGGCAGTGAACTTGTCAATAATGTCGCGAAACTCCTGGCTGTCATACTGGAAGTAATAATCTGGATTCGAGTAAATTCGCCCCATATCCATCGGCTCTACATGCGAAACAATGGTGAGGTCATACTCCTTTTTCTTATATGCCTTATCCAGCCACTGCGCCCATTCGACATTCTCGATATTGATAGTAACGCCAACCTCGGCCAGCATCGCCGCGATTACCTCGCCACCACGACGCGCATAACTCGGTGGCGGTAGATACAGCGACAAAGTAAGGCCTTCCTGCCCTGCCTCTTTCAGTAATGATCTCGCAAGGTCCGGGTCGTACGATGACTCGGATGTCAGGTCGATATACGCCGGATGATGTGGTGCGAAGTGACTGCCAATAGGCGTTCCGTATCCTGCTACAGCACCAATGATCAGGTCTTCGCGGTTAATAGCGTGCATCAGCGCCCGTCGAACCCGGACATCTGCCAATACCTCATGCTTGTTATTCATCGCAAGAATAGTTTCACCTTCTGTCGTTCCACTCAGGGCCGTGAAACGATCATCCTGCTGGAACTCGGCGAACATCTCCGGCGCACTCAGGGAAGGCATGTAATCCAGATCGCCCGCCTTTAATGCCGCGACCTGGGCCGCAGCATCGTTAATGAAGCGGAATTTAACCTTCTCGATCTGGACATCACCGGCGTTGCGGTGCTGCCCGTACTTCTCCATGGAAACAGAATCACCCTTAGTCCATCTGACGAACTTGTAGGGCCCTGTACCAATGGGATTAGTATTGGCGTCGGCGAATGCCTCCTGATCCAGTATCACTGCCGTGGCCTGGGCCAGGAAAAACGGCAGCAAGGCGTTGGCTGACGACAATGTGATCTTTACGGTGTGTGCATCGGGTGTGGCAATCGACTTAATGCTGGAAAACAGTTTCTTAGTTTTATTGGAACTGTCCTCTGCCGCGTTACGCTCAAACTGCGCCTTGACATCGGCCGAATCAAATGACGATCCGTTGTGGAATGTCACGCCCTCTTCCAGAGAAAACGTATAAGTCGTCCCGTCTGCAGAGATATCCCAGGACTTGGCCAATAGGGGGTGCACCCCGCCCCCGCCATCTAGCCGGGTCAGCCCTTCAAATATGTTGTACAAGGTGACCTGGCTGATTGCGGCCGCCGCGCCGGTAGTTGGATCCAGACCCGGGGCAGGCTCCAACCGCATGCCGATACTGATCGAATCTTTCGCCATAGCCGGCGTGGCCGGCAGGCATATAAACAGTAATAACGAAATAACAAAGCTCTTGCACAGCACGGTGAGTTTCTTATTCATCTGTACCTTCCTCCGATTTGGTATTGTCAACGGATCAAAAATGTCACGCGCCAGTCAGCACGATGCAGCGGATACCGCCAGCCTTGGTCTATTTTCCCCTCGCAACATCCATGCCGTAACCATAACATACTGGCCGCATCTGACACGGCGGATGAGCTGGGGAGTCACCCGATAGACACTGTCGCTTCGGGCATGTTACCGTTGGCCGGGCAGCAACAACTCAAACAATGACCTGGCTCGATACGGATAGAAAAAAAGCCGGCCCCGCGCGCAACTACACCCGATGACTCCCACCCCCGGCCCATTAAACCTGATTACCGATGTTCCCGGCCTTAGCGTTGGCCATGCGCAACCAGAAGACCACCTAACCGGGGTTACGGTACTACTACCTGAACAAGAGATCATCGCGGCTATCGATCAGCGTGGCGGGGCCCCGGGCACCCGGGAAACCGATGTGCTGACCCTGGAAAACAGTGTTGAGGTAATCCATGCGCTGGTGTTCTCTGGCGGCTCCGCCTTCGGGCTGGAATCCGCCAGCGGCGTACAGCGCTGGCTGTTTGAGAACAACCGGGGCTATCGGGTTGGAGATACTTGCGTTCCAATCGTACCGTGTGCCGTGGTATTTGATCTTTTTGTCAACGGCCAAAACAGCCAACACCCAAACTGTGATTATCGTGAACTGGGGAGGCAGGCCTGCAAGAACAGTGTAAAGCAGTTTGCACTGGGTAATACCGGTGCAGGGCTGGGTGCGATCGCCGGGGAACTCAAAGGGGGCACCGGCAGTGCCTCATTATTTGACCCTCAAACCGGATATACCGTCGGTGCACTAGCAACAGTCAATTCGGCTGGCTCGGCGGTCATTCCAGGTACTTCGGTACTATGGGCGTGGCCATTTGAACAGGATGG
>Ga0208699_1000195_pt1 | contig 12498 bp, 13 predicted proteins | sample DeeseametaMP2097_FD_185489 | JGI IMG/M metagenome (GOLD analysis project Ga0208699, IMG submission 185489) | Marine microbial communities from the Deep Pacific Ocean - MP2097 (SPAdes) | ecosystem: Environmental > Aquatic > Marine > Oceanic | place: North Pacific Ocean | collected 2011-05-26 | reverse complement strand
AGCATTCCGTGAACGATAATTCCGGCCCAGCCCCAGATCGCCAGCCAGCCAAATAGAAATGCCCAGCGCGGATCGTCCGCGAAAAAGGCAATCCCAGCAACAACTGCCGTCACCGGTGCGAGGCACAGTCCGGCCTGCCAGAAAAATAGGCTGGCATCGAGGCGCTTGCGTCGTCGACCGCGCAAATTTTGCAAGATGAGGCCGGGATGCAGCAACCAAACACCGAGCACGGCAGGCAGTGCGCCAAACGCCGCTACATGGGTTGGACTCCAACCGCTGGTACCGCCCGGCACAGCCTGGCTTGCCAGGAGGGCCATCAGCGGCAGAACGACACCGAGCGTTGTCAGTAGAAGCACGGTCTTCTTTCTAAAGGAGGGCAGCTCGGCGGTGAGATAAAACATCGGCACGACCTGCCAGGATACGGCGGTAATAAGGCCTCCCACCCAGCCCAGCAAGGCTGTTGTGAGATGGACTTGAATCCAGAAATTGTGCATGCCTGGGAAGGCGCCATGAAAAAATCCGCGTGCCATGATCAGTCCCAACAGGACTGCGAGCAACAGAGAAAAGAGCGCAAGACGCATGCCGGCGACAGTTTCGCCTGGAGTTTTTGATCTGGCGACAGCGAATCCGACCGTGACCACAAAAAGCAGGGCCGCCACGGCCACCAGCGTAAAAAAGTTGAAAGTAGATCCTTCCCACAGACCCGTGAGACTTAGGACCAAACCCGCGACACCCGCGCACAATAATACATGCACGAGGTGGGCCAGCCGAATAAAAGGGACAGGCGCGCCGGCAACAACGGGCGCTATCTGGTAAAGCGCGCCCATCATGACCATAGTCAGGAATCCCAGAGTGCCAAGATGGGTGAGGCCCAGTACCAGCGGCAACCAGTTGGACTGAAAAGCGGAAGCGCCCGCCCAAAGCAGAACTGCACCTGCCGCTATGACAGCTACCGGTGCGGTCAGAAAAAAAGTTGCCGGAATCTCCAGGGGAGGCGCCTGGTCGAGACTCAGGCGGTTCATGCCAGCGAGAAAACTCAACCTGCATCCTCCTTTCTGTGAATATGAATAATGGCTGAGCCGCCCGATTCTTCGAGAACGGACCAGGCCAGTTTGTGTTCCTCGAGCATCGGGAAGAGCAACCCGGGTACATGGGGAACACGTGCTAGCAACACGCCATCGATTGGGAGTTGGGTCACCTCGGTGAGAATCTTCTCCAGTGGCTCGGGGGCTGGCAGGTTGCGGTAGTCCGTGATCTCGGGTGCGGCTGAGGGTAGAATCTCCACTTGCCAGTGATTGGGGCCGAGTTCGACCGGGTTCAGGCGGTAACCGCGTTCTCCGAGGAGCGTGATGAGAGGGTCAGGGCAGAATGGGGCCGTGAGCACCAGGAGCCCGTCGGGAGTGAGTCGATCCAGCATCTGCAGAATGTCCGGCAGCGGATCGTGGCCTTGCTCCAGCAGCGGCCGAGCATCGAGTTGCAGTAATGGTGAGTTTGCGGTGGCAGTTGTTCGGGGCATTTTCGGTGGCCGGTCCTTTCTTCTGCATCCCATCCTACTCTCTGCGGTCATTTTTTGTTTACCTAACACCTAAAATCTGAAGGAATACGAGATGAATAATACTGATTCGGCCTTGGTCGAGTTTTTTACGCAGGATCATAGGAACTGCGATGAGCGCTGGATAGAGGTGGAGAGTGCGATTGAGGGTGGGGATGCGGATGCAATCCGGTCGAGTTGGGAGGTATTTAATCGCGCCCAGAGGCACCACCTAGAAATAGAAGAGCAAGTAATGTTTCCAGCATTCGAGTCAGCGACCGGCATGACGAATGGGCCGACTATGGTAATGCGTACGGAGCATGAGCAGATGCGAGGCCTGTTGAATCAGATGGCGAGTGCGATGGCGGATGGCATTTATCAGGAGGTACTCGACCTCGGCGACACCTTGCTGATGCTAGTGCAGCAGCACAATCAAAAAGAGGAAGGAATGCTCTACCCTATGGCGCAACAGGCATTGTCCTCGAATTGGCCAGAACTGAAGGATCAAATTGCGAAAATTTGAGCGAAAAACTCCTTCACCCTCCTGTAGAACGACCATCCCTAGAGTTCAGGTTTTCGAAGCCTGAAAGATACTTTCGATCGTGCTGTCCAGTATGGCGTTGAATTTCTCATCCGATTGCTGAGCCGTAAGCCCTTCCGTCAGGGCTCGACTGAAACTGGCCGTCATGCCGTTATTTCTCGCCAGCAGAGCATTGGCATCCTCACGGGAGTGCCCGCCTGAAAGGGCGACCACTTTAAGGACGTTCGGATGTTCGATGCAGGGGGCATAGAGGTTGTCTCTGTTGGGAAGGCTCACTTTCAGCATCACCTTCTGCCCGGAAGACAATCCCCTGATGCGCTCCATCAGCCGTTTCAGCAGCATCTCTTCGGCCGCGCTTTTGGTCTCGCTGTGAATGTCGACTTCTGGTTCGAGGATCGGCACCAGGCCTGCAGAGATAATCTGCTTTCCGATCTTGAACTGCTGGTCGACGATGGCCGTGACGCCCGGCCCATTGGCAACCTTGATTACGGAACGCATCTTTGTCCCGAATACCTCATTGCTTCCCGCTTGCCGCAGCAGTTCTTCCAGGCCGGGCATCGGCTTCATCATCTGTACTCCATCCTTTTCCTCTTCGAGCCCCCTGTCTACCTTGAGAAAGGGCACCACCCGCTTCTTTTGCCACAGGTAGTTTGCCGAACCCATGCCGCTGATGGTTCGATTCATTGTGTTTTCAAAGAGGATCGTTCCCAGTATGCGGTCGCCTCCGAAACTGGGGCTGGTGATGATGCGTGTGCGCATCTCGTGAATCCGATCAAACATCTCCTCGTCATCAGAATAGTCGGATGTGCCGATTCCATAAAGGTGCAGCGCTTTGGGCGTGCTGCCCCCGCTCTGATCAAGAGCAGCAATGAAGCCGTTTTCTTTTTGGATTTTTTCAAGCTGCTGGTCAAATGTCAAAAGTCGCTCCCTAATTGAACGGACTGATTGCGCCTTCAGTGCCGGGAAAAAAGTTCATAATTCCGCCCGAATATCCCAAGATCGGGCACCACACGTGCTGTGTTCATGCATTTAGCTTCGAACCAACGTTACGGGTCGGAGGGTAGGTCGTCGTGTTGCTCTAGATTATCGCTAAGTTGTACCCAACCGACGTGGGTGTCGTAAAAAACGTGAGCTGACGGAGGGCGGTCTATCGGCTCTAGAAAATTGGCGAGAGTTACGTATATCTCTGGGTCGAAGTCATCGTAACGAAAGAAAAGTGTTGTACCACAATGACCGCAGAATCCACGGGATGCCTCCGCAGAGGATGCATACCAGTTCAGGTGTGTTTCTCCTGAGATGAGATTGAACTGAGCTCTTGGCACACTGACCCAGGTCACGAAAGCCGCGCCGTGGGCCATCCGACACATGGAACAGTGGCAGTGAACGCACCATTTGATGGGTAATTGCGCGCGGAATTGGATGTTGCCACAAAGACATTGTCCGGCAGCGTATTTCGACGGCATCTTCTAGGCTCCTTTCTTATGCCTTGCTTATGGGAAGAATCGACCCCCTATCTATTCAAAAAAAGGGCGGGCAAGAGTTTGGTTGCTAACCCTGCGAGGTCGTTACTTCTAACTACTTACAGCAATACTTAGCAATGTTGTCTTTACATTCCTCACAACACCGATTCCTGCCCATTTCCTCACCTCTATTAGGCGCACAGGGCTACTAAATTGAACCTCCTTCATCGGTCACTTGCAGGAAAATCGTTAACTGCGGTATCGCGAAAACGGCCAGTACTCCGACGAGCGCAAGCGAGATCATCGATTCTATAAGGGTAAAACCACTCTGGTGCCTTTTCTTGCTGGCGATGTTACCTCCCTGTAAACAGTGTTGTAAATGGGGGACGTGATCAAAAAGAAAGAGCCCCGCTTTGGCGGGGCTTTCAAGAAGGTATAAGTGGGCAAGCTTCCTACTGCTTGTAAGCCCTTTTGTTGTTAAATTATTTTCGTACCACCTGTATCCCCGTCGCCTAATCGGTGTATTCGGCATACGCTATTCAGGCTGATTGGCAGGAGATAAGAACTCAGGTCTGGCAATTCAACGGGTAAATGGGATAAGCATCGGCACTTTTTTTTGGTAGTCCCGATATTTCCTACCAATAAAGCCTATTAACATTTTTTCCTCAAATTGGATCCCAATGAATGTGTATATTGTCATTTCCAAGGCAAATATAAAATGGCCTGTACTCATGATCGGAGTCGCCCAATATGCCATTAAAAAGCCAAGATACATAGGGTGTCTAACCAGGGAATAAATAAAAAACTTTACCAGCGGCTCTTGGGAGAAATCCTTTTTCTGAAAATATAGGAATGCCTGGCGAATGCCAAGGAAATGAAAATGATTTTTTAAGAAAATGGCTGTAAACGCCAATAGCCAGCCAGCACCATATATTATCCAAAGAATTATTATTCCTATTTTATTTTCAACCTGCCAAATCTGACCGCCAGTATCTTTCCAAAATACATAAAACAACAGAAAGGCAATGTTTGAAAAAAGCACATAGGTAGACCGCTCAATGCTTTTATGAGTACACTTGATAAAGAATTTCTTGAACCAGGGTCGCGCCTGAATTGTATGTTGCACAGCAAAAAATAATATTAAGAGTGTGTTAACCAATAATGCTGTTTTTAATGACACTTTTACACCGGAATCAATTGTCACAGGCACATACAGATTTGCAAACCAAAAAACCCCGTATCCAAGTACCAAAACAGCTGACAAATAGTTAAATAGTGCATAGGCGAGGCCAATAGTTCGCCCAAACGTACTTTTTGATTTAATGTATTCCATCGCCTACTTCCCCCAGGGGCGATACAATCCGCCACAAACTGTTTTCAACTCCTGTTTCTGCTTGTTCATTGCAATATCTCCTGGTAATGGTTCACCTGGTTAGTTTCAGTGACGCTATTTTGGGCAAAAAGTTACAGGGTGTAAGTGATGGCCATCACCCAGAACCAGGCAGTGAGGCCAGGTCTGTGATCTCCATCACATTCGCTGGTAGGTGACCCCAGTAATCGAAGACATCCTGCAAACTGGCGGCTCAATGAGGAAGATTCAGGCCTGTATTGCGTGATTCCAAAAGAAAACCCCGCCGGAGCAGGGTCTTCAGTCAGTCAAAAATGATACAGGTAAATATTCTTTACTCAGCGGTCCAGGAGACAAGTGTTCCCATTTTCCAGGTCAATATACCGTTACTTACTGACCATGTTCCACTGTAATTCGGGCCTGTGTAATCGGGGCAGCTACCGTCTTTGCTCAGTATTGTGGAAGTCCATGAATTGCCTGTAACACTAAGTGAGAGGGTCACACTGTTACACCCGCTTGATGGATCGTTATCTTTGGCCACCCATTGATTTTCACTGATCACCAGTTGCGCATTGTGACCTGAAATATCCATTACAAGAGGTGTTGCGACCCCACTTCCTAGGAGAGTCTGGGTCAACACATGCCATGTGCCCACATATCCAGGTTGCGATCCACTTGAAGTACCGCCGCCTCCACAAGCAGTTAACAGTAGATATATGCCCCCAAATACAATTAATTTGGATACTCTCATTAGTTTGCTATTCAGTCTGTGCATGTTCATTTCCTTAGTCATTGCCCTGTCTCCTATTAATAGTTCATTTCGTTAATCTCAGTGTTACCATTTTGGGTAAATAGTCATAAGGTGTATGTGACAGGCGTCACTGAAGTTCAGAGTAAATGGCAAAAGTATGTGACGCCCATCACATAAACCACGTTAAACGTGGCATCTAGTGATATCTAGCCAATACCCAAGCCGGTAGAAACGGCAATAACAGGGCCATGCTGCCGTCCGGTTTGGCCTCACCCACAGCATTTCCCTTTGCAAGCTAGGAGAGTAATATGGTGGGATGAACCGTCTACTTACCGCTGCATTCCTCTGCGGCCTTTTGATACCTTGTGCCCATGGGGATACGAAAACGATTACTTATGACAGCGATGATCAGTACGTCGGGGAGGCGAGGCATAAATGGGGCCAGTGGGAACCCCATGGTCAGGGCACTAAAACATATGCTAATGGAAGTATCTATGCTGGACAGTGGAAGCACGGTAAAAAAAATGGCCATGGGACTCTTACATGGAGCAATGGGAATAAGTACGTTGGTGAATTCAAGGAAGGTATAGAGAATGGTAAGGGCGCCTATACATGGGCGGATGGCAGAAGCTATGTCGGGGAATACAAAGATGGGAAATGGTATGGCCAAGGTACCTATACCTTTCCTGACGGGGCAGAGTATGTCGGAGAATTCAGGGAGGAAAAATTCCATGGCCAAGGTACCTATACCTTTTCCAACGGAGCAAAATATGTTGGGGAATGGCAGGATAATCAAATGCATGGTCAAGGCACTTGGACCCAACCCTCCGGAGGTAAGTACGTTGGGGAATGGAGGGAAGGCAAAAGGAGTGGCCAGGGAACCTACACATATGCCGATGGAAGGCGGTATGTCGGCCAATATAAAGAGAATAAGGAATGGAACGGAGTCGAATACGACAAGGATGGGAAAGTAACGGCGACCTATTCAGAAGGGCTCAGGCATACGGAATAGTCTAATAGACTGAGGAGTTTTTCGTGTTAGTGGGGTATTGCGACTAACAAGCTAAGAGTGAGAAAGCTCTGCTGCAGGAGCAGCTTCATCCATCGGTATTGCCGGTGCAATCCCTAGCCGCTGCAGGCTCTTATATATTCCGGCTAACCCACTTTGACTTTGTGAGTATTATTGACTTGCAGGCAGGTAAACCGGCAGGATGAGTCGGGAAGCACGGTAGAGGCGACTCTATAATCGGGAGGTCGCCGGTATCGTTCCTGCACGGCCTACCAGTAATCGGGCATTTGCATTGCCTAAAAAATGCCTCTGTCCTGATGAGGCCTCAAACACGTCGGGGAAAGCCTTGCGTACTCTTGGCCATAGAAACTATGAGAATAAAGGAAAATCTGTCTTTACGTTATTTGGCCGGTTACGGGGTAGAGTTTGGGCCACTCAACAATCCACTTCCGGTAGATGAGGATAAAGCGCGGGTTATATATGCAGATCGGTTATCAAAATCTAATGCGCTTGCTATTTTTCCGGAATTGATAGATCTTGCTGCAGGTATTATCGATCCAGATTTAATCGTCGACTTCAACGATCCGCAGAGACTTCGCTCCCTTAGATCTCACAATTTTAATTTCCTAATAGCAAATCACTTTATTGAGCACTTGGCAAACCCCATCCAGTTTCTGGAAGGATGTAGTGAAACTCTAACAACTGGCGGTTTGCTTTTTTTAACAGTGCCCAATAAGGAACATACTTTCGATAAGCGGAGAAAGCTCACCAGTAATGAGCATCTCTGGCAGGATTACCAGAACGGTGAGTCAATAATTTCCAAGGCCCATCTGAGGGATTTTTTGCTTAATAAAGAGGCGGTGAGTTCTCCACATCCTGAGGTAGTTAAGTATTTCTACAAGCATGGGTTGCCTCTCAGTTATTACAACGGTAACAAACTTCCTCTAAATCCGCTAAAACGAAAAAGACTTTACGATTTTCATCGTGAGCGCAGCATTCATGTGCACGTTTGGAATCGAGAGTCGTTTGATAATTTCTTAACGTGGACAATAGAAAAACTGAATCTGCGCTTTGAGATATTGGAAACCCATTTGCCGGAAGATGTTGAAGAGGAGATGATCTATGTTATCGAAAAGATCGCTAGATGAGGGAGATGCAAACAGCATTTCGTAACTGCGAGAGACCCCCGCCCCGTAACCTGAATCAAGAACTTCATGTATCGACTTATCAAAACCAACTCCATTATTGTCACTTCATTATTGTTGGCTTGTTTGTCAGCGGCGCCGGGTGCAGTTTACGCAGGCGATCGACTCGTTCTGACCCGGGGCCCTGTAGTTTCTCTGCCCGTAGGCACTCACCGGCCGGAAATCCGCGCGGTAAGCGACAGAACCCTGGTGGTCGCAGTCGTCGAACCGGATCGTGGTCGACCACACGAAGGGCAGGTGAAGCATCGGGTGTATCGGCTGGATGGTGCCCTCAAGCAAAAAGGAAAAGTCTTCCCGATCACCCGGGTCGCTCGGCCGTACGGCGAACCTGCCGATCACCGGATTAGGCTGGTCAATAACGAAATAGTCGTGGTGTACCAAACACTGAACTATCGTAAGGGTGTTCGCCCAAAAGGCGGCCCCGGGGAGGACTTCGCGACCGACCAGTCCCTGCTGCTGGCACGCTTCACGCTGGAGGGTAAAGAGATCTTTCGGGCACCCATCATAGACCGAGCCGCCGACTTTAAAGCAGATAATTTTCCCGACCACTGTTTGATGTGGTGGAATGATCGACTGCTTGTCAGTTCCGGCGCTCGATCACGGCAACTGCATATCCGTGAAGTAACTCTAAACGCCGAGGTTCTGTCGGATCATGTTATCCCGACGCGGCGTAACGGCATTTCGGGTTCCATTGGCAACAGCATGCACCCGCGGCAGAACGGGATTGGCTTTTTTTCCAGCAATTCACCAGGTGGCAACGGTGCCCTGACCTTGACTGCTATCGATAACGGCTTCACGTTGTCCCGACTGGCCGAACTGGGGGGTTACGATGGTGTTGAGCGACATTTTCCCACCGATGGCCTGGTGCTTGGCGAATACACACTGGTCAGCTATATCGCCCGGCCTACGGCAGGTGGTATGGATATGAGAAGCAACCCGTATCATCCGCGCCTGATGGTGCTGTCTTCAGACTTTCGGGTCATTGAGGATATTCAGCTCGGCACTGACGGTTTTGCGCACGTTCACCCGACTATGGCTGTCATTGGCAATCAGTTGTACGTTGCCTGGAGCAAACGAAGCAATCGCCAAGCGCCACAGGTTCAGCTCGAACGAATGTCCATATCCTGGGCAAGTGGTGGTTAGGGCCTGTGCTGATCCGACGGGCCCACAACGCCCAAAAGAGCACACACAACTGCCCGTGTGCCTGTGGGATAAGGCGTGTTCCGAAAAACCTAAGGCCGCAATAGCGCCTGGGTTATCCTGCCTGCGATGACCACTAGAGGACGACGAATGGTCGCGACTGTCTATTTCCTGCTGCTACTGGCGTTCGGTTATGGCGCCCTCGCGATATTTCTTTATTTTTATCAGCCACGGCTGCTCTACCTGCCTGGATTGCCGACGCGAGAGTTGGTGGCGACACCGAAGCAGATCGGCCTGGAGTACCAGGAGATTCGCATCACCACACAGGACGATGTGGCACTGTCCGGTTGGTTCTTGCCGCACCAGCAGCCGCGGGCAACACTGCTATTCCTGCACGGCAACGCTGGCAACATTTCCCACCGTCTGGAATCGCTCGACATTTTTCACCATCTCGGACTGGCAGTACTGATCATCGATTACCGAGGTTATGGCCAAAGCAGCGGACGCCCCAGCGAAGAAGGCACCTACCAGGATGCTGCCGCAGCCCTGCGTTACCTCGGGCAAAGGGGTGTGCCACCCGATCGGGTGGTGGTTTTTGGCCGTTCTTTGGGCGCCCCAATAGCGGCGTGGCTCGCCAGTCGGGAGCCGGTTGCCGCCCTGATTGTCGAGTCCGCGTTCGCTTCGGCGCCTCAGATAGCGGCCAAACTTTACCCCTGGCTGCCAGTGCGCTGGCTTACGCGATTTCGCTACGACACGGCTGGGTACGCAGCCAAGACCAGCTCGCCAGTGCTGGTCATCCACAGCCTGGAAGACGATATCATTCCCTTCGAGCAGGGGAGGATCGTCTACGATTCACTGAAAGGAGAGAGCGAATTTCTGGAGCTAACCGGAGGACACAACGACGGCTTCCTGGTGAGTGGTGCCCGCTACACCAACGGGATCGACCGGTTCCTCACGGCCCACGTGGACCACTGAATGGTCTTGGTGGACCATAAGTGTTTGTTTTATTTTAGAAAACCCTTGGCTTTTTCGTAAGTATTTGTTAACATTATGTTATTGGTTGTAAGAAGTTTTTGTATGAGTGTTTGATTAGAAGCAAGTTAGACCTTATTTGGAACTGATTTTAGTTCCACAATCCTTTTAGAAAACCAATATGAGTTGTCGGCAACGACATCTGTGGGTGTGTATTGCCGACTTTTTAGAAATGAATGACCCAGTTTGGGTCAATTGAAAAATATTATGAGGCAAGAAAGTTGGAACTTAATAAGATAGTTAATCTACTAAAAGGTAGGCAACTAACAGCTAAACTCCTAGAAGATGGATGTGTAAAAGACGGATTTCCGTTGATTTCAATAAAAAGGCATAAAAGAGAAGAGGACAAGTATTTATTGGAAGTGTATGGGGAATATCCCAATTTAGAGCAGATTAAGGAACACCTAAAATATTTAGGTAGAAACGGTAAACAGCCTGTTCCAAATGAAGTTGATAAAAAGAAAGAGCTTCGTGTGTCGTCGTCGAGGTGGGTTCGGTCTCCTTGGTTAGATTACGAAGAAGCTGGCGAAGCTCTACAAGAGCTAGAAAACGCCCAAATCGGAAAAGGTTAGCGCAAGGTTATCAATTTAGATAATTATTACGCACGATGCCAGCAGTAGCTCGGGAAGAAAGGTGAGCGCGTACCGGCGTGTTACTCCAATCCCATTCCAAAATGGGACTCGTAAAAGTGTAAAGAATCGTGTCGATTAAAGTGCAAATTTATACTGTGCAGACGCCGGCAGAAGCGCTGGCTCTGGTCGATGCAGGTGTCGATCACCTTGGTGTCACGCCCTTTAGTGGCCGGAACCTGCCCGGCGAAGTGGACATTGTTACTGCCCGTGCCATTATCGAGGCAATTGGTGGTAGCGCTACCCGGGTCGCCTTGACCGTCACTGACGATCTGGCGACGATCACGGCGATGGTCCAGGCTGTCCAGCCGGACGTGTTGCACCTGTGCGGGGTGGCCGGCTCGCTATCACCGCAAGCGGTTGCGTCGCTCAAGAAGCGCATTCCCGGTGTTGCTGTTATGCAAGCGATTGCCGTGGCCGGAACGGAAGCAATTCAAGAGGCGGTGGCTTACCAGTCGGTTGCCGATTACATTATTCTCGATACGCAAGCGCCCGATATTCCCGGTATTGGCGCGTCCGGTACAACGCATGACTGGAGCATCAGCCGTGCCATCGTCCAGCAACTCAACGTTCCGGTTATCCTGGCGGGCGGCCTCTCGCCAGAGAATGTAGCAGATGCTATTGGTGCCGTTGCTCCCTGGGGTGTGGATTCATTGAGCCATACCAACCTGCAGTTGCCGGCTGGCCGCTTCTGCAAGGACCTTGAGCGCGTACGCCAGTTTGTTGCAAAGGCGCGAGCAGCAGCGGTATGAGCAAGCAGCAGATAGTCGTTCTGGGCGATGCTGTGGTCGATATGGTTATCCAGCTGCCGGATCGTTCGATCAGGCCGCTGGATTTAAGTCGTTCCGTGCCGCAGCTACACGGCGGAGGAACCGCCGCCAATACCGCGGTTGCGCTAGCGCGGTTGGGTGTTCCTGTTTCTTTTATTGGTTCGGTGGGCGACGATGGTTATGCGCGCTGGCTTGCCAGGGATTTAGCTCACCAGGGAGTTGCTGCTCGCGGCTTGCAGCAATTGCCCGACGTTTTTACACCGATGGTACTGGCGATGGTTGAGCCGGACGGTGAACGAATGCTGGTCGTTTGGCCGGATCAAGGCGGCGCGGATAAGCACCTTCGGGTTGAACACCTGGATACAGAAATGATAACGGGCGCGGCATGGCTGCACACTACCGGTATGTGCCTGCGGGATTCGCCTGTTCGCGAAACTGTTCTGCACGCCATGCAATTGGCGCGAGACGCTGGGGTAACTGTTTCAATTGATCTGAACCTGCGGATTGAAGTTTGGGGTTGGAATGACGCGTTGCGCACTACTGTTGAAAAGGCTGTAACGTTGGCCGATGTGGTATTTGGCAGCGGTCGTGAAGAAATCATGCCCGTTGCCGGGGCACCTTCGGTTGAGGAGGCTGCCCGTGCCCTGGCTGATGGCAAGCGTACGATTGTTGCGCGCCTCGGGGCAGACGGTGCATTTGCCGTTACAGCTGATGAGTCGTTTCAGGCGCCCGCTTTCAAAGCCACCGCCGTCAACACGGTTGGTGCGGGGGACGCCTTTAGCGGTGGATTCATCGCCGCTCGTATGGCTGAGCGTGACGTAGCAGAAGCACTGCGCTGGGGTAACGCAGTGGCGGCGCTCAAGGTTCAGCGGGAAGAGCCGCGCGACCTGCCCACCCGCGCCGAAGTTGCAGCGTTGCTGGCCTGAATTTTCTTAAGAATACCGCCATTCTTGGTCAAATGGCATTGGCCACGACCGATAACTTTAAGGCCAGGGATAGCCGGAGGCCTTCGGGAATCGTGATCAATTAAATTCGAATTCGATAGCCGCTGGGCCATCATCTGGCGTAGGCTATAGGCTTTT
>Ga0208699_1000181_pt1 | contig 12835 bp, 13 predicted proteins | sample DeeseametaMP2097_FD_185489 | JGI IMG/M metagenome (GOLD analysis project Ga0208699, IMG submission 185489) | Marine microbial communities from the Deep Pacific Ocean - MP2097 (SPAdes) | ecosystem: Environmental > Aquatic > Marine > Oceanic | place: North Pacific Ocean | collected 2011-05-26 | reverse complement strand
AAAAAAAAAAAAATAAAAAAAACAAATTCAGTTTCATTTAAAAAAGAGAATATAAATTATGATAAAGTTAAACATACAACTTCAGTAGATCAATCTGATAGACATATTCCTTATAATCTTAGACAAAGTGGGCCGACAAAAGTAGAAATGTTAATTTCAACACGTGTTAGGAAATCTCCTTATTGGCATTTATCAATGAAAGCAGGGTGCTGGAGAGCTACGGTTTATAATCGCGTTTATCATCCAAGAGGATATGTAAGACCTGAAAAAGGTGGAGCCATGGTTGAATATGCGGCTATCAAACATCACGTAACAATGTGGAATGTTGCTGTTGAGAGACAAATTCGTGTTAAAGGACCAGATGCTGAAAAATTTACAGATTATGTAATTACAAGAGATGCAACAAAAATTTCGACGATGCGTGGACGTTACGTTATTCTTTGTAACTACAAAGGCGGAATACTTAACGATCCAGTTTTAATGAGAGTAGCAGATGATGAATTTTGGTTTAGTTTATCAGATTCTGACATATCCATGTATTTACAAGGAGTTAATGCAGATAAAAAATTCAATGTTGAGATAGACGAGATAGACACCTGTCCGGTTCAAATTCAAGGACCAAAAGCCAAAGCTTTAATGCAAGATTTAATTGGTGATCAAGTGGATATGAACAACATGCCATTTTATGGTTTGGCAGAAGCTAAAGTTGGAGGAAGAAGTTGTGTTATTTCACAATCAGGATTTTCTGGAGAAGCGGGCTACGAAATTTATCTTCGTAATGCTACTTTATATGCAGAAGATATGTGGAATGCTGTGCTTAAAGCAGGAAAAAAACATAAATTAATGGTCATAGCACCAGCGCATCACAGAAGAATTCAAGCTGGAATTTTATCCTGGGGCCAAGATATGGATCATGAACATAATCCATTTCAATGTAATTTAGGTTATCAAGTTTCTTTGTCAGGAAAAAATCAGTGGGAAAAACAAGCAGACTATATCGGAAGAGCTGTTCTAGAAAAAATGAAGGAACAACTTAAAAATGGAGAAAAACCTTACAAACTTCAGCTCGTTGGATTAGAATTAGGAGGCAAACCTATTGAAGAATATGCGCCAGATTTTTGGCTAATTTCGAATTCAAATGGTGGCAAACCCGTGGGTTACATAACTTCACCTTGGTATCACCCCGAAAAAAAACAAAATATTGCTATGGGCTATGTACCCTACGAAGGCAATTTGAATGTTAAAGGTTTCCCAACTGGTAATTTTGGTAAAAAATATAAGGTGCATTTGCCAAAAAAATATTCAAGTAAACCAGTTAAAGCAGTGGTAGTTCCGATACCGTTTACTCAATCCTTTAATGCAAATACACGTGAATCGGAAGTTTTAGCTGTTTTGAATAAATAATTAGATATTAAAGCTAGCTTTAATACCATCGATAATAAATTGTGTTGCCAACGCAGCCAGAATAAATGCCATTACTCTTGCTGTGGCATGTAAGATTTGTTGAGGTATATATTTTATAATAAAATTTGCTCCAACCATTAGAAGCAAGCTCACAGTTAGTGCAGCAACTAAAGCAAGAATAACTGGTATTTGGAATTCAGGAAAATTAGCATAATTACCGATCAACAATATAATTGTTGTTAAGGCTGAGGGACCTGCAATAAAAGGAATTGCTATAGGAAAAACAATAATTTCTTCGAAATTTTTTTCATCCAAAGCTTCTTCAACTCTTTTTTCCCTTCTTATTTTTCTTTTTTCAAACAATATATCAATAGCTAAAAACATTAGAATCACTCCACCTGCAATTTTTAGCGAATCCAAAGATACATGAATTGCCTCTAATAGGTATCTACCTAAGTAGGCAAATGTGATCATTATAAAAAAGGCTATAATTACACTTTTTAATGCTATTTGATTTTTTTTTTGATTTTTGCACCTTCTGTTAAACTTAGAAAAAAGGGCAAGTTTCCTATAGTGTCGATGGTGACAAAAAATAATATAAAGGAATTTACGAAAGTTGCAGTCATGCTGGTATTTCATATATCTTCATGGCAATAATATGGTATAGAGAAAAAATGAATTCGAGATATGTTAATAGAATTATAAGAGCTTGTAAGTTAGATGTCAGTCTTTACGAAGAAGTCGAGGCTGATAAGTCTGCAACATTTCAAGCAGCAAGCGTTGTTGTGCTTTCAAGCTTAGCTGCTGGTATCGGAGCTATATCACTTGGCGCATCGAACTTTCTTCTGGCACCAATATTATCCTTAGTTAGCTGGTATATTTGGGCTTATTTAATTTATCTAATTGGTGCAAAACTTTTTCCTGAACCAACAACAAAATCTGATCACGGCGAATTACTAAGAACAATTGGTTTTTCTAGTGCTCCGGGACTAATTAGAGTTTTTGGTTTTACTCCTGAATTGATGAGTATAACTTTTATTGGTGCTGGAATATGGATGTTAATTGCTATGGTGGTAGCCGTAAGGCAAGCTTTGGATTATCAAAGCACTTGGAGAGCAATTGGAGTTGTTGTTATAGGCTTTTTAGTACAAGCTATAGTTTTGATAATGTTACTAAGAATTTTTGGCCCAACTTAAATTGGAAATATTGTTTTTGATGTATAACAGGAATCACAAATTTTATATCCATGTTTAATTAAATTTTGAGAAACACTTTTATCTTCTTTTTTACATTCTTCACAAACATTATCTAATTCTTTGTTCATTTATTTTCAGCTGGTTTTAGTTTTCCATCTTCATACTTGGCAGGTGAATACTTGGTATTTGGATCAAATCCCCCAGAAAGTTTTAACAAACCCAAAGCTATTATGAGTAGAATTGCGCTAGTTATAGACAATTTTACAATTGGAATTTTTTTCTTTTCTAGTTTTAAGAGCCAGGAATACAAAAAATAAAGTCCAAAAGGACCAACTATTGCTAGCAAAAGTATAATTTTTTTAATCATTTAAATCTAACTTGACGTATCATATGCTTATATTTAGAAATTTAACCTTATTTATTTATGAAATCAAAAGCTAAAGTTGTTGTTATAGGTGGCGGAGCAGTTGGGGTCAGCATGCTTTATCATCTTGCTAAAAAAGGATGGTCAGATGTTGTATTGGTTGAGAGAAAAGAATTAACGTCAGGATCAACTTGGCATGCTGCTGGATTATTACCACTTTTTAATATGAGTTATTCAGTTGGCCAACTGCATAAATATGCGGTTAATCTTTACAAAACTCTAGAAAAAGAAACGGGAAAAAATGTAGGTTTTAGCGTTGTATCAAATATTAGATTAGCAAGTACAAAAGATAGAATGGATGAATATCATCAATATGCAGGAGTCGCACAAACAATTGGTGTTAATGTAAAATTTCTAAAACCGGAACAAGTAAAAGAAATTTGGCCTTTATGTAATATTGAAGGATTAATTGGAGCTATTCAACATCCAGAAGATGGATATATTCAATCGGCAGATTTAACACAAGCATTAGCAACGGGAGCCAGAAATAGAGGAGCAGAAATTTATAGAAACACAACTGCAGCAGGAATCAAACAAACAAAAAGTGGATGGGTTGTAGAAACAGATAAAGGAACAATCGAATGCGAACATGTTGTTTCTTGTTCTGGTAATTTTGCAAGACAAACAGGTCAAATGGTAGGTTTGGATATTCCCGTAATACCAGTTGAACATCAGTACATCGTTACTGAACCACATCCAGAAATTGTGAAAAGAAAAAAAGAAGGTTTGCCAGAAATGGGAGTGCTTAGAGACAGCGATGGTCGCTGGTACATGAGAGAAGAAGCTGGAGGATTGATATTAGGTCCGTACGAAGATGGAGCGCCATGTTGCTATGTAGACGGACCATCAAAAGATTCAGAGTATGAATTATTTCAAGAAGATTTAGATAGACTTATGCCTCATATTGAAGGTGCGTATCATAGAGTACCAGCTTTTAAGGAAGTTGGTGTTAAGAAAGTTTATAACGGTGCAATTTGTTACACTCCAGATGGAAATCCAATCGTTGGTCCCGCTTGGGGTTTGAAAAATTTTTGGATTAACGAAGGTCACAGTTTCGGAATTACAGCGGCTGGTGGAGCTGGCTGGCAACTTGCTGAATGGATTATAGATGGTGAACCAACAATTGATATGCTGGGAGTTGAACCTAGAAGATATGGTGATTATGCAACAAAATCATATTTAAAAGAAAAGAACGAAGAAGCATATCGAAATGTATTTATCATTCATTATCCAGATGAAGAAAGATCTGCAGCAAGACCGTTAAGAACTGCGCCGTGTTATGAAAGAATGAAAAATTTAGGAGCAGTATTTGGACAAAAATTTGGTTGGGAAAGACCAAATTTCTTTGCGACTGATGGAATGGAACAAAAAGATGATTGGTCATTTAGAAGATCAAAATGGTTTAAAGCGGTGGAAAAAGAATGCAAAAATGTAAAAGAAAATGTTGGTCTTTTAGATATGACAGCATTTGCAAAATGCAGAATTAAAGGACCAAAAGCAGAGGCATTTTTAGATTGTTTAGTTGCTAACAAACTTCCGAAAAAAATTGGTAGAATAAATTTATGTCACGCTCTTAATACAAAAGGTGGCGTCCATTCAGAATTTACTATTATGAGAGAATCTCAAGATAGTTTTTATTTGGTATCAGCAGGTGCTTTTCAAAGACTAGATCATGATTGGATCAACAAATGGATGCCAAAAGATGGATCAGTGCAGTTTGAAAATTTAACGAATAGTGTCGGGGTGTTAGTAGTTTCAGGACCTAAAGCAAGAGAATTAATGCAAAGAGTATCAAAAGATGATTTTTCGAATGAAAATTTTAAATGGCTAAGTTCAAAAAATATTAACACAGGCAATGCACCTGTGAATGCGATGAGAGTAAATTTTGTTGGAGAATTAGGTTGGGAACTTCATCATTCTATTGAATATCAAAATCATATATTTGATAAATTAATGAAAGCTGGAAAAGATTTAGGTTTAAAACCTTACGGTATCAGAGCCATGAATAGTTTAAGGGTTGAAAAATCATATAAATTAGTAGGAACAGAATTATCTATTGAGTACTCTCCATATGAGTCTGGACTCGACAGATTTATACATCCAAATAAAGGAAAATTTATTGGTTTAGAATCGCTAAACAAGTGGAGAGAAAAAGGTTTTCAAAATAAATTAGTAACTCTTGAATTACACAATGTAAGCGATGCTGATGTTTTAGGAAATAATCCTATCTACCAAAATAACAAAGTTGTTGGAAGAGCGACAGGTGGGGATTTTGGTTTTAGATTAAATAAATCAATAGCTTTAGGCATGGTTAAACCAGAACTTGCGACAACAGGTCAAAAATTAAAAATTGATATTTTAGGAAAAATGCACGACGCTACAATTTTGGATGAGAGTCCATATGATCCAGAAAATAAACTAATAAGAGCTTAAATGAAAATTTTAGTCGCGATCAAAAGAGTCATAGATTATAACGTTCAAATTAGAGTGAAAGAGGATGGAACGGGTATTCATGCTGATAACGTCAAAATGTCAACTAATCCACCAGATGATAATGCAGTTGAAGAAGCTGTAAAACTTAAAGAGGCGGGCAAAGTTAAAGAAGTAATTGCTATTACTATAGGCGAAGAAAAGGCTCAAGAAACGGTACGCAAAGCTTTGGCGGTTGGAGTAGATAGAGGAATTCATGTAAAAGCAGAAGGATATATAGAGCCTTTAGGTGTATCAAAAATTTTAAAAAAGATTGTTGAAAAAGAAAAACCCGATCTTGTTTTTATGGGAAAGCAGGCGATCGATGACGATTGTAACCAAACAGGTCAGATGTTGTCTGCAATGTTAAATTGGTCACAAGGAACATTTGCATCAAAAATTGAATTAAAAGATAAATCAGTCCATGTTACTAGAGAAGTTGATGAAGGATTAGAAACAATAGAAATAAATTTACCTGCAATTGTAACCTGCGATTTAAGACTTAATGAACCACGTTATGCTTCACTTCCAAATATTATGAAAGCAAAGAAAAAACCAATTGAACAATTAATAGCAAAAGATTTAGGAGTGGATATTTGTAATCGAATTCAGCAATTAAAAGTTGAAGAACCTTCAAAAAGAAAAGGTGGAATAAAAGTAGCAAATGTTACAGAACTAGTAAACAAATTAAAAAATGAGGCCAAAGTAATTTAATGTCAGTTTTACTTATTGCGGAACATAATAATTCAAATTTAAAAACTTTTTCTTTAAATGCGATTAATGCAGCTTCCAAAATTGATTCTAACGTACATGTTTTAGTTGCTGGAAATCAATGTGAAAATGTTTGTAAAGAAGTAGCTTCGATACCATTGGTTAAAAAAGTTTTACAATCAGAATCAACCAATTACGAAAATTTTTTAGCTGAAAATTTAGCCCCTCTAATTGTAAAATTAGCAGATAAATATTCTCATATAATAGCTTCGGCTAACACATTTGGAAAAAATTTTATGCCAAGAGTAGCAGCCATGCTGGACACTTCTCAGGTAAGCGATGTAATTAAAATTAAAAGTTCTGATACTTTTATTCGCCCTATATATGCAGGTAATGCATTTGTAACAGTTAAGAGCAATGATAAAAAAAAATGTATTACTATAAGGCCTACATCATTTGATCCAGCTTCTACTTCAGGGGGATCGGCGCAAATAGAAAAAATTGAAGCGTCTGATATACCAAATATTTCCAAGTTTATTAAAAAAGAAGAAACTAAGTCAGAGAGACCAGAACTTGGAACGGCGCGAATTGTTATTTCAGGAGGCCGAGGTATGCAGAGTGGTGAAAACTTTAAACTAATAAATGCAATTGCCGATAAATTAAATGCAGCAGTAGGGGCATCGCGCGCAGCAGTTGATGCTGGATATATAAGCAACGATCATCAAGTTGGACAGACAGGAAAAGTAGTTGTTCCTGATTTGTATATAGCTGTGGGTATTTCAGGAGCAATTCAGCATTTGGCAGGTATGAAAGAAAGTAAAGTGATTGTAGCGATCAACAAAGATGGAGAAGCTCCAATTTTCAGTATTGCAGACTATGGTTTAGAGGCAGACTTATTCGAAGCTTTGCCACAATTTTTGGAAGAGCTAAACAAACTCAATACTATTCAAAAATAAAAAGTTTGATATAGTCCTTTTAATGTCCAGAGAAACAATGGAATATGATGTTGTTATTGTAGGTGCTGGGTCATCTGGCTTATCAACAGCTATTAAACTAAAGCAATTGGATTCTAACTTAAATGTTTGTGTTCTAGAAAAAGGATCTGAGGTTGGGGCTCATATTTTAAGTGGAAATGTTTTTGAAACTAGAGCCCTTGACGAATTATTACCCAAATGGAAAGAGAATGGAGCGCCTATTAAAACAAAAGTTAGTAAAGAAAAATTTTTATTTTTAGGAAAAAACAGTTATTTCAGTTGGCCTACGTGGCTTTTACCAGCCGTTCAAAAGAATCATAATAATTATATTATAAGTCTCGCAAATCTTTGTCGTTGGCTGGCTGAACAAGCTGAAAAACTTGGAGTAGAAATATTTCCAGGATTTCCAGCAAGTGAAATTCTTTATCATGAAGACGGGTCAGTCAAAGGAGTGGCTACTTTGGATATGGGTTTAGATAAAGAAGGAAACAAAAAAGAGGGATATGAAGAAGGAATGGAATTACATGCAAAAGTTACTGTTTTTGCAGAAGGCTGTAGGGGACATTTAGGAAAACAACTCATTAAAAAATATAATCTTGATAAAAACAAAAATCATCAACAATACGGAATTGGTTTTAAAGAAATATGGGAAGTGACCGAAAAGGAACATAATGAAGGTTTAGTAATGCATACTGCTGGTTGGCCCCTTGATAATAAGACTTATGGAGGTAGTTTTGTTTATCATGCAGAAAAAAAACAGATTTATATTGGTTACGTTATTGGTCTTGATTATCAAAACCCACATTTATCACTCTTCGATGAATTTCAAAGATTTAAAACACATAAAGCAATCAAAAAAATGCTAGAGGGAGGTAAAAGAATTGCTTATGGAGCTAGAGCATTAATTGAAGGAGGTATTCAAAGTTTACCAAAAATGTATATGCCTGGTGCATTATTAATTGGATGTAACGCAGGAACTTTGAACACACCAAAAATAAAAGGATCTCACACAGCCATGAAAAGCGGAATCATTGCTGCTGAAACAATTTTTGAAAAGATTAAAAACGGATCTCGTTTATCTATTTATGAAGATAAATTCAAAAAAAGTTGGGCATACAAAGAACTACACGCGGCCAGAAATGTAAAACCAAGTTTTAGATGGGGTCTATTTTTGGCAATTTTATTTACAGGGTTAGATCAAATAATATTTAGAGGGAAATTACCATTCACATTAAAACATAAACATGCAGATCATGAGACTCTTAAATTATCAAATCGAATGGCAAAAATTGAATATCCAAAACCTGATGGTAAAATTAGTTTTGATAAAAATAGTTCAGTCTATTTAACTGGTACAAATCATAGAGAAAATCAACCTACGCATCTTAAATTAAAAGATTTTAATCTACCAATTGATTATACTTTAGAAAAATTTGATGAACCTGCTCAAAGATATTGTCCTGTTGGTGTTTACGAAGTACAGAGAGATAAGGACAATTTAAATCCAAAATTTGTTATTAATTCACAAAATTGTATTCATTGTAAAACTTGCGATATTAAAGAGCCTTCACAAAATATTACATGGGTTGCCCCTGAAGGTGGGGGAGGTCCAAAATATGGAAATATGTGATAATATTTTTTATAAATTATAATTTTGTTGGATTTGGTTTATCTTTGTATACCACCTTTGGATCAAAAATTTTTTCTTTTTCTTTAAATTCCATTTCTAATTCTTGAGTATTTTTAATTTTTCCTAAGGGAATGGATCTATAAAAACATGAACGATAGCCCACATGACAGCTGGCACCATTACCAATATCTACAGATAACCAAATAGAATCTTGGTCATCATCTATTCTCATTTCTTTTACTTTTTGCACAAATCCACTAGTTTGACCCTTGTGCCATATTTTTTTTCTTGAGCGACTCCAATAATGAGCTTCTTTAGTTTCTATTGTTTTTTTTAAGGATTCATCGTTCATATAGCCGTGCATAAGTATATCACCAGTCTTGAAATCGGTAGTTATTACTGGGATGAGACCATTTTCATTAAATTTTGGTGATAAAAGCTTGCCTTCTTCAATTTCTTTAATACTATCTCTTTTTTTAAACATTAATAATATTATATAAATATTTTAAGTAATATTAAGTTAATAATATGAAATTAGCAAAAGACACAGGTCGATTAGAGAAAAAAAAATATCAAATTTCAGATAAAAAAGCAGAAGAGGCTATAAGCACAATTATTCAATGGATCGGTGAAGATACTGGACGCGAAGGTCTAAAATCAACACCGGAAAGAGTAATAAAGGCCTTCAAGGAATACTTTAAAGGTTACACTCAAAATCCAAATGAATATTTATCCAAAACTTTCACCGAAGCAGAAGGATACGATGATATGATCGTAGAAAAAAATATTAGTATTCAAAGTCATTGCGAACATCATTTAGCACCAATTGTTGGTGTAGCTCACGTGGCTTACATTCCATCAGATAAAGTTGTTGGTTTAAGCAAATTAGCAAGAGTCGTTGACGTTTTTTCAAAAAGATTACAAACACAAGAACGTTTAACATCGCAAATAGCAAAAACAATAATGAATGTTTTACAACCTCGAGGTGTTGCGGTAACTATAGATGCTGTTCATGCGTGTATGACGAATAGAGGTATTAAAAAAGAAAATGCAACAACTATTACCAATTGTTTTCTTGGAGCTTTCAAAAACGATTTAAGTTTTCAAAATCGCTACTTGAGATATATTAAAAAAGATTAGTGTTTACTAACAATTGATCATAAATTTTTAAAATGAATGATAAGTTTAAAGCTATCGTGCTTAATCAATCCGGAGATCAGTTTTCTAGAGAAATAAAATTTCAAGATAAAAGTTTTTTTAAAACTGGTGATGTTTTAGTTAAAGTTGATTATTCGAGTCTAAATTATAAAGATGCGTTAATTTTAAGAAACGGAGGCAAACTTGTTAAAGAGTATCCCCATATACCGGGTATAGATTTTTCTGGAAAAGTTGTTGAAAGCGCAAGCTCAGATTTTAAATCTGGAGACGATGTTGTTTTAACAGGCTGCAAAGTAGGCGAAATATATCCAGGCGGATATTCTCAACTTGCAAAAGTAAAAAGTGATTTATTGATAAAAAAACCTAAATCGATTTCAAATAAAAACGCTATGACCCTTGGAACAGCTGGATTTACCTCTTTACTTTGTGCTTTCGCAATAAAAGCTAGAGAAGAGTTATTGTTGGGAGAAAAAATAAATAATGTGTTGGTAACAGGAGCAACAGGGGGAGTTGGAAGTATTGCAGTTATGATACTTTCTAAATTTGGATATAACGTAACAGCAGTAACTGGTAAAAAAGATAAAGCAGATTATTTAAAAGAATTAGGTGCGAAAAATATTATTGATAGAAAAGAGTTGGAAGGCGAACCAAAAATTTTAGGAAAGGGTTTGTGGGACGGAGTTGTAGATACTGTAGGCGGCGTTATTTTAGCAAATGCTATTTCACAAACCAAATATGGTGGAATTGTTGCTGCATGCGGAAACGCAGCAAATATCAAGCTCAACACAACAGTAATGCCATTTATACTACGAGGTGTAAAATTGTGGGGAATAGATTCAGTAATGGTTAGTAAGAAAAGAAGAGAGTTTGTGTGGTCCCAAGTAGCTGGTCTTGTTGATTTTAAATTATTAGAAAAATATACAAAAACTGTTAATCTTGAGGAGTTATTAAATATTTTTCCCGATATTTTAAAAGGAGAAATCACAGGAAGAGTTCTAGTAGACTTAAATAAATAATATGGATTGGGATAAACTTAAAATATTTCATGCAGTAGCTGAGGCCGGAAATTTTACAAGGGCTACTTATTCACTTAATCTAAGTCAATCAGCAATTAGCAGGCAGATTCAATCTTTAGAACAAGAACTAAAAAGTCAATTATTTGAAAGGCATGCAAGGGGTTTATCATTAACAGAAAATGGTGAATACCTTTTTAAAACAGCTCATGAAATTATTTCGAAACTTACGGAAGTAGAATCAACTTTAATAGATAAAAAAAATAGACCAAGTGGAAAATTAACCATTACCACAGTAGTTAGTTTTGGTACTACTTGGTTAACACCTAGAATTAAAGAATTTATGAAACTTAATCCTGAAATTGAAATTGAGTTGATTTTTGATGACAAAGAACTTGATCTTAGCACACGTCAAGCTGACATTGGTATTTGGATGAGACGTCCCAAACAATTAAATCATATACAAAAGAAACTAATTGATATTAATTACCATATTTATGGATCAACAAAATATTTAGAACAATATGGACATCCAAAAAATTTATTAGATCTTAATAATCATAAGTTTATTTCTTACGGTAAAGGAACCCCTTCTCCAGTTTTTAGTGCTGATTGGGCATTAAAAATAGGAGTTAGGAAAGATAAAAAGAGAAAACCAATCATGAAGGTAAATAGTGTTTATGGTTTACTTCTTGCAGTGCAAAGTGGAGTTGGCCTGGCTGCTCTTCCTGACTATATAACTGTATCAGTACCAAACATTATAAGAGTTTTACCTAAAATTGAAGGACCTGTAACTGAAGTTCATTTTGTCTATCCACAATCACTCAAGAATGTTGCTAAGATAATGGCATTCAGAAATTTCTTGTTTAGTAAAATAAAAAAGTGGGAGTTTTAACGGTTATTTAAAGGTTTCGCTTTTAATCTTTAGCTGAGCACCATCTTGAATAGATAAGGTTTTTTGATTTAACACACCTTCAATATTTGCTGTTTTTTTTATATTTATTTGATCAGAGATTACATTTCCTTTAAGTTTTCCACCCAACGAGGCAATTTTTGACTTAATATTTCCTACAATATTTGATTTTGAATGAGTAATAATCTCCTCAGCTTTAATATCTCCGATTACTTTTGCATCAATTATAACTTTATCTTTTTCTACTACTTTTCCTTCAACAGAGACATCTGATAAAAGTATTGATGTTTTTTCTTCACTCATAGTTCTTATACAACTAAACATATACATAGATACTCCAAGCTCCTATACACTTTTTAGTTGTATTAGGTGCGGCATAATGATATTAATAATCATTCTCATTGCAAATGATTATTAATTGCAGTAATTGATACAATACATTTATTAATTAACATCAATGGAGAAGAAACGACAATGAAGAAAATTATTTTACTTATATCAATTTTTTTTGCTTTTGTTGGTGCATCAAATGCTAATGAAGTTAATATTTTTAGTTCAAGACACTATGATTCAGACGTTCAATTATATCAAAAGTTTACAGCAAAAACTGGCATTTCCGTAAATGTCGTGTCAGGAAAAGACAAAGCTTTAACCAAGAGAATTTTGGAAGAAGATAAGGATTGCAAAGCTGACCTTTATATTGCAGCTGATGCTGGAAGATTAGGAACTACGGAAGCTAAAGGAATGTTTCAAAGAGTTAGCTCTAAAATTTTAAAACAAAAAATACCTTCAAATTTTAGGTCATCTTATTGGTTTGGGATAGCTAAAAGAGCGCGAGTTATTTATTATGCGCCGGATAGATTAAGTAAATCAGATTTAAAAGGTTTATCTTATGAAGATCTTGCCGATTCCAAATGGAAAGGTAAAGTTGTAATTAGACAAT
>Ga0208699_1000171_pt1 | contig 13256 bp, 10 predicted proteins | sample DeeseametaMP2097_FD_185489 | JGI IMG/M metagenome (GOLD analysis project Ga0208699, IMG submission 185489) | Marine microbial communities from the Deep Pacific Ocean - MP2097 (SPAdes) | ecosystem: Environmental > Aquatic > Marine > Oceanic | place: North Pacific Ocean | collected 2011-05-26 | reverse complement strand
CCAAGTAATTCTTTTGAACGATTAAGGCCTGATAAAGATTTATTTGGTAAGTCGATTTGAGATGGATCTCCATTTATTACGATTTTTGAATTTTCTCCTATTCTTGTTAAAAACATTTTGATTTGAGTATCTGTTGCATTTTGAGCTTCATCAAGAATAGCAAAAGAATTTTTTAAAGTTCTGCCTCTCATAAATGCCAATGGAGCTATTTCTATATCACCAACTTCTATTTTTTTTTGTATCTTTTCGAAATCTAATAAATCATATAATGAGTCATACAAAGGTCTGAGATAAGGGTCTACCTTTTCTCTCATGTCTCCGGGCAAGAATCCTAGTCTTTCGCCAGCTTCAACTGCTGGTCTAGATAAAATAATCCTCTCTATTTTTTTATCCAAAAGCATTGTAAGTGCTATGGCAACGGCTAAAAAAGTTTTTCCTGTTCCGGCTGGGCCAGCTGAAATTATAATTTCGCTTTCTTTGAGCGCTCTAACATATTTTTTTTGTTTTTCTGATCTTGGAATTATAGATTTTTTAGGAGTTTTAATTATGTATTCTATTTTTTTCTCGGAATTATTTATTTTTTCATCAATCATAAACTTATTTACAGAAGAAATTATATCTTTTTTTTCAATAGTTCCATTATTTAAAAATTGGTCAGTTAAAAATTGAATAGCATTTTTTATTAAATCATTTTTTATTTGATCACTTTTTACAAGAATAGAGTTTCCTCTTGAGTAGATATTAGTTTTTGTTATTCGTTCCAATTCTTTTAAATTATTGTTAAATTCTCCAACAACACCAAGTAACAGTTCGTTATCTTGAAAAATTATACTTAGAGTATTATTCTCAGAATATACAAATTTTAATTCTGTTCTTGAGTTATTTTGTGCTGTACTTCTCAAATTAAGCAGCCTTCATATTTGTTTCTACTTTTCCAAATAAAGTATTTTGATTGCTACTATCAATCTTAACGTTAATTAACTTTCCAATATGCTTTTCTTTCCCTTCAAAAATAACTGAGGATAAAAACTTATTTCTGCCAAATAATTTATTCTGTTCATAAAGTTTGTTTTCTACAAGCACTTCGACTATTTTGTTTTCTATAGATTTGTTTAATTCTAATTGATTATTAAATAATTTTTTTTGAATTATTATCAATCTTTCTTTTGCAATATCTTTGCTAATCATTTTAAGACTGGCAGCTTTTGTTCCTGGTCTCGGACTAAAAATAAATGAAAATGAATTTATAAATTTAATTTTTTCTAATAAATTTAATGTTTCCTGAAAATCATTATCTGTCTCACCAGGATAACCAATAATAAAATCACTTGAAAATTCTATTTCAGAGTTAATTTTCTTTAACTTATTATATATTCTTAAATAATCCTCTACTTTATGCTTTCTATTCATTAGGGTCAGTATTTTATCTGAACCGCTTTGAATAGGTAAGTGAACAAAAGGCATTAATTTTTTATTAGTTGAATAACATTCAATTAAATCGTCTGTCATGTCTTTAGGATGGGAAGTTGTATATCTAATTCTGTCTAACCTTTCAAATTGGTTTAGATTATTAATTATATCAGAAATTCTAAATTCGTTAGATTTTTCGATATAATGATATGCATTAACATTTTGACCCAACAAAGTAATTTCTTTTGCTCCGTTTGTAACTAATTCTTCTGCTTCTTTGATTATCTGATGAAATGGTCTTGAAAATTCTGGTCCTCTCGTATAGGGCACTACACAAAAATGACAAAACTTGTTACACCCCTCTTGTATCGTTAGGTATGCAGAAACTTTGCTATTTCTATTTTTTATTTTGTCAAAAAGATTAAACTTTGAAATAGAATCAAATTCTGTTTCCTCATATTTTTTATCGACTGTATAATTTTTTAAAAGATTATTTATTTTGTGATAAGACTGCGGTCCAACAACAATATCAATATAAGGTTCTCTATTTAACATTTCTTGATTTTCTGCTTGAGCAACACAACCTGTTACAATCATAATTGGCTTTTTTTTTCCCTTATATGATTTTTTTACTCTACCAATTTCATGATAAACTTTTTCTGTTGCTTTATCTCTTATGTGGCAAGTATTTAATATATAGCAATCTGCATTATTTTGATTCTCCGTTTTGTTATAACCTATATTTTTTATTGAGTCATAAATACGATTAGTGTCATATTCATTCATTTGACAGCCGAATGTTTTAATGAAAACTTTTTTTTTCATTCACTTTTTTTTTATCCCGTACAGCTCCAATTTATGGTCAACTAAATTATAACCATATTTTTCTGCAACTTTATTTTGTAATTTTTCAATTTCTTCGTCAACAAATTCTATTATTTTTCCGGTTTTAATATCAATAAGATGATCGTGGTGACTTTCATCTATTGCTTCGTATCTTGCTTTTCCACTTTTAAAATCATGTTTGGTTAGTATTCCTGCTTCTTGGAAAAGTTTAACTGTTCTATATATAGTTGCTATACTTATTTTAGGGTCTATTTTTGAGACTCTATTATATAACTCATCTACATCTGGATGATCTGATTCGCCGTAGGCTATCTTGGACTCTGAAAGTACTCTTGCTATTGTTCTTCTTTGATCGGTTAATTTTACACCTTTTGCTAAACATTGTTGTTCTATAGTTTCAGACATAATACATTTTAACTCAAATAAAGGGGTTTAATCAAATTTTTATTTAATAAGTCTTTTTTGTGTAATTTTAATAATTTTTTATAATCCCCATTATCCAAATCTTTTGAATTAAAACCAAACAAGCTAATGTTTTTAGCTATAGATATTGCCTTTGCTATGGATATAGAAATTCTAATACCAGAAAACTTTCCTGGTCCTTGATTAATAAATATATTTTCAACATCATCTAATTTTATTTTGTTTTTTTTTAGAAAATCTAAAAGAAGATTTATAAATTTATCAAAATTTTCTCTACTGTTTACATGAGTGGTAGTATATGATTGTATTTCTGTAATGATTGAAAAAAAAATTTTTTCATTAGCTGCATCTATTATTAGATTTTTCATATTTTATATATTTTTTTTAAATGTTTATGCTGAATGTGCAAATAAAAAATACTATCATAACGAACATGGAATTTTAGCCTTAATGTATCATAGATTCGATGAAAACAAATATCCTTCAACAAATATTCAAATGAATATTTTTAAAGAACATATTAAAATCATTAAAAATAATAATTTCAATTTTTTTAATCCTAAATATTTTGATAATCAGTTTAAATTGGCAAAAGCTGAAAAGAAAATTTTGCTTACAATAGATGATGCTTTTTCGTCATTTTATGAAAATGCTTGGCCATATCTTAAAAAGAATAAAATACCATTTATTTTATTTGTTTCCACTGAGGCAATTGGAAATATTGGTTATATGAAATGGGATGAAATTATAGAAGTTGAAAAAGAAGATTTTGCATATATTGGTAATCATTCACATTCTCATGATTATTTAATTAGTTATAATTTTAAAAAATTTTCTAACGATATTAATAGATCAATAAAAATTTTTGAAAATAAAATTGGATATAACCCTAAGTTTTTTTCATACCCTTTTGGAGAATATAGCCTCGAACAAAAAAAGTTTATATCAAAAAAGTTTGATTATGCATTTGGACAACATTCAGGTGTAATTGATCTAAATAAAGACAAATTTGAACTACCTAGATTTCCAATTAATGAAAATTATGGAGATTTAAAAAGATTTGAATTTTTAATAAAGTTATTACCTTTACAATACAAATATTTGCTACCAGAAGATAAGTTATTAACTCAATCAAATAATCCGCCAAACATGTATATAGAATTTTTTGAAGACCAAAAAAATATGCACATGATTAACTGTTTTTCTAATGAGGGAGGTAGTTGGAAAGACACGAATATAAAATATAATAATTATAGATTAATAATTAATTTTTCTAACAAATTCAATTCTAGAAGAGGAAGAATTAATTGTTCTCTTAATGATAAAGAAGGTTGGAGATGGCTTGGTATTCAGTTTTCTGTAGATTAAATTAAACTCTTTTCTTCATCTTTAAGCTTGTTGGAAGAATTTCAACATCATCATACTCTGTTAAAGAATTTTGTTTTATAATTTTTTTCAAAATTTTTGTATATTCAACTCCAGTTTCAGCATATTTATCAAGATATTTTACTAGTTCTAAACTATTTAATTTTCCATCGTTATCTCTTTGAATGGCTCTTTCTTTTCTAAAATTTTTGTAGCTTGGATGTGTATTTAAATTTCTTTGATAAGCTTTTACTGATGCTTTTAAAACTTTAAATCTTGCTATCTTATGTTTTGCATCTTTATCGACAGCTGCTGGCGTAATACCATTACCTGACCATGTCCATTGACCAAATAATGCATTCCCTTCTTGAGCAAATCTAGAACTACCCCATCCAGTTTCTTTTGCGGACTGTGCTATTGCTAAAGATACAGGAATTTCATCCATTCTAATTTTTAGTGTTACTAAATCATTATTTTTGACACCATATTGTTTAAATTTCACTTTTAGCCATTTTTTATCTATTTTTGTGTTATTGCTTTTATTTAAAATAACAAAAAGTTTTTTTCTATCAAATCTAATTCTAGTATTTTCCTCAATAATTAAAGGTAAAACGATTTTAATAAATAATTCTTTTCTTCTTTTAACGCTTGAAACATTTTTTAGTTCTTTGGGAAGCCTAGTTATTTTATTTCCAATATTTATAAGCTTTGTTTTCTTAACTTTTTTTAAATCATATTTATTTAGATTAAATACTTCTTCAATTGTTGATGCACTTAATCTTGGAGGATTGAAAATAATTTCTTCTTTACCAAAAACATCAATATCATCAAAAATATTTTTTGAAGCTAAATTTTTGTCTATTTTTTCTATTTTTATTTTTTTATTTTTCTGATTTAGTTTCTCATCAAAAGCCTGTTTAGAAGTATTAACAATTATTTTATTTGATACAAAATTTTTTTTAATAAAATTTATTGTGTCAGGTAAAACAAAAAACGTAAAAATTATTACTAAACTAATTAAAGATATTTTATAAAAACTGTTATACTCATGCTTTACATTTATTTGCTTGAGTCTCTTTAGTTTTAATTTTTGAATCTTTGATAGTGCTCTTGCTATTGTTCTTCTTTGATCATTTAAAAGAATCTTTAACGTACTCATTTTGTTATTTATAGTTATTTAATTAATATATAGGTATTGATATATTGCATTGCAGTATATTTGTTATAGTGCTTCAATATTGATAATTTCATTTGATATTATACAGCTAAAACTTCTTTTACTTCTGGTATGTAGTGACAAAGTAAATTTTGAACTCCTTGTTTTAGAGTTATAGTTGAAGATGGACAACCAGAACAACTTCCTTTTAATTCAACCTTTACTTGTCCATTAATAAATTCTTTAAATATTATATCTCCACCATCACGTGCAACAGCGGGTCTGATCTTTGTTTCCAAAATATGAACAATTTTTTTTTCTATTTCACTATAATTTTCTGAATTTGAAGAATTGGAAGATTTATCTATTACAGATTCGTTTCCTTCGGCATAATATTCATTGATATATGAAATAACTATATATTGAATGCTTTCCCATTTTTCTTTTTCTTCCTTATTAACTGATAAAAAATCTTCTCCTAAAAAAACTCCAGTAACACCATTAATTGAAAGAATATTTCTAATTAGATGATTAGAAGTTTCATCTTTACTTAAAATTTCATATGGACCATCATTTGAAACTTTTTTTCCAGGTAAAAATTTTAAAGAGTTTGGATTTGGTGTTTTTTGAGTTTGTACGAACATAATAGCTATATAATCATTTTATTATAAATTTAAATATTTACTATATTAAAATCCTACAATTTTCTTCATTTCTTCAACTTTTTTTGAAGCAATTACATTTGCTCTTTTACCACCTTCTTTAAGAACAGTATCAATGTGATTATTATCTTTTTGTAATTTATTAATTTCAATAGATATGGGTGAAATTTTTTCCACAACAAGATCTACTAGTTTTTCTTTAAATTCTGAAAAATTTTTTCCGCTAAATTCATTTATTGAATTTTTTAAACTTTGGTTACTTAAACTAGAATAGATTCCTAAAAGATTTTCAACTTCTGGTCTTTGACTTAAATTTTCATCATCATCTGGCAAGCGCTCGGTATCGGTTTTGGCTTTTTTAATTTTATTAACAATTTGATCTTTTGTATCAGTTAAATTAATTCTGCTTAAATCTGAAGGGTCAGATTTGCTCATTTTTTTAGTTCCATCTTTTAAACTCATTATTCTTGAAAAGTTTTTTTGTATTAGCGGTTCTGGAACTCTAAGAAAATTTGGTACATTAAAATCTAAATTAAATTTTTGTGCAATATCTCTAGATAATTCTAAATGTTGTTTTTGATCTTCGCCTACAGGAACATGAGTGGCGTCATACAATAATATATCCGCTGTCATTAACACGGGATAGATATACAGGCCTACGCTTGCTTTTTCTTTATCTTTTCCAGCTTTTTCTTTAAACTGAGTCATTCTATTCAACCAACCCATGCGAGCCACGCAACCTAGAATCCAAGATCCTTCTGCATGAGCTGGTACTAATGATTGATTAAATATAATACTTTTTTTAGGATCTATTCCGCTCGCCAAAAAGGTGGCTGTGGTTTCTCTAATATTATCTTTCAGAATTTTTGGATCTTGTTTTAATGTAATTGCATGTAAATCAACAACACAATAAACACATTCATTTCCTTCTTGGTTCTGAAGATCTACAAAATTTTTTATAGCACCAATATAATTGCCCAAATGAAGATTTCCTGTGGGTTGAACTCCTGAAAAAATTTTTTTTCCCATTGTATTAATACTTTAATTTAATATCCGAAATTTTAAAAGCTTTTGTAAGTATAGAAATTAAAATATAAATAATAAAAGTAACAATAACCAATAAAATAATAGTTATAAGTTTATATTTGCTGCTATAGGTTAAATTTTCAGTAAAAAAATTTATTAAATTATAAAAAATATAAGAAGTTAAAATTGTTGATGAGGCAATTTTTAAAAATGATTTAATAAAATTCAAATTTATTGAAAAATATTCTTTATTAGTTAAATAAATTAAAAGCAGTAATGCATTTATCCATGAAGATATGGTTGTTGCTATAGGTATAATTATAAATCCTATTTTATTAAAAAAATAAAGACTAATCAGAATATTTGTTATCACTGAAAAAACTGAAAAGTAAAAAGGTATCTTAGTATTGTGCCTTGCAAACAAAAAACTTGAAAATATTTTTATTATTGAGAACGCGGGTAAACCTAAAGCAAAATAGAATAAAGCAATTGCAGAATTTTTTACACTCAAAGAATCAAATGATCCATACCCAAATAATGAAGATGTTATCTCTTCGGATGCTATTAATAATGCTATAGTTGCTGGTAAACTTAAAAACAAACTTAACTCTAAAGCTTTATTCTGAACAAAATCTATTTTCTTTTTATTTTTAGATTGAATGTGTTTACTTAAGTTTGGTAAAAGCACAGTTCCAATTGCAATTCCAGCTATTGCTAAATTAATCTGATATATTCTGTCTGCATAATAAAGGTAAGAAACTGCACTTGCTTGAAATGAAGCAATTATTGTTCCTACTAAAATATTTATCTGTGTGACTCCTGATGAAAAAATACTTGGCAAAAGCTTATTAAAAAATAACTTAACTTTATTATCAATTTTAAAATTTAAATTTAAAGTTGGTAAATAAGTTTTTCTGATATAAAAAAGTAAGAAAATTAGTTGAACAATTCCAGCAAAAGTCACAGCATAAGAAAGATAAAATACAAGTTTATCATTCAAATAACTTTGAAAAAATAAAACTATAATCAAAAAAATATTTAAAATAATTGGTGCCGCAGCAGCAGCTGCAAATTTATTGTGTGAATTTAAAATAGCAGAAAAAAATGAAGATAAACTTACAAATAATAAAAAAGGGAAAGTAATTCTTGTAAGTGAAATAGTTAAATCAAGTTTATCTGAATTTTCGGTAAAGCCTGGTGCAATGACAAAAACAAAAAACGGCATGAATATTTCAATAATTAAAACAAGCAAAAGCAAACCAACTAAAAGTAAATTAAAAATTTTATTTGCAAATTTTTGAGATCTTTTTTTTCCTAAATTTAATTCAGAAGAATAACTAGGCACAAAAGCTGCGTTGAATGTTCCTTCGGAAAATAATCTTCTAAATGTATTTGGTATTCTAAATGCTACAAAAAAAGCATCTGCGATTGGCCCAGAACCAAGGTAAATAGCTATCAATACATCTCTAAAATATCCAAGTATTCTGCTAATTAAAGTAAAGAAACTAAATGTGCCTGTTGACTTAATAAGATTCATAAATCATATTAGTCTTAAATTTGCTCTATTTGTATATCTAATTACACAAAATGAAAAAAAATAAAATTGAACATTATTCTGATAAAGAAGCTTTAGATTTCCATAATTCAAAAAAATCTGGCAAGATTGAGATAATTTCCTCAAAACCTATGACTACAAAAAGAGATTTGGCACTGGCATATTCACCTGGAGTTGCAGCTCCAGTAAAAGCAATCTCTAAAGATCCTGAGCTTGCGTATGACTACACAACTAAAGGAAATTTGGTTGCTGTTATAAGTAATGGATCAGCTATATTAGGCTTAGGCAATCTTGGTGCAATTGCTTCAAAACCTGTAATGGAAGGAAAGGCAGTCCTATTCAAAAGATTCGCAGATATTGATGCTATTGATCTTGAAATTGATTCAAATGATCCGGATGAAATAATTAATAGCATCAAAAATTTTGCAGGTAGTTTTGGTGGAATAAATCTAGAAGATATTGCTGCTCCTGATTGTTTTATAATTGAAAAAAAACTAAAAAAACTTTTAGATATTCCTGTATTTCATGATGATCAACATGGTACTGCAATAATTACTTGTGCAGCTTTAATTAATGCAATTGATATAGCTAAGAAAGACATTAATAAAATTAAAGTAGTAGTTAATGGAGCGGGAGCTTCAGCAATGGCCTGTGCAAATCTTTTCAAAAAATCTGGTGTTCTACAGAAAAATTTAACTATGATTGATCGAAAAGGAGTTATCTACAAAGGAAGAAAAGGTTTAAATGAATGGAAATTAAATCACGCTACAACAACTAAAGATAGAACTTTAAATGATGCAATTAAAAATGCGGATGTATTTTTAGGTTTATCTTCTGCAGGTGTTTTAAAAAAAGATATGATTAAAAAAATGGCAAAAAATCCAATTATATTTGCATGTGCTAACCCCGATCCAGAAATAACACCTGAAGAAGTTGAAGAAGTTAGGAGTGATGCAATCATTGCTACTGGTAGATCTGATTATCCAAATCAAGTAAATAATTTAATAGGTTTTCCATACATTTTTAGAGGTGCATTAGACGTAAGAGCAAAAACTATTAATGAAGAAATGAAAATTAGTGCGGCAAATGCAATTGCATCTTTAGCTAGAAAGAGAGTGCCAGATGAAGTTGTTGCTGCTATGGGCGGTGAAAGACCATCCTATGGAAAAGATTATATAATACCATCTACTTTTGACCCCAGATTGATTAGCGTTATTCCAATTGCTGTAGCAAAAGCCGCAATAAAAAGTGGAGTTGCAAGAAAAAAAATTGAAAATTTTGAAATTTATTCTGAACAATTAAAACAAAGACTAGATCCTTCGGTAACTATAATGCAGGGTATAAATTCTCAAATTAAAAAAAATCAAAAAAGAGTAGTTTTTACAGACGGTGAGGATGAAAATACTTTAAAGGCTGCTATTGCATTTAAAAATACTGGACTAGGAATTCCTATCATTGTTGCAAAAGAAAAAGTTGTTAAACAAAGATTGAAGGAAATTGGTTATGAAGAAAATTTTGATATTCAAATCATAAATTCTACAGATAAAAAAAAGAGAGAAAAATATGTAAATTTCCTTTTCAAAAAACTTCAAAGAGAACAAGGATTGCTTGAAAGAGATTGTGATAGAATGATTAGAAATGACAGAGTTATTTGGGGATCATGTATGGTTTCATGTGGTGATGCTGATGCAATGGTCACTGGAAATACTAGAAGATATGCTCAATCTTTTGAAAAAATTAAAAAAGTGATTGATCCAAGGTCAGGAGAAATCATGTTTGGATTAAATATGGTTGTAAATAAAGGTAAAACCGTATTTATTGGAGATACTAGTGTTCATGAATACCCAACATCTGAACAATTAGCCGAAATTGCAATCTCCTCAGCAAGAGTTGCTAAATTGTTTGGTTTTGATCCAAAGGTAGCTTTTTTATCCCATTCAACATTTGGGCAGCCAATCACAAATAGAACAAAACATATAAGAGATGCAGTTGAAATATTAAAAAATAAGAAAGTAGATTTCAAATTTGATGGTGACATGCAGCCAGATGTAGCACTAAATGAAGAATATGCTGAACTATATCCTTTTTCTGAAATAGTTGGTAATGCCAATATATTAATCATGCCAGGTCAGCATAGTGCAACAATTTCATATAAAATAATGAAAACACTTGGAGATGCTAAAGTTATAGGGCCTCTATTAATTGGATTAGGTCAACCTATTGAGATTGCACCACTGAGATCTTCTACTTCAGATATATTAAACTTAGCTTCTGTTGCAGCTTACTCTGCTGGAGTTATAAATTATAATAAACCAAATTAATTTTTTACTACTCTTAAATCTTCAATTAAGAAAATGCTAGCTATAACATCTTCTACATCAAGAATTTGTTTTGCCTCATTAATGACTTCAGCTCTTTCGTCTTCATCTTGAGCGATTCCATAAATATATATTTTTTTCTTGTAGGTATCTATGTTGTAATTAACTGATTTAATTTTCTTACTGGAAATAATAGCTACTCTAAGTTGTGAAGTTATGAGAATATCTTTTGCAGATTGTTTAAAATTAAATTTTTCTTTAATTTGAAGATCGTTTTTGACTGATCTTGCACCTTTAATTTCCCAAGCTAATTTTGTTATTTTAAATTTTTCCTCAATATTATCAACTTTGCCAGTAATAATAATTCTTCCATCCAGAACTTTTGCTTTTACAGATAATAAGTAGTTTGTATTCAAATTTATCAATTTTGCGCTCAAGTTTTTTTGCATAATGGAGTCGTCTATTTGTGTTCCTAATGTTCTTGGATCAAGTGCAATTGAAACTCCTGTGCCAAAAATACCCGTTGATGAATATCCCACACAACCTGATAGAATTACAACTATAAATAATAATAGTATGTTCTTAAATGTCATTTTTTAAATTTATACAATAATTATAAATTAATTTTTTTGGGATTTTTTTTTCATTATTAATTTTCTTAATTATATCTTTTATTGTCATTTTTTTTATTAATATTTTAATTTTTTTTTTATCAGATTCTTCTAATTCTTTTAACCTTATCTCTAGCTTATTATTTTCAGAAATAACAACAGTAATTTCACCTTTTGTTGAAATATTGATCTCTGATAAATTTTTTACACTAGTTCTTAAATATTCTTCGTGATATTTTGTAATTTCTCGACAAATCAAAATTTCCCTATCTATAAAATAATCTTTTAGATTATTAATAATTTTGCTTATTTTTTTTGCTGAAATAAAAAAAACAATTGAGCAGTTTATATTTGAAATTGAATTGAATAACTTTTTTAATTCAATTTTTTTTTCTGGCAAGAAACCACAAAAAAAATATTTATCTGAAAATCCACTAATTGATACAGCCGCATTGACGGCGGAAGGTCCAGGAATAGGATAAATATCAATGTTTTTTTTTTTACATTCATTAACCAAAATTCTTCCAGGATCAGAAATTGCGGGTGTTCCAGCATCGGAGATTAAAGATATTATTTTTTTATTTTCCAATAACCCTAAAATCATTTTTAAGTTTTTTTTCTCATTAAACTTATGATTAGAAATTAATCTTTTTTTAATTCTAAATTTATCTAATAATTTTTTTGAAACCCTGGTGTCTTCACAAAGAATTAAATCTGAATTTTTGATTGTTTCCAAGGCTCTAAATGTAATATCTCCTAAGTTTCCTATGGGAGTCGCAACACAATATAGCCCAGGTTTTAGCTTATTTAAGTTTTCATCTTTATGCATTGTATTAGAAATTATATTATTAAAACTTAAATGAAAACTTTAATTAAATATTTAACGATAATAATTTTAAATTTAAGCTTAATTTATCAGAATGCTTTACCCTCTGATAAAATTAAAATTGGATTAATCGTACCATTAAGCGGAGAATATTCTAAAATAGGAAATTCAATAATTAAATCAGTTAGATTGGCAATTAATAAAATTGATGATGAAAGGATTACAATAATACCCAAAGATACAAAATCTAATCCAATTGATGCTTTAAGAGTTTCAAAAAAACTTTTTGATGATGGAGTTCGAATTATTATAGGACCAGTATTTAATGAGAGCACTAAATATCTTGATGAATTGAAGGATGTAATTTTCTTATCATTTACAAACAAAATTATTAAGAACCCAACAAATGTAATAAGTGCAGGTGTCAATGCAATATCTCAAATAAATTCTATAAAAAAATTTATTAGTATTAATAATCTAGAAAGAAGTATTTTTCTAATTCCGAGAACCGATTATAAAAAAGAGATAGAGTTAGCAATTAATAAAACTAATATTAAACTTAAAGATATATTTGTTTACGACAGAGATCCAATGTTATTGACAAAACAAATTGAAAAATTAACTTGGTATTCTCTAAGAAAACAAAATTTAAAAGATGAAATTAAAAGGTTAGAGAATTCATCAATTATAAATAAAAAAAAAAAAATAGAAACTTTAAAAAAGAAAGACTCGCTAGGTGGTATTAATTTTGACTCTGTGATCATTGCCGATTTCGACGAAAGTTTAAAAAGTGTTGCTACCTCATTACTTTACACCGATGTATCTTCAAAAAGAATTACTTACATAACGTTAAATCAGTGGTTCGATAAATCTTTATTAAAAGAGACTTCGCTTCAACCGCTTTATTTTCCATCTATAAATAAAGAGAACTATAATGAATTCATCGATGATTATTTAAACCATTATAATTCAAATCCAAATCAATTATCTTTTTTAAGTTATGATTTAATTGGATTGATATATTATTTATTATACGAGAATAATTTTAAAGTATCTAA
>Ga0208699_1000168_pt1 | contig 13336 bp, 18 predicted proteins | sample DeeseametaMP2097_FD_185489 | JGI IMG/M metagenome (GOLD analysis project Ga0208699, IMG submission 185489) | Marine microbial communities from the Deep Pacific Ocean - MP2097 (SPAdes) | ecosystem: Environmental > Aquatic > Marine > Oceanic | place: North Pacific Ocean | collected 2011-05-26 | reverse complement strand
CGTGACCCAGCAGGGAAAAGAACTGTACTAGGAAGCGGTAGGTCAGCCCCCAAACTACGCGCTCGTCACCTGGGCCAAGAAATATACCGGGATAGACCAGCCCGTCAGCGCCATCATAAGGCACCCGGGTCCACAAGTCGGGATTCAACAGCGTCGACACCGACAAACTGACTACTTCCGCCACCTCGCAGTTGAGCGTGAACGGTGCTGCACCATCTACCGCATAGACAAAACAGGAAATCAACATATTGCGGGAACGCCCGCCATGGCGGCCTTTAAGATCATCCAGTCGACCCACCAACTGGCCGTTGGCAAGATCCAGCCCGATCTCTTCCAGCGTTTCACGCTTGGCTGCATCCGCCGGCGACCGGTCACCGTGCTCGCGGCGACCACCGGGAAAAGCCATCTGGCCCGACCAAGGATCGTCCACACAGAGAGCACGCTGGATGAAGACGATTTGCGGGTCTTCCAGGGAGAAGCCCGTGTCCAGTATAAGTGCGACTTCGGCCTGCCGTGATGGCCGTGGCGTCGTTACGTTTGGCTGGTGGGCGCTGATCCTGTCGATAATAGCCGGGGCAGGTATCACCAGTGGATACCGCCACCAAACACCAGCCCATAATTCGCTTCCCGCGCGCGGGTGCCGGTGATGTCACCCGTGTAATCCGTGATGTGGTAGCGCCAGGCAACGCGCAACGACAGGAACGGCAACGGATCGATCACCGCACCGGCCTCCACTGAAATGGAGGAGAGGTCCTTGCGCAGACCAAGCCCTCCCATGTTCGGAGCCCAGCCACCTGCACCGTAAATATACAATGCTCCCAGCACGCCCAGCCGCCCTTCCCCCGCCAGCCGCAGGCCTGAAACGCTGCCCTCGGCCCCAAAACGGTTCTGTTCCCAGCCCAAGCCCGCAGCCAGGAAAGTATTGTCGGTTAGACTGAGCAGTCGGTGTGTTATATCAATCACGATCTGCTCGTCCGGTGCCATGACTACGTCGTCCTCTGCGACCCGGTAGAGCGACGCGCGTGCACCCCAGCCGTGGTCCCACCACCCCTCAGCATATCCCCCAACTGAGTTGGTATTGATACCAAGATCAATGTAGTCGTTCGTATCCGCCACCCAGGTAAAGATACCTGCCTCGCCATCAAATGAGCCCAGCGCACTGGCGGGCAACACCGGCACGGTGAACAAAATCAGTAACAGGAGGCGCGCAGCCAGTCTCAACAAGGGCTATCCAGGCAACAAGTGGTGGACGATAGATGATAGATGGTGTGTGACCATTGATTTTATCATCGGTCGGCACGATATCCGGGCACCGGCCGGCACCGTATAATGATGTCAAGGGGGCTTTCATGAACATGAGCGGTGGTGTGCGTCTTGACCGATGGCTCTGGAGTGCCCGCTTCTTCAAGACGCGTCAGGCCGCTGCAGATGCGGTTGGTAATGGCCGGGTGCTACTCAACAATCGCCGTACCCGGCCAGCCCGGACGGTGCGCGCTGGCGATACCCTGCGCATCCACAAGCAGGCGTTTCTTTACCAACTGACGGTGCTGAAACTAGCAGATAAACGCACATCCCCACAGGTAGCAGCAACACTCTACCGTGAGGACCCCGACAGCCTCGAGAAACGCCTCACGTTAGCCCGCCAGATGCGTGCACAGAGCGCGCCGGTCCGCACCGGCAAAGGGCGTCCGAGCAAACGCGACCGTCGTCTGTTGGAGCGCCTGCGCCAGCCTGGAGCATCAGGATGAGAACTGCATGAAGGGCCTGGTGCAAACCCTGCGCCAGGGTGAGATTACCAGGGCAGACATCGACGTGCTGATGCTGGAGCCACCAGCGAACGACCGGCCCCCGTTGGGCGCGGATATATCCAACCTGATCGTGAGCCTGTGCCCCGCCCAGAACTCACTGGAGTCGCGCCAAAGTCTGGTAAACGAGATAGCCGCACCGATCCGCGATTTTCGCCACGGCGCGCCATGCAACATCTGTCAGTTGGAATGAATTCCGCCATGCTCGAGCCGCTGCCGCTGTCAGTCTACCTGCACTTACCCTGGTGCCAGAGCAAGTGCCCCTACTGCGACTTCAACTCTCATCCGCTGCATGGCGAACTGCCCCAGGATGCCTACGTCAAAGCCCTGGCTGCGGATATGGACGGCAATCGTCGCTGGCTCTCCAACCGCACAATTCGCTCAGTATTCTTCGGCGGCGGTACCCCAAGCCTGTTTTCCGCGCGGAGTATTGGCCAGTTGCTGAAAGGCCTCGCTGCGCACTCGCGGCTGGACGACAGTGCCGAGATCACCCTGGAGGCCAACCCTGGTTCGGCCGAAGTTGCGCGCTTTTGTGACTACCGCACGGCCGGTGTTAACCGGCTGTCACTGGGAATACAAAGTTTCAACGATGCCTCGCTCAAGGCTCTCGGCCGCATCCACAATGCTGCCCAAGCCTGTGCCGCCATAGACGCGGCCCATGCGGCAGGGTTCGAGGCGATCAACCTTGATCTCATGCATTGTCTGCCGGGTCAACGGCTGCCCGAGGCCCTGCGCGACCTCGACACCGCGCTTAGTTTTGCCCCCCAACACCTGTCCTTGTACCAGCTGACCATCGAGCCTAACACGCGCTTTGCCGCACAGCCGCCACGCCAGCCTGATGAAGATACTGCTTGGGCTATCTGTGCCGGTATAGAGGAAAAAACAGCCGCCGCAGGTCTGCAGCATTACGAGGTATCCGCTTTTGCCCGGGCCGGTTCACAATGCCGGCACAACCTTAACTATTGGCAGTTTGGCGACTACCTCGGCTTTGGTGCCGGTGCCCACAGCAAGGTCACCACGGCTGACGCGATCCGCCGGTGGTGGCGGCCACGCCATCCGCGCGATTACATGCGCACCGCCGAGCGAGCGCCGGACCAGATCCAGCGGGTGTCAGACAACGAACTAGCCTTCGAGTTCCTGCTAAATGCGCTACGCTTAAAAGGCGGGTTTTCTATCGATCTGTTCGAAGAGCGCACGCGCCTCAAATGGCGGGGCATTGCCAGTGCAGTCGATAAGGCAACCATGCGCGGCCTGCTTGAGGTACGAGGCAGACAGATATTGGCCACCGAACATGGTTGGCGCTTCCTCGATGACCTGTTACAAGACTTTTTGCCCATCGGTATGGGCGGCAGATCTGCATGTTATGATGCTTTAGCCCCACCGCCGGGCTGATATGCGAGCCTGAAGATTCTTGGAAGCCGTCGCCGTCATTGCCGCCACCCTGGGTGTCGCCTGGGCCAGTGGCATCAACCTTTATGCCGCATTGTTCGTGCTTGGCTGGCTGTCGCACGCTGGTGCGATCGAACTGCCTCCAGATCTACAAATAGCCGCCAACCCGTTGGTCATGGGCGCCGCGGCGATTATGTACGTGGTCGAGTTCTTTGCCGACAAAGTACCCGGAGTGGACAGCGGCTGGGATGCGCTGCACACTTTCATCCGTATCCCGGCCGGAGCCCTGCTTGCAGTTGGCGCCATCAGCCCGCTGGGTCCGGAGTACGAACTTGCCGGCGCACTCATCGGCGGAGTTTTTGCCGCCAGCAGCCATTTCACCAAGGCTGGCACCCGGGTGCTGGTCAATGCCTCACCCGAGCCCTTCAGTAATTGGGCGCTCAGCATCGGTGAGGATATTGCCGTCATCGCCGGGCTGTGGGCTGCGCTGTACCACCCGGTACTGTTCCTGGCACTGCTGGGACTGTTCGTGGTACTGCTGGTGTGGCTACTGCCAAAGATCTGGCGCGGTATACGCGGTTTGTTCCAGCGGCTGGCCCGGGTTTTCAGCCGCCAACAGCCACCTGCACCGCCGGCCGATACTTGAGGCGTTACCTGACGAATAAAGCGCATGCTCTGGGTCAAGGCATTTCACATCATCTTCATGGTTACCTGGTTTGCGGGGCTGTTCTACCTGCCGCGCCTGTTCGTCTACCATGCCATGACTGATGATGCGGCAACTGCCGCACAGTTCAAGGTGATGGAGCGAAAACTCTACTTCGGCATCACGACTCCGGGCGGTATCCTGACTGTCATTTTCGGCCTGTGGCTATGGCTGGGTTTCGGTGCCGGTGCCGGCAGCAACTGGCTGATCGCGAAACTCGTACTGGTTGCCATATTGATTGGTTATCACCTCTGGTGCGGGCGCCTGGTGGCTGAGTTTCGCGACAACAAAAACCGCCACAGCCACGTTTTCTATCGCTGGTTCAATGAGCTCCCCACCTTGGTCCTGGTAGTTGCAGTGCTGCTGGCAGTATTCAAACCCTCATTTTGAGCATCTTTTGCCAGCATGTTCCGCGTGGTGCTGTACCAGCCTGAGATTCCGCCCAACACCGGCAACATTATCCGCCTTTGTGCCAATACCGGTTGCGAGTTGCACTTGATCGAACCGCTGGGGTTTTCAATGGATGATGGCCGATTGCGCCGTGCCGGCCTGGACTACAATGACCTTGCCAGGGTACATCGACACGCCAACATGGAGGCATTTCTGCATACGGTGGCGCCGCGGCGGCTCTTTGCCTATTCCACCCAGCACAGCCGGCGTCACAGCGACTGCCGCTTTGCTGCCGGCGATGCGCTGTTGTTCGGCCCTGAGACCCGGGGCTTGCCGCCGGATATCTGCACGCTGGCACTACCAGCACATCGGGTCGGCCTGCCAATGGTGCCCGGCAATCGCAGCCTGAACTTGTCCAACACCGTCGCGGTCGCGGTCTACGAAGCCTGGCGCCAACTCGGCTTCACCGACTCGGCTTAAACGGCGGGCGCCACCATCACAGGTCCAGACTTTCCACCTCGACCCCACCTAGGCGCAGCGCCGCGACCACCACCGGTATCTCGTCGGGGGTCACGCTTACCTTGAGGCCAACCAAGAAGTAGCCCAGATCATCGATGCGCACTCGCTCAAAAACGCGCGTGGCATCCATGCCGCGAAAGACTTGTTCAAGCAGGTCGCTAGTCTGCCCTGATGCCGGATCACAGAAGTACAGACTTTGATTACGCGTGCGGTAAATCGCCTGGTCGCCGGCCAATCGGGTGACCAGCCACGATTCGAAAATGCGGTCACGGGAGACACCCGGCTTGAGGTTGCCGATATCCGTCGCAGCGGGGTGGCGGAACTTCCTATAAACTTGCCGCATTCTGTTACCCTAGCGCTAGTGGCGGGTACGTCACCGCTCCTTCAGCAGTTTTTTCCATGAACCTTGCCTCCACCTTGGTCGAGTTGGTGAGTGCGGCCAGCCGCTACCAGCAACTGCCTCCAATCGCGCATCTGCACGTACCCCCGCCCATCGAAACCACCGGGCGGCACAAGAAGTTTGGCATGATAGCGCTGGCCGATGGCAGTTGCGGTTTCTTCTACACCCGCTTCGATAATACCCTTGAACGACTACTGGCCTGTGATCCGGCACAAGTTGTGGCAAAACCAGTGCTGGAGGTCGCTGCAGGCTTTCGGGACAGTGATCCGCTGACCAAGGCCTTGGGGCTGGGTGCGCTCAATGCACTAGGCCAGCACCTGCTGCAGGCCGGAGGCTATCGGCTGGACCATACCACCGACCCGTTAGGCCAACTCGACTTGGACCGAGGTCGTCATGTAGGTATGGTGGGATTTTTCCCACCGCTGGTCGACCTGCTGCAACAGCGTGGCACCGCGCTGACGGTTATCGAAAAAGACACGCAGTTCCTTGCTGAGCAGGGAAATTTCACAGTCACGCTGGACCCGGCTCACCTTGCTGGGTGCGACCGGGTGCTGGTCACCGGCTCCACCCTGATGAACGACACCCTGGATGGTGTGCTGGCCTGTTGTGACAAAAACGCGCGGGTCGCACTGATTGGCCCCACCGCGGCGTGTCTGCCCGACCCGCTGTTCGAGCGTGGGGTGGACGTAGTGGGCAGCAGTACCGTACTCAATTTAGCCCGTCTGCGACCGCGCCTTGAGATGGGGGAATCCTGGGGCAGTGCCGTCACCAAGTACTGTATCTGCCGTGAGGACTACCCGGGCATCCATCACCTGCTGGCAGGCGACTGAGCCGCTGGTGCCTGAACGAAACCGAGTTGTGATGGCTGCTGGGGATGCGAGCGCCGGTATAATTTCCACATGAGGTCTGCTTTTTTTTTCAGGAGAATCATGCTGCTGGCGCTGCTATCGGCCGCTAGTGCTGAAAGCGCCGAAGTGCCCCCAGCGACAGACCTCGCCGCCGCCGGCAATATTGCCGCCGGCCGGCAGGTGCCGATCGTGCTGTTCTACAGCGCCGATTACTGCTTGCGTTGTGAGGCGGTCAAGGCCGAGTTCCTTGGCTTCATGGCCGTGGGCGACGCCTACCGCGAGCGAGCGTTGTTCCGTGAAATCCGGACCGACAGTGGCGCTACACTGGTGGGTTTTGACAACCGACCTACGACCCACGACCACTTTGCCCGGCAGCGCAATATTCGCCTCGTGCCCACACTGGAATTCGTCGATGATCATGGTCGGGCGCTGGCTGAGCCGCTGGTGGGTGCGACCATCCCCGACTATTACGCGGCCTACGTCAACCGCGGTATCGACCGGGCGCTCCTGCAGTTACGCCAGGGCAGCGCCAGGTGACAGCACCAGCCGCCAGTGCGCCACTCGAACTCAGCCGCCAGCGGGTCCTGGCTGAGTGGATCGATTACAACGGTCACATGAATGTGGCCTACTATGTGCTCGCTTTCGACCGCGGCGTCGATGAACTGATGGGTCATGTCGGGCTTACCCCGGCGTACATCGAGCGCGAAGCGTCGTCAACTTTCACCCTGGAGATGCACATCAACTACCTGCAGGAATTGCATTTGGGTGACCCCATTCGTCTAGCCTGGCAGCTGCTCGATTTCGACGCCAAGCGGATGCACTATTTTTTGCGCATGTACCATGCCGAAGAGGATTTTCTCGCCGCTACCTCCGAGCAGATCATGCTGCACGTGAGCCTGACCAACCGCAGGTCTTCACCTTTTCCTGAGACCATCCAGAACACACTGGCCCAGTTGCTCGCGGCACACCGGGACCTGCCGCGGCCCCAGCAGGCTGGCCGGGTTATCGGTATTGCCAAGCGCTAAAGAGATCTTTTTTCTCCGCCCATCCCAGCGCAACGACCATATTTACTGGAGCCTTCAGGTTCAAGACCTCACTCACCTGGGCCCGTAGGATATGTTGCTGGTATACCAGCAGCGCAATTGCTGCCAGGATTCCTGTGATCACTGCTACGATCATCAATTCGATCAGCGCAAACCCGAGATGTCGTGTTTCCATCGTCGCCTCCCGGGGATGGCTCCCTACGGGTCAGCGGCGGATACGGGCCAGAATGCCGTCGAGTTCGTCTAGCGAGCCATATTCAATCTTTACATGGCCGCGCTTGCCATCGCGCGACTCGACCCGGACCGGGGCGGCGAAGTGCTCGGACAATTCTTCTTCCAAGCGACGGATATCAGGATCGAGGACAGTTTTTTTCTTGTCTTTCTTTTTCGCGCCGGCCTGCGCTAACAGGCGCCGCACCAGTTGCTCAGCTTGGCGCACCGATAAACGCCGGCGCATAACCAGGTCAGCGGCTGCCCCTTGCTGCTCACGGGGCAGCGCCAAGATAGCACGGGCATGGCCCGCCTCAAGGCGCCGGGCCTCAAGATGCTCTCGCACTCCCGGGTCTAGGTTTAGCAGACGTAGCAAGTTAGAGACAGCGGTGCGGGAACGGCCGATGGTATCAGCGACCTGCTGGTGGGTAAGGCCGAATTCATCCAGCAGTCGCCGTAGGCCGCCTGCTTCCTCTATGGGATTTAGGTTTTCGCGCTGGATGTTTTCGATCAGGCCCACCGCGAGCGCAGCCTCGTCGGCCACCTGCCGGACCATCACTGGCACATCTTTAAGGCCTGCCAGTTGTGCCGCCAGCCAGCGTCTCTCCCCAGCAATCAGCTCATAGGCGCCCGCCGCTGTCTCGCGCACCAGCAGCGGTTGTACGATACCTTGTGCCGCGATCGAGGCTGCAAGCTCGCGCAGCGACTCCTCATCCATGCGGGTGCGCGGCTGGTAGCGCCCCTTGCGAATGGCAGCGACCGGCAATTGGCGCAATTCACCATCTACCGCAGCCACCCCCTGTTCTATGTTGCCAAGCAGGGCGTCCAGTCCTTTGCCAAGTCGGGCTTTTTTATTCATCTGCCACCCTCGAAGTAAATCACTGCTGCTGCTCGGCCGACCATGGGCTGTTTAGTACCGCGCTAGTCGCCGACATCGCCGGCCGGTCTTCGTGCGCGAGCATCTCGCGCGCGAGTGCGATATAGGACTGGCTGCCTTGGCAGTTCTCATCGTAGTCGAGCACCGGCTTGCCGTAACTTGGTGCCTCCGCTAAGCGCACGTTACGCGGAATGACCGTGCTAAATAGTTTATCTCCGAAATGCGTGCTCAATTGCTCGGATACCTCGTTGGTTAGCATGTTGCGGCCATCGTACATGGTTCGCACCAGGCCTTCTATCATTAGCCCGGCGTTGGCGTGCTGGCGCACCCGGCCAATGGTTTCAAGCAACCCGCTCAAACCTTCCAGTGCATAGTATTCACACTGCACCGGGATCAGTACCGAGCGGGCGGCGACCAGCGCATTGATAGTCAACACATTGAGGGCGGGCGGGCAATCAATCAGGATGTAATCATAGGCGACCACTGGTGCCAGCGTTTCCCGCAGGCGCGCGTTGTCGTTACCGTGAGCACCGCCGAGTTCCGCTTGGGCACCAGCGAGCGCGGGCTCTGCCGGCAACAGGTCTAACCCCGAGTCGGTCCGGACGATGGCTTGGTCAGCTGTAGCCTGCCGCAGCAATACCTGATAAACGCTGGTTTGAAGCGAACTGCGATCGACCCCGCAACCCACCGTGGCATTGGCCTGCGGGTCAAGATCCACCAACAGCACCCGGCGGCGTTCGCGCACCAGCGCAGCCCCCAGATTGATAGCGCTGGTGGTCTTGCCGACCCCACCTTTCTGATTTGTGATCGCGATGATTTTGGTCATGAATTCCGGAACGCCGGGGGTTACGCAGCAACGCCCTCCAGAATCACTAGGTGCCGTTGTGCATTAAGGCCGGGCACCACTACTGGCACCACTTGGGCCGCATCCTGCCAGCGCACCGGCAAATCTCGCAATTCGTCCGTTGGCCGCGCGCCTTTCATGGCGATGATGCGTAGCCCGTCGTGCATAAGGTGACTTGTCATCCTGAGCAACCCGCCAAGCGGCGCCACTGCGCGGGCAATAAGCGTATCAAAATTCGCGGTGGGCCGGTAATCCTCAGTTCGCACTTGTGCCACTTCGATGTTATCAAGAGCAAGGCGCGCGGTCGCTTCGCGTAGAAAACTGGCTTTTTTTGCCCGTGCTTCCAGTAGTGTCCAGTGATTGGCTGGGTGACACATGGCAAGTACCATGCCAGGCAATCCTGCCCCAGAACCCACATCCAGGCAACGCCCCGGACGAATAAAGGTCGCCGCCGACAGGCTGTCGAGCAGGTGGCGGGTTAATATCTCCTGGGAGGAAGCCACTGCAGTCAGGTTATGTATACGGTTCCACTTGCATAGCAATGCCACATAGTTCTCGCAGCGCGTAAGTGCTTGTGCATCCAACAGCAGGTCCATTTGTGTCGCTCTCGCGGCGAGATTCGCGGCCAGGTCCGAGGTCAGCGACACTGAGAGTGCTCAGGCGACGGAGCGCAGTTGGCGCCTTTTAAGATGCACCAGTAACAAAGAAATCGCTGCCGGTGTTACGCCGGACAAACGGCCAGCTTGGCCAAGCGTCAGTGGCCTGCTCCGGTTGAGAATCTGGCACACTTCGTTGGAAAGTCCGCGCACCGCCGCATAGTCGATATCGGCGGGAAATACGGTCTCCTCGTGGCGGCGGTGACGGCTGATCTCTTTACGTTGTCGCTCAATGTAACCGGCGTAGCGCGCCCCGATTTCCAGTTGCTCGACCACTTCCGGATCATCGATGCCCACACTGGCACCGGCGAGGTCCAGCAGCGACTGGTAGTCCACCTCCGGCCGGCATAACAGGTCGAACAGGCACTGGTCCCGGTTAAGGGGCTGGCCCAGCACGCGCTCGGCTACACCGGGCGCGAGGGTTTGTGGGCGGATCCAGGTGCTTTTTAAGCGCTCACTCTCGCGTGCCAGTAGATCACGTTTGTCGGTAAAGCGTTGCCAGCGCGCGTCGCCAACCAACCCAAGTACCCTGCCCTGCTCCGTCAGCCGCAGATCGGCGTTATCCTCACGCAACTGTAATCGGTACTCGGCCCGTGAGGTAAACATGCGATAGGGCTCGGTGACGCCGCGGGTAACCAAATCATCGATCATCACTCCGATGTAGGCTTCGTCGCGTCGCGGCCACCAAGGGGCCGCACCCTGGCTTTGGCGCGCTGCGTTTAGGCCCGCTATCAACCCCTGGCCTGCAGCCTCCTCGTAGCCGGTGGTGCCGTTGATCTGGCCGGCAAAAAAGAGTCCATCAATAGCGTTGGTTTCGAGTGACAGTTTGAGATCACGGGGATCGAAATAATCGTACTCAATGGCGTAGCCAGGTTGTGTGATGGCGGCTTGCTCGAAACCGGGAATGCTGTGCACCATATCCCACTGTGCGTCCACGGGTAGGCTGGTGGAGATACCGTTGGGATAAACCTCGTGAGTCGTGAGACCTTCGGGCTCGACGAATACCTGGTGGGATGGTCGGTCGGTAAAACGCACTACCTTGTCTTCCACCGATGGGCAGTAGCGCGGACCAATCCCCTGGATTGCACCGCTGTACAGCGGTGAGGCTGACAAACTCTTGCGGATGATGTCGTGGGTATGTGCGGTAGTCGCCGTGATGTGGCAGCAAACCTGGCGGGGGTGGTCGGCGGCACTGCCAAGGAAAGAGAAGACCGGCACCGGCTCATCGCCGGGCTGAACTTTAAGTCGGGCAAAATCGATGGTACGCCCATCTAGCCGTGGCGGGGTGCCGGTTTTTAAGCGCCCTGTGCGCGGGCACAAATCGCGCAGCCTTTTGGCCAATGCCATAGCCGGGGGGTCACCAGCGCGGCCACCGGGCTGGCTGGTCAAGCCTATGTGGATACGCCCGTCGAGAAAGGTGCCGGTAGTCAATACCACACAGGGAGCATTCACGGTCACACCGCCACGGGTGACAATGCCGCGGACTACATCATCATGTATCACCAGATCATCTACCGCCTGTTGCAGCAAACTCAAACAGTCCTGCCGCTCAACTCGGGCGCGAATCGCCTGGCGGTACAGCGCCCGGTCGGCCTGCCCCCGGGTCGCACGAACCGCCGGGCCTTTGCGTGCGTTGAGCCGGCGGAACTGGATGCCGGCTTGGTCTATGGCCCGTGCCATGGCCCCGCCAAGAGCATCGATCTCGCGCACGATGTGGCCCTTGCCGATTCCGCCGATAGCGGGGTTGCAAGACATCTGCCCCACTGTCCCGATGCTGTGCGTAACCAGCAACGTTCTTACTCCAATGCGGGCTGCCGCCAGCGCGGCCTCGGTACCCGCGTGGCCGCCGCCGATCACAATCACATCAAAACTCTCCGGGTGCTGCATGACGGGAAACCAGTCAGTCAGTCAGTCCTGATAGTAGTAATCGTAGCGGTTGTGAATATCGTTGGTGAATCGCCAAGCCTCGTTGTGGGAGATCTCGCTGCCGTTGGGAAACCTGATCCTGGTGTAGAGCTTATCGCCGTGCTGGGCCTTACGCTCACCCAGGATGCTGTGCAGTTCGTCTGCATCGACATTTCGTGCCGAAAACTCGCCGGGCTCGCGCAGCGAGTAGCGATACTCCCCCAGTTCCTTCCAGAACTTTACTTCGACCACGTGCCGACCGACAGTGCTGCGGGCCGGCCTGATCAGGCGATTGTAGCGGGCCTCAAGGTCGGTCTGTTTTTCACGCAGAATATCGAGCTCCTGCCGGTGCTCGGTAACCAGCAATTTTCTTTCCTTCTGGAAGGCGGCAACCTTTTCGGCATACTCGGTACGTAAAAAAGTGAGCTCTTCTTTGGTCAACTTGTAATCGAGCGCAGTGGCCACCAGCTGCTCCGAGAGTTCTTCTCCCAGGGCCTTGCTTTCCTCCAGCGCCCGCTCTGAGTGGACTGAAAAGCGGATGAGGCTCTCCATTTCGTTACGCAAGGCGACGAGTTCTGTCCTCAGCGCTTTACTCGCGACCCCCATTGAGGTGACTTGCAATGCCAGGGCGTCGCGCTCCTGTGCCGCCGCTTGCTCACTTTGGCTGAGCGATGCCAGGGTCTCGGCCTGGCTTTGACTGCGCGTGACGAGAGCCGTTTTCTCCAGTTGCAATGCTGCCAGCGTCCCCTGCAGGCGACTCAAGTCATCGCTTAGCCCAACCCGCACAGACTCGAGTTCAAGCAGTTGTTGTTGTTGCTGTGCCTGGGTTATGGCCAGTTGTTCGGCTTCTCCTTCTAAGGTCTCGCGGGTTTCAAGCAGGGTGGCTTTGTCGGCACTTAGCTGCTGGCGCTCGCCGGTGACGGTAGCCAGTTGCTCACCGAGGCTTGCCTTGTCGGCAAGCAGGGCGCTTTTGTCCTGCTCAAGCTCTGTGATAGTGCCCTCCAGGGTCTCACGGGTTTCAAGCAGGGTGGCTTTGTCGCTCTCGAGCTCTGTGACAGTGCTTTCCAGGGTCTCGCGGGTGGTGAGCAGGGTGGCGACTTCAGCATGCAATTGTTTGTTATTCGCCGCCAGTGCCGCGGTGGCGGCAGCATCAGAGGCCGGCGTGGAAGGCTCTGGAGTCTGGCCGGCATCGAGCGCGGCATCCACCAGTACGGCCTCGATGGTCGTGCTGAAAGTAAGCGCTGGTTCCGGGCGTGGGTGCGTGGAAAACGCTGCCCAGGCTATTAGCACGGTCGCATGGATAACACCGGAGACAGCGACTGTACTGGCGATGGCGGGCAGCTTCATAGGTTGCGCCCGCTACTGTGCTGCGCGCCCAGCCGGGCCTTCGTTTGTGATGACAGGAAATGTTCTCAGCACGGCGGAACCTCCGGTTGTTTCGGCAACTGCGCCGCCGCTCCGGTTGTTCCGCGCCACCGACTTTCCCCGGTCGATGGCGAGCGACGCGTGGTGCCGGCAGGTCTCCTGGCTCGCGGATCGACGCGGAGAGCCTGCCTTCCCGGCTTCTCGCCAGTGGCACATGGACCCTCCGCTGGTCGCCTACAGTTGCGGGTACAGCCAAGGTTTACACAGTAGATCGTGCGCCTTGTTCCCTATTAACCCTGTCGGGGCCGGCTCCAGGGGCGAATGGTCGCGCATAGTGGCCGCCGATTCAAGGGCCATTTAGGTTCGGGGGTGCCATCACCGG
>Ga0208699_1000163_pt1 | contig 13559 bp, 13 predicted proteins | sample DeeseametaMP2097_FD_185489 | JGI IMG/M metagenome (GOLD analysis project Ga0208699, IMG submission 185489) | Marine microbial communities from the Deep Pacific Ocean - MP2097 (SPAdes) | ecosystem: Environmental > Aquatic > Marine > Oceanic | place: North Pacific Ocean | collected 2011-05-26 | reverse complement strand
CAGTGGGCCATTGGTAATCTCTCCTGAAGGGATCTTAAGTCTCTTTAACCCAATATCCTTGACAAGGAATTTCAAACTCTCACAATCAAAAGCAGTTGAGAGAAAATCGATACCCCTATCTTGGCAATAACCAACCAATTCATGATGCATCTCATGTGCCAATTCGAGCCGCTTGAGCAAGGAGAACTGTGATTCATCTCCATCTGTGGTCTGTTTCTGGTAGCTGGCCTTTGGTGCGTTCTTTGTAACCAGATTCTCCGCCTTGAAGGTCTGGAACTTGACCGCATCAGCACCGGCCTGAACAGCCGCATCTACCAAATCAAAAGCCATCTCACGACTTCCATTATGGTTCACGCCAGCTTCCGCGATAATATAGACCGGTTTCATTGCATCATCACAAATTGTTTTAGTATCTTCAGACCTGCTTCGCCACTCTTTTCAGGATGAAACTGTACCCCGGTGATATTCTCTATCTGAATTGCTGCAGTTACTGATAAGCCTTCATAAATACAATGGGCCAGTCGATTTTCTGGGTTTGTCGGCACCGCCATAAAGGAGTGTACAAAATAGAAAAACTCACCTTCTTCAATTTCCTTCAAACAACTGCTATTCCAGAGTTGTTGCTGAGGTCGTTTGAGTGCTCCCCATCCTATATGGGGTATTTTTCGTTTAAAGGCACCATCCTCAGTCTGAGGAATTTTTTTTACCTCACCATCTATCAATCCAAGACCTCGGTGTATTCCAAACTCTTCACTTTGTTGCAATAGCATCTGCATTCCAAGACAGATGCCCAACAAAGGATTCCCTTTGTTACAAAATTGACAAATCGCATCATCCAATCCAGTTTGTTTCAACCCCTTCATACCATCTTCGAAGGCACCGACACCAGGCAGGATGACCCGGTCTGCATTGATAATCTCATCAGGATCAAAAGAGAGTACGGCAGTTGCACCTGTCCTCTCCACACCTCGCTGGACACTTTTAATGTTCCCCATCCCATAGTCGACAATCACCACCACACTCATTCTGATTACCCTTTCATGAATGTACGCACAGGTATCTTCTTCGAGATACAATGATCTCTGATTTCACTAATGGACAGTTGATTGTAATGGAGCACATGTGCCATTGCCACTGCATCAGCATGCCCCTTTTGTATCACAGGATTTATATCCTCCAACCTACCCATACCACCACTCGCTATCACAGGAACGGTAACAACATCAGTAACAGCCTTGACAAGTTCAACATCAAATCCCTTGGCAGTCCCTTCTTTGTCAACAGAGGTCAGCATAATCTCCCCTGCTCCTAACTCTTCACCTCGCTTTGCCCATTCAATCACATCAAGATGACTATGCTCCCGGCCATTATCATAATAGGCCTCCCAGTGGTTGCCATGATTTTTTGCTTGTATTGATAGCACCATACATTGGCTACCAAAGCGCTTTGCAATCTCACTAATTACTTCAGGGCGTTTAATCGCGGCTGTATTAACAGAAACCTTGTCGGCCCCTACTCTCAAGGCAGCGGCAACGTCATCAATATTGCGTAGCCCTCCCCCAACAGTGATTGGTACAAATACTCTGTCTGTGGTTCTTTCAATGATGTCGAGAAGGCTATTTCTTTCGTATAGGCTTGCAACAATATCTGCGTAGAAGATCTCATCAGCACCCTGAAGATAGTACTTCAATGCAAACTCATTGGGGTCACCCATCTTGCGCAATCCTTCAAGTTGGATACCTTTAACGAGGTTTGGTGCCTTCACATCCAATCGGGCTATCAGACGCACATTGCGCATAAACTGCTTTATCCCTCATGCCAAACGGTATGACGCAATTTCCAAACTCCGTTTTCGTATCTCCAAAGATGAGGAGACCGAAATGAGTCAGTGAGCCCATTAAAGTATTCTCGATCTATAATCGGCTGTTCAAACATACCGCTAGCTATCGGAAACTCTTTTTCTGTAATACTTAGGTACTGGAATATCTCTTCAGCAAAACGTTCCGGAAATTCACCATCATACTTTCGAACTAAAGCCACGCCTTCATCTCGGTTGATCTCATCATTACGAATCTCTTGTGCTGCATCATATGTAGCACGTCCGATACCGAACTTAATATATGTTGTGTAGTAGTGAAAATCATCAATTTTATCATCAATACTATTGTACTTACTGTAGGTTCCAGGTGTTCTTTCTGGTGAAGCCTGGAAACCGCCATGTTCTACAGCATAGTAATAGGCACCTTGTGGATGCCATGGCAGATAGTATCCAAGATAATGAACCTCAATCTTTTTCTCATCAAGGAGAGTCGGATTAATTGGGATGTAAGGTTCAAGATCAACCTTCCTCACTCCAAAATTATCATACAACTCCTGCACAGAGACACCTCCAAGATAAATATCTGAGGAATCATCGCCACTGAAATACTCCCAATCTCGCTGCGCTGAACTATTGTCCTTGACAGGATTACCATATTCTGCCTCATTCTCACCATAAAAAATCAGTGGAATATCCATTGTTGCAGCAATATTAGGCGCAAATGCTTTTTGCCCAACCATAAAAGGCTGGAACGGATGAAACAAGTTCTCTACAGCCAAACGGGTTATAAGTCGGTGCATGCGTGGATTAGGGGTCATCAAGTAATTATCAAATCCTGCACCAAGCCAAGCTTGGAAGTTTTTCCAACCCCAGTCTGTATAAATGTGTGGTGCCCAAGTAACTGTTAGTGGGTTCATTCTATACTTGTATTTCAGAATATGAGCCTGATAAAAACTATCTTTTCCCCCAGAACCAGGTACCAAACAGTCGTATGAACCATCATTCTTACGATAACGATCACACAGATTAATGAGTTCTTTCTCTCTGTCATCCCAATTAACAATTCGCTTTTTTTGCTCCGATGTTTTACAGGCATCACATACATTTTTTTCGTCAAAATTGATGGTCACCTTTTTGCTTTCTGCTGTATGCTGAAACTCAACAGCTGAATTAGGTCTCTGATTAGAAAGGATACATTTGGAGCAGAACTTTACATCAGCTGGTAACCCATACTTTTGTTGTAGTTTCTCTTGTGGCCCTTTAAACTGCTCTTTAAATGCTTTGTCATTCTGGATTCCAATTTTGCTTTTGTACTGTTCCATAATTCCTACTTCTTCGTGTAATTAATATTATAAAAACTTTTTTTCAATATTCCATCAAGAGGGGTCTTTTTTAGTAATTTAACGATCTGTTGGGCCACTCCACCACTTCCATACGGATTATCAATAACTATCAATTTTTTCTGAAATGGAGAGCTGAACAGAGTCACTAGTGCACGCTTGATATCCGGTTTTGTTGGCTCGCAGTCAATCACACTTTGTACCTTGATTCTTCCCCGCTGGCGATCACCAATGTTAATGGTGCCGATCTTGAAGCTTGGTGCTTCTAATAATCCACTAGATGAATTTCCAACCACACCATCCATAAACTGCATCGCAGATAGATAACGCAATTGGCCAAGAGACATGAATGCTACCGCTGTATTACTTCTTGTTGCGACAAAATCATCAATCATTTCGTTGATCACTCGCCCATTTGTATCTGCATTGGCTTTAGTAAATATAAGATGAGTCTCGTGCATTTCATCCAATGCTCGTAAAAGATTATAAAATTGCTCTTTTGAAGTTGCATATTCAAGAGTGACTGGGTGAAAGGTAATAAGAAGGTTTTTCCTGCCCAGCTTGAAACTAATTGACTCTTCAAATGCTTGTCGATCCATCAATTCTAATCGAACAATATTATCTACTCCCGTACCACCAACATTAAATACCCTTTCAGGCTGTTCTCCCAATTGAATTACACGATTACGGTATTCTTCTGTTGCCGTGAAATGAAGATGAGACATTTTTGTAATAGAGTGACGAAATGCCTCGTCGAAGGCACCTTCTGTTGTTTCGCCGCCATGTATATGTACTATTGGAATCTTTGCAACAGTCGCAGCACCTGCCGCTACAAGTAATTCAAAACGATCCCCCAAAACCACCATTAGATCTGGCTGCAACTTAGCTAATGCATCAGCAAAGCCGATCATTCCAATCCCCATGGACTTGGTGATGCCTACCTCTGTATCGGATGAGAGAAGCATCTCGACCTTTTTGTCGATTACAAAACCATCACTTTCAATCTGGTGGTAGGTCAAACCAAACTCAGGAGAGAGGTGCATTCCGGTTGCAATGATCTGGAGTTCCAATCCATCTGTGGCCTGAATCTCTTTCATCAACCAGTAGAGCAGCCCGTATTCAGCCCGCGTACCGGTGACCACACAGATTGTTCGTGGATTGCTCATTGTTTTATGTTCACACTACTTGGTACATTGATCAGTCGATCAAACAACCACTCAGTCTGACTCAGATCAGTAGCCATACAATCCTGGTTGATTGGCAATTGATGCATAGGTGTCCATGCAGGTCGAGTCATAATACCCATCTCATTGGTTTTGAAAAGCCATTGGTCACGCTCTTCCCGGCTGTCAGTTAACAGTGTATTCAACCAGTAATTAGAGTGTGTATTTCCAGGTTCTTTCAGGAACTGTACCCCGTAATCCTCTCCCCACTGCTGGTATTGCTCTGCAATTGTACGCTTTTGCTTCAGATATCTTGGCAGTGACTCCATTTGCGCAACACCCAATGCTGCATTGAGATTGGGGAGTCGATAATTGTAGCCAATTTCATCATGCACAAAGTCCCACTGATGAGGCACCTTTGCTGTGGTTGTAATATGTCTGGCACGCTTAGCCCTCTCTGGATCATTCGTCAGTATCATGCCACCACCACCCGTTGTAATAATCTTGTTACCGTTGAAGCTAATAGCTGCAATTTTTCCGATGGTTCCGGTATGTTGTCCCTTGTAGAAACTGCCCAATGACTCAGCTGCATCTTCGACCAATGCGATATTGTATTGGTTGCAAAGTTGGTTGAGTTGATCTAATTCAGCCGGAAATCCAAGGGTATGCATCGGAAGGCAGGCCACTATCCTACGGTTTGTTGTCATGTTCCAGCAGTTACCATCGTCACGCATCTCTGCATTTGTCTCAAGAAATGCTCGCAAGCTTTTATGGGAGAGCCCCAGTGTGTTTTGATCGACATCTACAAAGACAGGTGTTGCCTGACAGTATCGGATTGCATTGCAGGTTGCAATAAAGGTGAGTGACTGCGTAATCACCTCAGTCTCCGATTCAACTCCTACTAGGTTGAGTGCAATATGCAGTGCCGATGTGCCATTAACAGTTGCAATGGCGTATTTTGCACCTGTGAAATCTGAAACAACCTGTTCAAATCGATCGACATACTGCCCAACACTAGAGACAATGGTTGAGTCGATCGTATCTAGCAGATACCTCTTCTCGTTACCTTGAAAAAGCGGAGTATGAAGAGGGATGAGATCGTCGGTCTGATAGAGTTCACGCGCAAAGTGCACAAACTCGTTATACATTATAAATATCAGCCTTATACTTGCTGAGATGAACATCTGAAGTAAACCAGTTGATGGTTTTCTGCAGACCTTCTCGGATATCAACCTGTGGTTTGAAGCCTGTAAGCTTCTCAATTTTAGTATTATCACACCATAGGCGAAAAACTTCGGACTTTTCAGGTCGAATGCGTTGTTGATCAGTAACAAACTTCACATCACTATCCATGAGTACTTTAATGATATTAAGTGCGTCACCAACACTGATCTCAAAATTTGAGCCAATATTGATTGTCTGACCAATTGTCTGATCAGATTCAGCTAATGCCAAGATGCCACGACAAGTATCTTCTACATAACTGAAATCGCGCGTTGGTGAGGGATCTCCTAACTTAATTTCCTTCATGCCATTAGCTATTTGAATGATGATTGAAGGTAAAACAGCGCGCGCTGACTGTCTTGGTCCATAGGTATTAAATGGCCTGGCGATGGTTACTGGCAACTCAAACGCATTGTAGAAGCTCATCGCCATTGCATCAGCAGCAATTTTGGTTGCACTGTAAGGCGACTGAGGTTGTAGGGGGTGTTCTTCATTAATCGGTACGTATTGTGCATTTCCATATACTTCACTAGTTGAGGTATGGATAACGCGAATTTTCCCATTTTCCCTGGCTGCCTGGCATATATTGAGCGTTCCTTTGATGTTGGTATCAACATAGCTATCAGGTGCTACATAGGAGTATGGGATGGCAATCAGTGCAGCTAGATGGAAAATGATATCGACATCTACAGTGATGTGTTTGCAGTAGTGAGGGTCGCGGATATCACCGGTCAGCACCTCTATCTGGTCTTTGCAGGCAACGTCTTCCAGCCAACCCCAGTTGTTAAAGGAGTTGTATTGGGATAGGGCTTTAACTTGATAGCCATTTCCTACCAACATCTCTGTTAGATGGGAGCCGATAAATCCATCAGACCCTGTTACTAAAGCTCTCATTCTGGTTAAATTAGGTTTTATTTAAAGGCTGGCTTAATGAAATGGCGAATGTAGGTTCTGCTCAGGTTGAATTAACAAAATAATCAGAAAATATATGGAGACACTATTGAGAATGATTATTTAATTTTGTATAGAAGCTATTAATTTGTTTTTAATAATTGCTAATTTATTATATATTGTAATTAATAATATCTTTTTAATAATTTTACTTATCTCATAATGACTATGAAAAGATATATTATGATTTATACTACTGCAAGCTTTGAAGATGCCAAACATATGGATTTTCTCAGCAGGTCCGAATGCAATACATTTTAACCCCAAAGATGACATATAATAAATAAAGGTTTTTTTTGTATAATAATAATTGTGGGCATTTTGGATCTGATTAATAGAGTAGTTTTCTATATTTGGCACAGCTATATATAATAGCCCATTATGATTTAGATGTCTTTTTATTTTATTGATATTTTTAAGAGGGTCTAAAAAATGCTCAAATACATGATTTAATATTATAACATCATGTTTTCCTTGGATAGAGTCTACCGATCCAGAAATACAATTTATACCATTAGATCTTCCAAGTTCAGTTAGTTCATTGCTAAAGTCATATCCTACAATATGCCAACCATTATTTTCAAAACTTACTAAATTCCATCCTCCTCCGCATCCGATCTCTAATACACTGTATTGATGTTTATCTAAAAATGGAATAATTGATTTATAAATCCATTCTCCATGTTGATTATCTATTTTATTTTGCGCGTTATGTAGATAGTTACTCCCTTCGTAAATCTTTCTATATATATCTGACTGGTAAAACCACTTTGTTGCATCTTTTGTCATTCTTGGGTTACTATACAATAGGCCACATGATATACAAATAACAGTATTTTGACGAAAACCATATCTGTCTTTTCTTGAAATAGTAATATAACTACTACTACTACATAAACAACTGACATATTCTAACTGTACTTCACCAAGCTTAATACGCTGGTTAAAGCTATTGATGAATGTATTATTATCTTCCATAATTAATTGATTTCAATTTGACCTATTCTATGAATATATATACTAAGTAATTTCTACTACTTAATACTATTAACAACATCTCAATCATGGAGAAAACAGTGAGCCTAAAGATTTGGAAAACAATTGATTCATTCGACTTTCACGACTGCATCCAATGCACAGATGATCTTATCTCGAAAAATTACAGAGTGAGTGAATGGATTCTTGATATTGTACGACAGCCTGATTTTCCATCTCAACCTATCAACTACCCTGTTAATCTTGGACGTGTAAGCGTTTCATCATTGGGATTTGAAAAACAGACGACCCTTGAACAGATCTATAATAATATGATTTCAGAAGGGCTTGAGCTGGTTCCCCCTGAGGTCGCTATTAATTGCAGATTTTACTATGATGAACAACCTGTTGGAGAATGGCTCCGGTTTGCCACCCCAATGGATGCGATGATTGACAGCGATGGTGTCCAACATCTGCCAAAACTTGGAAAAGCGCTTGGTCTATACTTTATTGAGACATACTGGTCTTATAAAGATGCTGTATTTCATCCACATAATGAGTTTGTTGTTGTAATCCCATGAAAAAACAAGGATTGCTTACACCTATTAAAATCAATGACAGGGTTATTGCCAATCGCGCTGTTGTTGCACCAATGTGCCAATATTCGGCTAATGAAGGTCTCCCTTCGCCATGGCATTTTGGCCATCTTCATCAACTCGCTATTTCCGGTGCAGGAATTCTCATGCTTGAATCGACAGCTGTCACAATGGCAGGGCGGATCACCTATCATGATTTGACAATATCCAGTGATGAGCATGTGGTAGCTCTGGCAAAACTTCTCGACCATCTGCGCTATGTCTCTGATATCACTGTTGGACTACAGATCTCCCACGCTGGTCGCAAAGGATCTGCTTATCCACCTTGGATAAAGAGCGGCCAATCATTGACGGAAGAGGATAAAGCGTGGCAAACCTACTCATCATCGCCAATCGCTCGCACAGAGGGTTGGCCAATTCCTCAAGCATTTTCCCTATCTGAGCTGAAACAGCTCGCCGCTGACTTTAGTGTCGCTGCATCTCGTGCAAATAGAGCCGGTTTCGATGCGATTGAAGTCCATATGGCTCACGGTTATCTTCTCCATCAGTTCCTCTCGCCAATATCCAATCACAGGAGTGACAGATATGGTGGCACTCTGAGCAGTCGCTGTCTATTTCCACTTGAAGTTGCCGACAAAGTTCGCAAACAGTGGCCAAAAGAAAAAATCCTTGGTGCCCGGCTTACTGGGAATGACTGGCTGGATAATGGTTGGACCATTGATGACTGTATCTTCCTATCTCAGCGACTCAAAGAGATCGGGTTTGATTATGTCTGTATCTCCAGTGGTGGAATATTGCCAAAAACAAACCTTAAGTTCACTCCAGGCTACCAGATTCATTTAGCAAAAGCAGTCAAGGATGCAACTAGTTTGGTTACCCGAACTGCGGGAATGATAACAACTCCTAAACAAGCGGATGAGATAATCAAATCAGGAGATGCAGATCTGGTTGCAATTGGCAGAGAGTTTGTCAGAAATCCCTATTTTATGAATCATGCTGAAAGAGAACTTGGCGGAACACCTAAGGTACCTCCTCAATATGAACGAATTCTTAGCTCTTCATAACCAGCAGAATCATTTGATCCTATAATCTCATTTAAAAAATAGAGATTATCAAAATTTTTTAACTTAGTGGCCCCATGCTTTTGCATGGTTATACCCATGCAACGTCCCCGTTACATTGCAATTTCTACATGGTTCCATCTTGCGATTACCTTCTCCCAAGTGACGTCGATAACGATTCATCAACTTGCCTGTCCAGACTTCCATAAGGGAATCACTATGTATGTTTCCAAAACGAACCCGTTTGTTCCAGTCCTGAACACAGACCAATACATCACCATTCCAATCAATTTGCATCGCATAATGAGGGTAATAACATGGTTTTTTTTCATCCACCACATCCTGCTTTCCGGTATCGACTGTTCCTGCTCTATTAGTCAATTTTAGTCCAAAGTCACTCTCCTCTGAGTACCAACGATTGCGAAGCAGATATTGGTTTTTGCCAATTCCTGCCTTATCAAAAAGATTGTGCATCTCTTCTACTTGGTGTTCACCGTCATAAAGGCTCACCAGCATAAACCCTAGCCCTGCACTAAAAAGCTCATTTATGAAAGTGACTGTAAGCGGATCACCATTAGTCACTATCTCAGTATGTATTTCGTTACCGAATGCAGCCACAAAACCGACTATCTCCGGGTGGAGAAGTGGCTCTCCATGGCCGCAAATAATCAAACCCCCACTATAATTGAGCTCTTTAAGTTCGTCTGCGATTTTTTTTGCAAGCATGAGAGGCATGTGTAGATTCTGATTGGGGTAGTTAGTTGAATCATGACGGGGACAAAAGATACAGGTACGATTGCAGAGTTCAGTAGGATTTAGATCAATCCAGCTGAATAACGGAACAGAGCTGACATGTTCTACATTGTCAACAAATTCAGACTTTCGTTTGATATTGTTTAATATCTCCTGCCCAACCCCTTCACTTGTCTCCCCAAGTTGATGTATGTTCTTTTCGTTACTCATAGATTTATCTCATTATTGATAGAGTGAATTAAAGGCCATCACTCAATCTATACCTTGATGTCTTCATGAATTTAGCCTGAATGAATTGATCTTGTTATGCGGTAATAAACTTTATTGCGGTTTGATTGGTCACTGGCTCAAACATATATGATCTCGCCTCTCCAGCCAGTTTTAGTATATTTGAATCGTGATTACTCATCTCTACAAATTCGGGGACTAATTGCACTAATGAGTCTACATCTGTAGCAATTGACCACATAGTATCTGGTACCCCCTCTGGCATCAAACCTGATACACCGCCCTGTGGGACCACAAAGATGGTTGGAAGGCCTATTGATACGGCCTCCATTCCCACTGTTGAGAACTCTGCGCCGATTATGAGTGTGGCGTCAGAGAACTCTTCCTTAAGCGATCTACTGGCATTAACAGCCCATTTTTTCCATGAATCATCTTTCAAAAAGATACTTGAAAGTGGTGCACGAGGATGTGTCTTTATTCTATATTCTATTTCGGCCATCTCTTTCGATGCCTCTGAAACAAGCTCAAGCACTTTACGACATATCCTCACCTCTCCAGGAAGAGCAATTAATATTATTGGGTTTTTATTTTGTTTTTTATACGAAGCATTATATTCCCAGACCCATTTAAATCGAAATGCAGGTGCAACTGTGATATCAAGATCAGGGCAGAATTCACGAAGTGGTTTGATAAAAGCTGAGCCCATGACAGCGATAGTCTGCGGTATGACTCCAGCTCGTTGCTCAGCAGTGGTTGGTTTGGTACTGATGGCTGAAGAGGAGAAACCCTGATAGCCCATGGTTGTTGCCTTTGGAAGGAAGCGTCTGAACCCTGCACTCCATCCTCTGTCAATGCCCTGGTTTTCAAACCAGTCAATTGCTTTAACTACATTACACTCTATCTGAGAGAGTCGCATAACAAATCGATAGTTAAGAAGCCCCCGAAGAGCCCCATTCAGTGCAGATGTGGAGGAAAGTTCTCGTCTGATGAGTGGGGTTATTTCGAAACCAGAAAAATCTACTCTAGAAATATTAATTTTGTTGCGACGATACCAATGACCTGCTGCCCACAAAAGATCGGTCAATTTAATCAACTGGTCTTTCAGGATGAAACGCTCTGGATGTTGTTGTATATCTATAGTTGCCTTATATATTTGATTCAGTGTCATTTCAGAGAACTGAGGAATAAAACGCACCTTGCTTTTATCCTGCTGTGAAAGTAGTTCCCAAAGACCGGAATAATATCGATCTTCCAATACAAACCCAGGAATGGCAAATGTGTCAATTACGATCAGGTCTTTATTTAAATTAAGGTTGGGAGTGTAATCCAGGCTTCCTAATTTTGCTGTGAGCCACTCACTGAATATTCGAAAGTGAGTTCGTAGTGGAGAGAGTAGTGTACGAATGTTTTTTATCATCCGTGTCATTAATGGGGTACTCCAGAAAATTTGTATTTTTTTTTGATTGTTGTTTGCGTATATCTTGAGGATAGCAAACATGGTGGGATCATCGATGACAATTGAGTCTCCATCCTTGATCTCATGTTTATAGTTTTTGAGCATGACCAGAGTAACAATGTCATGAAACAATCGACTACTGTACTGGTCGCGCATTGATGCCGATACAAGCCATCCATCAAGAGAGCCATCCCATGATGACGACACATCATCAATCAATGAACAGAAATCCTTTCGAAGATTTAAGGAAGTCTCTCTATAGTATAGTTGCCATTTTGAAGGCAACTGTGCATGCCATGAGAGATCAATGTAATCATAATCGCTCATTTGTTGATCTTCATTTTTATCCAGACATCAAGGTGACAGAAAATGATGAAAAAACATGAACTATCGACGAAGCAACCCTCCATATATTCGACCTCTAATTTGGAGAGGCATCAGCCGCACAGGAAATCGAGTCAGAAAAAAAACAATACTTTGTAGTAGAGTGTGAAAACCCATCTGTTGAAACGCTCTCATCAAAGCAAATTCTCTTTTGATATATGTCCAGCCACCACGACGAAAGAAATAGTCGGGGTCAGCATTTGCATCTACAAGGATATCAGGAAGGTTTGCAATTCTGTGACCTTTCATAATGACTCTTGTCCAGAGATGATAATCTTCAAACCAGGGGAAATCTTTATAACCGCCTACATCTTCAATTACACTTTTTCTCATGACTACCGTCTGGTGATTTAATGGGTTTCTGAAAGTGGAGTACTTTTTAATTGATAGCCAATCTTCAGGCATCCTTCTTACTACTTGTTTTATTGTACCTTTTCTTTGATAAGTCTCTCGTAATACGCCGCCAAGTACTGCAATTTCAGGATTTTCATCCATGGCGTTAACTTGTAACTTAAAACGGTGAGGAAGTGAGATATCATCACTATCGACTCTCGCAATGAGTTGCTCCTTACACTCATGAATGCCGTCATTGAGCGCCAACCCCAATCCACGATTGACACTGTATTTTACAATCTTTAGTGGGAGGTTTATATCAAAATCATTGAGAGTTTTTTCTACCTCTTTAGTGACTGGGCCATCCAAAAGCACCACTATCTCTGTTGCAGGTAGCGTTTGGGAGAGAAGACTTTGCAAACACTCGGTCAACTCTTCCGATTTAGTCCCTGAGTAGAGGGAGATGAGTACAGATAATTTACTCAATTAATCTGGACCAAAAAGACATTCCTGCAATTGATTGCCGATTGAACTGCAGTCAAAATATAAATTAGATTTGTGATTAGAGTGTTTTGTTTTCGGTTTCTGATTTTGCAATAGAAGGTATCCCATAGAAATCGATTCTACACAGTTGCCATCAACAGATATTCCGAACTCACCAGCTATCTCCTCACATACTGTCCCCTTGCTGATTAATATTTTTTTATTAAATGCAATAGACTCAAGAACAGGAATGCCAAAACCTTCATAGAGCGATGGGAAGACAATCCCGGATGAATACTTGATAAACGACTTGTATTTTTCATCACTGACATACCCAGCAATTGTTATTCGATCGAGAATGTTTTTATCGAATTTTTTTACATTTAGGTCTATAAAAGAAGTAGAAAATGGACCAACTAGAATAAGCTCATATGGGGTGCCTGTAAGTTCACAGTATTTAACATATCCCTCCAGTGCTCTTTGAATATTTTTGTTAGCGCGATCTGAACCCAGCAATAGAAAATATTGTTTATTTAAATTTAATTTGACATGATTCAGAATAGAATCTCTATCTATAGGATATTCTGTATTTAGATCTTCAAGTGAAAGGCAATTTGGTAAGACTGTGATGATTTCGGGATTGACAGATAGTAGATTAATAATTCTTTTCTTTGAAAATTGAGAGACTGTTATTATGTGATCGGTAGACAGCAGTTGAATTCTTATGAGTAGATAAAACAGATATTTTAATAAAACCGAACCATTATAGGATTTGTCCAGAAACCAGAGATCG
>Ga0208699_1000151_pt1 | contig 13891 bp, 10 predicted proteins | sample DeeseametaMP2097_FD_185489 | JGI IMG/M metagenome (GOLD analysis project Ga0208699, IMG submission 185489) | Marine microbial communities from the Deep Pacific Ocean - MP2097 (SPAdes) | ecosystem: Environmental > Aquatic > Marine > Oceanic | place: North Pacific Ocean | collected 2011-05-26 | reverse complement strand
TGCAGGCCATCATTGCGGCGGTGACGGGCAGGTGCGCGTCTATCGTGTGGTGGGACCAGAAATGGCGCTGACTACCATGGTCGAACGCTGCCGGATTCCTCCGTTCGGACTGTGCGGCGGCGCACCGGGGGAGGTTTTTTGCATCACCCTGGAACGCGCTTCTGGGGAAAAGATACAGTTAGCAGGAAAAACCAGCGTTCACCTCAAGCAGGGCGATCGCATAATCATGCAAAGTAGCGGTGGTGGTGGCTTTGGCGCGGCAACCGCGTAATCGGTTTAAACCAGGAGAACGAGTATGAGGTTAGCAAACAAAACTGTAATCATCACTGGTGCGGCGCAAGGAATGGGCGGCACCATTAGCGAGACCCTGGCTCGTGAGGGCGCCGATCTGGTGCTGACTGCGCGAACCCGTGAACCACTTGAAGAAATGGCTGACAAGTTGCGCGCCATGGGACGCCGTGTCGAGGTAACGACGACTGACGTTACTGAAGAGGCACAGGTCATTCGCCTGGTCGAGTGCGCTCGGGAATTCTTTGGCGGCCGGATCGACATCCTGGTTAGCGCAGCAGGTGCTACCGGCCCTATCGAGACCCCGGTCTGGGAGATTGAAGACCAGGCATTCAGCGACCTTCTGAAGAAAAACGTCAACGGCGTGTTTCTGCCGATCAAGCACGTGCTGCCGACCATGATAGCGCAGCACTACGGCAAGATCGTTACCATCGGTGGCGCTTCCGGTATGCGCGGCTACAGGTATCGCGCTGGCTACAGCTCATCCAAATGGGCTGTGCGCGGCCTGACCCGAACGACCGCGCTCGATGTTGGCGAGCACAACATCAACGTCAATGTCATCATGCCCGGGATCGTCGAGACGCCGCGTATGGACAAGTTATGCCGGGAAAAGGCCAAGACGCGCGGCTGGACCTACGAGCAGGTCTACCAGGAATATGTCGCTGAGATGGCTTTAAAACGGGTAACCACACCGCAGAACGTCGCCGATGCCGTTATCTTTCTGGCCAGTGACGAATCAAAGAATATCACTGGCCAGGAAATCGTCATCGACGGCGGCTGGGCGGTGTAATAGGAGCCAGCCAGGCAACGAGGAAAACGACAGGAGAACAACGATGCTGCCACCCTTTGAACTGCTGCAACCACCCTCGCTGGACGAGGCGCTGAAGATGCTGGCTGCCGGCGAGAGCGCCCCGCTGGCTGGCGGAACCAACCTGCTGCCAGATCTGCGTGCCCACGGTAAAGCGGGCGGGCGCTTCATCAGCCTGGCGGCGCTCGACCAACTGCGCGGGATCGAACACAGTGAACACCGGGTGAGCATGGGTGGGAGCACTACGCTCAGCGATATCCTGCGCGATCCACTGATGCCAACCGCGGCGCCGGCACTGGTTTCCATGGCTGAAGTTTTTGCCGGCACTATGGTCCGCAACGCGGCCACTGTCGCTGGCAATATCTGCTACGGCTCACCCTCGGCCGATGTCGTGCCGCCGCTTTTGTCGCTCGATGCCGAGGTTACACTGGTGAGCACTAAAGGCGAGCGAACCCTCGGTCTGGATGATTTTCTGCTCGACTACAAAAAAACGGCCCGCCGTCCGGACGAACTGCTGACGGCAGTTTCCTGGACACCGCCAGCAACGGGTACCGCGAATCTCTTCTACAAGCTGGGTCGACGCCGGGGCGATGCTATTACCGTCGTTGGTGTGGCAGTCACCATAGTCGCCGAGGGCAATACCTGCACCAAGGCACGGATCGCCCTGGGCTCGGTTGCCCCTACCGTGTTTCGGGCGCAGGGAGCTGAAAATGCTCTTATCGGAGAATCATTAACAGCGGCAACGATCGACGCAGCGGCGCAAAGTGCGGCCCAGGAATGCCGCCCTATCGACGACATCCGGGCTTCGGCCGAATATCGCCGTCATGCGGTTCATATGCTGGTACGGCGCCTGCTGACCCAGGCCTGGCAGACGGCCAGTGGAGTAAATCATGATGACTGACAAGGAGAACGAGATGGCCACCGAGAAACTCGTGAGTGTTCAGGTGAACGGTGAAACGTGCAAGGCCACCGTTCCTGCATGCCGGACACTACTGGAGATGCTGCGCGAACTCGGCCACGCCGAGGTCAAATGTGGTTGCGAAAAGGGCGACTGCGGCGCCTGTGCGGTGCTGCTTGACGGCAAAGTCGTGGACAGCTGCCTGACCCTGGCCTGGCATGCCGATGGTCACTCGGTAACCACAGCCCAGGGCTTGGGTGGGCCGAACAACCCCCATCCCTTACAAACCGCCTTCATCGAGCACGGCAGCGCGCAGTGCGGGTATTGCACGCCGGGTATGATCATGGCTGCCAAAGCCCTGTTGGACGACATTCCCGACCCGAGTCTCGAGGACATCAAACGCGGGTTGAGCGGAAACCTTTGTCGATGCACCGGCTATACCCGAATTTTCTCGGCCATCCATGCCGCTGCCCAAACCCTCCGGCAACAAGGAGCCGCACCATGAGCAAGATCGCAAGCCCCGGTGCCAGCGCTGCGAACGTAAATCTTCGCCAGATCGGCAAGCCGCTGGTACGGACAGACTCGCCACCCAAGGTGTACGGCACTGCGGTCTACGCCGGCGATCTAACCATGCCCGACATGCTGTACGCCGCAGTTCTCCACAGCGAGCGGGCAAGCGCCCTGCTGCGGCGCGTGGATACAGCCCGCGCTAAAGAACTGGCAGGTGTGCATTGCGTGCTGACCGCCAAGGATTTACCTGCCAGCCAAGGCGTAATGACCGACATGCCGGGCCAGACCGGCGGCATGACCAAGAACACCAAGCAGCCGATTCTGGCCAAAGATCGGGTGCGCTTCTGCGGTGAGCCTATCGCACTGGTGGCGGCAGAAAGCGTAAGCATCGCCGAACAGGCGCTTTCGCTCATTGAAATCGACTATGAAGACATCGCGGGCGTCTACGATCCCGTCGATGCACTCGCACCCGGGGCGCCAATCGTCTTCGGTGACGACAACATCGTAGCCAGTTATAAAGTCCGCAAAGGAGACATCGATAAAGGTTTTGCTGAAGCTGACCTCATCGTGGAAAATACTTTTACCACGCAATACCAGGAGCAGGCCTTCCTCGAGCCGGAGGCAGCCCTGGCCTGGGTCGATGAGCACGAAGTCCTCAACATCCGCTCCAGCACCCAGGTGGTAGAACACTACCGCGCGGTCGCCGATGCCATCGGCCTGCCGCACAACCGGGTGCGCCTGCGGGCCGAATTCGTCGGTGGCGGCTTCGGTGGAAAAGAGGTCATGACCATTGAGGTCTGGCTGGCCCTGCTGGCCCTGGCCTCGCGCCGACCGGTCCGCCTGGTGCAACCGCGCGAGCGATCGTTCCTCTCCCATGGGCCGCGCCATCCATTCACCATGACCCATCGCACCGGTGTTACCAGCGACGGCAAGATCACTGCGCTGCAGATCAAACTCACCTCGGATGCCGGCGCTTACGCCAAGCTCAGCCCCTACATCCTGCTTTATGCAACAGTCGGTGCGACCGGCCCCTACCGGGTCGACAATCTGCAGATAGATTCGGTATCGGCCGCCACCAACAACCTGCCGACCTGTGCCTTCAGGGGGTTTGGCACCATGCAGGCCAACCTTGCCTGTGAGGGACAGATGGAGGAGATCGCCAAAGCACTGGGCATGGATTCCATGGAGGTGCGGCGGCGCAATTTCATCCACACCGGTGATGCCAACGTGACCGGGCAGATCATCCGCAGCGCTGTCTGGTCGGATCAGTGCGCAACCCAGGCCTTGGCTGCCCTGGGCGAGCGGCCAGCAGATACCCAAACTACCCGGATCGGCCATGGCGTTGCCTGCTACCAGCAGAGTTACGGCCGTATCCGTTGGATGAAGGATTCCAGTGAGGCTTGGGTCGGTGTCGAGATGGATGGCACCGTGATAGTTCGCAGCGCAGTTACCGATATCGGTGCCGGCCAGTCTTCGGCCCTGGCCCAGATAACGGGAGAAATTCTCGGTGTGCCGATGGACCAGGTAGTGGTTTATTTCGGCGACGGGGCCGTCACGCCCCTGGCTGGCACTTCGACGGCAAGCCGTGCGCTGTACATGTCCGGCAACGCCACCAAGATGGCTGCCTCCCAAGTACGCGAGAATCTGCTGGGTTGCGCTGCACGACACTTCGGCGTTGAAGTCGAGGAACTCGATATGGGCGACTCACAGGTGTTTGCAATCGATGATCCGCAGCGATCAATGACCCTCAACGAATGCGTCAAGCTGTGTGCGGCTGAGGGTATCCATCGCCACAACCTGGCAATCTTCAAAGCCCCCACCAGCGAAGGAATTGATCCGGAAACCGGGCAAGGGGAAGTGTTTCCCGATTTTACCTACGGCGCCCATGCTGCCCAGGTCGCGGTCGACATTGAAACCGGGGAGGTACGCGTGCTGCAGAGCATCGGCGCCCACGATGTTGGCCAGGCCATCAACATGCGTGCAGTTGAAGGCCAGGTGGAAGGCAGCGCCCTCATGGGTCAGGGCTTTGCGCTGAGCGAAGAATTGATCCTAAAACAGGGGCAACTACAGACCGGTTCGTTCAGCGAATACCTGGTCCCAACCTCGGAAGATGTTCCTGAAATCAAGGCAATCATCCTCGAGTCGCGCAGCGGCCTCGGCCCGTTCGGTGCCAAAGGTATCGGCGAACCAGTCTACGCACCGGTAGCGGCTTCAATTGCCAACGCCGTCGCCGATGCTATTGGCGTTCACATCTTCGAACTGCCGATCACTCCGGAGAAGGTCGTCAAAGTGTTACGGGAGCAAGAGGCGGCCAGCTGAGGGGTCGCTGAGCCGGCCCTCCCAGCGAACATTGCCAGCGGCTGTTTCATGAGCGCCTCTCTCCCCGCCCATGCCCGGGTCGCTATTATCGGTGGCGGAATTGCCGGCGCCAGTGTCGCCTATCACCTGACCAAGCTCGGTGAGTCCGACGTGGCCGTGCTCGAGCGCGGCACGCTGACCTGCGGCACCTCCTGGCATGCCGCCGGTCTGATCATGCAGCTGCGCTCGAGCCACAGCCTGACTGCACTGGCTCGTTACAACGTTGAACTCTATTCCAGGCTCGAGGCTGAGACCGGCCAGGCTGTGGGTTTCAAACAGAACGGCACACTGGCGCTTGCCCGCAACTCGGACCGCCTCGTTGAGCTAAAGCGCAGCGCCACCATCGCCAAGAGCTTCGGCATCGAAGCAAACATTATCGGGCCCACCCAAGCGCAGGATCTTTACCCGGCAATCGACCCAAATCATGTAGCAGGGGCGCTCTTTATTTCCGACGATGGTCAACTCAATCCAGTCGACGCGATCATGGCTTTATTTGCCGGCGCCAGAAAGTGCGGGGCACGAGTCTTTGAAAATACCCTGGTCGAGCGCCTGCAGTGCTGTTCGTCCGGGCTTTACCACGTCACCACACCGGTAGGTGTGGTTGAGTGCGAGAAGCTGGTTCTGTGCTGCGGGCTGTGGACCCCAATACTGGCAGCCCAGTTGGGCGTGCGCGTGCCGCTGCATGCCTGCGAACACATGTACGTAGTAACCGAGCCGATGGACTTAGCGGTACCCACCCTGCCTGTTCTCCGCGACTGCGATGGCTACACCTACATCAAGGAGGACGCCGGCAAGTTGCTGGTCGGCTCGTTCGAACCCCGCGGCAAACCGCTAGCTATCGACAAGTTGCCAGCAGAACAACACTTTATCGAATTGCCAGAGGATTGGGAACATTTCGAATTACCCTACCTCAAGGCCATGGAGATCATCCCGGCCTTGGCCGATGTTGGGATTGCCCGCTTTATGAACGGGCCGGAAAGTTTCACTCCGGATTCGCTGTTCATGCTGGGCGAAGCACCCGGCGCCGCCAACTGCTTCGTTGCCGCCGGCTTCAATTCGGAGGGCTTTGAGATGGGCGCCGGGGCCGGCCGCGCACTCGCCGAATGGATCATCCAGGGTGAGCCGACCATGGATTTAGCGGATGTCGACATCGCCCGCTATCACCCGTTCCAAGTCAACAGTAAGTACCTGCACGAGCGGGCCGGAGAATCTCTGGGCGCGATCTACCATATGCACTGGCCCAACAGGCAGCATGAGAGCGCGCGGCCGGTGCGCAAAAGCCCGTTGCACGACCGTCTCGCGGCACACAACGCCTGCTTCGGTGAGACCGCTGGCTGGGAGCGCGCCATGTGGTTTGCCCCACCAGGTGAAGTGCCCAAAGACGTCTACTCCCACCACTGGCCAAACTGGTATCAACATACTGCTGAGGAATGTCGCGCGGCCCGTGCGGGTGTCATCGTGCTCGACCAGAGTTCGTTTGGCAAAACCCTAATCCAGGGCAATGATGCCTGTGCTTTCCTGCAGCACCTGTGCCCAGGCGACGTCGATGTGCCCGTGGGCAAACTGATTTACACACCACTGCTGAACCACCAGGGTGGAATCGAGACTGACATCACGGTCGATCGCCTGGCGGAGGATCGCTACATGATCGTCTCTTCAGCAGCCACGCATTCGCGGGATTTGGCCTGGATCGAAAAACACCTGGATCGGCAACAGCAAGTGGCAGTAACCGACATTACTTCTGCCTACTCGGTACTCTCCGTCCAGGGACCAAGGTCCCGAGACCTGCTGACCCGCATCAGCGACGCTGATCTTGCAAACGCGGCCTTTCCTTTTTTGACTTCCCAGGAAATCAGCATCGGCTATGCGCTGGCGATCGCCAAGCGCCTGACTTTTATCGGTGAGCTGGGGTGGGAGTTGCATATTCCCAGCGAGTTCGTTCAAGGTGCTTTTGACACATTGCTGGAGGCCGGTCAGGAATTTGGCCTGCGTCTGGCCGGCTACCATGCCCTTGAGCATCTGCGCTGTGAACGCGCCTACCGCGAATTCGGGCTCGACCTCGCGCCGGATGATACGCCTTTTGAAGCCGGGCTCGGCTTCAGTGTGAAGATGGACAAGCCGGGAGGCTTTATCGGTCGCGACGCCCTCGTCCCACAGCGTGGCAAAGTGCTCAACAAGCGCCTAGTCATGTTCAAGCTGGCTGATCCCGAGGCAGTTCTCTTCCACGACGAACTCATTCGTCTTGATGGCGACATCGTCGGTTACATCAGTTCCGGTGCATACGGCTTCACCCTGGGCCATGCAGTGGGCATGGGTTATGTGCACCACCCCGATGGCGTTACCAAAGAGCTGGTAGAGAACGGTCAATTCGAAATCGAGATCGCCTGTGAGCGCTATCCGGCCGAAGCCTCTTTGCGGGCTTTTTACGACCCAACCGGTGAGCGGGTAAAAGGATAAAGGTATTTACCAGTAGCGATACATCCGGCCACCACTTTTTAAGAGACTCTGGAACAGCGCTGATTATCCTTCTGGATAATTAGCAAGGACATATCAGCTGATTGAAAAGCCTTACGACTTAAGGTGCCAGAAAACTAGAACTGACCGTCGAACCGTTATCAAACGAGGAGATCCCGCATGCAAATCGGCGATCTTGAATATGAGAGCGTAGACCGAGTAGCAACCATTACTCTTAATCGCCCAGAGAAGTTCAATGCGATTACCGAGCGTATGCCTGGAGACCTGGCCGAGGCGGTCGCGCGCGCTAACGACGATGACTCGGTACACGTCATCGTGCTGACCGGCGCCGGGCGCGGTTTCTGTGGTGGTTATGACCTTAATATCTTCGCCGAGGGTGAAAGCGCGGCTATCCAGGACATGCCGTGGGACGCGATGGCTGATTATCAATTCATGCGCCGTTGCACCGACAGCTTCATGACGCTATGGCGAAGCCCAAAACCGGTGATCGCTAAGGTCAACGGTGATGCAGTGGCAGGAGGCAGTGATATCGCCCTGTGCTGCGATCTGATCGTCATGAACGAAAGCGCTCGCATCGGTTACCCGCCAGCGCGGGTCTGGGGCTGTCCGACCACGGCGATGTGGGCCTATCGCCTGGGTGCGGAACGCGCCAAACGGATGCTGTTCACCGGCGATCTTGTGACCGGCACGGAGGCAGCGAATATGGGGTTAATCCTGCAGGCGGTACCTCAAGATCAGCTCGATAATGCCGTTGCAGTTTTGGTTGACCGGGTTAAAGGCATACCCAAAAACCAGCTCGCGATGATGAAAACACTGGTCAACCAGGCCTACGACAATATGGGGCTCAACAGCACGCAAACCCTGGCAACTCTTTTCGACGGCTTCGCCCGACACAGCCCCGAGGGCGTAGCCTTCAAGGCGCGGGCCACCGAGGCCGGGTTCAAGCAGGCCGTGGCTGAACGAGATTCGGGTGACCCGATTCCCGGCAGCAAAAAATGAGTTTTCAGGCCAAGCTGACCGAATCGATTTTTCCTGCCCAGGCCGAAGGCATCGTTCGTGACCTTACGCTTGGCGTACAGCAGTGTGAAACTGCTAGGCGGAATGCGCAAACTGCGGCGCAATATTGTGAGTCAGATCGACAGCACCCGCCTAGAAGACATGCATAAACGGGTTTAAAAAAGATTCGCTCCACTCAGGTTGAGCGGGATCGAAAACTGCTTTTCTCGCATCGGCCCGGCGCAGGTCAACGCCATTCAGGCGGCACCAGATGCACTCGTTGGTGGCCTCCAACTCCTTCTAACAGTACTGTTCAGCAAGCTCTGGGGGGAAGCCACATACACATATACTAGGTAAATATCGTGGCTTAGTAGTCCATGACTTACAAACCCAACTCACAGATCCATTCGATGCAGTTGGTACCATAGTAAATGTTGTTCCAGATATTTTTGTACTTACACCTTCATGCTCTTCCTTGAAATTTATAGTTGTTACACCTTTAGAACCAAGTTCGATACTACTAACATAACTACCACTGAAATCACCTACACCAGCTTTTGCATTTGATGAAGGTAATTCACCTTTTTCTTGGTAATATAAATCTGTAGCCGTTTTTACAGGCCCAAATAAAGCAAACGCTTCGGATGCCTGAGTTCTTGCCACATAATTCTGGTACTGCGGGATCGCAATGGCTGCCAGTATGCCGATGATCGCCACCACGATCATCAGTTCTATTAAAGTAAAGCCTCCTTGTAGGCAATCTTTAATTTTCATTTTCCCTTGAATTCAACTCCATAAGTACAACTCACCCTGTCGGTAAGAAGGCAAGCTACAGTAGCAGCGTGGCTTTTTTCACCGCCAAGCAAAAAGAGCACAAATGAGAGGCTAAACGCGGTCACCGATAAGCTCGCCCATCACAGTTGCGGCTAGTGCACCGCGTGCCATCAATCCACCTGGCATCGGTGAGGTCTGCGCCACTGAAGTCGGTATCTGCCAACTGGGCACCGGTCAAATCAGCCCCCGTGAGGTTCGCCGAGTGCAGGTCAGCGCCAGCAAGGTTCGCTTGTCTTAAATCAGCACCGGGCATCACGGCCCAGCGCAGCCTGGCGCTTTCAAGGTCGGCTCCCGCGAGCACGATCTTGTTGCTTTTTGCCAGTTCGAGATTTGCCTGTTTGAGGCTGGCGCCGGTGAAGTTCGCCCGATGGGCAATGACCGCCAATAGCGAGGCATTATCCAGTTTCGCGCCCCGCAGATTGGTGTCTTCAAGGTAAGCCTCGGAGAGATCCGTTGCAAAAAGATTCGCACCGCTCAGGTTGGCGCGATCGAAGACCGCTTTTCTCGCATCGGCCCGGCTCAAGTCCGCCTGCTTGAGATTTGCCTCGATGAACTTGACCTGGTTGATGTTGGACCCTGAGAGGATCGCACCCTCGAGGTCTGCCCGCTCGAGGAAAGCCATCCAGAGTTTCGCACCAGCGAGGTTGGCCCGGCGCAGGTCAACGCCATTCAGGCGGCACCAGACGCACTCGTTGGTGGCCACCAACTCCTGTCGGTCCGACTCACAGCCGGCAACTATCAGTACAAGGCTAAACAAGAGGCCCAGCCGGGAGGCAAAACGTTTTGCCAAATGGGTGCAGGTTATCGCCATAGGGTACTTTTGGTATTGTCCACCAGGCACAAGTATTGACCTAACGGTAAATCAATCTTGTTGATACGCTGATCCTGCAAGGCTATGACAGCACCTGGCGCAATAAGCCGTTGGGTCTCCGGGCGGGGTATGGCCAAAACATGTCGTCGGTCAGATAGTCAAGAATCTCCAAGACGTCTTCGGTGGGCGTGCGCAACGTAGCAGCATCCAGCGGGTGACAAGCGCGCTGTGCAAAACTGTGCCGACTTCCCGCGTGATCGTAGGAACAGGTGAGCGCCATGGCCAGGACTGGTTTACCGGCAACTGCTTCACGAATCCTCCCACGGAAAAGTATCCAGCCGCTCGGTGCCAGTTTCTGTTATCAGTACCTGGGTTTCCAGCTTGATACTTTCCGAGCCCGCCTCGGCTATCAGGCTTTCGACGCAGATCACCATACCCGGCTCAAAGCAGCCGGACATGGCTCGGTCCGTCCAGTCAACATGCAATGGCACGCCCGGCCATTCATCGGCCATACCGACCCCGTGTAGCGCAAGTGAATAGCGATAATCGACATGGCAATCCGGGATGCGCCAGCTCTTGGCGTTGAACTCGGCGAACTCCAATCCTGGTTTCAGGAGGTCGAGGTTGTGGTTGATTTGGTCAAGCGCGGTTCTGTAAAGCCGCCGCTGCACCTCGTTCATCGGCTGATAGCCGCAGACCCAGCTGCGGGAAATGTCGGCGCAATATCCATAAGGGCCGATCATGTCAGTATCAAAGCTGATCATATCGCCGGCCTGACACTGGCGGTCCGAGCATTCCTGGTACCAGGGGTTGGTATTCGGCCCTGAGGTCAACAGTTTGGTTTCCAGCCAGTCGCCACCTGAACGGGCGTTTTCAAAATGAAGATGCGCCCACAACTCACATTCCGTAACGCCGGGAACTGAATGTTCATAGATCCGCGCCATACCCGCCTCGCACACCCGGATGGTCCAGCGCATCAGGTCAATTTCATCGGGCGATTTGATTGAGCGGGCGATCTCGGTTAACTCGGTGCCTTCAATGCAGGTGATCTGGCGGTGTTGAAGGGCGTTGAGCCCAGGACTATCCAGCCTGTCAACAGCAAGGAATTTGTTACCACCTGCGTGTTCACGCATCAGGCCGGCAATTTCATCCGCCCAGTCTTCGGCCTGCACCAGGGCCTTATCGCCATCGCTCATGAACATCCAGGTCTTGGCAATGCGAATCTCGTCAATTCCCGGAAGGCCCTCATTCAAGTGCTCGCAGCCCTTGAATTCGAACATCACCGCCGGGCCACCCGCAAGGATCAGCGCATAGCGCAGCGGATTATGGGCGGTCCAGACCTGCATATTGGAGCTGTCAAAAGCGTAGCGGATGTTGACCGGGTCATAGAGCAGGAGCGCGCCGACATCATGGCGTTCCATTTCCCCCCGTAGCCGGTTCAGGCGAAAGGTGCGTGCAGCGTTCAGAATTTCCCCACCAACTGGGCTTTTTAGTGGTTTATCAGCTCCCTCGCTGTTGAAATAGGCAAGTTTGCGGGCGTCCTTAAAGGGTGTGTCTATGTTCATTTTTTTAGGCAGTTCACCCGGAAAACCAAGAACTTCTCTATCACTGAAGGGCGCTCCCTAGTAGTAGCAGCGGCCATCAAGCACCGATATTAATGAATTAATCTTAACTAATTCGTTTAATGTATGCTGCAGCTTGGGCTGCCGAATCTCGGCCACTATAGAGGCCGCCATTAACCGAAGCCCACTGCGTTCTATGGGTTGCCTCGCCGGAGAAAAATACTTTGTCGGCCAATGTTTTTCGCAACACTGCACGCATCGGCTGCTTACCCGGTTTAGCTGCGGAATAAGCGCCTTCATAAAAAGGAATTTTGCCACAGGCTGTTGCATAGCCTTTAATAAATTTCTTCTCTATATCATTGCCCAACATACTTTTCACACCATCTAAGCCATAAGCTATGGCCGTATCCATTGATACTTTTTCTAGCGCTTTGGCTTGATCACCACCGACATACCCATAAACCAAGTTTGTATTATTTAAGTTAGCGAGATACCCCACACCATTTTCATCATGCTGCTGCTGATAAACATAAGTGTCTGCGCCAGAATTAAATACATCATCGGAAAAATGTAAGCCGATGTAATTCATTACCGCCATATCAATACCATCAATAGCCTCTTGTTTTTGAACCGGCAGCTGTGGCGTAAACTTAATATGACCAGCCGCCAACACACCTACTGACACCGTTAAAATTGCCGCTTTAGCATTGATGGTGCCGGCCGAGGTAACTACTTTAACGCCATCCCCCTGCCAATTAATCTCCGTAACCGCGGTACCTAATGCTACAGGGACATCTTGGCCATAGTGTGCCACCACCGAGCCATAACCTTCCGCACAAAACCAATTGTCACCACCTATGCTGTTCCACCAGTCTGCTGGTGACCAATCTTTGGAGTTTTCCGCCATATTCCAAACACCATAATCGGATGCGACGGTATAGCCCCACGGGTTATTAAAGAAATCCTCACCTAATGCAGTGCGCGCATTGTCGTCATCACCAGATGCACCGCTATAAATGGAGTCCTTAATTTTCTTATTAAATGCCTGATAACTATCTCGTAAGTCAGCGAGTTCATCTTTAGTCGCTTCTCGATCACCTACAAAATATTTCCGTTTATCAAGATCCTGGTAAATATAAAAGCCATTGTCTTTTGCATAATCGATCAGTGGATTTTTCCGTGAAATCATCATCCAATGGGCATGAGTATCAAACGGCACACCGAATATGTCGTTGTCGGTATAAACACGACCACCAATGCGAAAATTAGCTTCGACCAGCACAAAGCTAATACCTTTGTCACGCAGTGTTTTTGCTGCCGCTAGGCCAGCAACACCCGCGCCGATAATCACCACCTCGGGGTTAGTAACACCACTGCCCAACACGATACGCGGAGCCAACACTGATGCTGTTATTGCCTTTAATAAGAAGCGGCGCTGTTGCTGCGATTTCTGACCCATAATAAAGACTCTCTATTAATTAATTACTACCCGGACACGCACCCAGAGTCGCTCCAGGTGCGCCTTTTTTCAAAACCCTGGTGCAATACGCGGGCCAGGGCCGTATAAATCAAAGTAGAAGTTCTTGTTTCACAGGGCATCCTAAAAGATAAATCAGCCCAATTGCAGGAGCTTGGGAGCCTCGAGGATATCTAACGGTTCTTATTTCCTGTCTACTCAATCCGAAGCCGGGCCGGGAATTGCATTAAATCTCCCTACGGATTTGTTGCTACACCGATGACGCCAGGGCGATTTGCTCGCGATGAAACGGCATGTCCGGGCCGGCTGGCACAGCATCGATATGGCAGGCCGAGCCAATGCCCAACTCATGGCTGGCAAAGTAGGCAAAAGGAGTGGGAACCATCCCGATATCCACCATATTATCGTAGGGTTTGAAGATTTCTGGGTGAGGCACAGACATAAGATGATGCCATTTTAACTTGCGATCCCATCTCGGTTATAGTGCCCCTAGACGGCCTGTTGGGTATTGATTAGATTTAGCAGGTAAAGGTGGTGCTTACGCCGCCAGTGGTGTTTTCAACTATCGACAGAAAAAGGAGGAATAAGTATGAAAAGTAATGAATTTATTGCCCGTCTTCGAGATGGACAAGTCACACGCCGACAGGCGCTAAAAGCATTGGGCGCCATGGGCGTCGCCGTTGGCACAATGCCTTTAGGAATTCGATCGGCCGCTGCGGCAGATAACGCGACCTATTTCACCTGGGGGGGTTATGACGATGAGGGCATGTTTGCTCCTTACATTGCCAAGCATGGCGGTCCGCCAAATTTCGTCACGTTCGGTGATGCCGAGGAAGGCTTTACCAAGATGAAAGCGGGCTTTGTTGTCGACATT
>Ga0208699_1000149_pt1 | contig 13940 bp, 4 predicted proteins | sample DeeseametaMP2097_FD_185489 | JGI IMG/M metagenome (GOLD analysis project Ga0208699, IMG submission 185489) | Marine microbial communities from the Deep Pacific Ocean - MP2097 (SPAdes) | ecosystem: Environmental > Aquatic > Marine > Oceanic | place: North Pacific Ocean | collected 2011-05-26 | reverse complement strand
TTTCACTATTTTCACTATTTTCACTACTTCAATCAATACTTGCAAATCTTCACTATTTTCACTATTTTCACTATTTTCACTACTTGCCTAGACTTGCCTTCACTATTTTCACTATTTTCACTACTTTTCACTTTTCCCGCCGATACACAATAGGCAAGACCATTCAATGCAAGCTTTGAGCCTCAAATTGATCAGAGTTGCCTGATAATGTAGGTGCGGCAGCTATGCCCGGCCCTGGGTGGAACTACCCTGCACCTATCTTTGTAGATTACGATGTATTCAGGGCCGATTGCTCAGCGTGGTTCTGTGCAGTGCACTACGGAGAGACTGGTGACCCCATATACCTGCAGTTGTTGAGATATTATCACCCTGGCGAGCTCATCGACATCATGGAATATGAAATCGACGAAGTTGCAGGTCGCTCCGTCGTTGTCGTTCAGACCTTGGGGCAATTTCTTGCCATACTGGATGCTTATGACTTTCATGCATTGTGCTTCTACTCATGAGTTTGCACTGCGTATGGTCGAGCGTTTGTACTGGTGGAGGCGATTTCCTTGGATGCGATTTCCTTGGTTGTATCGCTGTTATAAAACTCCTTTGTGCGGAGTGTGTCTGCCATTGTGCGTGAAACAAAAGCACTTCGTGAATGAAGCTCCGACTGCATGTGCGTAGCAAAGATTGAATGATTCCTTGAAACACTCCGAAACGATCGAAATAGTCGCGGAATGAATTCTGCGGACCGTAATGCTATAATATAATGAAGCGAGCTACAGTACAGCCAGAGTCAGACGGAGTACAGCTGTCGTGATTGTTGTTGCTTGTGCAGTTGCCTTAGGCGCTTCAAGTATGATCTCAGTCGTCAGTGGTTCTCAGATCTAAAGTTTGTCACTTCTGGGGTGTCGTACATTGCACCTACTGCAACGCAATGCAATGTAATGCAATGCAATCTTTGTCTTCGTCTTGTTGTGTGAATCTTCATCATTCGACGTAGCTGAGTGCTCGTGCTTGCCCACTCTTCTTGCACTTGCACTGTCTTCTTACCATGTATTTGCCATCATTCGCAATCATTTATTCGACTTAATGGCATCTGTCGTGCTCCCAGGGCCCGAGGAGATCACCTAGAGCGACTTCCGGGAAAACATTGAAAAAGTGCATCTGGACAGGTGCCTAGACTCTTACACCGTCAACAACATGTACACATCATCTTCACTCTCTCCCTCTCTCCCTCTCTCTCTAGAGTGCGCGAGTTTCCCCAATTTTATTGCCAGTTTTATTGCCGATTTTATTGAGGAAGAGGAAGACGCCTTTCATTTTATTGGTTGCGTCGAAGAGTTGGCCAGTTTCAATAAGAGCCAATCGTTGGCAAGTTTCAATGAGAGCCAACAGAGAGAGGAGAAGAGGCTGGTCAGTTGCCAACAGAACCAGACCCAAACGAAAGACATGGCCAGTTTCAAGAAGAGCCATGATCATTTTGTCGTGCATGAGTGTGCAGAAGCCATTTGAGTTTACCACAACTCTCCCCGTCGCAATGGAAACGCGAGGTGCATTCCTGATGCTGCTTATGGTACACTGCAACATGACGAAGTCTATGCTACAGAGCAAGACCATTACGCATGCTCTGCTACAGAGCTATGCTACAATAGTTTCAGCAGGAATTTTGTTGCTCTTCTTATTTTGCGTAGTCGCCGTGCTACAAATCAGACTAACAAGAAGTGCGGGACATTGGGTACAGCACAGAGCATCAATGATTGAGACGGGAAACTCAAGACCTCACCGGACAAGTACCTCTGCAGCAGAGCTGTATTACCTGCGGCACAACCGTGCGTGCGCAGCGGCAGCAGTGGGAAATAAAGGAGGCCATCCTGGCTCCAGCTGTGCTCTCCAGATATCTGGCGCTGGCCTCATAGCGGTATTCCTTCAGAGCATTTGCGAAAAAGCATTGTGTTATTTTACTCTGGCCATGAAGCTGGTGAGTCTGTTGCTTGCGAGAATGCTACAGAGCATCTGCGAAAAAGCATCGTGTTATTTTACTCTGGCCATGAAGCTGGTGAGTCTGTTGCTTGCGATGCTGCAGGGCACGCTGGAGATTGCACAGGAAGTGGCGCTAACATGGTTCACGCCGCTTGAGTTAGCGGCGTGCCTCCACCTGGCTCGTACTCCCATACACCAAGACCATTGTTTTCTTCAATGTGAACAGAACGGTTGTTGGGTTAGTGCATCGCCCAGACCATCAATCCAGGACATGTCAACCACTGCAATTGCTCTGTTCACTCTCTTGCTTGCCCTTATGGAATGGCACGTCCCGCGAAAGATTCCGTGGCAACAGCTAACATGTCGCATCCTGACCGCTATATGTATGCATGCCTTGCGCTCGGAGACGGCGTGCGTAGTCATGGCTCTGCTGCTGCCGACCTTCGGAAAAAAATCACAAGCGCAAGGGATCACACCCAGGAAGCGGACCGCCACTACGAGTCATGCTACGGAGCAGACCGAGGTCGCTGCAATGACGCCTAGCACGGAGCTCTGCGACCACCAAGGACACGTTGCTACAGAGCCGGTGCTGCCACAACCGACTGTCAACACTGGTAGCACACAAGAGCAGACGTCGCTGCCACTCTTAAACAGGCTGGACGACGTAATCTCAGTCATCGGTCCGCATGCAGGCGAGGGAGATGCTTTCCGAACACTGCACCTTGAAGCGGAGAGGCTGCGCAACGCAAAGCAAGATGAGATCCGAGAGCTGTGCAAAGCGTGGGGCCTGACGCTTACAGAAAAGAATCTGCAAGGCAAGTACCGAAGACGATTGGATGCAGTCCTGAAACGGGACATCGAGCAGAAAATGATCGAGCGGGCAAGAGAGCTACAAAAACAATTAGGAATTGCGATACACAGCACTGCTACAGAGCATGCGAGAGCAGATTTTTCTCTTGAAGATGCGGTGGCTGAGGTGCTTCATCGGCTTGAAGACAGAAGCAATGATGCGGACATCATGGCAAGAATTGTTGATCATGCGTGTCACTCCCAGAACTGCATCAGTCACCGAGTTGCTGCGATGTGCCGAGAAGCAAATTGGCATACTTCCACAGAGCTGTGCAACGACCAGCCTCTTGATGCTTGCGGATACATTGCTGCAGACGCCGTTTGTCGCCTGCGTGACGCAGCTCTCGGAGAAGGAAGCAGCTGGCATGACATTTTATTGCCAGATTATGCGCAGCTGGAATGTATCGATCGTGGCAACAAAGTCCTGCGCAAGACAGATGACGATCGCAAGCTTGATTGCGACCAGGTTAACACTCTTGTTCGCCACTATTCTCATCTTCACGAAAGACGCGGAGCGGCAGAGGAATGGTGGGGTGGCGCTGTCGGCCTCGATCACTTTCTGATAGGTCTGCCCACCTTTGTGGAAGAACTGTCCACCACCACTTCAGACAGGCAACACCGATGGCGAGCCTGGGTAGTGAATACGCAGACCTCCGCACACCCTGGAAGTCATTGGTTCACAGTGGTGGTGGGCGCAAAAATGCAGTTGCTACAGAGCATTGGGATACCCACCGACCCAAACACCAACAACTATCCGAATCTCTTTGATTCGCCAGACCCAGCTCTATCCAACGCGTTGCGCTGGGCGCAAGCACATGCTATGAAGCCACAAGTAGCATCTTGGCTGCATGCGTGTAGCCAATGGGATTCCGCAGTGGCCAACAAAGAGTACCGTCATCAGAAAAAGCGACGGAAGCTGTGCAAAGACCACGGCATCCCATGTACAAAAATTGTCGATTCAAATGCAAAGCTCAATGCTGCGATGGAGTACATCCGACGAGAACTCAGTAACCGCATAGAGCAAATCCGCGGCACAAGGACGTCTCTGCAGTGTCTGCTACAGGGCAAGGCGTCATTTCCACCACGCGGCTATCACATACAGAAACGAGGAGCCTCTGCGGATGCCGCATGTCACCCGCCGCGCAAGAAAGCAGAAGTCGGTGCCAGCAAGCTGGAGAATTATTTTGAATCGAGGGCCACTGGCGATTCACTTCCAGAGATAGACGCCCTTGACATCCCTGACGTGGCTACCGACGTGAGATCGACCTACCTCCGTCTCCAGACGAAGCGGGACATCTACGCGAAGGACACGGATTTCCATATCGTAAAAAATGCACTGTCTGAGCTCCGTGGTTACGTGGGCGAAAAGCGATTGCGCAAAATGATTACAGACCCCCCAAAGACACCGAAGACGATACGACAACATTTCAAAGAAAGCAATTTTGGAACTCTTGCGTTCTCCTTCTCTCAGTCTTCTGCTGCAGCGGGTGGCGCCCAGCAATCGGAAGGGGAACGTCACAAAGTCGATCATTCACATGCGTGGAGAACATACTATGTTAAGCTCCTCGTTCTCGCGCAAGCACGGCCATGGCTTTCTGCGACAGAGCGATTGGACCCTATAGAAGATGCACCACCTACACCAAAGACGAACTTCCAGCTGGCTGAGGCCATCAAGCGACCTAAGAGCGCAGGTTTCGCACCATTTGGGTGCGACTTCGAAGACGCTGGCGCATACAGCCCCATGGAGACGCGACTACTTCTGTACGCCGAGATCCACAATTACGATGACCATGACTATGGAACGTTCACCACGCCGCGCGAAATGATGCCCTACACGTACCCGGCGGTCGGGATTAGTTCGTTTTTTTTTAGCAAAATTTCGGATTGTCAACCCGCAAAAACTGCTACTAGGGAGTCTCTAGAGGCTCTAGGAATAGAAAAATCGAATTATTTGGGTCGAGATCTACCCCTGGAAGGTCCCTAGAGTCTCTGGGGAGGCTATCGAGTGGAGGTACCGAATTAATCATGAACCGAACTAATCATGACCACCGGGTACAGACAGCTACAGGAGTGGATCCTTGAGCGACGGCGACTGCAGCAGCTGAACATTGCAGCCGAAGACTCTTCTCGACAGCTTGTACAAACAGGCGAAGATCTGGCGGCCAAGCTATGCGCGTTCGCGTCGGACGGCGTCCTGGTGAAACACCTCATTGAGTTTGCGCTACCGTCGAAGAAACGAGCAGCCGCGGCAGAAGTCACACCGAAAGTCACATCATCGACCATGGACAATCGAAGCGAGAGACGAGGCGATGGTACAGAGCACGGCAAAGATACCAGTGACGACGATGCTCCACATCCAGACGATCGACACAAAAGCACAGATGATAGTACAGAGCACACCAAAGATGCCAGTGACGAAGCCAAACGGCCAGACGACCGATGCAAGACTGCCGGCGATGCTACAGGGCGCGCCTCACAACAGAGATTGAAATTGAAACAGCACGATGACAGCCACAAGACGTCTTCCCACGACGTGACCTTGAGCCAACACACAGCAAAAGCGATGGCAGACAGCTTCTTCAAGTTTGTGGAGCAGGAGCATCTCCAGCAACATCTGAGTCCTATGAGTGCCGGGCAAATTCTAGCGCTATGCATCTTCCATAGCAGACTTTCGTGGCAGAAAGGCAAGCCTTTGGAATTGCATGACCGCGATCAGTATTGGATGCCGAAGCCTACATACACTCCAGCTGCACAAGTGCAGGCACCTTCGCCGCCACATTTCGTAGAGCGAATGCGGAGCACTGCTACAGGGCATGTTTCACCAGAAATGCAGCCACCACGCACCTGCTGCCTTTGTGGCCAGGGATTGATCGATGCACCAGCACTGTGGAAGCACTGCGAGGTTGAGCACCACAGCTGGGCCGAAGCAGTGAAGCGCATCCTCTGGGAAGCGGAGCAACTAGATGCAATTCCCCTACTCCCACCTGACAAGCGCCGGATTATTCAGAACTTCACTAACGCTCTTACATATTCGAAACCAGCGGAAGGTCACTTTGGGCGCGACAAAGTCTGCATGAGGCAATTGGTGGGATGCGCAACGTGCGCCAAAGTCTCGTGGATAGACAGGTGCTTCCCATGTCATCTGTTCCAAGACTGCCCAGATGCATTGCGACCACGAGAGGAGAATGATGCCGATGATGCTGAACCCGAGGCAGCAGCGGAGGAGTCTAGCGACGAAGAGGCGCCCGCTACAGAGCAGCGCCGAGGAAGACTGCTTAAGGATGAGGATGGCTTTTATGTGATCGACGCCCATAAGATAAACGAGCTGCTCGACGTGAACAAATACATCGAAGCCTGGCCGCAGATCCCCAAAGAGGAGCTACACGCATCCTCGGTAGAACACCCCAGCCACCCAGAGTACAGATGGCTGCTCAACACGCGAAGGGTACCCGTACAGGCGTCATCTTCCGGTTCCGCTGCTACAGAGCACGAGCTGCCGAAATGCGCCGGGGTAGGTATCAAGGATCGGCCCCTATGGCTATGCAAATCATGTACAACGGCCATTTGCAGACCCGAGCCCGTCATGCCATTCTTTGCTTTAGCCAACTGGAACTGGGGCGGCCGAGTGCACCCTCTCTACTACAACCTCAGCATCGCCACAAAAGCCTTGCTCGGATTGGCCATCATGATCTGCAGACTGATAGTTCTGCGACATAGCGAACACCCAGAAGACCAAGAGAAAGGTTTCGTAGGCAATACCATCCTATTGACACAGCCGCGTCCAGAGGAAATCATGCAGAAGCTCCCCCCAGCCAACGCTGAAGTGTCTAAGTATTTGTCGGTCTGCTTTAACAATCAAAAACTCACGACGGCAGATGTGGGCAAACACCGGGCCTTGGAGATTGACCCTGAAGAATACATTAGATGCAGCGAGCTTCGCAAAAAGGTGTGCCCTGTATTTGCAGAAGTGCAGCTAGACGAACAGCAACTTCGGACACAGTGGCCCGAGCGAGCGGTGCCGACAGCTATCCTCCAAGGCGCTCAAGCAATGGACACGTTGCACACCTTCAAGCCCACTCTCGATGGACCGGCAACCATGAAAGCACCTACGTGCAACTTGCCTTCCGGCGACAAGGACCCACAAGTTATAGACGACGACGACGGCGCCGATGCTACAGAGCACGGCACTAGCGAAGACGGTGCGGATGCGAGGGAGCACGACGCTGGCGATGCGACAGAGGACGCCAATGCATCGACATTGCCTCTCGACATGCCGGCAGAGTTCTTGATTGGAATGCATGAAGACGATGCCCATGACCCAGTCGATCTCATGATCGTCTTCCAGAAGAACTTGGAATTGGTACAAGAAGCGGGTAAGCGCATCTACAATTTTGAGCAGCGACGTGTGCAAGCAGCAGGGACCGAGAAGGCTGCCGATGTGGCCGCCACTCTGGCAGCCGAGAAGACTAAGCATAGTGCAGCATTGGTAGACTTGCGGAGACTTGCCAACAAAATGGGGAGCACATATCAGCAACAAATGACAGACGCGCTTGCTGCTGCCCGCATGGATGGTGCAAAGGCCAACACACCGAGAACATTGCACATCAGAGCAGGGAAGCCAGTGAACATGTTCGAGGCAGCGGCGTGGCCATCGGCCTTCGTTGAATTCTTCTACGGGGACTGCGCACCGAATCTAGGCAGACCACGAAGAGTTGGAGTACGAGAGCTCTTTCACTACTTGGCAACCCGCGAAGAATTAGAATACAGCTTGGAAGCGGACACAGATGATCCACTGATTCCAGGGGGCCGCTACAGAGCGCGTCCGCAATCCCGGTGGAACTCTCCAGAGTTCATGGCCATCTTCGCGGATGTGGTTCGGAAGCTGCGCATCCTACAGACCACAAAGCACATGTGGGAGGGCGCAGCACCCAAATGGGGGATAGACATACAAGCGATATGCGATGCGAAAGTGGAACACTTCGAGCAGTTGTCAGCCATCCTCGCGCGTCACGGCCAACAGAGCATGCCAGAGATGATGCGAGCAGCCGCCGAACACAAATTGCTTCCATTGTTCAAAGCACTGCAGTACGTCACCTTCCAGACTGCGAACATTCCACTGACGCAGGGCTATAAGATGAGCCTCAGACAGCTAGGCTTTGCGCTCAACGTATACGATGGGCCGCTGACCGTGTTTCTCACTACCAACTTCGCAGACGTATATTCGCCGATCACGGTCATTCTTATGAATGGAGCTGGCGAGCCTCTTGGCAAGCGTGAAGTCAATCTGCTAGACAACGAGCCGTGCATGCCGACGCTGCAGGCCATGCACCGCGCATTGGCCCAGCACCCAATGCTACAAGTGGAGTTGTTCCTTCTATTGGACGAGCTCGTGCACACCGAACTGTGTTGCATGAACGCCTTTATAGGCGTGAGACGATATGGCGAAGATGCCAGGCAACCCTTTCGAGAAGACGACTTCGCAACCACCGGCCAGATTGGCATAGCCCAGTTGCCACGGTCAGCGTTCAAGCCATTGGAAGCCCAGGGGCGTGGCTTCACGCATGGTCATCAGAAAACAATTTCCGTGCCTCGAACGAGAGCTGCGCGACTCAAACACTTGTTCACGAAGGCCGCTGCTACCGAGCACGGAGAAGATGAGCTCAGCAGATGGTGCCAGCGAGCGCGGGAGGCAGTGCTGCAAGCCGCCTGTACTTTGCAATACGATTCTGCCGTGTACTCGGGCACCCAACTTGGAGTGGCATTGCGACCGGAACCTTTTTCGAGCCGGCAGCAGCAGCGTAGCAGGTTCGATGGACAAGTGGAAGAGGCTGACGATAACGCACCCAGGCGACACCTCATTCCAGTCACTGAGCGAGAGCTCAACGGCCACTTGAAGAGGGAAGAAGAAAGTGCCATAGCAGAGTCACGACCAATGCGTCATCCCTACAAGGAGCTGCCCCTGACTGGCGCCACTCAAAGCATGATGCCGATGTATCGCCGCTCCAGCAGCTTTAGTCACATCGAGATACCAGACGAATTCGGCTACTATCCGGGAGCCGCTACAGAGCACTCTGAGAACGGCGGATGGCTTCCGTATGCCAAGGAGTACGCTGTTGGGCCGAGCGGGGAAGTGAAAGGCTTCCGTATGCCGAACGGTGAGCTCGCTTCAGCAGAACAGATCAAAGACGATTGCGAGGCATGGAGAACAAGCTTTGCACGAGACCAGCGAGCCAGCTTCATCCAGAACCAGGACCACGGCTGCACAGGCACATGCGTCAAATACGAGAAAAAGAGGGGCGCTGCAGGGCTTCCTCAGCGTGCTGGCCAAAAGATTACTGGGCCCGGCGTTCCCAAGTGCCGCTTCAGATTCTTCCGACATGTTGCCCTACGCATAGCCGGGACTGTCAAATATGTCATCAGGCGCGGCAAAGAGCTAGTCGAGAATGCCTTCATTGCAACCGGCAACGAAGAAAACGAGTATGGCAAAGTCATGGTGCCACGACAGTCGCCCTTCAGGTCTTCCTCTATGGACGTACTGCAATCAACGCTCCGTTGCAACGCCGACTATCAATACCAGCAGAGAGCAGTGCCAGACCTCCAAGGCACAGAGCAGGAGCCTTCTGGTACAGAGCAAAGGCAAAGCACAGAGAGCCACAACTTCAACGCATCCTTCTTGCGCGGCTGCGGCGCACTCAAGTGTCGCACGGGCAGGCTCATCATGACAACACTTGCAACAGCGATGCGAGCAGCCAACGTTGCAGATTTTTACATGACGAAGTATCTGTCCAAGGCTCAAGAGGCGCTTGGTCCGGTCATGCAGCCTTTCATCGCAGGTATGCGCCGCATCGCTACCGCAGAGAGTGCACCGGAAGCCGCGGAGACCACTCTCGTCCAACGTGCACGGCAAAGAGTACGCCGATTCATCTTCTGCGCGAATCGCACGATGTGGTTCTCTGCCTGCGAGCTCGGCGTATTTCTGACAACAGGCGACAGTTGCGTCAAAACCGAAAAAACCACCAAGGTCTTCTCTGGCAAAGGCATCGCGATGATGCACGAGTGCAAGCGGCTACTCAACCATAGCACTGCTGCAGAAGGACTCCTGCTTGCCCGCAGCAGCACAGAGCGCACAGAGGCGACGTCTATGGACGCATTCCTTGTGCCACGGCCTACAGACACCGACGCCGACGCTGGCAACGACGCTGCACTCGACGAAGATTGCGATGCGGCAGAGCGCGCGCATGGAGATCCCGAGACCGACGATGCAGTCGAGGAAGATCGCGATGCTACAGAGCACGCGTATGGAGACCCGTCCAGCGCCAACACAGAACCACCCACAAAGAAGCAACGAAGACGATCAACCGTCGCGAGCGATGAGCAGCCAGGCCCTGGTACAGAGCACGCCGATTACCCTGAAGACGATTGCGAGGAAGCTTTTCCTCCGGTGATGACAAGTTCGGACGCAGCCGCTACCATTGCAGACGCCACAGGGAAGAAGCAAATGTTCACAAAGAGCTTGGCGCATCGAGATGACTGGCTGCATCGTGGCATCATGCTTCGCGATATGGATTACTACCACTATGCACGCTACGTCGAAAGAGTGGAGATGCCAAGATCAGGAAGTGCGCAAAGCTTCCAAACACGGCATGGCGCCTACTACCTCTTCGATAGACACTACCCCCTTGCAAAGAGCTATGTCCAAATACTGCGAAAGCGACCAAAGACGGTGCAAAACGTCGGGCCACAATGCAAGCGCTCAGATGTTAATGGCGGTGAGGACAACGCCGTGTATAAAGCATACTTCCATTCGTGCGTGCATTGCATGGGGGCCCAGCAGTGTGCCGACCCTTTGATGTACCAGCAGTTGCTTTATCCACGAATAGACGACATCGACAAATATTTAGCGATGCTACAGAGGACGCCTTACGCCAAACGGCTGCAAACACGATTCGCTCCAGCATGGAACGCTCGCCGCTACGAGCTCGAGGTCCTCGCCGACCGAGCTGCAGAGAAGCACAACAGAGCCATGCGCATCGGTGTGATTCACGACACGACTTCCTTCAAAGGCGTACGCATCCCGAGAAAAAACAGTGCTCCAGACGCTGCTACGGAGCAGATCTTCGAACTCAAAATGCGACAAGTTCTCATACAGCAAGCAGTTCTTCAAACGATGAGACGCGGCACTTGCCTGGAACGCGTGATGCAGAAGCTCATGGAGTGTCTAGCTATCCCCGTACCATGGCACCCCGACCAACCACATCTGGCCGAATGGCAAGCTTTCTCTACTCGAGAAATTCTGTTCAACCTAGATCAGTCGGTGGAAGCTCGCAACATGGCTCAGAAGCAGGCTGCCAAGCACAAGAGTCTGCTCACAAACGATGGCGATGAGGATGAAGACACCATGTCCAAACCTAAGATCGTCATTGAAGATCTCGGAGGCGCACCTGCTGACCTTGATGACGAAGCGCATCCAGAGGATGCCACCGCTGCCAAACACGAGCTTCAACTGTCCACGTCCATCATCACACGGGTGCTGGCAAGGACGACCGAGCGTGATACTGCTGGCCAGGTCGGCCGCCCGAAAGACATGCACACAGAGATGCAACGCGTCGCCGCAATCTTTGGCACCGAACTTGACGACGCCATCAAACCGTTCCACGTCCAACAGCACGACAACAAGGCAATGGGCATCACAATCCACGAGGCATTGCAACATCAAAAGACAACGGCCGAGACCATGCGACAGCAGCAACATACAGAAGTGCCGCGTGAGCAGAACGAAGCGCATGCCGAAGTCCAGATGCTCGCTCAGGAGGCGGCGGAATTGCTACAGAGCCTTCCCACGGACCTCGCCGCATCAGGCCCAGTGGCTTTTGCGAAACATCTTGTAGAGGCAGCCACACTTAACCAAGACCAGCGGGCACCAGTGGCGCTCATAGCAAAAGAAATGCAGACTGCGTGGGAGAAGCAAGGCAAACCGCAGCATATGAAACCTCGCGGTAAGATTCTGCGGATGCTCCTGCTCGGTGGAGGTGGCTCCGGGAAGTCGCGCATCGTGAACTTGGTTCTCACAGCGTTGTTTCTCCAATTCTGGGGTCCCCGTGGCTGCGTGAAAGCGGCACCATCAAACAAAGCCGCCAGGGGAATCCTAGGCAAGACACTACATGTTGTGGCCAAGCTCGGAGGTGGCTCGCTAAACATGATGAATTTGCGTTGCAAACCTGAAGCCCAGAGCGCGCTCGCATACCTCTGGGTATCATGTGGAGCGTTCATCATCGATGAAGCACCCCAGGGAGCAGCCGCATTGTATCACGCAGTCGCCCTGCGCAGTTGCTATGGGCGCGCAGCTGCCCACGGAGTGGAGGTGTCGGACTATGCGGAGCCGTCTCAGACCTTCGGAGCCATGCCAATAGTCGTTGAATGCGGTGACGAACTGCAGCTTCCACCAGTGCCAGCGTCCGCTGGATTATTTGCGGAGCGGAGCCAAGTTGGTACAGAGCATTTGGCGGGAGTGGAGATCTTCAAGCAGAAGGACTACGTCTATCGACTCAGCACAATGAGACGATTCACGGATGCAACGCTGATTTCTATACTCACCAAAATGCGCCGCAGCGGTGGTTGCAAGCTCACAACGCAGGAATGGAAGGCATTGCGCAACACCGATATTAGTGCAGCGTCTGCTACAGAGCAACGCGAACGTCTGCGAGGAACCGAGCATTGGTATCAATCTGCACCAACGTGGGCCACTGTATCCATGGCTCAAGTCATCCGCTCACGACTCTCCGCAGTACAGGCGGCCGCCACGCTCTTTGTCGTACCCGCCAAGGATTATGTGCTTAACCGCCCACAGAATTCCAAGCTCACAGACGCGTATCTGGCGGAGCAGATAGCCAGCGTTCCCAACATGAACAACACCGGCAGGCTGCCCAGTATTGGGATGGTTCACCTTGGGATGACCATACGCCTGACCAACACAGTGGAGGCGCCAGAAGCAGTCACCGACAGCACAGGCGAAGTAGTTGGCATCGATCTTGATCCAGACGAGCCTAGTGACGCTACAGAGCGCACGTCTCCCATCGAAGGTATCAGGATCCTTCACAGGTTGCCAACTGTGACAGTGAAGCTTCACAATGTCAGCACCGAATTCTTGCCCCCAATACCTTGCACACTTCATGCCGTCGACGGAGCTTGTCGAGACTGCGAGAGCTGCGACTTCCGCGCAGGATGTGTAGCAGTCCAGCCGCAGCTCGCACGCCGCAGCTTCACTGTAGAAGTGCCGGATCCAGGTTCCGACACATGGTACACACTACGAGTCCAGAGACGACAGCTACCAATGACGATCAAAACAGCAAGCACGCTCAATACATTGCAAGGCGTAACAGCAGATCCTGGCCTCATCTTCCATTGGAAATTCCCACGCTTCTTCTCAGGAGAGCTGCGGTGGCTGGCGACATATGTGGCTTTGTCCAGGCCCCCTTCTCTGGCGCAGTTGATATCTGTAGGACTGCCCGACGAGTTGCGCAATATTATCCAGGGTGGGCCGCCAGAAGGCATTCTATCGAGATTCAACGACATGTTCAAGGAGAAGGAAGACGCCACGCATATGCGAGCCGCAGAAGTCATGCGAGAATTGGGATGGGACGCAACAGATTAGTGAGCACTGCTACAGAGCATGTCACTCATCAGTCACAGACCGGAGCAACGCTAAAGCATTGGCACAAAGCATTGGCTACTTGTGGGTATCCCTGAGGACAAGAGCAACAATGTTCTTGCTGCCATGCGCCATCGTGTGCTGATGCGTCGTGTCGTTCGTGCTCTTGTGCTGCATAAATATGAGCTTCTTCTGGCTCGGGTATTTCCGGCGGCCATTGCAAATCGCATCGGGTCTTTTCTTGATTGACTTAGGGACGCTCCATCCGGCATTGGCACTGCCTTGAGATGTCTTTGTGTCTTTGTCGAGCACAGGCCTGCATCATCATGATGCCCACCGCAAGAGTTGCCCGTGTCGCCACTGCAAGGCCGACACGGGCAAGGGCACTCAGAGCAGCAGCCGACGCGGCCCCTACACGCGCGACACGGTTCCTGAAACCCGTCCTTGGCGTTGAAGTCCGTAGCGTGGCGTG
>Ga0208699_1000146_pt1 | contig 14129 bp, 19 predicted proteins | sample DeeseametaMP2097_FD_185489 | JGI IMG/M metagenome (GOLD analysis project Ga0208699, IMG submission 185489) | Marine microbial communities from the Deep Pacific Ocean - MP2097 (SPAdes) | ecosystem: Environmental > Aquatic > Marine > Oceanic | place: North Pacific Ocean | collected 2011-05-26 | reverse complement strand
TATGCCATATCCATTGCAGTAGTCACTGGAACATTTTGACATAAGTGATTGAGATTTTTCTTAGGATTTAACATAATAAAATCAGAAGGTAATTTCATGATTTCCATACATTCTCTATATGTTAAGTATCTATCCTCATCTGGGTGAGTTAAATTCATTGGCATATGACCTACAAATGCTCCTATATAATTAGCTGGTACTTCAGTTGTTCTTCTCATTATATTAGTACCTTTAACTGATAATTTCTTATACATAGCTCTAGCTTTTTCTGCTTGTTTGGTTTCACCAAAAGTTTCTAACCAATCTGCATAGTCATTATAATTACTATGTTTTTCAATATATTCTTGAACATTAACACTTCTTTTTAATGTCTTTTGAAAATCATTATGACTCATACCATTATGTATTACTTCTAACACATACTTATAATAAAGGTCATCCTTACTTGGAGTTTTGGTATTAGCCAGTGCAGACATTGGGTCTGTCGGGTCCCTTTTAACCTTACGAATTGTATCTTCTATCCTATCATTAGGTATATTATACCAATCAAACATAGGTACTTGGTCACCTTTCCAGAAAAAATAAAATGACCTATCTCTAACTTGACTTAATCCATGTAATAAGCTTTTTGTTTTGTATAAAGAAAATGTATATCCATTCTTTTTTCCTATAGCTCTTAATTTTTTTACGACTGGCTCACCCAATTTAGTGGCTAATCGTGGAGCATTTTCTCCCCAAAATACTTTTGGACCTATTTCTTCTAATACATGCTTAGCTGTTTTTATCATATAATCATTTATTTCTGCATCACCTGATGGTTTAACATTTAATGAAGAAAGACCAGCACATGGACATATAGTATTAACCACATCAACATACCTTCCATTTTCACCACATTGTTGACCATGATAGATATGTGGTTCGCCTAATATATAATAAGGAACATAATTTGCACCATCTTCAGGGTCATTACATTGATTCCTATAATGTTCTACTATATGCTTATCATTATTTGCAAATTCTCTATATGACATAATATACGCAGGTCTTTTCTCAAAGACATTTTCCATTGCTATGGTTTCACCACCAATAAGAGGTACTATACTTGCCCACTTCATAATGCTTTTATATACTCCCCCACATCAATAGATGGAGACCACCCAAGTTTTTTTATTTCAGTAATATCTGCTGTATTATCTTGTGCTTCACATTCATCACCTTCTTTTATTGGAAGGTCATATCCAGCTAATTTGGCTAAGTCTGATACTGTATAACCATGTCCAGTACCAATATCATATGCTGGTAAAAGTTTAGGAGAAGGTTCAAGTTTATAACTTTCAGGATTATAATTATCTGCTTTATTTAAATACATTAACATAGTTATTGCATTAATTACATCATCAATATGTACAAAATCACGAACATGATTTGTTACATATTTAAGACTACCGTCTTTAAGATTATCCATAAACATACCTCGATTAGCACCATCTCCTCCATAAACTGTAGTAAATCTTAATGCAACTTGTTCAGGGAATGCCGTTTCTTCATTTACTTTTTTACTTATTCCATAAGGTGATTTATGCCATTCATGAATACATGAAGATGATGCATATAATAATGGAATTTTAGATTGATGACAAAGTCTTTGTATTTTAGTTGTATTAGTTACATTGTTTTCCCAATAAAGATTTGGTTCTTCAATACTTTTACGAACATCTGCCCAAGCTGCAAGATGAATTACATAATCAGCACGATCCCATATATGATGAACTTCAAAATTTTCAATGGGTTTATCAATACGATGATCCCATTCAATAATCTCATTACCATATTTTTCTAATTTAGTTTTTAAGTGACTACCTATAAAGCCACGTGAACCTGTAATTACTATATTCATATGAAATATTCCTCTAATGTTGCTTCTTCTTTAAGTTCTTCATTACCCCATGCATCCCAACCTTTTCTTATATTCCTAGCAAATAATTCTATCCTAGGACCATGAGATTGATTTTCAATTTTAGTATAAAACTCTACTGGTTTCTTACTATGTTCAGCTTTATTAGCTTTAACTAAAGTGCTTTCATTTTTTACTAAAGGTTTTAAGTTACCTTTTTTGCCAAATAAACAAAGTTCATGTTGACCTCTAAAATAATATCCAAGGCCTATGGTATTTTTTGCCCATACTAAATTAGTTATATATTTAAATCCCCAATGTTCCATAATATCAAGACCATCTTTTAAAAAATTATTAGTGACCCACATATATAACCAACATTCATCATCTGCTATATTTTGAATTGGAAGGTTTTTTATATCTTCAGTTTTCATTAAGGGATAATGTTTATCTGCACCTCTTTTTATTTTACCACCACCAGCTTCATTCCACGGAGGGTCAGCATATATAGTCTTATATTTTTTATTTGGAAATGGTATCAAAAGAATGCCTCTAATCCAACGTCTTCTGTTTTGTTAAAATTTAATGTCTTATCAATAATATCATTATATACAATATCTGCGCTACAATGGTCTTTCCAAAATTCAAACATTTGTTCTCTCATTTCTTCACGAAAACCATTATCATTTTTTAATTTAATCATTAATTTTGTTACTTCTTCTGCATTTGTATGGTCAATACCAATAGTTCCAGAATTTGTACATTCACTAATTGGTTTTTCATATTTACGATGAACTACATTATCACAAAAATGTTTATGGAATATTGGTATAACTCCTGCAGCAAAAGAATCTGTATGACAATATTCAACATTATCACCATAAAGATTTTTCTTAAAATACATGAGGTCTGAACCAAATCCATTTAAACTTAAACGTTCCATCATATCAGAATGTTTATATGAAGAATAAAGGTAAGCACCCATATCTTCTTTTTCTGAACCATACACAGGATGTCTAGTTTCATTTATATCTAAACCCTTTTCAGGTCTAAAGTAATTAATAACATCTCTACGATCTTTTTTCTCTTTTGAATTCTTATATAGTACTAAGGGATATTGTATTGAAGCTTCTAAACCTTCAAGTACTGTAATAAATCCTGCTTTACGAAAGTGATCATTATGTAAATCAATCATTACATCAGGACCTTTCCACATTGCAGTACGGCCAACCCAACGAATATAACGTGTATCTTGTTCTTCAATTGGTTTCCAATAATCTTTATTAAAATTAAAGCCAACACCCATGCCGGTTAATGGAGTCTTTACATTATTTTTTTGTGTCCATCTTGCGAAATCATTTTCAACTGAATGACACATTAAAACATCTACATTATTACAAACATCGGCAAGGCGAGCATTACGAGTAATAGATGCCATTTTATGGTCAACCTGTACAAGACCTTTACGTACATTAATATTAGCTAATAGTCTTATAAAATTATCTATACACTCTTCTGAATGTGACTTTGAAGGTATGCTCCAAATGATACAGGCATCAAGCTGATTAATCCTATGGACTACATCGTTAGAAGCAATTAAATTAGGGAACTTTTTAGCTGGTTTACTAACCATATCCCAATCAGCACCTTTAAAATAAGTAACTGGAAAATTCATAGACTCTCTACGAGGCCAGAGTTTATCCATTGTTGCAAATATTTCTACTCCAGGAAAAAGCTTTTGGAATTCTACAACATTTTTTGTAACACCAACGCCTTCAACTCCTCTACCGAGAATTACACCTATCTTCATCCGTAATTCCTATTGTCATAACCTTCGTAAGATGCTGCTGTTGATAATTTTTTTCTACTTAAAAGAACATTTAAATCAAATAATGCTGCATTTATATTTGGTCTTCCTAAGTTTGGAAGATTATACCAACCACCCATATTTTTAAATCTTTCGGTTGGATACATAAACGTTAAATCAAATCCTTGATTATTTTGAACTGGCCAATAATGAGTATCATAAAATTCTGAAGGATGATGACCATATATTTCAGCAAAAAATTCTTGTACACAATCAGGAAGTTTACCTTTATGTTTTTTCATCCATAACATTTCAGTACCTTTAATATCCATTTTAAGATGTGTTGGTTTATATTTTTCAATTAATGTATCAATATTAAAATTAGGAACTTTAAGTTCAATCTTTCTTTTCCCCACACCAGGTTTAGTTGGGTTGGCTTGTCCATTTGAGCTTCCTAATTTATCATCTTCATATATCCAAAATGAATGGGTATCACCATCATCAACTGTTACAGCACCATGAAATATTTCATAATTAGTTTTATTGGGAAGATTATTTTCTCTATAAAATTCAATATTATCTTCAAACGCATCAAAACCAATATATTGTTTAATTGGTGCATCTTTAAGCCAATATTGAATTCCACCAATATTACATCCTAAATCAAGAACTATACTATTTTCATTAAATGAAAAATGTTTATAATTTCTAATACAATCTGCTATCATTCTGCGATCTACTGAATGCCTACATTTTAAATCTTTTATTCCTTTATACATTTTTAACCCCTTGGTTTAATTAAATTGAAATGTTTTTCGTATACATGTAAGTTTTGTACTTGCCATATCATTTTTCCTGACGTTATACCAATATCATCTGCTAATTGATCTAATATAAATTTTTGCCATGCATAATCATTCTTATATCCATATACAACATCGTTACTACGCATTTGTACACAACAATCTAGTTTATCATTACGAATATAATAAGCTACTGCATTAGTACAAATAAAATCTGATTTACCACCATCGACATATTCACTCCATATCTCTGGTCTATTATAAATCATAATAGCTCTACGACCATCAGGATTCATTCTTAATTCTTCTGCAACTTTAAAGTATTGACCATGAAACTTATCTGAATATATTAAGTAACCATAGTTTGAATTAATATTACCATAAGGATCTGCTGCATATTGCCATGCTGCTGGTGGAGGTCTTTTATGACCATATATATCATTTATATTAAGTGACATGGATTCATACCATGAAATTTCTTTATCAATATATTCTTCATTTGGTTCACCAAATATTGCAGGTTCATCTGCAAGAAATGATGCACCAATTAATTCAATGCATTTAACACCAGTCTTATCTGTTGTTGTAGCATAATCATGACCTTTTGCACCAACAAAATAATCTCTTACATCTCTTACTCTATATGGTCTAATCAACATCTTTAATCCTATTTAAAAAGTCACGATTAGGACTTTGTCCTTCCATCATACCACGTGAATAACTAACAAAAAATGAACAATAATTTATAATATCAATACATGAATCTTCAAGTGATTCAAAGTTTGGTTTATAATTAGGATCAGCTTCCATAGCTTCAATTACTGAATGCATACGTAATATTTTTGCATGCATTGTATCTAATATTGTTGAACATCCATGTGGATAATAATCAGCTTGACGAATCCTAGAATTAGGATTTTGATAATCATTTGATTTTTGTTGTTGAAGTTCTGCAGCTGCCTGTAGAACTTTTAAAGATTCTTTCATTTATTACTCCTTATTTAAATCTACCCCACTTTGACATAACTACTGATAAATCATGAATTTTAACAGTACGTTCATCTTTAGTATCAAATAATGGTGTCATCATATTTTTATAATAACATCTAACACGTTCACCCTTTTTTGTTGTTTTATTATAATATGCTTTTTTATTTTTATTATCAATTTGATAAGTTATCATAGGGTCATTTGGGTTTTCTGGAATTTCATTCCAAATAAGTTCATCAACATTATCACATTTCCACCATTGATTTTCTTGAATCCATAATGTTTGAGTATAATAATTTAACCTAAGAGTTTTAATTTCAGTTTTAATTATTGCAGATTTTTTACCTCTTAAACCATCTTTTTCAGAATCAAATTTATCTTTGGAAAGTTCAATTCCCATTTTTTCTGCTACAATTTCTTCACCAAGCTTGCCAGCTCTTTCTTTGTTATTGGTAGATGTTTTTGTGAATGTATTCGATTGCACGATTTGCCTCCTTATCAAAAGGTCTTGACTTATACCAATGTCCATTTTCAAAGTCAATTTCCTTACATAGTGTTGTGATTTCTTGAGCAGTTATAGGATATTTTTTACGTATCGCATTACCCGCAATTGAAACCATAATGGCATACATCTTTGCATACCAACCCGTATCAGTTATTTGATTATACTCTTTAACTAATTTTTTATTAACAAATGGACAATCTTTATAATTATTCCAAGTCACACTTGTATTTGTTAATTCATTTTTACGATGAGTTAATAATTGTTCACGAATAGCTTTAGGTAAATTATCTATTAAAGAACCTGACCTCTCAACATAATCATGTCTAGACATAATTTCATTTGGGTCCATAGTATTACCACAAAAATTATCATATATAAAATTATATGCTCCTTCATATTTTCCAGGAACATAATACATACGACTTAAATCTTTTGTTTGGGGGTCACCTACATCGCCTAATTCTTTATTAAGAGCATACCAAAAATGTTTAATTTTTTCTTTTGGAACATTTATACTTAATGGAAAAACAACTCTAAATTTTGGATGTTCTTCAGTTGATGATGCAGTTGAATAAATTATATTATTATAAGTACCATAAGCATCAAATAATTCTTGTTTAAGATTACCTTTAAATTCATAAGTATCTATATCTACTGCTGCCCAGCCAGCCCAACTAATGACACTATCATTAGAACGAGTTGTATCGTCTTGATATATTGCAGGGGATATTAAAGGTGCTGATTTTTTATCTTTACGAGGATATTCAGCTAAATCAAATAACATTTTTTCAAATACACTCCAATCTTCAAAGTCTATTCGCTTATTTGTTTTGTTATCAAAAATTGATTTAAACAATGTTAATGATTTCATGTCATCTTTTCAATATTCATATTTTTCCAAGCTTTATATTCTTTGGAAAATTTAGTATGTTCATTAACAGTAATGTCATGAACAGTTTTACCTTTATATCTTTTTATCCACTCATCGTATGTTGGTGTTTTAGTTCTAATAAAATCGTTCCATGATAATTTTACAGCCATACTAATCTCCTATAAATGCTTCTGGTATAATACCGTGATTATCTTTATGTGATGGTGCTTCCCATCCGTTTGGTTTAATTAAATCTGGAAGTCCTAAAGGATTTGGTCTTGATTCTTTCACACCAACTTCCTTTGTCATATTTGCTTCAAGTATTTCGTCCCATGCTTTATGGGGATTAACACCTAATGCATCTAAAGTTCCAATAGCCACAACACAAATATCAATAAGACCATCAACAATCTCTTCTGCATCTTCGTCAATAATTGCTTCTCGTGTTTCATCATATTCCTCTTTAATAAATTTTAATCGGAATTCTAGATATTTTTTGAGTTGAAATGAATCTGCAGAATTTATCCATTCACGGACACCAAATTTATTTTGCATCTTGTTTATATCATTTACCCAGTCTGCACTCATAATTTCTCCATTTGTTATATTATATCATATTTTATATTGAATGTAAATAGCTAGGTGAAAAAAGAATCTAAAGTTATTCGTTTCTCACTTTCCCATCCAACAGCGGTTAAGACAGGTTCTATTGCACTAATAAATGTTTTTTCAAATTGAAGATTATAATCTATATAGTCCTCAAGTTTAAATTGTTTTGGAAGAAAATCAACAAAAGCAATAACATTTTCTTTAGTTGGATTTGGCTTTCGTAAATAAGTAAATTTAACTTTATCGCCACCATGTATTTTTTCCACTTTTCTTTGAAGCTTTTGGTCATCAATTAAATGGTTATGCATTAATGCTCCCCTTACATGAATTGGTGTACCCTTTTTATATATAGTTTTTTTATCATTCCATTTAAGAATATTTTGAACAGAACGGGGAAATGATACTTCTTCAGCTGAGGCTTGAGAAAATACATTTTTAAAATTTTGTATATCATTTTGAACTGTCTCTTCATCAGTTTCAATAATTCGTTTAAATATTTCCTTTAATGCTTGACGACATATCGCAGGAGTTGAAGATTTAATAGCTTCAATACCCATAATTTTTAATTTAGGACTTGCATATCGTACACCTTCATTATCGTGAACATTAAGGATATATCTTTTCTTTGCTGTCCATATACCTCTATCAGCAATTACTTCTCGTCCCATAACCATTTTGTTTTCATAACCACCGAGCGAATAATATAATTCATCAAAAGCTTTTTCAAGAGCTTTTTCTAATGAGGTGGAACATAATTTATCTAAAAAATTAACAGGATTTTCAGGTTTAAAACGTTTAACAAATTCATCAAGACAAACATATACTGAGTCTGTATCAATAGCAACTACATAATCTTTATCAGTATTTAATGTCTTATTAAGATATTCATTCAAATATTTTTCAGCCCATTGAATAGTTGCTTGACCAGTAAGTGTAATACCTTCAGCAATTCTAATATCAAAATATCTAAACCATTTATTACCTATCGCTCCATATAAACTATTAAGAAGAATCTTAAGAGCTAATTGTTGGTTCTTTGAAATTGCTATACGTTTTTCAATATCATATTGTTCTGATTTATTACCACATAATTCTAATTCTTGCTCAGCCTTTAATTGTTTTTGTTTATGCTCAACACGTTCATCATAAATTTTTTGAATTATTTGTGGAAATAAACCAGGCTTTTTTGTATCAAAACGAACACCATTAACAGCTAATGATGTATAATATTCTACATTTTTAATTTTACCATCAAGAACAGAATTAACATTGACACCCTTTTCATCATTTAAAAGAATAGTTTCAGGTGACATATTATATTGCATAATAATTGAAGGATATAGGGAATTTAAATCAAATGAACACACCCAATTATGCATTCCTATTTGAGGTTCTTTAACATAACCACCGGCATATGTAGCCTTCGATGATTCCTCATTTTGTGGTATTGTTATTTGTTTTGAATGAAGATCCCTATAGATTAATGAATCCCATATCGCCACAGTCCCTAGAACTGAATCATAGTTAACTCCACCTTTATAAGCCATAGTTAAACATAAGGTAATAAGACCAAGCTTATCTTCCATTCTATCAATCAACTCTACATCTTTAATGTTATAATCAATAAATTTTTGATAATTTGTATCATATAATTCATTTAAGTCTGAGGCCTCACCAAAGTCAAGCTTCTTCTCACCAAGAACTACATTAGCAATATGGTCTAATTTATAAGATTCTTGTGGTCCATAAGTAAATGCAAACTTTTTAAATATTGCAAGATAATCAAGAATTGTAACACCTTTTAAATCATATTTAACACGCGTATTAGTACTAAATGGTTGTTGTACTTCACGTTTATCAATCATTCGCCAAGGTGATAACATTTTTTCTCTTCCACCGCCATTAACTTTTGCTATACGATTTATAAGATATGGTATATCAAAAAATTCTATATTCCAACCAGTAAGAACATCAGGTGAAGTATGATTCATATGAAATATAAATTTGTGAAGTAGTTCCCTTTCAGTTTGACATCTAATATATCGAACTTCGTTAGTTTGCATTAAAGATTTTTCTGTGTCATATTCACCACAACCAAATGTATAATAAACATCGTCTATATTATTTTTTAGTGTGATTGCTGTAATTTCTTGATCGGCAAGTGCCGGGTCTGGAAAACCTTCTCCAAATTTTACTTCAATATCAAGAGAAGTTACGTTGATTATATTACGATCCCATTTAATATTTCCTGGAAATTCTTCATTAATATATTGAGCAACATAATTAGTGTTACCATATATTTTAAAGTTAGGAACGTCTTTATATTGTTTTACGAATTCTGTAGCTTCGCTCATACTACCAAATGGAACTGACTCTACGGGTGTTCCATCAAGCGCATGCCATTTAGATTTTTTAGAAGCTTTAACGTATAAGTGTGGTTTAAATGGAATGGTGAAACTTACTTTCTCACCATTCTCATATCCAGTATATTTAATTACCTTTCCATGACGAAAAGCATGAGTATAGAAAGTTTGATTCATGATACTATTATACCATAAATTGTATTAAAAGTAAACAGCTTATGTGACTATTTTTGGTTTTAAGGGTGTAGCTACTACAGATGTCATTCGTATATAATTACTTTCCAACTCGTCTGTTGGTCGAACATTAAACATAATATGTTCTTCTTTAATTTCCAAACCATTAATATCAATATCACTATAAGATAAATAAGGCATAAAACCTATTTTATCTTTATTTGGTATTAAAAGAACTGGTTTTATAACAGTTGTATAATTTTTATTCTTTGAATATATTGTTGCCAATATCTCTTCGCCTGATGTGAGGCGGATTAATCTAATTTCTTTTTCTTCCATAATATATATTCCTTTAAAATGGAGCGCCGTTAGACGCTCCTTAACAATTTAACCTAACAACAGCTTTTTAGCATGTTTAGGTAGGTCTCCTAAGTTAATTGTTTGAGGCTTATCCTCTTCTGGAACATCATTCTCCAAAATAACAATAAGCAGTCCATCAACAATATCAGCACCAACAACATTAATTGTTTTAGCTAAAGTGAATGAACGTTCAAACGCTCTTTGAGAAATTCCACGATGTGTGTAATCTCTTGTATCAGTATGACCTTGTTTATGACCACTGATAGTTAAAACACCTTTTTCAAGAGTTAAATCGATATCTTCTTTTCTAAATCCTGCGACAGCGATTTCAATTAAAAAGTGACCGTCATCTCTTTTCACAACATTATATGGTGGATATCCAATGCCTCTGGCATTAGATTCATCAAAGTTTTGAAGTGTATTAAAAAGTGAGTCGAATCCAAGGAAGGTATCCCTCGGAAAGTTGATTGCTAAGTTTGACATATTGTCCTCCTATTAAATAGCAAGGTTATAAATGTAGTCATCATGACTACGGTTAATGTAGGCCCTTACGGCATCCTACAAGTTTATTTATACAGGTTTCACTTGATTCCTATATTATATTTCGGGCATAATTCCCAGTCAGGCTTATCTTTATGGGATATTATTTTAATTTGGTTTAATGCTGCTGTATCCCCAACGGGCGAAACAGTTTCCAACAATCCCCAATCATCCATTAATTTGACAATTGTGTTTCTACGTTTCAAATCATTTTCTGTAAGATTAGATGGCTTACCGTCTAATAAGAATAACTCTTTAAAATGAGTTATAAAATACCTACCTTGTTTATGAAGGATGTGGCATGATTGATATAATTTATTATCTTTCTTAGACGCCACACCTATTCTTGTAAGTGTTTCACGTATCTTAAGAAAATCATCTGGTTCTGCTAATGTAACTTCTAACATCATTTCTGGTTTCCAATTAACCAGTTCATCGTTGTATTCCGCCATGATTTATTCTTCCTTTTATTGTTTTCAAGTTTGCGTTACTTAAAAGCGGAAGTACATCACGAGCTTTTTCATTACTATAATTATAATATCTTTTTATAGCATTGATATTTTCAGATTCAATAGACTTATTCCACTTAGAAAACCTATTTCGTTTTCTAGTAATATTTATAAGAAATAAGTATTGGAGACGGTTATCAAGATGGTGGAACTTATTCATCTCGTTCGCATATATAACCGTGTCAGGAAAATAAGATAGACCACGATTTACCATAAAAGCATTGTAATCTTTTTCATTTTCCATAATATCCTTTTTAGTAGAGGATATTGATTTAATAAAGTCAAATGGATTATTGGCGACCATGATAATCTTCTGATGTTTCTACTAAAATTCTTTGTAAATGCATTAATAATTTACCAGCTTTATCTAATTGCCATACAACATTAACCATCGCCAAAGCCAATATAATTGTTGCATAATTTGCCATTTCTTCTAACAACATTTTCTTTCTCCTATTTAAATTTTATTTGTGACATTATTTCTGTCATACATGCCACTACGTTTAGTTCATGGTCTGCTACAAAACTATCTTTATATGAATAGTCTGCAAGTATAAGAACTAATGCTGGAACACTTGAAGGTTCTACATAAGTAATCATATTATCATAAACCATTCTAAATAACTTTGCTGATTCTACGTCAATGTTATCACTTACCCATTTACGCATACTCTTAAAGTTTTTAGATTTTAAATCTTTCATTAATGACTTTATACTTGACTCAGATAGAGTGACAAGAATTCCAGTATCAATGACACCACTCATTCCATATCTTTGACATTCATTTATGACACGTCTCCAATCAGGAATGTATTTCATAATCAGTTCAGCAAGAACCTGATTTTCATATTTTATATTTTCAGAATCAAGAATAAATTGAAGCCTTTGCATAAAAGCCATAGCCATCTTTTCTTTGTTTCCTAAATTAAATTCGTATATAGAACATCTTGAATGAAGAGGGTCTATAATACGATTTTTAAAATTGCATGTTAATATAAATCTACAATTTTTTGAGAACTCTTCAATAAACCCACGTAATGCAGGTTGTGTAGATTGGGGATTTAAGTAGTCAGCCTCATCGAGAATGACTACTTTTTGTCCACCTTGTAATGATATAGTACTTGCGAATTGTTTTATTTTACCTCGAAGGGTATCAATATTACCATCTTCAGATCCGTTAATCATCATATAATCTAAACCTAATTCATTACATAATGCTCTGGCCACAGTAGTCTTACCTATGCCAGCAGAACCCGTAAACATCATATTGGGTAGTTCTCCCTTATCAATAATACTTTGGAAAGTATCTTTTAATGATTTAGGAAGAACACACTCAGATATTGTTCGTGGTCTATATTTTTCTACAAATAAAAACTCTTTCACAAGAACCTCATAATATAATTAAATTGTAAATAGCTAATTAAGCTTCTGTACTTTCTTCAGCTGGAGCTTGTGCTTCGGCGGCCGCTTTTAGAAAACTATCTAAACGGTTACGTACTGAACCAACATCTGCAAGTTCCGCACCTTCAAATGCACCACGCTTAGTTACAATATCAATAATTGTAATGCAAGCTCTAATGTCACTTAGATTAAGACCTTGTTCGCCTTCTGGAGCTTGAGTTGCTTCAGGTACATTTCCATCTACCTCAGTTGCTGCATCTACCTCAGTTGCTGCATCTACCTCAGCAGCAACTGCTTCAAAATCCTCTTGAGATTTGTTTTTCTCTGCCATATCTTTATTCCTTATATGTTGTTGTTTTATCAAGGGCAACCCAATAATTAGTGTTACCAGCCTTAACTAATGCTACTTGTTTTTTATCAATACCAAAAACGTATTCATTAGCTGTTTTAAATTTGAAATTGTTTATATCAAAAACAAAATCAAACTCTGCAGTAGTATTTATACTACAATTTGAAATATTCATTCTAAATTGATTTGATGTTGGATTTTGTTTATCCAAAATCACGCATTCAATAAATGAATTACCAGTATAACTCATTCGTACACTAAGTTGATTAGCTTTAAGTGTAGCCGAAGCTTTACGAAGTTGAGTTAATTGTTCGTGAGTAAGAGTAAATTCTATGTCATTACATTCTAAATTAATATCATTTGTTGGAACTGTTAAGCTATCAATTTCAGAAAAATAATATTTAAATGTTGTAATACCATCTGTAATATTAACAAATTTTTTATCATCATCAAACGAAAGAGTAGGGTCATTAAACATACCAATACAAGCTAAAAATTCACCTAAGTCATATATGCCAAATGTATAAGGCCAAACATACGGGGGTTCCGGTTTAATGTTGGCTTTAGCCATTAATGTTTTGGAAGTAGACATTGTTCTAATGAATCCTCCCTCTTCACCTAATGCAATATTGCTATTGATTGTTTGAAAGTTATGTAAAATTTCAAGTATTTGTGGGTCTAGTTTCATTTGTCTCCTTTAAATCATGTTCATTCATTGCTAATAAAGTATAATGAATTATTTTCATTAAATCTTCTCTATTAGCTCCATTTTTTTTACCATATCTTGATGCATATTTAAGTACATTACCAAGACAAAAATCTAATCCACGTCCTGAAGACGAGATTAGGTCCATACTTTGAACGCCATTCGCAGATGTATAATGACCTGAATAGGTTTTTTCTACATAGTCTGCAACGTCCTTTAAATTTTTTTGTTCATTAAATTTCATA
>Ga0208699_1000110_pt1 | contig 15819 bp, 15 predicted proteins | sample DeeseametaMP2097_FD_185489 | JGI IMG/M metagenome (GOLD analysis project Ga0208699, IMG submission 185489) | Marine microbial communities from the Deep Pacific Ocean - MP2097 (SPAdes) | ecosystem: Environmental > Aquatic > Marine > Oceanic | place: North Pacific Ocean | collected 2011-05-26 | reverse complement strand
GATGACGCAGGAAAAGTAAAAGCAGATGCACCTAAAGATGAAGTAAAAAAAGAAGCTCCTAAAGAAGAAGTAAAAGCAGATGCACCTAAAGATGAAGTAAAAAAAGAAGCTCCTAAAGAAGAAGCAAAAAAATAAAATGTTTTTATCTCGAATATTTACTTTGTATCCAGAATATTTTCCTGGCTATTTAAACAAAGGTTTGTTTGGTAAAGCCAAAGGTAAAATATGGAACTTGGAAACAGTAGATATTAGAGATTATGCTACCGACAAACATAAAACTGTTGATGATACTCCTTATGGAGGAGGCAATGGAATGGTAATAAAGGCAGATGTTTTAGCCAAATCATTAGATCAAAATATAAAACAAAATGAAAAAATAATTTACTTAAGTCCTAGAGGTAAATTATTTAACTATAAGCATGCCAAAAAGCTTGCAAATGAAAAATCTCTAAATCTAATTTGTGGTCACTTTGAAGGAGTTGATGAGAGAGTTATTCAAAGTAGAAATATAGAAGAGATTAGTATTGGAGATTTTGTATTATCTGGTGGAGAAGTTGCTGCTTTTGTAGTTCTGGAATCAATACTTAGACTTATTCCTGGTGTTTTAGGAAATGTGAACTCAACACAAGAAGAAAGTTTTGAGAATGAACTTTTGGAATACCCGCAGTTTACTAAGCCTCAAATTTGGGAGAAAAAAAGTGTCCCAAATGTACTATTATCGGGTGATCACGCCAAAATTAAAGACTGGCGTTTATCTCAATCTGAGGCTATAACACGCGACCGAAGACCAGATTTGTGGCAAAAATATAAAAAAAATTAAAAGAGAATTAAAATGAAGACTATAGAGGAAATTAATCAATCAAATGTTAAAAAAATAGTAGCTGAAAGAAAACATCCAGATTTTTTCCCAGGCGATATTATAAAAGTTGGAGTTAAAATTACAGAGGGAAAAAGAGACAGGATTCAATATTTCGAGGGAGTTTGTATAGCTAAAAAAAATAGAAATATTAATTCTTCATTTACTGTTAGAAAAATTTCTTTTGGAGAAGGCGTTGAAAGAACTTTTGCGTTATACAGTCCTATAGTTGATACAATTAAAGTTGTTAGATCGGGAAAAGTAAGAAGGGCAAAATTATATTATTTAAGAGATAGAACTGGCAAATCCGCAAGAATAGCAGAAAAGATTAAGAAGAAAATTGGTATAGATATTGAAACAAAAATACAACAAGTTACAGAAGAAAATGTCGTGCCTGCAACCGATGATAAATCAACAGAAATCCTTAAAGAAGAAGCAAAAGTTGAAGTTTCAAAAGTAGAAGCAAAACCTTCTCCAACAGAAACCTCTAAAAAGGAAGCTCCCAAAAAAGAAGCTAAAATAGAGGGTAAAAAACAAGAACAACAAAAAGAAAACCTAGAACAGAAAAAATAATTTTTTTCTAAATGTCACAAACAATTTACGATAAAATTTGGAATGAACATCTTGTTCATGAGCAAGATGATGGAACTTCATTGCTTTTTGTAGATAGACATTTAATACATGAAGTTACAAGTCCACAAGCATTTGAAGGTTTAAGAAATTCAAATAGAAAAGCTAGACAGCCCAGTTTAACTCTTGCGGTTGCAGATCATAATGTCCCAACAACTGATAGATCAAAAGGAATTTCAGATGAAGATTCTAAAATACAGGTGGAAACACTTGAAAAGAACTGCAATGAATTTGGCATTAAGCTGTTTGGAATGAACGATAAAAGACAAGGAATAGTTCATATAATAGGACCTGAACAAGGTTTCACGCAACCAGGAAATATAATTGTTTGTGGAGATAGCCATACAGCTACCCATGGAGCCTTTGGAGCTTTAGCATTTGGCATTGGAACGTCTGAAGTTGAGCATGTTTTGGCTACACAAACATTAGTTCAAAAAAAATCAAAAAATTTTAAAATTAGTGTAAATGGAAGTTTATCAATTGGAGTTACTTCAAAAGATATTATTTTGCAAATTATTGGAAAAATAGGAACTGCAGGTGGAACAGGATATGTTATTGAATATGTAGGAAATTTAATATCAAGTCTGAGCGTTGAACAAAGAATGACAATTTGTAATATGACCATTGAGGGTGGTGCTAGAGCTGGATTAATTAAACCTGACGAAAAGATTTTTGAATATTTAAAAGATAAACCAATGTCTCCAAAAAAAGAAAATTGGAATAGAGCAGTTGAATACTGGAGTAAATTAAAATCTGACCCAGATGCAAAATTTGACAAAGAAATTGTTTTAGAGGGTTCTGAAATTAAACCAATGGTAACGTGGGGAACTTCACCTCAAGATGTTGTTGAAATTGATGGAAAAGTTCCAAATCCCGAACATGAAAAAGATGAAGATAGAAAAAACTCAATTACAAGATCATTAAATTATATGGGTTTAAAGCCAGATACAAATGTTAAAGATATTAAAGTTGATAGGGTTTTTATAGGCAGTTGTACAAATGGTAGAATTGAAGACATAAGAGATGCAGCTAAAATTTTAAAAGATAAAAAAATAGCATCACATATTAATGCAATGATTGTTCCAGGATCTGGATTAGTAAAAGAACAAGCTGAACAAGAAGGTTTAGATAAAATTTTTAAAGAATCTGGTTTTGAGTGGAGAGAGCCAGGGTGCTCAATGTGTCTAGCAATGAATGAAGATAAATTAAAACCAGAGGAAAGATGCGCGTCTACCTCGAATAGAAACTTTGAAGGCAGACAAGGAAGAAAAGGAAGAACTCATCTTGTAAGCCCCGCCATGGCTGCTGCTGCTGCTATTTCAGGAAATTTAGATGATGTTAGAAAGTACCAAAATTAAATGAAAAAATTTACAATTCTTAAAAGTATACCTGCCTATCTTTCATTAGTTAATATTGACACGGATATGATAATTCCAAAGCAATTTTTAAAAACTATTAAAAGAACAGGTTTAGGTAAAAATTTATTTTTTGAAATGAGATACGATGAAAATGGTAAATTAAATAAAGATTTTATTTTAAACAATAGTCCATTTAATCAGTCTAAAATATTAATTGCAGGTAAAAATTTTGGTTGTGGATCATCAAGAGAACATGCTCCTTGGGCACTTTTAGATTTTGGAATTACTTGTATAATAAGTTCTAGCTATGCAGATATTTTTTATAATAATTGTTTTAAAAATGGAATTTTACTAATTAAAATAACTGATGATGAAATAAAAGAAATTTCAGAGTATTCTAATAGAAAAGAGGAAATTTCTGTGAACTTAGCAGATCAAAAAATTATTTTCGGAAATAAAAAAATTAAATTTGAAATAGATCAATTTAAAAAAAAATGTTTGATGGAAGGCTTAGACGATATTGCTTTATCTTTAGAAAAATCAGACAAAATTACTTCTTTTGAAGAAAAAATAAAATATACTAAACCTTGGGTTTTTAATGATTAAAGTTAAAAAAAGGAAGTTTTTGCTATTAGCTGGTGATGGAGTTGGTCCAGAAGTTGTTGGTGAAGTAAAAAAGATAATTAAGTGGCTTAATACTAACAGGTCTTTGGATTTTGAAATTGATGAAGATCTAGTTGGAGGCGCTTCTTACGATAAATATGGAACACCTATAACTGATGAAGCTTATTATAAGGCATTAGAGAGTGAAGTTGTAATTCTTGGTGCGGTTGGTGGTCCAAAGTGGGAGAATCTTGAATTTTCAAAAAGACCTGAAAGAGCTTTATTAAGGTTAAGAAAAGAACTTAAGTTATTTGCTAACTTAAGACCTGCTATCTGTTTCAAACAATTGGTTGAAGCTTCAACTCTTAAACCAGAAATTGTTTCTGGTTTAGATATTATGATTGTAAGGGAACTTACAGGCGGTATTTATTTTGGCGAACCTAGAGGAATTAAACCAATTGATAATGGTGAAAGAAAAGGAATTAACACACATATTTACACAACTAGTGAAATCGAAAGAGTTGCTAGAGTTGCTTTTGATTTAGCAAGAAAAAGAAAAAATAAAGTTACTTCATGTGAAAAATCGAATGTAATGGAGGCAGGTCAACTTTGGAAGGAAGAGGTTCAAGCATTACATGAAAGAGACTATAAAGATGTAGAATTGAGTCATATGCTTGCAGATAACTGCTCAATGCAATTATTAAGAAATCCAAAACAATTTGATGTAATAGTTACCGATAATTTATTTGGAGATATGTTGTCCGATCAAGCTTCAATGCTTACCGGGTCTTTAGGATTATTGCCTTCCGCATCACTAGGAGCAAAAAATAAAGATGGCGTGATGAGAGCCATGTATGAGCCCATACATGGATCAGCACCAGATATTGCAGGAAAAGGAATTGCAAATCCAATAGCAACAATTTTAAGTTTTGCAATGGCATTAAGATATTCACTGGACTTAGATAAAGAGGCTGATGCTTTAGAAAAGGCTGTTCAAAATGTTTTGGATGATGGTCTTAGAACTAAGGATATTATGTCAAAAGGAACAAAAGAAGTATCTACCTCTCAGATGGGTGAAGCAATTATTGCATATTTGCAAAAATAATTGTTTTAACTTAACCTCTCTAAAATTAAATTTATGACAACTTATTCAGCGCCAGTTGAAGATATGATGTTTCTTTTCGAACATTTAAGAGACAACAAAAATTACAATGAAATTGAAAGATATAAAGAGATAAATACTGACTTAGTTAAGGATATTCTCCAAGAAGCTGCAAAAATTAATCAAGAGTTAATATTTCCACTTGCAAAAGTAGGAGATGAAAATCCATGTGTTTACGAAAATGGTGTTGTAAGAACACCTCCAGGTTATAAAGAAGTTTACTCAAAATTTATTGAAGACGGCTGGACATCATTATCATGTGATCCAAAATATGGAGGCCAAGGAATGCCAAAAACAGTAAGCACTTTTTTTGAGGAAATGTTATCATCATCAAGTTTATCTTTTAAGCTTTACAGCGAACTTAGTATAGGAGCTTATAACTGTATTTTGCATCACGGTTCAGAAGAAATTAAAAATAGATATCTACCAAAAATTGTTGAAGGAAAATGGAGTGGAACGATGTGTTTAACTGAACCACAATGTGGAACCGATCTTGGATTAATTAAAACAAAAGCAATAAAAGATGGAAATAGTTCTTATAAATTAAATGGGCAAAAAATTTTTATTACATCGGGAGATCATGATCTTACTGAAAACATTATTCATTTGGTTTTAGCAAGAATACCTGATGCTCCCAAAGGAACTAAAGGTATCAGTTTATTTTTAGTACCTAAGTTTTGGGTATATGATGATGGAACGATTGGCTCAAGAAATGGAGTTGATACTAGCTCAATAGAGACAAAAATGGGAATAAAAGGCTCATCCACATGTGTTTTAAATTTTGAAAATGCTACCGGTTATATGATTGGCCCTGAAAATAAAGGGTTAAGTTCAATGTTTACAATGATGAATCTTGAAAGAATAGTAGTTGGCATACAAGGTTTAGGCATATCTGAAACTGCATATCAAACTGCTTTGAATTATTCAAAAGAGAGAAAACAAGGAAAAGCAAACAATAATACTTCAACTGATACTGATTTAATCATAAAACATGCAGATATAAGAAGAAGCTTAATGAACATGAAGTCGATAATTGAAGGAGAAAGAAGTTTAGCATTTTGGATGTCGCAACAAGTTGATGTGAGTTTAAATCATCCAGAAACTTCTGTAAGAAAAAAAGCATCTGAAATTGTTGGATTGTTAACACCAGTAATTAAATCTTTTTTTACTGACATGGGAATGGAAATAACCAATGAGGCAATCCAAATATTTGGAGGTTACGGATTTACTAAGGACCAGGGTGTTGAACAATTATTTAGAGATAACAGAATTACACCAATATATGAAGGCACAAACTCAGTTCAGGCAATGGACCTAGTATTTAGAAAAATCACAGAAAAAAATGTATTCGAGAGCTTTGTTAAAAATATTGATGATGAAATTGAAATTAGTCGCAAAAATGACAAATTAAATAGACACATAACAAGTGTCTTTGAATTAAAAGATACTTTATTAAATTTTACTCGCTGGATTGATCCTAAAGGTAACACATCTAAAAATGACATTAGTGCTTCATGTAATGATTATCTGAAGTTTTTCGGATATTTTTGCTTAGCATTTATTTGGTTAAAAATATTAAGGAAAAGTTATGAAAATTATAAGAGCAATGAAGAATTCTATGATGAAAAAATAAATACAGGAAATTATTATTTTGATAAAATTATTCCAAGAGCAGATAGCCATTATAGATCTGCAATTTCAGGAAGTAAATTTACAATGGGGGCGAAATTTAATTAGATGAATAAATATAATCAATATTTAGATAAAAATAATGCTAACTTTGTTCCACTTACTCCGTTGAGTTTCTTAGAAAGAGCAAAAGATATATATCCAAACTATGAAGCATTAGTTTACGAAAACAGAAACTATACATGGTCCCAAGTTTATGAAAGATGTATCAGGTTTGCTAGTGCACTAGAAAAAATTGGAATTGGTGAAGGAGATACAGTTTCAGTGATGGCATTTAACACACCTGAGATTTTTGAAGCTCATTATTCTGTTCCGATGACCGGCGCAATTTTAAATACTATAAACATTAGATTGGATGCAAAAACTGTTTCCTATATCTTAGATCATAGTGAAGCCAAAGTTCTTATTGTAGATAGACAACTTCATCCTGTGATTGAAAAAGCTTTAACTACAGTTCAGAAAAAACCTATCATAATAGATATTCAAGATGATTTTGCAGATCAATCTTTACTTAAAAAAATTGGTGATAAAGAATATGAAGAATTTTTAAACACCGGTGATAAGAATTATATTTGGAAAAGACCAAAGGATGAATGGCAAGCAATTTCTTTAAGCTATACATCTGGAACAACTGGCAATCCCAAAGGAGTAGTTTATCATCACAGAGGCTCATATTTAATGTCTACTGGTAGTGCTGTTGCATGGAATATGCCAAATAGATTAATTTTTTTAACTATTGTTCCCATGTTTCATTGTAATGGTTGGGGATATCCTTGGACAATCCCAATGCTTAATGGAAAAACAGTTTGCTTAAGGGATATAAATATAAAAAAAATTTTTGAGTTGATTAATACACACAAAATTACCCATTTTGGTGGTGCTCCAATTGTTTTAAATATGATTACAGGTGCTTCTGCATCGGAGCAAAAAAAATTAAATCACAAAGTTTATGTATTAACGGCAGGAGCTCCGCCACCGAGTATAATATTTAAAAAAATGGAAGCATTAGGTTTTGAAGTAATGCACGTTTACGGACTTACAGAGACTTATGGACATATTTTACAATGCGCATGGAATGTTGAATGGAATTCTCATAATGAAGATAAAAAGAATGAGATAAAAGCAAGACAAGGTGTGAGGTATCCAAATACTGAAGATGTCATAGTTATGAATCCAGAAACAATGAGCGCCGTTCCTAAAGATGGAAAAACTATGGGTGAAATAATGATCAAAGGAAACGTAGTAATGAAAGGTTATTTTAGGGATAAAGAAGCAACAGAGAAAGCAATGTCAAATGGCTGGTTTCATTCAGGTGATTTGGCCGTTGTTTATCCAGACGGATATATAAAAATACAAGATAGATCAAAAGACATAATAATTTCCGGAGGAGAAAATATTTCTTCAATTGAAATTGAAAATGCATTGTCAAAACATCCAAGCGTTTCCATAGCTGCAGTAGTTGCAAAACCAGATGAAAAATGGGGAGAAGTTCCTTGTGCATTTATTGAAAAAGTAAAAGATAAAGATGTAAGCGAGAAAGATTTAATTGATTTCTGTAGAGAGTCTTTAGCAGGATTTAAAATACCAAAAAAAATTGAATTTTGTGAACTACCAAAAACTTCAACAGGAAAAATTCAGAAATTTGAGTTAAGAAAAAAGGCTAAGGAAATAACTTTTCCAAAATGAGGAGAATAGCAATGATGAAAAAGCCATTCTGGAAAACATCAAAATTTGTAAAAATTCAGATAAATAACACTACTTTTGATGGAAAAGTTTGGGATTTACCTTTCATTTAGTATAAAAGTTTTAAAATATCATGAATATAGCAATAGTAGGCGCAACAGGAAATGTAGGAAGAAAACTCATTGAAGTTTTGGAAAAAAAGAATTTTCCAATTTCAGAACTATTTTTAATTGCTTCATCAAAAAGTGCAGGAAAAAAAATTAATTATAATGGCAAAGAACATTCAGTTATAGATCTTGAAAAATTTGATTTTTCAAAAGTAAAAATTGCTTTTTTTGCTGCAGGAAGTGCTATAGCTGAAAAATGGGCTTATGTTGCAGCTGAGAAAACAATAGTAATAGATAATTCAAAATTTTTTAGAAAAGATTCTGATATTCCTTTGGTAGTTCCAGAAGTGAATTCAAAGGAATTAGCTCATTTTAAAAATAAAAATATAATTGCAAATGCAAATTGTTCAGTGATACCGATTGTTGTAGCCTTAAAACCTTTGCATGATCTATACAATGTTAAGAGAATAATTGTGTCAACTTATCAATCTGTGTCTGGCGCAGGCAAGGCTCCTATGGATGAATTATTATCTCAAACTCAAGAATATTTTGAAAATAAAAAATTAGAGTCAAAATATTTTACAAAACAAATTGCATTTAATGCTATTCCACATATCGATAGTTTTTTGGAAAATGGCTATACCAAAGAAGAGCAAAAAACCACAGATGAAATTAAGAAAATTTTAGATAACAAAATAAAAGTTTCATCTACTTGTGTTAGAATACCTGTACTTGTGTCACATTCTATAAGTGCGAATGTCGAATTTAATAAAAAATGTAATTTAGATGAAATCAGAAATGTTTTATCGAACGCTCGTGGTTGTAAGGTTATTGATGAACGTAAGGATGGTGGATATATAACTCCCGCTGAAGCGGAAAATAAATTTGAAACATTTATATCAAGAATTAGATATGATGATTCTCAACCTAATACTATAAATTTGTGGATTGTTTCTGACAATTTACTTAAAGGTGCAGCATTAAACGCAGTTGAAATAGCTGAAGCTTTGATAGAAAAAGATTTCTATGGAAAATAATAATCCTTTATCTCCTCATATTCAAATTTATAGTTGGAATATTTCTTCATTAATTTCTATTTCTCACAGAATCATAGGAGTGATAAATATATTGGTGTTAACATTTGTTTGTTTATGGATATCTTTATTGTTATTAGGTGAAACAAACTATGATTATGCAAAATTTTTTTTGCAATCTATTTTTGGTAAGTTTACAATTATAGGAATAATTTGGTCATATAGTTTTCAGATTTTAAGCGAAGTAAGGCATTTGTTTTGGGATTTAGGTTATGGTTTTGAATTAAAAACTTCAAAAATTACGGGGCTAATAGTTATTTTTGGATCAATTATTTTTACAATATTAATTTACTTATTTGGCAGAAATATTTTTTAATATGATGAATGTAACAAAAAAATGGATATTTCTTAAAGTAAGTTCAGTGATTCTTATTCCATTAATGGTATGGTTTATAATTAATTTACCTTTAATCTATGATAAAGAATATTTTGATGTAGTCAGCTTTTTTTCTAAACAACCATCCAAGTTTTTAATATCTCTTTTAATGATTGTTGCTTTCTTTTATTCATCATTAAGTATTAGCGAAATTTTTGAAGACTATATTCATGATGAAAAAATAAAAAATGCCGCAAATAAAGCGCTTTATACCTTTGCTATAGTCATTCCTTTAATTACATTAACAATTATATTTAATTTAACTATATGAGTTCTTATAAAATTATTGATCATGAATATGATGTGGTGGTTTTAGGAGCTGGCGGGTCAGGTTTAAGAGCTGCAGTAGGGCTTAGTGAGGCTGGTCTTAAAACAGCTTGCATTTCAAAAGTATTTCCTACGAGAAGTCATACTTCAGCTGCACAAGGAGGAATTTCAGCTGCCCTTGGTAATATGGATGAGGATGATTGGCGATGGCATATGTATGATACTGTTAAAGGTGCAGACTGGTTAGGAGATCAGAATTGTATAGAATATTTATGCAAAGAAGCGCCCAGAGCTGTTTTAGAGCTAGAAAGATATGGCGTTCCTTTTAGTCGGACTGAAGATGGAAAAATTTATCAAAGATCTTTTGGCGGAATGACAAAAAATTATGGCAATGAAACCATCCAAAGAACTTGTGCTGCAGCTGATAGGACCGGACATGCAATATTGCACACAATGTATGGTCAAGCATTAAAACATAATACTGAATTTTTTATCGAATATTTTGCTTTAGATTTATTAATGAAAAATGGAGAGTGTAAAGGTTTAATAGCTTGGAATTTAAATGATGGTACTATTCATAGGTTTAGAGCTCATATCACAATATTAGCTACAGGAGGATATGGCAAGGCTTACTATTCTTCAACGTCAGCACATACTTGTACTGGTGATGGAAATGCTATGGTTTTAAGAGCCGGTTTACCTTTGCAAGATATGGAATTTGTTCAATTTCACCCAACAGGAATTTATGGTCACGGAACTTTAATATCAGAAGGCGTTAGAGGCGAAGGTGGTTACTTATTAAATTCTAAAGGAGAAAGATTTATGGAACGTTATGCTCCAAAAGCTAAAGATCTTGCATCAAGAGATGTAGTAAGCAGATCAATTGCAATTGAAATAAACGAGGGAAGAGGAGTTGGAAAAGAAAAAGATTATGTTCATCTTCATTTAAATCATTTAGATCCAAAAGTAATTGAAAAAAGACTTCCAGGAATTTCAGAGTCTTCAAGATTATTTGCAAATGTTGATGTAACTAAAGAACCAATACCAGTAGTTCCTACAGTACATTATAATATGGGTGGCATCCCAACTAATTATAAAGCTGAAGTTATAACTGTGGATGGTTCAGAAAAAACTGTGCCTGGACTTATGGCAATTGGAGAGACAGCATGTGTATCAGTTCATGGAGCTAATAGACTTGGTTCTAATTCATTAATTGACCTTGTAGTTTTTGGAAGAGCTGCAGCCAAGAGAGCTGCCGAACTTGTTAAATCTGGGACACCACATGAAGAAATTTCTAATTCAGAAACTGAAAAATGTTTAGATCGTTTTGATAAACTGCGTAATGGAGCAGGAAGTAATCCAACAGCAGATTTAAGATTAGCTATGCAAAAAACTATGCAATCAAAATGTGCAGTATTTAGAACTGAAAAAACTCTAAATGAAGGAGTTAAAGAAATAAGAAAACCATTTAAAGGAATGGATTCAATATCAGTAAAAGATAAATCATTAATTTTTAACACTGATTTAGTTGAAACATTAGAGTTCGATAATTTAATTAGACAAGCTATAGTTACAATGGACTCAGCTTATCTACGAAAAGAAAGTAGAGGTGCTCATGCAAGAGAAGACTTTTCAAAAAGAGATGATAAAAATTTCATGAAACATACAATATCTTGGTGTAATGGAAGTGAGACTAAAATTGATTATAGACCTGTACATACATCAACGTTGACGAATGAGGTACAGTATTTTCCTCCACAAGAGAGAGTATATTAATGGTACAGATAAGTTTACCCAAAAACTCTAAAGTGCAAAAAGGAGAGTATTTCAAGGATAAAACTGGATCAAAAAATATTAGAAAAGTTAATATTTATAGATGGGATCCTTCAAGCGGAAAAAATCCTAGGATAGATACTTATGAGGTTGACATGGATAATTGTCCATCAAAAGTATTAGACTTACTAAATAAAATAAAAAATGAAATTGATCCAAGTCTTGCTTATAGAAGGTCATGTTCGCATGGGGTATGTGGATCTTGTGCAATGAATATGGATGGAAAAAATGGTTTAGCCTGCACTAAACCACATTCAGAAATAAAAGGAGATATTAATATTTATCCCTTACCGCATTTGAAAGTTGAAAAAGATTTAATTGGAGATTTAAGCACGTTGTACAAACAATACCAGTATATTGAACCATGGTTAAAAAATTCTAAAAAAGATGATGGAAAAGAAAATTTACAATCTACTGAAGATAGAGCAAAATTGGATGGTCTTTACGAATGCATAATGTGCGCTTGCTGCTCAACATCATGTCCAAGTTATTGGTGGAATGGAGATAAATATTTGGGTCCGGCAGTTTTATTACAGGCTTATAGATGGATTATAGATAGTAGAGATGAAGAAAGAAAAGAAAGGTTAAAGAAAGTTGCCGATGAATTAAAACTTTATAGATGTCATACTATTATGAATTGTACAAATGCATGTCCAAAAGACTTGAATCCAGCGAAAGCAATAGCCGAAATAAAGAAAATGCTTGCAACTGCTTAATTACTTATTTAAATAATTTTACACATGAATTTAATTGAACATTTTGTTGGTGGAAAAATAATTTCCAGCTCGTCTGATAGAAAAAGCAAAGTTTTTAATCCAGCTACTGGAGAACAAGAATCAGAAGTAAAATTGGCTAATAAATCCGATTTAGATCAAGCGGTAGAAGTTGCGAAGAAAGCTTTTGAAAGTTGGTCATTAAAACCTGCTCTTCAAAGAGCAAGAGTCATGTTTAAGTTCAAGGAATTAATAGAAAAAAATTCTGATGAGCTTACTAAACTAATAGTTTCAGAACATGGAAAAGTTTATGAAGATGCCAAAGGTTCTTTAACAAGAGGACTAGAAGTGGTTGAGTTTGCTTGTGGAATTCCACAAGTTCTTAAAGGAGAATTTTCAGAAAATGTTGGTACAAATGTTGATAGTTGGTCAATGCGTCAACCATTAGGAGTAGTTGCAGGCATAACTCCATTTAACTTTCCTGCTATGGTTCCAATGTGGATGTTCACAATAGCGATAGCATGCGGAAATACATTTATCTTAAAACCATCAGAAAAAGATCCTTCGTGTGTATTAAAATTAGCAGAAATGCTAAAAGAAGCTGGACTTCCAGATGGGGTATTTAATGTAGTTAATGGTGACAAAGAATCTGTTGATGCAATTTTAACCAATAAAGATGTAAAAGCTGTAAGTTTTGTAGGTTCAACACCAATTGCTAAATATATTTATGAGAATGCAGCAAAAAATGAAAAAAGAGTTCAAGCTCTAGGTGGAGCAAAAAATCATTTAGTTGTAATGCCAGATTGTGATCTTGATGGTGCTGTAAATGGCTTAATGGGAGCCGCATATGGATCGGCGGGTGAAAGATGTATGGCTCAATCTGTAGCGGTAGCCGTAGGAAACATAGGAGATGAGCTAGTTTCGCGTTTGTCACAAAAAGCAAAAGCTCTTAAAGTAGGTCCTGGTATGGATAAAACCTCTGAAATGGGGCCATTAGTTACTAAAGAACATTTAGAAAAAGTAAAAGAATATGTCGACCTAGGCGTTAAAGAAGGTGCCAAGTTAGTAGTTGATGGGAGAAATTTAAAGCTACAAGGATATGAAAATGGTTTTTTTATAGGAGGATGCTTGTTTGATCATGTTCAGAAAGACATGAGAATTTATAAAGAAGAAATATTTGGACCGGTTCTATCTGTAATAAGAGTTAAAAATTTTGAAGAAGCAATGAAGTTAATAAATGAACACGAATATGGAAATGGAGTAAGCATCTATACTAGAGATGGTAATGCTGGCAGAACATTTGCTAGTAAAATTCAAGTTGGAATGGTTGGAATTAATGTGCCGATACCAGTACCAATGGCATTTCATAGTTTTGGAGGATGGAAAAGATCAATATTTGGAGATAGTGCAATGCATGGAATAGAAGGAGTAAGATTTTATACTAAAATAAAAACAATAACTTCAAGATGGCCTTCTGGAATAATATCAAATGCAGAATTTATCATGCCAACAATGAAATAAATTAAATTATGAAAAAAATATCTTTAGTAGGAGCTGGTCAAATAGGTGGAACTTTAGCCCACTTAATAGGACTCAAGGAATTAGTTAATGAAGTGGTATTATTTGATGTTGCAAGTGGAGTAGCGAAAGGTAAAGCTTTAGATATAGCTCAATCATCATCAGTCGATGGTTTTAATGTTAGATTTTCAGGCACAGATAATTATGAAGATATTAAAGATTCAGATGTAATTATAATTACTGCTGGCGTACCTAGAAAACCAGGTATGAGCAGAGATGATTTATTAGGCATTAATTTAAAAATAATAAAACAAGTTGCCGAAGGTATAAAAAAAAATTCTCCTAATGCTTTTGTAATTTGTATAACCAATCCATTAGATGTAATGGTCATGGCATTTCAAAAATATTCTGGTTTACCAACAAACAAAGTAGTTGGAATGGCAGGTATTTTAGATAGTTCAAGATTTAAACTTTTCTTATCACTGGAGCTAAACATTCCCGTTAAAGAAATTGATGCAATGGTAATGGGAGGACATGGAGATACGATGGTACCATTACCAAGATTTACAAAAGTATCAGGTAAACCATTATTGGATCTAGTTAAAGAAGGTAAAATTTCTTCAGAAAGATTAGAAAGTATAAATCAAAGAACAAGAGATGGGGGAGCTGAGATAGTTAAATACTTAGAAAAAGGATCTGCTTATTATGCGCCCGCTGCCTCAGGAGTTGAAATGGCGGATGCATATATAAACGACAAGAAAAAAATTTTACCATGTGCTGCCTATTTGAATGGAGAATATGGAGTAGATAAAATTTATGCTGGTGTTCCAGTTGTTATTGGAAAAAATGGTATTGAAAAAATTGAAGAGATAGAGCTTGATGAAAAGGAGAAGTCAGAATTTAATCATTCGATAGAGGCAGTTAAAAAATTATGGGATGCCGCATCTATTATTGATCCAAATTTAAAAAATTGATCAATGAATATCCACGAGCATCAGGCTAAACAAATATTAAAAAAATATGGAGCAAAAGTTCCTGAAGGAATATTTGCTTTTGATGTTAAAGAACTAATAACAAAAGCCAAAACTCTTAATACAAATAAATATGTTTTAAAAGCCCAGATTCACGCAGGTGGCAGAGGAAAAGCAGGAGGTGTAAAATTAATAGAGAATTTAGATGATTTGGAAAAAGAAGCTAAAGAATTATTAGGAAAAACATTAGTAACACATCAGACTGGACCAAACGGCAAAGAAGTCAAACGTCTCTATGTAGAAGAGACCTCAAATATTGACAAAGAATTTTATTTATCTTGTTTAGTTGATAGAGGAAGCTCTAAAATTGCATTTATATCAAGCGACCAAGGAGGTATGGATATAGAAGAAGTTGCAAGCAAAACTCCTGAAAAAATTTTAACTACAAAAGTTGAATTCAACAATGCAATTTCTGATGAAAATTGTGAAAAAGTAATAGAAATATTTAACTTAGATAGCGATACGAAGACTCAAGCTTTAGATTTGATCAAGTCAATTTATAAAATGTTTATAGAAACTGATGCGAACTTAGTTGAAATTAATCCTCTTATTTTAACTAAAGAAAATAATATTATTTGTTTAGACGCAAAAATGAATTTTGATGACAATGCTTTTTTTAGACATCCTGAGATTTTAGAATTAAGAGATCTAAATGAAGAAGAAGAAACAGAAATAGAAGCAAGCAAGCATGATTTAGCTTACATCAAATTAGAGGGCAGTATTGGATGCATGGTAAACGGTGCAGGTCTTGCCATGGCTACAATGGATATTATAAAATTACATGGTGAAGAACCTGCAAATTTCTTAGATGTTGGCGGTGGAGCATCAAAAGAAAAGGTCTCTGCAGCTTTCAAAATAATATTGTCTGATAAAAATGTTAAAGGAATATTAATTAATAT
>Ga0208699_1000093_pt1 | contig 17203 bp, 17 predicted proteins | sample DeeseametaMP2097_FD_185489 | JGI IMG/M metagenome (GOLD analysis project Ga0208699, IMG submission 185489) | Marine microbial communities from the Deep Pacific Ocean - MP2097 (SPAdes) | ecosystem: Environmental > Aquatic > Marine > Oceanic | place: North Pacific Ocean | collected 2011-05-26 | reverse complement strand
AGACTAATAAAACGTAACCCATTAATGGTTTTTTTGATAAACTTATTTCTATCCTCATGTAAACATGAGGGCTTTTGTATTTATTTTATTTAAGGAGAAATATATGAACTATTTGCCAAAATCATTAGCTGTAGGCTTTGTATTGGCGTCCTTTGCAGCATCATCGGTGCTTGCAGCGGGAACGCACCCAGTAACTGGCGAAGCACTGTCTGATGATCAAACATTTACATATAGCATGTTAGATGAATTTACTTCAGCTGATCCTCAAATAGTTGAAGATGTTGAAGGGTCTTGGTTTGTTCGTGACCTTTTTGAAGGTTTGATGAATCAGGATGCCGATGGCAATTTAATACCAGGTGTTGCCACTGGTTATACAACCAATGAAGCTAAAGATGTCTATACATTTACGCTTCGTGACAATGCAAGATGGTCTGATGGTAATCAGGTTACCGCCCATGACTTTGTTTATGCATGGCGTCGTCTAGCTGACCCTGCAACGGCCTCGCCATATTCGTGGTTTGCTGAAATTATGGCGCTTGAGAATGTCGGCGCAGTCATGTCTGGCGAATCGCCGCCAGAAGCATTAGGAGTTAGAGCGCTTGACAATCTTACTCTAGAAGTACGTTTGACAGCATCTTTACCGTATTTTGCTGCAATGACAACACATGCTTCGACATATCCGACTCCACAGTGGACAGTTAAAACGTTCGGTGATGACTGGACTAAACCAGGGAATATTGTTGGTAATGGAGCTTATGTTCTGACTGAACATATTCCAAACGAGACTGCGACTCGTGAACGTAACTCATTGTATTGGAACAATGATGCAACAATTATTGATAAAGTTGTAACTTTAATTATGAATGATGAGAATACTGACTTTACCCGTTGGGAAGCTGGCGAAACAGATAGAGGTACAATTCCATCAGGTCAGTACCCACGATTAAAGGCTCAATATCCTGAAGAGGCTATTTCGTTCCCTAGGTTGTGTACTTACTACTACACATTTAATTTATCACCTAGTGGACAAGAGGCCTTGCAAGATGTCCGTGTCCGTCAGGCGCTATCATATGCACTTGACCGCTCAGTTGTTACTGATAAGATTCTCCAAGGTGGACAGATTCAAGCATTCACCTTTACTCCTGGCGCTACTGCAGGATTCGAAGTGCCAGCTGTTGCATTTGGACAGATGACTCAGAATGAGCGTAATGCTAAAGCTAAAGAGTTAATGGCAGAAGCTGGTTACGGCTCTGATAATCCTCTAAGTGTTGAGATTATGTACAATACCTCTGAAGCCCATAAGAAGATTGCAATTGCAGTCCAGCAGATGTGGAAAGAAACACTTGGTGTAAAAGCAACATTAGCTAACCAGGAATGGAAAACATTTCTCAAAACTCGTGGCGGTCAAAACTTTGACATAGCTCGAGGTGGCTGGTGTGGTGACTATAACGAGGCATCTACATTCCTAGACCTTCTTACAACACCTTCAGGTTACAATGACGGTAAATTCAGCAACGCTGAAGTTGATGAGTTGATGACGTCTGCCAGGACAATGTCTGATGCAACAAGTAACTACACACGTGTTGAAGAGATCTTGGCAAACGAAATGCCTGTAATCCCTGTATATCATTATACGGGTCTGTTTATGCTTAGAAAAAATGTTAAAGGCTGGCCTTTTAACAACGTTGAGCAAAACATTTACTCACGTGATTTATATAAAGTTGCAGACTAACAGCCTATAGTTAATGAAAACACCGCGCATAGTATGTGCGGTGTTTTTTTTGTCCTGTACAATATTTGAAGATATATTTTTTCATCGATTTAGGAAATGCTTAACTACGTTATAAAAAGAATTGGAATCGCTATTCCGACAATACTAATTCTGATAATAGTCACCTTTTATTTAATGCATGCTGCTCCTGGTGGACCTTTCACTTCGGAAAGAGCCTTACCCCCGCAAGTACTCGCAAATATAGAAGCTAAATATGGACTAGATCAACCAATCTGGCACCAAATGACAACTTATCTTTGGGGTATATTGACAGAGTTTGATTTCGGACCTTCATATAAATATCACAGCCGCACTGTTAATGAGATTATTGGTCAAGGCTTTCCAATCACTTTAAAGTATGGTTTTTGGTCATTTATCGTTGCTATAGGGATTGGCATCCCACTCGGAGCAATAGCGGCAATCCGCAAAAATACTTGGATTGACTACTTTGCAGTGGGGATTTCAATAGGCGCACAGGTATTACCAAATTTTGTCATGGCGCCGCTACTGATTATTGTTTTTACCTTGTGGCTTGGGTGGTTACCTGGTGGTGGCTGGCATGGTGGTGATTGGGAATACCTAGTGATGCCGGTTATTGCTCTATCAACTAGCTATATGGCCTCAATTGCAAGGATAACACGTTCTTCGATGTTGGAAGTTTTAAATGCAAACTATATTCGCACAGCTAGAGCGAAAGGACTACCTACTAAAACAATCTTTTTTCGTCATGTACTCAAACCTTCATTGTTACCAGTTATTTCATATCTAGGACCAGCATTTGTCGGTCTTATTACAGGTTCAGTACTTATCGACATATTTTTCTCAACGGGCGGGATGGGTTATTTTTTCGTAAATGCTGCATTTAGTCGTGATTATGCAGTAATGATGGGAATCACTATTTTGGTAGGCTCTCTGACCATTTTGTTTAGCCTAATTGTTGACCTTCTTTATGCCTGGATAGATCCAAAAATAAGATACTAGGAATTATTGAAATGATTGTAGCAAACAAAAATAAAATCGTTAAATTAGCTGAAAATTTAGCTACTGGAGAACAAACTTTAGGTCGCTCTTTATGGGCTGATGCAAGGACAAGATTTTTACATAACAAAGCTGCAATATCAAGTCTTGTTATTTTGGTATTAATTGTATTATTCTCTTTTATAGGACCCTACTTTGCAGTCTGGACATATGAACAAATTGACTGGAATACTATGGGCTCTGCGGCAATTCTAGGCATGCCATCTATTGAAACAGGACACTTCTTTGGCACTGACGATCTAGGTCGTGATATCTATTCACGTGTAATTCAAGGCACTCAAATTTCTCTTATGGTTGGTGTTGTAGGTGCAACTATTGCTGTTGTAGTAGGTACGCTTTATGGTGCAACATCTGGCTATATAGGTGGGAGAACTGATCAAATTATGATGCGTATAGTTGACATATTAATGGCAATCCCATTCATGTTCGTTTTGATTCTGTTGTTGGTCGTTTTTGGTAGATCAATTGTAATGCTATTTGTAGGCATTGGTCTTTTGTCTTGGTTAGATATGAGCCGTATAGTTCGTGGTCAAACCCTAAATATTAAGAACAAGGAGTTCATTGAAGCTGCTCAGGCAACAGGCGTAAGTGACTATAGAATTATTATGCGACACATAGTACCAAACCTTTTAGGTATTGTCGCTGTATATGCAACCCTTCTAGTTCCAGGAATTATTATCACTGAAAGTTTTATCTCTTTTCTAGGACTTGGCGTGCAAGAGCCAAAAACGAGCTGGGGGGCGCTAATTTCTGAAGGTGCAGGAACAATCAATTATGACACTGAATGGCAATTACTTTTTCCATTAGCATTCTTTGTTGTCACTTTATTTTGCATCTATTTTATTGGTGATGGTCTTCGTGATGCACTCGACCCAAAGGAAAGATAACTACTAATGAGTTTTCTAGAGATAAACAATTTAAACGTCGAATTTGATACTGCAGACGGAATCGTTCGTGCAGTTAATAATGTTAGTTTCACTCTTGATGAAGAAAGAATATTAGCAATTGTAGGAGAATCCGGAAGCGGTAAAAGTCAGACTGTTTTTGCGATGATGGGTCTGTTGGATCAAAACGGTCGTGCCACCGGAAGTGTGAAATTCGAAGGTGAGGAAATTCTTAACCTTTCAATTACAGAGCTGAATTCTGTTCGCGCTGAAAAAATAGCGATGATCTTTCAGGATCCGATGACAAGCCTTAACCCTTATATGAGAATTTCTGAACAGATGGCTGAAGTCTTAATACATCACAAAGGCTTATCAAAAACTGAAGCTATACAGCAATCAATTAACTTACTGGATGCAGTAAAAATACCCGAAGCTAAAAGTCGAATTAGAATGTACCCCCATGAATTCTCAGGAGGAATGCGCCAACGAGTAATGATTGCAATGTCTTTACTATGCCGCCCTAAACTCTTGATCGCAGATGAACCAACAACCGCTCTTGATGTCACTGTACAAGCCCAGATTATGCATTTACTGGCAGACATACAGAAAGAGTTTGGAACTTCAATTATTTTAATAACTCATGACCTTGGTGTTGTTGCAGGCAATAGCGATGATACATTAGTGATGTATGGAGGTCAGGTAATGGAAGTTGGCTCAACTGAACAGCTCTATGCTAGCCCTACTCATCCATATACTCAAGGATTAATGAGTGCCGTTCCTAGGCTTGATGACAAAGCTAACAAGCTAAAAACTATAAAAGGCAACCCGCCAAATATGATGCTTGTACCTGTAGGATGTCCATTTTCACCACGCTGCAAAAATTCTCAAAGCGTTTGTGCTACGAAGATCCCAGAGTTGCTTAGTACTGGAACCAAAAACCACCAAAGAGCGTGCCACGTGGCCTTTGAGGAATTATTATGAATCATCAAGCTATTCTGCAAGTAGAAAATTTAAAGGTGAATTTTGATGTTTCCACAGAAGGCGATATGCCTTGGACTAAACGAAAAAAATTAAAAGCCGTTGATGATGTATCATTCAGCCTACAATCAGGAGAAACTCTTGGCATTGTAGGTGAATCAGGATGCGGAAAATCGACCTTAGCTAGAGCGATTATTCGTATGGTGCCAACAGAGTCCGGAAATGCTTTATGGTTTGGTGATGATTTATTAAAACTTGATAAGATTTCCATGCGCAAGCACCGTAAAGAAATCCAAATGATTTTTCAAGACCCTCTCGCAAGTCTCAATCCTAGAATGAATATCGGGCAAATTATTGCCGAACCTTTGAAGACACATTACCCTAAAACATCAAAGGAAGACATCAAATCAAGAGTGCAGGACGTGATGAACAAGGTTGGTTTATTACACAATCTTATTAACAGGTATCCTCATGAATTTTCTGGCGGCCAATGCCAAAGAATCGGCATCGCAAGGGCTTTAATTTTGAAACCAAAATTAATCATTTGTGATGAACCAGTCTCTGCTCTCGATGTTTCTATTCAGGCCCAGGTAATTAATCTACTTATGGAGTTACAAAGTGAGATGGACCTAACATTAATTTTTATCGCTCACGATTTAAGCATTGTTAAGCATATCAGCAACAAGATCATGGTTCTTTACCTTGGCAATATGGTGGAAATGGCAAATAATATTGATATATATGCTCATCCTCGCCACCCATACACTCAAGCCTTGATATCAGCCGTTCCGATACCTGATCCTAAGATTGAAAAAAACAAGGAATTGATCTTAATCGAAGGTGACTTACCTTCACCCATAAATCCCCCATCTGGCTGCGTTTTTCGAACCAGATGTCTAAAGGCGCAAGATATTTGCGCTAAGGAAAAACCCACTATGAATACCTTCAATGACAGTCATATGGTGGCTTGTCATTTCAGTAATTAAAGGTATTAAACCATTTAAGTATTAATCTCTACGCTGCGAATTTCCTTGGCTATTTTATCTAAAGCTTTATTAACCAACTTATGGGCGCCATCGGCACCATAAAGCTTGGTTAATTCCACGGCTTCATTAATGACTACTTTATAGGGCACTTCAGGCTGAAATTTAAGTTCATAGGTGCCTACATATAAGACAGCATGCTCAGTTGTCCCCAATTCGTCAACACTTCTATCGAGGGAAGGTTCAATTATTTCATCTAACAATGTGATATTTTTCGGGATATTGAGAAACAAATTGGAAAAAAAGGCTTTGGAGATTTTATATGGAGGATATGGTTCTTTTTTAGTTAAAAATTGCTCTTCAATTTCTCCTATGTCATCGCCCGATACGAGCCATTGATATAGTGCTTGAACAACTCTTGCACGGGAAAGTTGCTTTGGTGTCACAATTGTTCTAGCAAATTTATCATTCTAATAGTGCTTTCAGCTGCTTCAGCGCCTTTATTACCAGAATTACCGCCAGCACGATCAATTGCTTGGTCTACTGTGTCAACCGTCAAGACGCCAAAAGCAATGGGTACTTCAGAGTCTAGTGAAGCTTGTGAAATACCTTTCACACACTCTCCAGCTACATATTCAAAATGAGGCGTTCCTCCTCGTATCACAGCTCCTAAAGCCACAATGCCATCGTATTTACCACTATTAGCAATCTTTTTAAGGGCTAAAGGAATTTCAAAAGCTCCTGGCACATAAAAGAGCTCAATATAGCTCTCTTCAGCGCCATGCTTTAATAAGGTTTCTTTGGCACCTTTGATTAAATGTTCAACTACAAATGAGTTAAATCGAGCTGCGACAAGTGCAATTTTTTTATCCCTAACGGTTAAATCACCTTCGATGGTTTTCAATTTTTTATGACTCCGTATTTATGTATTCAGTAATATTTAAACCGAAACCATCCAGTCCAGGCCATTTTCTCGGATTTCCTAATGATTTCATATTGGTAACACCAAGGTCGGCTAGTATTTGCGCTCCAATCCCGAAAGTCCTGCCATCATCTTTACTGCTATAGTCTTGGTTGTCGATATTTTCAAGAATTGCTTGGTTGTCTTGTTTACGTAAAAGCAAAAATACCCCTGTTTCTACTTCAGATATTTTGTTTAGAGCACTATTGACACTAAAGCCACGTTTATATTCTTGCAATACATCTTTAAATATATTTTCCATATGCACTCTAACATAAGGCTCACTAGACTCATCAATCACACCTTTGACAAGTGCGATATGGATATCATTGTGAATTCTATCTAGATAGGAATAAAGATTAAACTTACCATACTTAGTTTCAAAAGGTCTCTGGTTGATTCTCTCTATTGATTTTTCATTCTCAACTCGGTAATGAATCAAATCAGCAATTGTGCCAACCTTAATACCATGTTTCTTGCCAAATTTATGTAAATCAGCATTTCTTGCCATAGAGCCATCGTCATTTAATATTTCCACAATCACAGAGGCTGGTTCAAAGCCAGCAAGTCGAGCCAAGTCACAACCAGCCTCAGTATGACCAGCACGTATAAGAACCCCACCCTGCTGGGCCATTAATGGAAAGACGTGCCCTGGCTGGACTATGTCGAGTGGTTTAGCATCTTTAGCAACTGCAGCGACGATAGTTTTGGTTCTATCAGCCGCTGAGATCCCCGTTGTTACGCCTGATGCAGCTTCGATAGATACAGTAAAGTTTGTTGATTGAAGGTCGCTATTCTGAGACACCATTAACGGAAGATTTAATAATTGGCAGCGCTCTTGCGTCAATGTCAAACAAATCAAACCTCTGCCATGCGTAGCCATAAAATTAATATCTTCTTTACTAACCTTCTCAGCCGCTATTAGTAAATCACCTTCATTTTCACGGTTTTCGTCATCCATCAGGATGATCATTTTGCCTTGCTTGTAATCCTCTATAATTTCTTTGATTGTTGCTTTCATAAATATCCATTCTCGCGCAAAAATGATTTATCCAAAACAGATTCGCTGATTTAATTAATAAGTTTTTCTAAGTGCCTTGCAATAATATCTATTTCAATATTAACTCTTGCGCCGACCTCAAGTTCTCCAAACGTTGTCACTGCAAAAGTATGCGGCACAATATTAATGCCAATAATGTTATTTTCAATACTATTTACAGTCAAACTAACGCCATTAATGCATATCGAGCCTTTTTTTGCCACATATTTCTCTAAGCTCTGACCAATTAAAATATTTATACGTGTGCTTTCACCCTCAGCATAAATAGAGTCAACCTTACCAATACCATCTACATGACCACTTACCAGGTGTCCATCAATACCCTGATTGAGTCTTAATGATTTCTCTAAATTCACATTTTGGCCTTTTTGCAATTTATCAAAAATAGAGCAATCTAATGTTTCTTGAGACACGTCAGCCGAAAAATTACTATCACAAAAATCAATCACTGTTAGGCAAACTCCATTAACAGCTATGCTATCGCCAATTGAGACACTCGACATGTCAAGTGAATCTGAATCAAAGACAAACACGGCACCTTTATCAGAATGAGTGACATCTTTAACCCTTCCTTTGGCTTGAATTAATCCTGTAAACATTGGTATCGTTTTTTTATATATTTATTACTAAATTTTACGCTAAAACTCTTTAACAGAGCTATTTACAATTAACTTGGTAGCTACTAGGATAAAAAATAATTACATCTGAGTTAACAGATAATCTTCATAGTTACCAGAATAATAATGCGCCCCATCTTCTTTAAGTTCAATGATTTTAGTTGAAAGAGAGGATACAAACTCTCTATCGTGACTAACAAATATTAAAGTGCCTTCATAATTGTCTAGTGCTAAGTTGAGCGCCTCAATTGACTCCATATCTAGATGGTTAGTAGGCTCATCCATTAGTAAAATATTTGGATTTTGTAACATCAATCTACCAAAAATCATACGCCCCTTCTCTCCTCCTGAAAGGGATTTGACAGATTTCTTTATATCTCCCCTACCAAAAAGCATCTTGCCCAATACCGAGCGCATAGCCTGTATGTCATCTTTTTCACTTTTGAATTGTGTCATCCAATCTAGAACGTTTATGTCTTTTTGAAATTCAGCATTATGGTCCTGGGCGTAATAACCTATATTGGCATTCTCACTCCACTTAATTACTCCATCATCAGCCTCAATGTCACCGAAAAGTGTTCTTAATAAAGTTGTTTTGCCTATTCCATTTTGACCAATTATTGCCACCCTTTCACCAGTCTCAATCATTAAATTGATACCTTTTAGGATCGATAAATCGTCGAAACTCTTGGACACATTTTGAACTTCAAGAATATTTCTAAAGAGCTCTTTGCTTTGATTGAAAATAATATATGGACTAATACGCGATGAAGGTTTAATATCGTCTAACACAATCTTGTCGAGTTGTTTTAGTCTAGAGGTTGCTTGCCTTGATTTGGAGGCATTGGCAGAGAAACGAGAAACGAAATGCTTTAAATCTTTAATTTTTTCTTCTTTCTTGGCATTGTCCGCTCGCATCCTTTCTTGAATAGCTGTCGCTGCAATCATAAAGTTATCATAACCGCCAGGAAAAATGTTTAGCGCGCCATAATCAAGGTCTGCCATATGCGTACAGACGCCATTTAGAAAGTGTCGATCATGTGAAATAATAACCATGGTTGATTTCCTTGAACTCAGAACTCCTTCAAGCCAGCGTATTGAGTTGATATCCAAATTATTTGTTGGCTCATCAAGAAGAAGAACATCAGGGTCTGAAAAAAGAGCTTGAGCCAATAGCACTCTTAATTTCCAGCCAGGTGCAATTTCACTCATCATTCCGTAATGCTGGTCAAGAGGTATATCGAGACCTTGTAAAAGCTCACTTGCAGCAGATTCAGCTGAATAACCATCAATTTCAGCGAATTGCATCTCCAATTCGGCTACCTTTATTCCTTCTTCTTCGCTCATCTCAGAAAGCGAGTATATACGCTCCCTTTCCTGTTTAATTTCCCATAATTGTTTATGACCCATGATGACAGTATCAACTACACGAAAATTTTCAAAGGCAAATTGATCTTGAGATAAGATGCCAAGTCTTTGCCCTTCACCAACCATTACTGAACCATGTGTAGGTATAAGCTGACCTGACAATATCTTCATGAAAGTCGATTTTCCACTACCATTAGCGCCAATTAAGCCGTAACGATTACCATTTTGAAATTTGACAGAAATATTTTCAAATAAAGGTTTTTCACCAAATTGCATGGTAATATTTGCAGTAGAAATCATGATGCGACCTAGTTTTCAAAAATGAAGCATTATCCCATATTGATTTGCACAATGCTCAAAATATCTCGTTCTACATAACTAGCCGTAATGTAGATTAATAAGTATAAAATAACTGCTTAAATGTTAGCGAAGGAATCCATTAAAACCAAGCAAATGCCAGATAAATCGTTGTTGTTTGTCATTTTAACTATGATTGTTTTTGGTTGGATTATGTCATTTTCAGCTTCACTGGCGAATTTTAATAGCTATAACTGGTTTATTAAACATACAATTTTTGTTTTTGGCGGTTTATTTCTTGGATTGATAGCACTTAGAATTCCAATAACTGTTTATAAAAAAATGTCGGTACCACTATTCATATTCACTCTGATTTTGTTGGCAATGGTTTTTCTTCCCTATCCAATCGGAGTTTATGCAGGTGGCGCACATCGTTGGATAAATCTTGGTTTTTTTAATTTTCAGCCATCTGAATTAATGAAACTTGCTATGATTCTTTACATGGCAGGTTTTCTTATTCGACAAGAAAAGGATGTTCGTCATTCCTGGAAAGGTTTCATAAAAACCTTTACAATTATTTTTGTAGCATGCATTCTAGTTGCAATAGAAGTTGACATAGGCGCAAGTCTTATCATTTCTTTGACTGCAATGGCAATGCTTTTTGCTGCTGGAGCTTACCTAAAACAACTTGCTATTGTTATTTCAAGTTTAGGAGTTATTGCATCAATACTTATCTACATTAATCCAAATCGTTTATCTCGATTGACAGAGTTTATTACTCATCAATCTGAAGTATATCAAACAGCGCAGGCTCTAACAGGTATTGCTAGAGGAGGTTGGTTTGGCACTGGTCTGGGTGGTGGCATCCAAAAATATGAATTACTACCAGAACCTCATTCCGATATGATTTTTGCTGTTATTGGTGAAGAATTAGGTATTTTGGGGATGCTTTTCATCCTATTATCTTTTACTTATATTCTTAAGAAAGGATTTGAAATTGCCAAAATAGCACTTAAGAAAGGTCGAAAATATAGCTCATTTGTTGCTTTTGGAATTTGCACCTGGTTCGCGATGCAAGTAACAGTAAATATTGGTGTTAATCTTGGACTATTACCAGTTACAGGATTTACGTTGCCTTTAATAAGTTATGGAGGCTCATCTATGATTATGTCAATAATTTCTTTAGCAATTTTGATGAGAATTGATATGGAAAACAGGACTAAATATGTAAAACAAAGAGATTATGTCTAAAAAAATTCTCATTATGGCAGGTGGTACTGGCGGACATATATTTCCTGCACTTGCGATTGCGAAAGAATTATCTTCACGTGGAATGGATATAGTGTGGCTTGGAAGTAAAGGCGGCATGGAAGAAAAAATCGTACCAAAACATGGCTATCCAATTCATTGCATTCATTCAAGTGGCTTAAGAGGCAAAAGCCTTTTTGCATTTATTAAAGGGGTTTGCTTGTTAGCAATAGGCTTCATCCAAACTATTTCATTATTCCTAAAAAACAAACCAAACATAGTTATCGGGATGGGCGGTTATGCTTCAGGTGTTGGCGGGATTGTGGCAAAAATATTTTTTACTCGATTGGTCATCCATGAACAAAACGCTATCCCAGGAACAACTAACCGTTTACTTTCTAGAATTGCAAATAAATCTTTTCAGGCCTTTGACAATAGCTTTGATTCAAAAGTAAAAGCTGTTACTGTTGGCAATCCAATCCTGTTTCAGCCAAAAACAAAAAATTACCCAAAATCAGTAAACAACTTGCTGGTACTGGGTGGCTCATTGGGCGCCAAAAAAATAAATGAATTAATACCTTTGATCAAGACACCTCTTAATATATGGCATCAAACCGGAGACAGTCATATAGAAGCTACAAAACTTGCCTATCAAGACAGCCTTCATCTGAACGTCCATATTGAGTCATTTATAGAAAATATGGCAGAGGCTTACGAGTGGGCTGATTTGGTAATTTGTCGTGCTGGCGCAATGACTATTTCTGAATTAATTGCCACAAAGAGTATAGCTATTTTGATACCTTTTCCATATGCTGTTGATGATCACCAAACTCAAAACGCTAAAAAACTGAGCGATGCTGGAGCTGGGTTGTTGCTAGACGAGTCAGATCTAGATGCCAATGAAGTTGATAACATATTGCAAAAAATGACCCCTGTTAAGCTTGAATTGATGACAAATATTTTGGGAAAGCTTCAGACAGAGAATGCAGAAAAAGTAATTGCTGACTATCTATTAATACCTAGCCGATCAAACAGTAACTGATCATTATCAACTGTAGGATTGCCGGTTGTCAAAAGCTGGTCGCCATAAAAAATTGAGTTCGCACCTGCAAAAAAACAAAGCGCTTGCATACCCTCTCCCATCTCGAGTCTTCCGGCAGATAATCTAACTACAGATTTTGGCATCAAGATTCTTGCAACTGCGATGGTTCTAACAAATTCGCTCTCGCTAGGTGGCTCTATATTTTCAAATGGTGTACCTGGAATTGGAACCAAGAGATTAATTGGTACGCTATCAGGATGGGTTTCTAAGTTTGCTAATGATTGAAGCATTGAGGCCCGATCTGTTTGCGTTTCACCCATACCTAAAATGCCACCACTACAAACATTAATGTCAGCATTTTGAACTGCTTCAAGGGTGTCTAGTCTGTCTTGGAAGATTCTTGTAGTAACAACGTTGGTATAGTTTTCTTTCGAAGTATCTATGTTGTGGTTGTAGTAATCTAGACCGGCCTCCTTTAATTTAATGGCCTGCCCTTGCGTAAGCATACCTAGAGTGACGCAGGCCTCCATTCCTAATTCTTTGACACCTTTAATCATTGGTATGACTTTATCTAAACTCTTGTCTGTTGGATTACGCCAAGCTGCACCCATACAAAATCTAGAGGCACCCTTATCTTTGGCTTCTTTAGCTTGAAGCAACACTTGCTCAACTTCCATTAACTTTTCTCTCTCAAGGCCTGTGTCATATTTGGAGCTTTGTGAGCAGTAAGAACAGTCTTCAGAACAGGCTCCAGTTTTAATATTTAATAGCGAACTTACCTGAACCTGATTGGGGTCAAAAATTTCACGATGAATGCTGTGCGCCATAAAAAGAAGGTCGTTAAAAGGCATATTAAACAGAGCATTAATCTCTTCTAGATTCCAGTCGTTTCGAATTTCAATCATTTTTATAAATTTAAGTGATGATTTGAATGAATTTTACCGTATGCAGATACTGTAATTTTGACAATAAAAAGCCGCGCAGTGCGCGGCTTATTTTTCTATAGCAATAGAGATTTAACAGCTATAGTAAAGATCGAACTCAAGTGGCTGAGGCGAAGCTCTCATAGCGGTCACCTCTTGCATTTTCAATTCAATAAATGAATCAATCACTTCATCAGTGAATACGCCACCTTGCTTAAGGAATTCACGATCGTTATCTAGCTCCTCAAGCGCTATGTGAAGCATGCCACTAACCTTAGGTATTCCTGAAGTGTCAGAGTCATATAGATCTTGGTCGGCAGGCTCACCTGGATGGATTTTGTTTTTAATGCCATCAAGGCCTGCCATTAGCATTGCTGCAAACGCAAGATATGGGTTAGCCGTTGAGTCAGGGAAACGAACCTCAACACGCCTTCCTTTCGGATTTGAAACAAATGGAATACGAATCGCTGCAGAACGGTTTTTGGCCGAATAGGCTAACAATTCAGGAGCTTCAAAACCTGGCACCAAGCGTTTGTAAGAGTTTGTAGAAGCGTTTGTAAATGCATTCAATGCTCTAGCATGCTTGATAATTCCGCCAATATAAAATAGCGCTGTTTCACTTAAGTCACCATAACCATCGCCATCAAATATATTGACGCCGTCTTTTGAAAGTGACTGATGAACGTGCATACCATTGCCGTTATCAACCGCTATCGGTTTAGGCATAAAGGTTGCAGTTTTGCCATAAAGATTCGCAACATTATGTACACAATATTTCAGTATTTGTGTTTCATCGGCCTTTTTTACCATTGTATTAAATAGCGCACCGATTTCACACTGTCCAGCGGTACCAACTTCATGGTGGTGGACTTCAGTTGTCACTCCCATCTCCTCGATGGCTAGACACATTTGTGAACGCAGGTCATGCAACGAATCAACCGGAGGTACTGGAAAATAGCCTCCCTTAATGCCAGGTCGGTGGCCTTTGTTGCCGCCCTCCATATCTACGCCAGAATTCCAGGCAGCCTCTTCAGAGCTGATTTCGTAAAAAGCTTTGCCGAGGCCAAATCCGGTATCCCATTTAACGCTATCGAAGACGAAGAACTCTGGCTCATTACCAAAGTAGGCAGTGTCAGCAATGCCACTATCTACAAGATAAGCTTCCGCACGCATTGCAAGTGAACGGGGATCTTTCACGTATCCTTTCATATCAGTAGGTTCAACAATATTACAACGTATATTAAGTGTAGTTTCTTCGGTAAACGGATCTAAAATCGCAGTATCTGTATCTGGCATCAAAATCATGTCAGATTCATTAATATCTTTCCAGCCAGCTATTGAAGAACCGTCAAACATTTGACCATCTTCAAGTTTTTTGGCATCGACTGTATGTGCTGGAACACTTACATGTTGTTCTTTACCTTTTGTATCGGTAAAACGAAAATCTATGAATTTAACTTCCTGATCTTCAATTATTTTCATTACATTTTTTGCAGACATAGGTTCTCCCATTAATTAATTAGATAATAACTTTGACAGGCATTGTCATGAGGTCTGCGTCGTTGCAAACAATATGAGTTGAAACTCAAGGGCTCATTCAAGAGCATTTTTTCCAGAAACGTATTATACCTAATACTTTTTAATTGTCAGTATAAACTTTTCGTTATCTTCTTCAACACTTAGAACTTCATGACCGTGAACACGACACCAAGCCGGAATGTCGTGTTTAACGCCAGGATCAGTGGCATGAACTTCGACTGTTTCATCTTCTGAAATAGACGTAATTATTTGACTAAGTTTTATTACTGGCATTGGACACAATAGCTTTGTCACATCTAATATATGATTCATTAAATCCACTCCTTGATTTGTAAATAGTCGGTGTAGAGTTTTTCTTCTTTACTGCCCTTTTCTATTTTATAGTCATAACTCCATTTTACTTCTGGCGGAAGAGACATCAAAATAGATTCAGTTCTGCCACCACTCTGTAAACCAAATACTGTGCCACGATCATAGATTAAATTGAATTCAACATAGCGTCCTCTTCTATGCAACTGAAAATTTCTTTCTCTTTCACCATACTGAGTATCTTTACGCTTTTCTACAATAGGTAAATAAGCCTCAGTATAGTGATCACCAACACTCTTCATAAAAGCAAAACATTCGTCAAATTCACCGTCATTGAAATCATCAAAAAAAATACCGCCAACACCACGTGGCTCATCCCTATGTTGTAGATAAAAGTATTCGTCGCACCAGTTTTTATATTTTCGGTAAAAATCTTTACCAAAGGGCTTACATGCCTTTCTGGCGGTTTTGTGCCAATACACGACATCCTCTTCAAAACCGTAGAACGGAGTTAAATCAAACCCACCTCCAAACCACCAGACTGGTTTTTGTCCTGATTTCTCAGCGACGAAGAAACGTACATTTGCATGAGATGTTGGTACATAAGGATTCAAAGGATGTAGTACGAGCGATACTCCCATTGCAGTGTATTTGCAACCCTTTAATTCAGGCCTTAAAGCGGTGGCTGATACTGGCAAACTATTACCTCTGACTACTGAGAAATTGACACCTCCCTTTTCGAATACTTTGCCATTTGATACAACTCTCGTTATGCCATTTCCTCTGTTATCTTGCTTCGTCCAGCTATCTTTATGAAAAAATGCAAGGCCATCTAATGATTCAACTTCATTGCAAATTGATTCCTGCAAGTTTAATAGATAGTTTTGTACCTGTTCGATCATCGAATTTGTTCGCCAGATATCAAATTAATTATTATTGAAGGTTTCGAGTTATACGTATTTGGAGGTAATACATATGAAAGAGCTTGATTAAAATAACTCTCCAATTCAGCCATATTAGAGGCAACTTTTTGGCCTTGAGGATTTGCACTTGTTGAAATTAGAGCTGAACCGGTATTTTCACAAAAAAATCGTACTAATGGGTTAGAAGTAATACGAACTGCAACAAACTCACTGGTTCCGCTAATTAAATTTGATGTAGATTTAGATTTTGGCACTAAATAGGTAGTAGGAATATCACTTTGCTTGGCGAGTTTGTCCATTAACTTAATATCAAGGTTTGCATCAATATAAGGCAATATATAGTCCACATCTGATGCAAGCAAAATGAACCCTTTGTTATGGTCTCTTTGCTTTAGATCAATTATTTTTTTAATCGCACTCGGATTGTTCGCCAAACAAGCAAGACCGTAAACGGTGTCTGTAGGGTGCGCAATAACTCCTTCTCTTAGATAATCCAAAGCCATTATTTGTTTTATTGATAAGTTCATTTTTTAGCTCTGGGATGGAATTTATCATAGACTTTAGATAATTCCAAAAAATCTAAGTGTGTATATACTTGAGTACTTTTGATGCTTTTGTGCCCCAAAAACTCTTGAACAGATCTCAAATCATGACTAGATTGCAAAAAATGAGTTGCCGCAGCATGTCTTAACATATGAGGGTGTATATTTACCGAAATTCCTACTTCTAGAGCTCTTATTTTGACTGTATTTTGAACCGTACGAGAGCTAATTCTGTTTTCATTATTATTAACAAAGAGCGCCCTTGTCTCGGCATTAGGACGTTTTGCCAAATATAACCTAATCGCTTTTATGGCGTCACTACCGATTGGTGAGAAACGCATTTTACCGCCTTTACCTTTGACTCTTACAAAGCCCTCAGATAAATCCATATCGCTAATATTAAGTTTTACTAACTCCGAGACACGTAGTCCGCATGAATACATAATCTCTATCATCGCAATTGACCTCAATTCTTGGTAACTTTTGCTTTGGACTGATAACAATCTTTTAAGATCATCAAAATCAATCGTTTTTGGTAATGAATGAGAGATTTTTGGTGATTTTATTTTTTTTGCATTGTTCTCTGTCAATATCTCTTCCTTGACAAGATAGTCTAAAAAACCTCTTATAGAAGAAAGATATCTTCTAATTGATTTGCTAGATATAGCTTTATGACGTAACTCCATTACAAATAAATTAAGAATATCTGAGTCAATTGCA
>Ga0208699_1000058_pt1 | contig 21821 bp, 31 predicted proteins | sample DeeseametaMP2097_FD_185489 | JGI IMG/M metagenome (GOLD analysis project Ga0208699, IMG submission 185489) | Marine microbial communities from the Deep Pacific Ocean - MP2097 (SPAdes) | ecosystem: Environmental > Aquatic > Marine > Oceanic | place: North Pacific Ocean | collected 2011-05-26 | reverse complement strand
TACTGCCGCTGTATTTACAGACGCAAAATCTGAATGGATACCTAAACAAAAGGCGTACTTACAATCGTCAGGCACTCTGGCGAATGATTTATGGATAAAGTATGCATGTGGAATTTTTGAAGGCGAGAAGAAACCATTAAGGAATAGATTTTTAGAGTTACACACTGAATTGGGCAATAATAGGAGAGTGGTGAAGAAACTACTAAGCAGGAATTTCAATAAAAATTTTAGATATTGGACCAAAGATGGTAATATTGACCAATACTCAGAAGATAAAGTGAAAGAACGTTGGAATAAAACAGTAAATCCAGATTTACAACGTAAATATAATGCCGCTATTAATAATCTAAACGAAACCAAAACAGCCTGGGAAAGCATCAGTAAAGGAATAAATAACAAACGAGGCTGTACAGGTTCGGCAGAGGGTATATCTTCTAATGTATCTGACTATACGTAAATAATTTAAATAAAATAGTATAGTATTGACACTCAAGTCTAATAATGTTATACTATAATACATGTTAAACAACCAACAAAGCCTGATAAATACTATAAATTATAGTTATAATCTATTGGGAGACTTATCGTGAAGGTCAACGAAATCATAAAATCAATTGAAGAAGGAGTATATGATCCACATATCTTTAAAGCGGTATTTCTGGCTGGTGGGCCTGGTTCGGGTAAGAGTTATGTTGCAACATCAAATTTATTAAAAGGCACTGGTTTAAAAATAGTAAATTCAGATGACATATTTGAATATAAAATGGATAAATTAGGTTTGGATTATGAAGATCCAGATGTAATTTATAGTGATAAAGGCCAAGCAACCAGAAATAAAGCAAAAGAACTAACTACAAAAAAAGAACAAATGTATCTTGACGGTAGATTGGGATTAATTATAGATGGTACTGGAAGAGATTTAAACAAAATAACACAGGCTAAAGAGAAATTAGTTCAGATGGGTTATTCCTGTATGATGTTATTCGTTAATACAAGTTTAGATATAGCACAACAAAGAAACATAGACAGACCGGGGAGAACTCTTAAATCCGTAGAAGTTGAAAAAATGTGGAGAGCAGTTCAAGATAATATGATGAAATTTCAACAATTATTTGGTGCAGATAAATTTCAAGTTGTTGATAACAGTGGCAGTCTTGAAGATCCAGATAGAGCAGAAAATTTTAAGGTAGTTACAAAGAACATTGATGCTTTTGTAAATAGACCACCTAAAAATCGTCATGCAAAAGCCTGGATAAAAGACCAAAAAAATAAGAAAAATACATTGAGTCAGCAAAAGTAATGGAATCAATAGTAGATAATTTATCTAAATTCAGAAAAGAAATAGATTTAGATTTCATCAAAAAGACTCACGTTCATTATTGTACACCATGTTACGCAGGTCAAATTTCTGAACCATATTTTAGGTCATGGACAAAGGGTCATATGATGTTTACGAAATATCAAATTCCGTATACATTAACAACATCAGCAAATGAGAGTTTAGTTTCTAGAGCAAGATGTCATATGGTGGCATATTTTATGTCTAATCCAGAAGCAACCCACATGATGTTTATTGATGCTGATATAAATTTTGATGCAGTAGATATATTACATATGTTACAACATGATAAGGATGTCATAGTTGGAGCATATCCAAAAAAAGAATTAGACTGGACATCTATAAAAGATGCGGTCAATAGAGGATTAGATGAAGGCTCAATCAAAGATACTGCGGCAAATTACGCAATGAATCCTGATTGGGGATATAATGAAGAAACAGATACACGCAATTTACAAATTGAAGATGGATTAATAAAACTTAAAGATGCTGGTACTGGATTTATGCTTATTAAACGAAGTGTTATTGAAAAAATGATAGAAAGTTATCCAGAATTGTATTTCAATAATGATTTGCATCTTGAAGAAGAATTTTCAAAGTGGACATATTTGTTTTTTGATTGTATGCACGAAGAAGATACAAAGAGATATCTTAGTGAAGATTATGCTTTTTGTCGAAGATGGCAAAAACTGGGTGGTGATATATGGTTAGATCCATTAGTAAAACTAGACCATATAGGCCATTATTCATTTAATGGAAATATAGGAAAGATGTTCTATTCATCTTCTAACAGTAAAATTATATAACTACTGTATATAAGACAATATTTTAATAAATATTATTAATTAATGAGAGAGGATTTAAAATGGGTTTAATTAAAAATTTTGAAAAATCATATGCTAACAAAGAACACGAGGAGATGTCACTTACTGATTATCTTAAATTGTGTAAGAAAAATAAGTTAGTTTATGCATCGGCCGCTGAAAGACTATTAGATGCGATTGGAAAACCAGATTTAGTTGATACTAGTACGGATGCTCGATTAAGCCGTATCTTTTTAAATCGCACGATTAAAGTTTATCCAGCATTTGCAGATTTTTATGGCATGGAAGAAGCAATCGAAAGATTGGTTGCATATTTCAGACAATCTGCTCAAGGTCTTGAAGAAAAGAAACAAGTATTATATCTACTAGGACCAGTTGGTGGTGGTAAATCATCATTAGCAGAACGTCTTAAAGAATTAATGGAAAAACATCCAGTTTATGTGTTGAAAGCAGGTGATGAAATTTCACCAGTATTTGAATCACCACTAGGATTGTTTGAACCTAAAGAATTCGGCAAAGATGCTAAAAAAGAATTTGGTATTCCAGCACGATATCTTACTGGTTTATTGTCACCATGGGCAGTTAAACGACTAGATGAATTTGAAGGCGACATTACACAATTTAGTGTTGTGAAGATGTATCCATCTAAGTTAAAGCAAATTGCTATTATGAAAACCGAGCCAGGTGACGACAACAACCAAGATATATCAGCACTAGTTGGTAAGACTGATATTCGTAAATTAGAATACTTTTCACAAAATGACCCAGATTCATACGCATTCTCGGGTGCGTTATGTCGTGGTAATCAAGGTGTTATGGAATTCGTAGAGATGTTTAAAGCACCAATCAAAGTATTACATCCATTATTAACAGCAACACAAGAAGGTAACTATATGGGAACTGAAGGTATTTCAGCAATTCCATTTAATGGTATCGTAGTTGCTCACTCAAATGAGAGTGAATGGGAAACATTTAGAAACAACAAGAACAACGAAGCATTCTTGGACAGAGTATATATCGTTAAAGTTCCATATTGCTTACGTGCCACAGAAGAAACATTTATCTATACGAAGATGTTAGATTCATCAGGACTAGATAGCAGTAACTGTGCGCCACATACACTTGACTTATTAGCACAGTTCTCAGTACTTTCAAGATTGAAAGAACATAAGAACTCTAATCTAGCGGCTAAAATGAGAGTATATGATGGTGAGAACTTACATGATATAGATCCTAAAGCAAAATCAATGCAGGAATATAGAGATGTTGCGGGAGTAGATGAAGGAATGAACGGAATGAGTACTCGTTTCGCATTTAAGATTCTATCTCAAACATTCAACTTTGACCCAGAAGAAATTGCGGCAGACCCAGTACATCTAATGTATGTATTAGAAACGGCAATTAAACGTGAACAATTTCCAGAAGAGACAGAAAATGAACTACTTGGTTTCATTAAAGACCATTTAAGTGTCAAATATAGTGAAGAAGTAGGAAAAGAAATTCAAAAAGCATATTTAGAGAGTTATAATGAGTACGGACAAAATCTATTTGACCGATACTTAGATTATGCTGACCACTGGATTCAAAATATCGATTATAAAGATGCTGATACTGGTAACTTGTTTGACCGTTCTATTCTTAATGAAGAACTTGAGAAGATTGAAAAGCCTGCAGGTATTGCCAATCCAAAAGACTTTAGAAATGAAGTTGTGAATTGGGTATTACGAGCAAGAAGCAACTATGAAGGCAAGAATCCACCTTGGACTTCTTATGAAAAGATGAGAGAAGTAATAGAATATAAGATGTTCGCAGGAACAGAAGAATTGCTTCCAGTTATTTCATTTGGTAGTAAGAAGAGCAAAGAGGACCAGTCAAAACATGACGATTTCATAGATAGAATGGTGAAGAAAGGGTATACAAACCGACAAGTTAAACGATTAGTAGAATGGTATATGCGAGTTCAGAAGTCTAACTAGAGGAAGACTTTATGGCAAACAATATTATTGACCGAAGAAAGAATGGTGACATGAGAAATCCTGGCACGAAATCTTCGGGCAATCGTCAAAAATTTATCAAAAGAACCAAAAAAGAGATACGTAAAAGTATACATGATTCTTTGGGCGACAGAAGTATTAAAGGTTCTGGCGATTCACAAGATGTTGTAATCAATCGAAAAGGCATTGACGAGCCACAATTCACTCATAATCCAAAAACAGGGTCACGTGATATTATTCTTCCTGGCAATAAAGATTTTGTCGAGGGAGACCAATTAGAGAAACCAAAAGGTGGACCAGGGCAAGGAAGTGGTGGTGATAAAGCAAGTAATGAAGGCACTGGTGAAGATGAATTTGGTTTTGCGTTAAGTAATGACGAATTTGTCAATATTTTGTTTGAAGACTTAGAATTGCCTCACATGATTTCCAAAGAAAATAAAGCAGTTCAACGATATGAGATATCTCGTAGCGGATATACAACTGTCGGCACTCCAGCACAAATGAATTTAGAGAAAAGCATGGTCAATTCTCTTGGTCGTAAGATTGCTTTAAAAACTCCAAAACTAAAAAAGATTAAAGAACTAGAAGAAGAACTTGACAATCTTAAAAAATTCTTTTATAAAACAACACAAGAACAAAAAGACGGCACAGAAGAATGGGCACGATATCAAGAAATCGAAGAAGAAATTCGTAAGTTGCGTATCAGAGCAAATGCTGTTTCATTCGTTGACCCAGTTGATTTACGATATAATAATTTTACTAAGAAACCAGCACCAATATCACAAGCAGTCGTATTCTTTATTATGGATGTCAGTGCAAGTATGACTGAACAACATAAAGACTTAGCAAAACGCTTTTTTATGTTGCTTAATTTGTTTGTATCTCGTAAGTATAAAAAAGTAGAGTGTGTTTTTATCAGACATCATATTCAAGCAATAGAATCTTCTGAAGATGAATTCTTTAATAGTAGAGATAATGGTGGCACAATAGTTTCAAGTGCATTTAAACTTTCAAAAGAAATTCTTGCTGACCGTTATTCACCAAATGAATGGAACATATACTTTGCTCAAGCAAGTGACGGTGATAACTGGGACCAGGATAACGAAGAACTTCTGAATGTTCTTTCTGAAGACATTTTACCTGTAACTCAATATTTTAGTTATATTCAAGTTGGAACAAAACGCCATGGTTATTATAATAGTGGTAATTTGTTACAAGAGTATGTAAAATTAGAAGCAAATCATAAAAATATTATAACTAAACACATAGAAGATACATATGATATATATCCTGTGTTTAGAGAAATATTCAAAATTAGAGGTAAAAATGAGTAATTTAATATACACAGGCTCTAGTTGGAATTTCGATAAACTATATCGTATGATGGATGCGTGTGAAGAAATAGCAATTAATGATATGGGACTAGATTGCTTTCCGAATCAGTTAGAAATTATTACTGTTGAACAAATGCTTGATGCGTATTCTAGTGTAGGAATGCCATTGATGTATAATCATTGGAGTTTCGGTAAAAGTTTCATTCAGAATAAACAGAATTACAGTGTAGGAAGAATGGGATTAGCATATGAATTAGTTATTAACTCTAATCCTTGTATAAATTATCTCATGGAAGAAAATTCCATGACAACTCAAGGACTTGTAATTGCCCATGCGGCATTTGGACATAATCATTTCTTTAAGAACAACTATTTGTTTCAACAGTGGACATCACCTGATGCTATCGTAGATTATCTATTATTCGCAAAAAAATATGTAAGAGAATGTGAAGAAAGATACGGAACAGACGCAGTTGAGGAAACATTAGATGCGTGTCATGCCATTCAATATCAAAGTATTAACAAGTATAAGAGACCTAATAAGATATCTGCACGTGAAGAAATAGAACAACAACGTACCAGAAGTGAATATCTTCAATCACAAGTAAACGATTTGTGGCGTACATTACCAAACTCTAAGAAAAAAGAAGATAAAAATCTACTTGAAAAGGGATGGCCAGCAGAGCCAGAAGAAAATCTATTATATTTCTTAGAAAAGCATTCACCAATTTTAACTTCATGGCAACGTGAAATGTGTAGAATTGTTAGACGAGTCGCACAGTATTTTTATCCCCAATATCAGACAAAAGTGATGAATGAGGGATTTGCAAGTTTTACACATCATCATATCTTTAATGAACTTTACAATCAAGGCAAAGTTGATGATGGAACAATGCTTGAATTCTTTAAATTACATAGTTCAGTATTATATCAACCATCGTTTGATTCACCAAATTATAATGGTTTTAATCCATACGCACTAGGTTTTGCTATATTGAAAGATATTCAAAGAGTATGTACAGAGCCAGACGAAGAAGATAAGCAATGGTTCCCTCATCTAGCAGATACAGATTGGCGTATCACAATTAAAGATATCGCCGCGAATTATAGAGATGAGAGTGCTATTCTGCAATTTTTAGGACCGAAAGTTATTCGTGACCAAGGAATGTTTAATCTACACGATGAAATTCATTATGATAATTATCTAGTTACATCAATACACAATGAACGTGGATATAAGAAGATTCGTAAGAATTTGGCTGCTAGTTATGAAACAGCCGCTATGATACCAGATATTCAAATAACAAATGCTGATATCACTAACACACGTGATTTGACACTTTTACACGAAAGTTATAAGGGAAAGAGATTAGATAAGAAAACAGCAGACCAAGTGCTATCACACGTACAAAAGTTATGGGGATATAAAGTAAAATTATATACAATGAATGACAATACCTTATTAGATGTTTATGAATGTAAACAACTATCAAATAGCAAAGTGGGTACATCGCCTTTAGATGACCATGGTGACCAATGGAATTAGATTTATGATTTAAGTGTTGCATATTGATACCAGATATGTTATACTTGTAGAGTGATTACTATGGAGAACAGTAAATGAGTACAGTTTTGTGTGTTAAATACGGCAAGGAGTTACCTGCACTTTCAACAGCACCATTTCCGGGTGAAGCAGGCGAAAAAATCTTAAAAAACATATCAGCACAAGCATGGGACGAATGGCTTGAGATGCAGACTATGTTTATCAACGAAAATCAACTAAACATGATGGATAGTCATGCTAGAACATTCTTATCAGAACGAAGAGATGAGTTTCTTTTCGAAGGTGGTGAAAAACTTGACCCACCGGAGCCTGTTTAGATGCAAACAAACGGCAAAGTATTAGTAACTGGCGGAACAGGCTTTATAGGAACTGAAGTCGTAAAACAGTTACATAAAAAAGGTTATGAAATAACTATCTTAGATAGAAAAGATAAGCCTGAAGGATTAGACCATGTCAAGTATATAAAAGGAAACTTATCTAATCCAGCAAAATGCGTATTTGCGTGTGCAGGTCAAGACTATGTTATTCATTTGGCTGCCAAAGCACGAATTCCAGAGAGTTTTATTAATCCTGATGAATACTTTGATAGTAATGTAACAGGCACAAGAAACATATTAACGGCCGCAAGTGCGGTAGGTATCAGAAAATTTGTATATGCAGGTTCTAGTTCAGTATATGGGAACAACACACCACCCAATAAACCAACTCATAAACCAGACCCACTCAATTATTACGCAATGTCAAAATTATTTGGCGAACATCTATGTAAGCAATACAAGATTATGTTTAATCTCAACTACAACATATTAAGATTCTTTACAGTATATTCTGAGAATCAACCAACTTCTTTATTGTTTGGAAAGTTTGCTCAAATGGTCAAAGATGGCAAGCCAGTGACTATTCACGGTGATGGTGAATATAAAAGAGATTATATTCATGTGTCTGATGTTGCAACAGCATGTATTGCCAGTATGGAAAGCAAAGTTAAGAATGATACATTTAATGTAGGCACAGGAACTAGTATATCAGTTAATACAGTTGTTGAGGTATTAAAGAAACACGCACCAGAATTTACAGCAATAAATGTAGATAAACCAAGGGGATATGCACCAGAGACATTAGCAGATATTAGTAAAACTAAAAATCTATTAAATTGGTCTCCTAAAATCAAAATTGATGAAGGTTTAGCAGATATGTTTGACGCAATATTTAAAAAGTAATATGAGAGATAAATATTACTATATTAATAAGGAACAATACGATGAAATTAGTAGATAAAGATGATAAGATATTAAAGACAAAGTGTGATGACCACACTCTTTCAGCAGATTCTGAAATATTAGCCTATGATATGATTGTGACTATGCAAGAACATGATGCACTCGGTCTTGCGGCACCACAAGTTGGTGAAAACACAAGATTAATGGTAATAGGTCATAAAGATACTGGATTCGTTGTGTGTATAAATCCAGAATGGAAAATAGCAGAAGATAGTGAAGAAGAAGAATTCTTAGAAGGATGTTTAAGTTTTCCTGATTTAGAGTTAACAATAACAAGACCTAATAGTATTATAGGAACTTTCACAAATCTAAAAGGAGATAGAAAGTCATCAACTTTTGTTGGAGTCTGGGCACAAGCATTTCAACACGAATGCGACCATCTCGATGGCATAACATTTGATACTCTCTAATGAACCTTTCAGAATATACTCTAGTTAGTTTCGGAGATAGTTTCACATTTGGACAAGATATAGTTCAAGAGCCTCCATTAAATTTAGATTCTGATAGTAGATTTATTAAAGAAAAGTTATATAAAGAAGAATGTAATGATAAGGCTTATACTCAAGTAGTTGCTGATAGACTTGGATTTAAAGATTCTATAAACTTTGGAGTATTGGCTGGTTCTAATGACCGGTCAACATTGAATCTAGAATCTTTTTTACGTAATAATCCAAAAAAGAAAGTATTTGTTTTATTCAATTTTACTGGTACTTCCAGATATATACAATTTTTTAAGATAGATGGTGAGGATAAATATGAACTAGTAAATATATCTAATGGATTTTTCAGTAAGGTTGTTAATACCCTTACAGAAGATACTTTTCATGGCAAAGACATGAAGAAATACACAGGTATAAATCAAAAAAGTCTTGCTCAGAATTGGACTTATTTTAGAAACACTATACAAGAGGTATATAATCATATCAAACAAAGAAGAGCAGTATATTATATCTTATCTAGTTACAATGTACCATATGTAACATTTGATGTACTTAATGATATGGATTACCGAATATTACGAGATAATCCATTACAATATATAAGTAACGAAAATATAGATGGATGTTATAGTTCTTTGTTGTATAATGACGATGAAAATTATGTTTTTAAAGAAATGGATTTTTTAAAAGCATACTACCAAGAGTTAGTTGATAAATCTCCATTACTTACACACATAACAATAGATAAATTGAATAAACGATCCTGCGTTAATAGGTATATAATCAATAAAGGAAAAAAATTACATAATGACGAGAAATATTATATGTCAGGTAATCATGGTCCTGAGGGTTGTCACTGGAATAGTGAGGGTCACATTGAAGTAGCAAAATTAATAGAAAAATTTATAAATGAGAGATACAAATAGAAAGGAGTAAAATTATGGAATACTTAACAAGCAGAATGAAAGAAAAAGCATCTCATGGTGGACTTGGTTTAGTCGCTGTTGGATTGATTATTCTCTTTTTAGGCAGTTGGGTTAATATTGCCGCTTATGCCGCAATAGCCTATGGTGCGTATCAAATATTAAGTGAAGGATAATAACTATAAATCTTGACAAAAACGCTGGTTTGTATTATAATATATGTACTGGCGTTTGAATCAGGATAAAGTTATGAAAAAGAAAAGTAGAAAGAATAAAAGAAAATTAAAAATTAATAGAAGAAATCCCGTTGCAAAAGCGGTTCGTACTCCTAGATTCAGAAGTCGAGTTGAATTAGACAGAAAAAAGGAAACGAAAAAGACAGGTAAATATAAAGAAGAGGAATAGATGGCATATGTAGTTACCCAAGATTGTATTAAGTGCAAATACACAGATTGTGTAGAGGTTTGTCCGGTAGATTGTTTTTATGAAGGACCAGATTTTTTAGTAATCAACCCGATTGAATGTATTGATTGTGGGGTTTGTGAACCAGAATGTCCAGCAGATGCCATTATAGCCGACAATCATCCAAAATTCACAAAAAGACTGTTAGATATAAACACAAAAATGTCTAAAATATGGCCAGTGATTGTAGAACAAATAGATGCACCAGCAGACGCAGATGATTGGAACCCTAAAAAGGATTATGACAAGGATAAAACCCCATTATTAGACAAATATGACAAAAATTAAGAGAATTATGGGCAAAAATGTGATATTTTTATCAAAAACTTGACAAAACTGGCATTTATGTTATAATAAATAAGAATCATAAACTAATTATAATATATAGGAGATAAAAATGAAATATTTTGCAATAATTACTTTGACATTAAGTTTGTTTGCTACAAATGTGTCAGCAAATACGAGTGTTTCAATAGATGGCAGAGTTATATCAAGTACTTCAATTATACAAGATGTAATAAGAGAAGTTCCAGAACAATCTTGTTCTATCACTGATGTTCCAGTATATGGCACTACTGAAGGAACAGCCGCAGATGCAATCGCTGGTGCAATTATCGGTGGTATTCTTGGTAATCAAGTAGGTAAAGGTGATGGTAAAGATGCCGCTACTATCTTTGGTGCTATTCTAGGTGCTAAAGTAGGGGAAGAGCAAGGTGGTAAGAAACAAATAATCGGCTATAAACAAGTAGAAAAATGTGAAACAAGATATGTGCGAAGACAAGTCACAACAGTAGTCGGATATTCAACAACTGTTTCAATAGCATTAGGTGATGGATTTGATGATTTTACCCCAACCTTTAGAACTAGTAGACAATATTCTGTCGGGACTATTGTTCCAGTAAGAATGTCATTATCATTGGATTAAGTACATACTTATTATAACTGATAACACAATTATGCTATAATATCTCATAAATACAGTGTGAGAGAAATAAAAGCCTCTTTAAGAGGCTTTTTATTGGATTATAGAGGAGGTATTATTATGTTATTTCCAATAATTACGTTTACAACTGCTATTGTCATCGCGGCTATTGCCGCCTGGTTTTCAATTTATGGACTTATGGCAATTTTTACTGCGTCAGCAGTTGCCGTTGCCATCATGGCATTTGCTCTAGAAGTTGGTAAACTTGTATCAGCATCGTGGGTATATAGAAACTGGCAAAGGGCACCGTTTCTTTTAAAATCTTATCTTACTATTGCCGTAATAATCTTAATGCTTATTACCTCAATGGGTATCTTTGGTTTTCTATCAAAAGCACATTTAGAACAAGCGGCTGACAGTGAAGAAAACTCGGCTCGTATTGAACGCATTGTACAGGATATTAGTCGATATGAAGTCTCAACAGATAGATTTGAAGACAAGATTCTAAAATTAGACAACGAGAATGAAGTAGATACCTCAAAAATACAAGAACAAATCGATACAGAAGAAAACAGAATGGACAATGTTATGGTCCGAATTCAACCTGCTATTGATGAACAGAATTTAATCATTACTACTGACTTAGAAAAAGATAACGAGAAAGTTGCTCCTTATTTGAATCAAATGGACAACTTAGATAACGAACTTGTTAAACTTGAAGAACAGGCTAAGAAGTATGAGAATGATATCACTAACGTTGGTAAAGATACAACAAGTTACGATTACGCAGTCCAACCATTCCAGGACCAGATTGATAAAATCAAATCAGACATAGCAACATTTAAAGAGATGTCAAAATCTGGGACACAAGAAGACCTTAAGAAAGCACAACAAGTAGTTGGTATTCCTTGGGGATATTGGAGAAATTCAGAAGTTCTTGCTGATTGGAATGAAGCACAATCATTGAAATTAACTGAACTAGGAACAAAGATTGCCGAAGTTCGTAAAGACTTTGAAAGACAATACAAACTAGAACGCATCAGACTTAACAACATGGTAACTAGGTTAAGAGGCGAAGACACACAGGCTGTTAATGAACGTAAGATGGAATTGCTATTAAAAATTGAAGAAGCAAGAGGAGTTGAATCTTCTGTAATATCTTCGGCTAGAGATGAAATCAAAAGACTACGTGAAAAAGCAGACAGAGAAGTCGCAGGCTCTTTAATCATACTTGACCGACTAAGAAATGAATTACTCAACATATCAGAAATTGATAATTCAGTAGCAATTGACGAACTACAAGTAAAAATTAATAATAATGAAATTTCTATTGATGGATTGATAGACCAAAAGTTTGAATTAGAACGAGAGATTAGACAAATTGAAACAGAGATTGGACCTATTAAGTATATCGCAGAGATGGTATATGGTAACACAGAAAGAGATACGATTGACCAAGCAGTTAGGTGGCTTATCATTGTGTTCATTTTTGTATTTGACCCATTAGCAGTATTACTTCTACTTGCCGCCAACTACAGTTTCACCCACAGAGATTCGGGTGGTAGACAAGCAGAAATAGTTGAAAAAATTATTTCTAAAAAAAAAAGTAACAAAACCACTTGACATTTCACCAAAAATAAGAGATAATATTACTAAGGAAGAAATAGTAGATATTCCTAGGTCTGTTGAAAATACAGAACACGAAGAAATCGAAGATGAAATCGAAGACGAAGTTGAAGAAATCGAAGAAGAATTAACTCCGGAAGAGATTAAAGAAGTTAAGAAAGAGATTCAGAGAGAGATAAATACTCAAGCAATCAGGCGTGAAGGCTGGTTAGATGATGTGGATGATGTAAATAATAATAAGTAAAGGTGCAGATTGGCAGAAAATAAAGAATTCAATTGTTCGTTTTGTGGGAAACCAAAAAATGAAATTAAAACACTTATAGCAGGACCAAACAATTATATTTGTAACGAATGTATAGATTTGTGTCATAACATTATTCATGAAGTAAAATCAAAAGAAGAAGTTGATTATAAATCTATATCTACTACTCCAGAAGAAATCAAAGAATACTTAGACAAACACGTCATCGGACAAAACGAGGCAAAAGAAGTTGTTTCTGTCGCAGTATATAATCATTATAAACGCATTAATACTACCGATACTGATATTGAATTAGATAAATCTAATATCTTAGTTTTCGGACCAAGTGGCACGGGTAAAACTTTAATAGGTAAAACTATTGCTAAGTTTCTTGATGTGCCATTTGCTCAAATTGATGCGACTACATTAACTGAAAGTGGTTATGTTGGTGAAGACGTTGAGAACGTAGTTCAAAGATTACTTATTCAATCAGATTTCGATATAAAGAAAGCAGAACGTGGTATTGTCTATATTGATGAAATTGATAAGAAAGCAAAGAAAGGCGAAAACTTATCGATTACAAAAGACGTTTCTGGCGAAGGTGTTCAACAAGCATTACTTAAAATCGTAGAAGGAACAGTTGTTCGTGTTCCACCAGGTGGTGGTCGTAAGCATCCTAATCAAGAGATGATTGAAGTAGACACTAGAAAGATTCTATTCATTGTTGGTGGTGCTTTTGTAGGCATTGATAAGATTGTAGAAAATAGAGTCAATACAAATCCTGGAATTGGTTTTGGTGCTTCACCAAAGACAGATGCTATTAATAGTTGTTGTACTAGAAAACATATCAGAACACAAGACCTTCTCAAATATGGATTGATTCCAGAATTTATGGGTAGATTTCCAATCATAGTTGGACTTGATAAATTAACTGAAGAAGAATTAGTTAGAATTCTAATTGAACCGAAAAATAACATAATTTCACAATTTAAGAAATTATTCTCACTAGATGGCGTAGAGTTAGAAGTCGGCGATGAGGCTTTATGTGCGATAGCCAAAGTGGCAAACGAAGATACTACAGGTGCGAGAGGACTACGAAGTGTAATAGAGAAGTCATTACTAAAGGTACAGTTTACACTTCCAAAATTGGCAAACAAAGGTCTTATAAAGGTTATTATTACTAAAGAATTTATTTTAGGTGATATAATCGACCCAATTTTAGTATATGCCGAAGACAAAAAGGAGACAGAACAAAGTATAAATGAGTAAATTTTATAATAAAGGAAAACAAACAAAGAGTAATTTTATATATAATCATCAAATAAAATTTGATACCTTGCGAGTTGTAGACAGAAATAAAACTCCGCTAGGAATAATGAAGAAGGAAGATGCCCTATCACTTGCTAAAGAACAAAATTTAGACTTAATATTGATTGTAGAACAGGCTAAACCGCCAGTTGCTAAAATTATTGAGTTAAATAAACATATCTATGAGCAACAAAAGAACGAAAAAGAAATGGCTAAAAAAGCCAGAGCGGCACGAATTGATACAAAAGAAATAAAGTTTAAACCTAATATTTGTGAACATGATTTGCTTATAAAATTAAAACACGCACAAGAGTTTTTAGATAACGGAGCAAAAGTGAAAATAACAATACAAATGCGAGGAAGAGAAAACTCTAATAGTTCAGAAGTGTTTAATCACTTCAAAGAAGCAATTGAGACACATTTGATTAATTTTAAATATGATTCACGATTGGCATTAAATGGAAATAGAATAATAGGAGTATTATTTAGAGATGGCTAAACGTCCATACAAACAAAAGAAACCAAAGTTTGATCCTAGGTCCAGAGGCACAACAGTTGAAGTAGAATACGACAACTTTGAGAGAGCCTTACGACTCTGGAAGAGAAAATGCTCAGATGCAGGAACAGTGCAAGAGGTCCGTGAACGCCAGGCTTATACAAAACCTACTGAAAAAAGAAAAAAGATGAAGGCTGCCGCCAAACAACGCACAAAACGTGAGATGGCAAAGAATAAAATACATAAGAAAAGATTATACTAAAACACTTGACTTTGTGTCTGAAATTTGTTATAATAGAGATAATAATGTGATGGATATTGAAATCCTAGATAAATTAGATGTGAGAACCATGCAAAAAGAGTGTGCTAGAGCATTACTCACTATGGATGGAACAAGTCACGGAATAGCCCGTTTTAATAAACAGGCACGACATAACTCTCAAAATTGGTACAAAGCAGTACTACGAGAGTATATAGAAGAACATGGTGGACTACCAAAAGATGTTGGTCCAGCAAAGAATTTAGTGTTATTTTCAGAAAAATTGGGGTTATAACCCCAAAAAAGTGAAAATATGCTAAATAAAACGTACTAAGAAATAGTTCTTAGTATATTACAGAGATGCCGAAAGGGTCTCGAAATTTAACTTGCTTAATATAAGGAGAATAGCATGAAAACAATCAATAATAACTTTAACGTAAACACTCTAATCGATACTATCCAAAACGCCAAGCGTGACTGGATTAACACGGTTTTTACAGACGAAACTCAATCTAAGGCAGCCGTTGCTGTACTAGAAGCAGAGACATCATTCGCAAAATCACTTACAGAAACAACTCAAAAGTATTTTGACGCAATTACTGATGCCGTGTCTGTAAAATAATTTTAACAATTTAAAATAAGGAGAAAGTTTATGAACAGAGTAACTACATTAACCCTGCCCGACTTTCACAAAACATTGTTAGGATTTGACCGTTTGGTTGAAGACTTTCAATCTTTCAATAATGCCGGGTATCCACCATACAACGTAGAAAAAAGCGGTGACGATAAGTATCAAATTACAATCGCACTCGCTGGATTCGTACGTGAAGATTTAACAATTGATGTACAGGAAGGAACACTTACTGTCTCAGGCGAGAAAGCCGAGGTAGAAACTGACGAGATTGAATATCTTCACAGAGGTATTGCCAATCGCAGTTTCACAAGAAACTGGGCATTAGCAGAATATGTTGAGGTAGTGGAAGCCAAAATGGAAAATGGTATGCTTTATGTTTCTTTAGAACGAATCGTTCCAGAGGAAAAGAAGCCAAAAACTATTAAAATTAAATAAGGAGAAAAGTTATGAATATCCGAAAGAAGATATTTACTTTTCTTGAACAATCGGGATATTCTAAAGCAATCAGAAAAGCAAATCGTCAGAGGCGCTATTCACTTGCGGAGGCTTTATCTAGAGAAAGGTTTTAATAGACGATTGACTTTAATTACAGAGTCTGTTATAATTAAAGAGAGGTACACATTGTGTGTCTCTCTTTTTTAATTATTTTTGCATAAATACATAGTATATAAGGATATGAGGGAGACTGATATAATGATTGAAAGTAAAGAAGACCAAAAAACACAATCTGCTGGACATTCGTTACTAACAATAGGCGAACCTAAACAGTATTATGTTGTAATGCATAATGACGATAAAACGCCGTTCGATTTTGTTATTGACATACTTATGGCTTTGTTTGGTCACGACAAGGGCACTTCGGCTGATTTGGCACACAAAATTCATTCAGATGATAAGGCAATTGTTGGTATGTATAATTTAGAAATAGCAGAACAAAAAGTTGAAGAAACGGTCAAAGCAAGTAGAGTTGCAAATTATCCTTTATCGGTATCGTTAGAACCAACGACATAATTCACCATGCGTTACAGCATATTACAATATAATACCGATGATTTTAATCATGGAAGTGATTATTTTGCTAAAGTAACTGCGAATGTAGATTACGCATTATTACAAAGATTACCAATAAAAAATGAACTATCTTTAATAAAGGAAATTCATTTAGAAAGAAGTATACCTGGCTTGCCAGATTCTTTATATGTTGGTGTAGCCAGATTATCTAAAAAAGCATCACCATTCAATTCAGGTGTATCGTATGATTTGCCAAGTGATAAGATAGTTAGAGCAACTAATAATAAGTGGCAAGGCTCTAAAGCAATATGTACTGGAGTTGATAGAATTGTACTTTGTAGTGTATTACCATGTTATCCCGATAAACAAGATGGTGGCACTATAAGAGGTAAAGATACATTAGAAGATGTTAGACACTTATTGAATAAACTTAAACATACAAAATGCATAATAGCAGGCGACTTTCATCATAGACCTGGCGATTTTAAACAATTAGATGACCTAATTAAAGATTATGGTTTCACATCATATCTTGATGACCATGATACATTTGTTCACCAATCCGGCTATAAATTTAACTTAGATAGAATGATATCAAACATACCAGGTTTGACTGTTGACAATATTAAAGTTCATCAACCCGACACCCCCGACCGACATCTAGCAATAACATACGAGGTACAGTACTCATAGATAAATAACTTTATGAGTGGATTAAGTAAACTAAATAATTTACATCATTTTGCATGGAAGTGTGCAGATGTAGAAGAAACAGTTGCATTTTATGAAGGCATATTAGATTTACCTTATGTCCATACAATAGAAAAAGACCACGTACCAAGCACCGGACAATACGCACCATACAAACATATCTTCTTTCAAATGACAGACGAAAGTTATATTGCTTTTTTTGATGTGGGCGATAATAAAGGTACAATTACAGATTGTGACGATTGGATTGTTCATTTTGCGTTTGAAGTCGATTCTAAAGAAGATGTTGATGCGTGGTATACAAAATTAACTGATAAAGGTATTGATGTAATAGGTCCAACTAACCATGACAATTGGATTTACAGCATTTATTTTTTCGACCCGAATGGATTACGATTAGAAATTACAACGAGGTTAACATGAGAAAGTGGTTCCAATTCCCTGGAGAACCAGAAGAGTCTTGTATTATATGTGGGGTTCTTACTATGATATTTGTTATATTATGGATGGCTTTTTGTATTAAAATGGGAATTGATGGAGGAAGAATTGGATGAGTATGAATAAAGCAAAACAATTAGAGAAAAATATAAGAGATTTGTTGCATTATTATGAAATATTTTTAGCAGTGGGAGAATGTCGAGCAGTCAAATCTCGAAAGTTATTAAAAGACTCAGCAGAGTTGATTAATGATATTGAAGATGATGTGTGGGATAATTTAGTAAGATTAGGAAACTATGACGAAGCACGTGAGTTGCGACCTGGTAAAAAGATAAAATGATAAAAACAAAAGAACTAAACATAACACAATTTTGCGATGGAAGTGCGTATCTTGACCACATGTCAAGAATTCGAGCGGCCCGAGGTGCTACAATGCCTGACAGTTTTAAAGTAGACCCATTGATGTATCAAGGGGCAAGTGACAAGTTTTTGTTATGGAACGAAGACATACACCCGTTTCCATATGAATATGGAGTTGATTTTGAAGCAGAAGTGGGAGTAATTGTTGATAAAGTTCCATTGGGAGTATCTGTTGAAGATGCTGAAAGTTATATCAAGTATGTAACAATTATCAATGATATAAGTCTACGCAAGTTAATTCCAGGAGAACTAGCAAAAGGATTCGGGTTCTTTCAAAGCAAACCTCACAGTTCATTGGGCAGATGTAGTATTCCACCTAATCAATGGCCAAGATATACGAGTTCATGGAAAGATTCACGACTACACGGAAATATGATTATTGAATTAAATGATGAACGAATTGGTAAAATTGATACTGCTACTGGAATGACTTTTAGTTTTGCTGAACTAATATCATATGCCGCTAAAACAAGAGAGTTAAGTGAAGGTACATTAATTGGCTCTGGAACAGTTGCATCTTCAGATATATCTGATGGCTTTGGTTGTTTAATGGAACGAAACGCAGTGTTAGACGAACCTGAAATCTATATGAAGCCAGGCGATAAAATTACAATGTACATTGAGGGGTTAGAAAACGAATTAGTAGTAAGTCAAAAAGTTCATGAAATCGACTAAATAGTTATAGTACACAAAGGGGGAGAGAGAGATTATGTCGAGTGACTTTGATTCTTTTGTAGAAAGAATAAAAAACGAAATATTTACACATTCAGTTATTACTGACAATTCATATTGTAAGTGGTTTGCTGACGCAGAATTAACTAAATCTAACGTAGTTGATTTTACTAAACAATTTTCAGTCTTTTCAAATCAATTCACAATAGCACAACTTAACAAAGTTATCAACGCTGGCTCAATAGAAGAAATGCATGACGCAAAAGAAATTTTGTTGAATGAACTTGGTGTAGCCTTTAAAAAAGATAAAAAAGAATTAGAAAATAATCAATATGGTGGTATTGAGGGCACAATAGAGAATAGTAAATTTAGATTTCAATTTGCTCATTTTGAATGGTTGCTTACATTCGCAGAACCTTTGGACTTAGGTTTTAATGCTATGGGTAGAAGGTCACACGGGTCAAAATCTACATTGTTCTTCTGTGATGAACTAATTCGTTTATATGGTTCTGAAGATAACATAGTAGGAGCAGGTGCCAGTTTCGCAGTAGAAAATTGGGCAGCCGCAGGATTTTGGAAAGAACTAATTCAAGGTTTACAAAACTTTAATGAATATAATAAAACCAAAAATAACGGAACACATATTTCTCCAGATATAGCAAACGCATATAAACGTTTACGCACATATCCAGCACCATTAAAATTATCGTTCTTTCTTTGGCATGATAAAATTGAAGACCAACACGCAAGTCATACATGGCATGAATTAGAAGAGTTGTATCATAATAGTAACTTTGACGAAGACACATTTATCGCATCTGGAATTGAGATGCTAGATGGAGTTAAAGTATTTTGGGATGGTTTAAATTCAAAGAGGATTGCAGAATATTATGAATGTCAAGGCGTTTAGTTTCTTACAATGGGCAGCAGAATCCCACTCATATTATGATGATTTGTTTCTTAGTCTAGGTCTCACTAAAGTAGGAACAAACTATAATAAAGATGTTATTTGGAACGCAAATAATATATACTTTTTTGTTACTACACAACGACACGATTTTATAACAAAACATGGACCTGGTGTATCAGGTATAGGACTACATTTTGATGATGCCAAAGCGGCATATCAAGAAAGTATTGAGAATGGTATGGTTCCAGCACAAATGATGGGATATACGGGTCAAGGTATAGATGGAGTTATTTTACATTTTACTGATTCATTAGTATGTGACATATTGAACTTTTCTAACGCACCAACAGTCATAGACCATATAACACATAATTGTCATATAGGCAATGTTGATGTGTGGGCAAAAAACTATTCTGATTGGTTTGGAATGTATCAAAATATGTATTTTGACATTGATGGTCAAGAAACTGGTTTAATAAGCAGAGCAATGATGTCAAATAATGAAAACATAGCAATTCCTTTAAATGAAGATAAGAACGAAAAAGGACAAATAGCACAGTTTCTTAGAGATTTCAATGGTGAAGGAGTTCAACATATAGCATTAGAGACAAATGACATTTACACAACAGTTAGACAGTTAAAAGAAAAGGGAATAGAATTTTTAGATACTCCAGATACATATTATGATATGATTGACGACAGAATTGACTATCATGAAGAAAATATTGATGATTTACGTGAGTTAGGCATTTTAATTGATGGTAGTAAAAAAGATGGTATATTGTTACAAGTCTTTACTAAAGAAATAGTAGGACCAGTATTTTTTGAGATTATACAACGAAAAGGCAACGCAGGTTTCGGTCATGGAAATTTTCAAGCATTATTTGAATCTATTGAACGAGCCCAATTAAATATAACATAAGTATTGCATAACATCATTGTTTGTGTTATACTAATATATAATTAAAGAAATCTAAATAATATGAATCTAAAAATCTTAACTGAACTAGACAGAATCCTTAAACACAATCCCGCCCTAAAAACTGACAAACATGCTTTTTGTCAAGTGATTAATGGTATTTTTGATATTAATTTAAAAGACATTGATTATAATAGTAATGGTCATGGTAGTATACCTGATTTAGGCGAACAGATAGATAGAGCCTGTCTTCGCCACTATTTTAGTAAAATATGGCAACCAGAAACAAAGAAATTCAAATATAGTGGTCTTGCAATCATTGACGAAGTAAATAAAATGAATCCTGATAATGTAATTGATGTTGGGTGTGGTTATAACGAGTTCAAAGGAAAGATTAAAAATCTAGTTGGCATAGACCCATATAATGACAAAGCAGACATTATGACTCATATACTAGATTATAAATCTGATGTCAAATTTGATGTGGCTATCTGTCTAGGTAGTATCAATTTCGGTAGCAGTGATAAGATATTATCTGAACTTCAAGCAGTAGTAAACATGGTCAAAAGTTCTGGCCTTCTATATTTCAGAGTTAATCCAGGTATTCAGCATACTAAGAAAGAAGCAAAGTGGATTAATTTCTATGACTGGGACCCAGTCTTCATTTCTAATACGGCTAATTATCTCAATTGTGAAGTAATAGTCTTAAAACAAGACGACCACAATAGACTCTATTTCGTATTACGCAAAAAATAAATTTAGTGATAAATAAAAGGATGTTGTAAGGCGTTATTTTCCATATAGGAGAAATCAAAATGGAAATAGGCTACGCCTTAAATACATTGTATTTTCTAATATCCGCAGTCTTAGTGATGTGGATGGCTGCAGGATTTACAATGTTAGAAGCAGGATCAGTTCGTTCAAAGAACGTAACTGAAATCCTGATAAAAAATGTCTCACTTTATAGTGTGGCATCAATAACCTTCTTGTTAGTAGGTTACAGTTTAATGTATGGAGGCTGGAATGCTCCAGAAGACCATGCATTAATGAGTGACTTTTTCTTTCAAGTAGTGTTTGTTGCAACAGCAATGTCA
>Ga0208699_1000056_pt1 | contig 22124 bp, 26 predicted proteins | sample DeeseametaMP2097_FD_185489 | JGI IMG/M metagenome (GOLD analysis project Ga0208699, IMG submission 185489) | Marine microbial communities from the Deep Pacific Ocean - MP2097 (SPAdes) | ecosystem: Environmental > Aquatic > Marine > Oceanic | place: North Pacific Ocean | collected 2011-05-26 | reverse complement strand
GAATAAATAAACTATCTAAAAATTCATTAAAGTTAATGAAAACTGAATTAAAATATATAAAAAAAAATTGGCCAACAAAACTTCCTTCAGGAATTATTCATGGTGATCTTTTTATAGATAATATTTTTTTTATCAAAAAACATTATTATGGATTAATAGATTTTTATTTTTCTGCTAATGATTTTTTAGTTTATGAATTGGCTACTTGTATTAATGCTCTTTGTTTTAGAAAAAAAAATAAACTTTTTATATTTGATAGAAAAAAATCTTCTAAATTATTAAAAGGTTATGAGTCGATAAAAAAATTGACTTTGTCAGAGAAAAATAATTTTAATATATTGTGTAGAGGTTCAGCTTTGCGATATTTACTTACAAGATCATATGACTATTTAAATACACCTAATAATGCTTTGATAAAAATTAAAGATCCTAGGGAATTTATCCAAAAACTAAATTTCCATGGAAATCTAAATTCCTTTAATGAATATATTGATTAATGATTAAAATTTATACAGACGGTTCATGTATTGGCAATCCAGGTAAAGGTGGTTGGGGTGTAATTATCATAAAAGATGGAAAAAAGACTGAGATTAAAGGAAATAAAAAAAATACCACAAATAACCAGATGGAATTACTTGCTCCAATAAAAGCCTTAAAAAAAATTCCCAATGGTAGCAAAGTTCAAATTTTTACAGACTCTATATATGTAAAATTAGGAATAACTGAATGGATACATAAATGGAAGAAAAATGGCTGGAAAAATTCAAACAATAAGAAAGTTAAAAATATTGAACTTTGGACAGAATTAGATGAATTATCAAATAAATTTCAAATAAAATGGAGTTGGGTAAAAGGACATTCTACAGACAAAATAAATAATGAAGTAGATTTGCTAGCTAGAAAGGCTGCTAATTTGGACTAAATCTATAAATATTTCATAACTTTAATTTTTTTTTGATATAATTTTTTACTTCTTCTACATTATTTCCAATAGTATCGAATCTTTCTTTTTTAATTAATATACTTTTTAGTTTTTCAGGTAATTCTTTATGCTTTTTTATAGCCTTATTTGTTGCGTCTGGAAATTTACAAGGATGAGCTGTTGCCAATACTACGCAGTTATTGTCAAATTTTAATTTTTTTGCAGTGCCTACGCCAACCGCAGTATGCGGATCTAATATCATATTGTGGTTAGTATAAATTTCACTAATAATTTTTAAAGTTTCATTTTCATTACAACTCTCCGATACAAAATCTTTATTAATTTTTTCTAAACTCAATTTATCAATAGTGTATATATTTTCTTTAATTCTTATCATTATTTCTTTTGTTTTTTTAGAATCGCAATTTTGAATATAATAAATTAATCTTTCGAAGTTACTCGCAATTTGAATATCCATGCTAGGAGACAATGTTTCTTCAACTTTTTTTGAAATATAGTCCCCCTTAGATATAGCTCTATGCAAAATATCATTTTTATTGGTTGCAACAACTAACTTATCAATTGGTAAACCCATTTTCTTTGAAAGATAGCCAGCAAAGACATCTCCAAAATTTCCAGTGGGTACTGAAAATGATACTGGGTTATTTGTATTTAGTTGAAAATAACAATAAAAATAATATACAGACTGAGCAATGATTCTTGCCCAATTGATTGAATTAACTCCAGATATTCTTATTGATTTTGAAAACTCTAAATCAGAAAACATAGTTTTAACTATGTTTTGACAATCATCAAAATTTCCATTTATTGCAATATTAAATACATTATTGTCATCAACGGTTGTCATTAATTTTCTTTGAACAGATGAAATCTTATTATTTGGATGCAAAACAAAGATATTTAAATTCGATTTACCTTTAATTGCATCGATAGCTGCAGAACCAGTATCTCCTGAAGTAGCAACAACAATATTTATTTTTTCATTTTTTTTACACAAATAATATTCATATAAATTTCCAATAAATTGCATGGCAACATCCTTAAATGCTAAAGTTGGTCCATGAAATAATTCTAATAATTTAAGATTTCTGATCTCTGAAATTTTAACCACGTTTTTTTCTCTAAATGTTGAGTATGATTTTTCAATTAAAGATGAAAGCTCCTTAAAAGAAATAAACTCGGATGAAAAAAGATGTATAATTTCGGTTGCTAATTCTTGATAATTTAAATCTTTTAGTTTTGATAGTTCTTCACTGTTATATTTTTTTAATGATGTTGGAAGAAAAAGTCCACCATCATCAGCCAAACTTTTAATAAATACATCTTCAAAATTAAATTCTTTTGAATCGTCTCTTGTGCTTACATATTTCATGAATTTGTTTTAACTATTTTCATTATCTAAAAAAGTATAAGAGATATTAATATTTTGAATATTATTAACTCTCAAATCACTTAACATTTCTGGGTCAAAATAAAAAGTAATTGAATATGTTGATTTTTCACCTGGTAACAAAGTTTGTTTTTTATAACAAAAACAGTCAATTTCAACAAAATATTTTTTCAACAACTTTGGTTTGACATCGTAAATAGCTTTTCCGGATAATTTTTTAGATCCATAATTTTCTACATTAAAATCAATTTTATATACTTGACCAATTTTAATATTCTTAAAATTAGTTTCTGTAGTAAATTTCCATAATAAATTTTTTGCTACTTTGGTATTTAAATTTAATTTTATAAATTTTTGATAATTATCTTTGTTCGTCTTTTCAAAAATTATAGCTGAAAATATAGAAATTATTATTAAAAATAAGAAAAGTCCTGCTAAATATATTATAGAAAATTCTTTTTTCTTAATCATTTTAAATAACTACAACTATATTATATAAAATGATTAATAAATTTTATTTATTTAATAATTTGATCTACTAAAAACAAAACAAATAGTAAAAATAAATAATAAATTGAGTAAGAAAATACTTTTTTTGCTTTCTTTAATTCAAATTTATTTTTTTTAAATTTAAATAGATCGTAGCAAAGATAATTGTAATAAAGGGTAAGTAATAAAGAGATAAATAGAAATATTACACCACTAAAACCTATATAATATGGTATTATAACTATTGGGAGCATAATTAGAGAATAAATAATAATATTTTTTTTCGTTTCTTCTATTCCATTTGTATTAGGTAACATTGGAATGTTTGCTTTCTGATAATCGTTAGCTTTATAAAGACTTAACGCCCAAAAGTGAGATGGTGTCCAAAAGAATATAATTAAAAAAAATGTAATTGGTTCAAAAGTTAAAGAGTTTGTTGCAATAGTCCAGCCTATTACTGGAGGTAACGCACCTGAAACTCCTCCAATTACAATATTTTGGGGAGTCTTTCTTTTTAACCAAATAGTATAAACAAAAACATAAAATGCAATTGTTATAAATAATAAAACCGCCGATAAAAAATTTGAAAAATAATATAATCCGTAAATTGAAACTATTGATAGCAATATTCCAAATATTAAAGCATCTTTCCCATTAACTTTTCCAGCTGGTATCGGTCTAAGACATGTTCTTGTCATTAACTTGTCGAGGTCTGCCTCATACCACATATTTAATGTGCCAGCAGCACCGGCGCCGAGTGTTACAAAAAAAATACTAAATAATGAATTAAACAAAGGAATTTTATTTGGAGATGTTAATAGTCCAACAGCACAAGTGAATATAACCAAAGACATTACTCTTGGCTTCATCAACAATAGTAAAGATCTTAGATAAGATAGGATATTAAACGAAATATTTTTTTTATTAAGTATGTTTTTGTTATCACTTTTACTCAACATTAAGTGATACAAAAATTACTACTAAAATAAGGCCAATTATTAGAATATGATTTCCAAGATCAAATATTCCTACTTTACTATTTTTTTTGTCAATTAACTTCCTATAAAATGGAAGTTGATCGTAAGGGTTAATTGTAATTTTTTCAGATTGCTCTTTTTGATTTTCAACCTTAACTGAAAAACCAAACCACGTTAAATAAATAAAAAAAACAAACAACAATAAAAATCCAGCTAAGTAATCGTAACCATCCATATTTTATACTCCTCCTCCAACAACAAAGTAAAAAAGTCTAGTAAAGAGAGTGTACTTAAACTCTGCAACCATAAGAAATACAAAACATGCAATTGCAGTCATTGGCCATAAAAGAACGTTAACTAATGCATATCTCTCCCAAAACAGATGCATAAAGAAAGCCATTATTAGACCAGCCTTTAAAAACATAAAAGTTAATATTAAGGTCCATCTTAATAAGCCTTGAAACTGAAACCAGTCTACCATATATGAACAAAAACTTAGTATAAATAGTAGGCCCCATATCCACATATATATACCAATCTTATGAGTGGTGCTTGGCTGATCTTTTTTTGTTTCTTCCATAACTTAATTTACCATAAATAAAAAAATGCAAATATAAATACCCATACCAGGTCTACAAAGTGCCAGTATAAACCTAAAATTTCAATTTCTACATAGTCGCCTTTGATTGAAGTAAACCAGCCCCTTTTTCCAGTATCATAGTGGCCTGCAAAAGTTTTGTAAGCATAAATGGATAAAAAAATTACTCCTATTGATACATGAGTGCCATGAAATCCAGTTATCATAAAGAAAAATGAACCAAATTGTTCCGCACCAAAAGGATTGGTCCAAGGTCTCACTCCTTCATGAATTAGTTTTGACCACTCAAAAGCCTGCATTCCAACAAAAGTAAGTCCACCCAAAGCTGTGGCTAATAATAGCCAGCCACACAGTTTTCTTTTTCTTTCATAACCGAATTTAACTGCTAGTGCCATAGTTCCGCTACTTGTAATTAATACAAATGTCATTATCGCAATCAACAACAAAGGAACCGACACACCTCCCACTTCTAATGCAAATACTTTACTTGGATTTGGCCAGTCAATTGGAGTTGATCCTCTGCCCTTCATATACGAAATTAGAAAACAACTAAATATAAATGTATCACTTAACAAAAAGATCCACATCATTGCTTTGCCCCAATGTACACCTTTAAACATAGTTTGATCAGAACCAGCGTCTGCAGCCATTCCCTTAAATCCAGATTTAAATTCGTAGCCTTCTATTTTTGGATCAGACATATCTTTAAGTTTTTTCTACCTCTGTATGGACAACTTCACTCGGAGGTGTAGTTTGGGGAATAAAATCTTCTTTTGCTCCAGGAACGCTAAAATCATATGGCCATCTGTGAACTACAGGAAGTCTATCGCCCCAGTTACCATGTTCAGGAGGAACTGTAGGCGTATGCCATTCTAGTGAATTTGCTTTCCAAGGATTTTTCGGTGCACGTTTTCCTATTTTTAAAGTTTTTATTATATTGTAAATTAAGATTAATTGTGCAGCTCCAACTAAAAAAGCTGCCATACTTATAAATTCATTCATTCCAGTTGCTGAAGTTATGTATGGACTATCATACATTTCAAAATATCTTCTTGGAACTCCAATAAATCCTAAATAGTGCATAGGAAAATAAATTGAATATGCTCCTAGAAAAGTAATCCAAAAATGCCATTTTCCTAATTTTTCATCCAAGAATCTTCCTGCTACCAAAGGGAACCAATGGTAGACCGCTCCCATAATTACCATAAGAGGCGCAATACCCATTACCATATGAAAGTGAGCTATAACAAAATATGTATCGGATAATGGAACATCAACTGTAACATTGCCTAAGAAAAGACCTGTAATCCCTCCGTTTACAAATGTAAGTATAAAACCAAGACACCATAGCATTACAACATTCATTCTAATATTTCCTCTCCACAAAGTTAAAATCCAATTGTAAACCTTCATTGCTGTTGGAACCGCAATAATAAGAGTTGTTGAAGCAAAGAAAAATCCAAACCAAGGATTCATTCCGCTAACATACATGTGGTGTGCCCAAACAAAAAAGCTTAGACCTCCTATTCCAACAATGGCCCAAACCATCATTCTGTATCCAAAAATGTTTTTTCTTGAATGAACAGAAATTAAATCTGAAACTATTCCAAATGCAGGTAATGCAACAATATAAACTTCTGGATGTCCAAAAAACCAGAACAAATGTTGAAATAGAATAGGGCTACCTCCACCATATTCTAAAATTTCACCAGCTTTTAACATTGTTGGCATAAAAAAACTTGTTCCAAGTAATTTGTCTAAAACTACCATAAGTCCACCTACCAATAGCGCTGGAAAAGCCAACATTGCTAAAATAGTCGCTGTAAAAATACCCCAAACTGTTAGGGGCATCCTCATTAATGTCATTCCTCTAGTACGAGCTTGTAACACCGTAATTAAATAATTAAGTCCACCCATAGTAAATCCGGCTACAAACAAAACTAAAGATACAAGCATTAAAATTATTCCCATGCCAGATCCCGGTGTTCCTTCTAAAATTGCTTGAGGAGGATAAAGTGTCCAGCCTGCTCCTGTTGGTCCCCCTGGAACAAAAAAGCTAGCCATTAAAACCATAACAGCAATAAAAAACATCCAAAAACTTATCATATTAAGATAAGGAAAAACCATATCTCTAGCGCCAACCATTAAAGGGATTAAAAAATTACCAAATCCACCGAGAAAGAGTGCGGTTAAAAAATAAACAACCATTATCATTCCATGCATAGTAACGAACTGATAATAGTGTTCTGCGGTCATGAATGAGGCCAATTCTGGATAACCCAATTGTAAACGCATTAACCAAGAAAGAATAAGACCAATTATCCCGGTAAATGTCGCTAAAAGAAAATATTGTACCCCAATAACTTTGGCGTCCTGACAAAAAACCCATTTACTAATAAAGCTATGTCCATGATATAAATCTTGTTCGGATACTTCTGCAGGTCTAACATGGTCCATATCTGGAGAAACAGTTCCGGAAGAACCACTAATAGTTTCTGATGATTGCGCTTGGTAAATTGTTTTATTGCTATCGTATTCGTCTGACATATATTTTTTTTTATTTTATTATTGATCTATATCAAAATTTATTATTTTTTATTTCATTATTGATCTATATCAAAATTTTATTTTTATTTAATATATCTTCTTATGTATTAAAACCATTATTTTTTTGCTAACTTTGTATCTCCAATTTCTAAATTTTTTTGTTTGGCTATTAAATCTGAAAATGTTTCTTGTTCTCCAAGCCATGTTTTATAATCTTGTTCATTTTGCACTAGCACAGAACCTCTCATAGCATAATGTCCAACTCCACAATATTCGGCACATAAAACTTCATATTCTCCTGTTTTGTTAGGTTCAAACCAATAGAAAGTTACAACTCCAGGAACAGCATCCATTTTTGCTCTAAATTGTGGCACGTACCAGTTATGAAGTACATCGATTGATCTTAATAAAATTTTTACAGGTTTTTTATTTTTTAAATTTATTGCATCACTTTGAATTAATAAATCATCTTTTCCATAAGGATCATCTAAATTAATTCCGAAAGGATTATTGTCATTTATATTTGTTACTTGCGTAGTTCCTAACTTTCCATCTTCTCCAGGCAGTCTGTATTGCCATCCCCACTGCCAAGCCATAACATCAACTTCGATTGCATTTTTTGGAACATGAACAAACTGATTCCATATAATTAGCCCTGGTGCTAAAAGTGCCACCACTCCTAAAGTCGTTACTAGTGTAAGTATTTTTTCTAATTTATTATCTTCCGGTTTATATTCTGCTCTTCGATCTTCTTTGTATTGAAACTTAATAATACAGTAAATCATAAAAAGACAAACTGCTACAAAGACAGTTCCTCCAACCCAAAATGTCAAAGTGATAGTATCATCCATTCCTTTCCAGTTGGAAGCTATATCGGTCCAATACCATGGAGTAAAAGCATGGAAAAGTATTGAAGCAAGAACTACTAGAAAAAATATAATACCTGGGTGCATAGCTGTCTATATAGAATAATAATTATATAAATACCTATGACAAAATGTCATAAAATTATCTTAAATAAACTACTATAATCAACAATATTATGTTTAGTAAACTAGGAATCTTAATCTCGATACTTGTTTTAGTTTTAATTTTTTTTATTGTCATATCTTTTGGGGCAGGAGTATTTTCAAAAGACAAACTTAGACCTGAAACAAAAAAATACTTAAAATCAGTAAATATACTTTTAGTTATTATTGCTGCTGTCGGAACTATTTTGGTTTTATTTTTGTAATCAATCTATGAAATTAAAGATTTGCACCATGCAATTACGGTATCGTTATAAACAAACATTATTGTAAAGAAAACTATCCAAACAATAAACAAAAATAACCAATATAATGATAATGCATTTATGTTTTTTTCTTCATTAATATAATCTTTTTCTTCTAGCTTGAATATTCTTGAACTGACTTTGCCCCAAAAAAATAAACCACCAAGAAGATGTATTCCGTGTAATGCAGTAAAAAAATAAAAAGATGAAAAGTAAGTATTTGTATTTACAAAGTTTCCACTTTTCATAAGTTTATACCATAATATTAATTGTAAAAATAAAAATAGGTAACTTAAGCCCCCTACATAAATTAAATTTTTTTTAATTTTATTAGTTAAATTTTTTTTAAGATCGCTACTTATTTTATTAAAGAAAAAAGTTACAAAAATTAAAACTAAAGTATTAATCCATAATAAGTAAGTTTTTAAAATAAATGTTGTATCCTGTTCTGGTGGAAGAGAATAAAGGTATCCAGTAAATATCAAACTAAATATAGCTGTGCTTACACCAAAAATTATAATTACCGCTGACATTTGATTTGAAATATTAAAAGTCTGTCCTGTATGAGCGTTATCAATTGTAGCTTGATTTTTTTCCCAAGGTTTTTGAGCTAGTGTGCCAAATAACTTCTTTAAGAGTGACATAATATTTATATAGTTAGTATAAACAATTTTACAATAATGAAATTAAAAACCTCAATTAGCATTTTGGCTGGGTGTCTTGTAATTTTTTTATTTATTATGTTGCCTGTTTTTTTATCAATGCAAGATAAAAAAGATGAGTCTATCGCGTTATTTAAAGGTTCCGATTTTTCTCTCAAAGACATGGACAATAATACTATTACTCAAGAGTCTTTTAATGGGCCCTTAACAGCAATTTTTTTTGGATTTACAAATTGTTTAGATGTCTGTCCAATGACATTAAATAAAATAGATATTGTTTTAGATAAATTAAAAAACAAAAAAAAAAATTTAAAAGTTTTCTTTATTAGTGTTGATCCGGAGAGAGATACTCCGGAAGTTGTAAAAAATTATTTAAGTAATTTTGATAATAATTTTATTGGAATTACTGGAGAACCAGAAAAAATATTTTTGCTTTATCAGTCATGGGGAATTATGAGTAAAAAAATATTTTTAGAAAATGGAGAATACAATATAGACCATAGTTCACCTGTTATACTTCTAAAAGATGGGAAATATGTTGCAATGATTTCTCATCGTGACGATGTTAAAAAGTCGTTAAAGATATTTAAGAAATATTTATAAGTTAAGAATATAATTTATTATTGAAATTACAGAGATTATTGCTGTTTCTGTCCTTAGAATATTTTCATTAATTTTAATTGGCTTAACTCCTTCAAAATTTAAAATTTGTTTTCTTTCATCTTCAGAAAAATCTCCTTCTGGTCCAATAATTGCACACAATGGTTTATTGGCTAATTTGTTAATTTCTAGTTTTTTCTTTGTAGTATTTAAATCAGTAAAAATTAAATCTATTTTTTTTGTATTTTTGCTTAAAAAATTTTTTAAATTTTGGGGTTTTTCTAATAACGGAACATTAATACGATTTGACTGTTCTGTTGCCTCAATAATTATTTTTTCTATTCTTTCTTTATTTATTTTTCGAACAATAGTTCTATCAAATATTATCGGTATAAATTTAGTTACACCTAGCTCTGTTGCTTTTTGTATCATAAAATTAAAATAATTTGATTTAATAGGAGAAAAAGCCAACCAAATCTCTTTTGTGCTCTCTTTTTGTCTAAGCTTTTCTATTACACAAAATTCTACAATGTCTTTGGATATTTGATTAATTTTTGCTAACCACTCTTCATTTTTGTTAAACAATGAAAAACTTTCACCAATTTTAATTCTCATAACTTTTGTAAGATAGTGAGATTGTGACTTATCAAGCTTTGATATAAAATTAAGTGATAAACTTTCTGGAAAAAATAATCTAATATTACTCATATTTTTTTAAATTAATTTATGAAAAATGTTAAAGCAATAATTTTCGATGCTTATGGCACATTATTTGATGTCAACTCTGCAGCTGAAAAATGTAAAGATAAAATAGGTGATAAGTGGGAGAGTTTTGCAAATTATTGGAGAACAACGCAACTAGAATATACTTGGCTTCGAAGTTTAATGAAGAAACATAAAGATTTCTGCCAAATAACAGAGGATAGTTTAGATAAATCAATGAAAGCTTTTAAAATTGACAGTTCAATGAGGGATGAGCTCTTAGATTTATACAAAATTTTATCTACATTCCCAGAGGTAAAAGAAGTTTTAAATAATCTTAAAGAAAAAAATTATAAGCTTGCAATTCTTTCAAATGGAACGCCTGCCCTGCTTAATAAATTGGTTAAAAGCAATAATTTAGAAAGTATTTTTGATGACATTTTTTCTGTTGAAGAGGTTGGAATTTATAAACCAGACTCAAAGGTTTACGATATTCCAATTAAAAAATACCAAATACAAAAAGATGAAGTTGTATTTTTAAGTGCAAATACTTGGGATGTGTCTGGTGGAGGAAATTACGGATATAACTCAGTATGGGTAAATAGAAATAATAATATTTTTGATTATCTTGACTACAAACCTCAAGACCAAGTTAAACATCTTGGAGAAATATTTGATTTAATTTAGCAAATTATTACATCGTCAACTATGAAAATTATTGAAGTAAGCAAAATTATTGATCCAATTCCAGCTTCTGACGGTGCTGGTGTAAAACTAAAAAGAAGTATTGGTGTTGAGCCAAATTATTTTGATCCATTTTTAATGTTAGATGAATTTGGATCAGAAAATAAAGATGATTATATTGGAGGCTTCCCTCCTCACCCTCACAGAGGAATTGAAACAGTGACTTATATGCTTCAAGGAGAATTTGAGCATAAGGATAGTACTGGTGCAAAAGAAAGAATGACTTCTGGTGATGTTCAATGGATGAAAACTGGTAGTGGAATAATTCATTCTGAAATGCCAGCTATGTCCAAAGGTAGACTTCACGGATTTCAGTTATGGATAAATATGTCAGCAAAATTAAAAATGAGCAAACCTGATTATATCTACATAGACTCAGATAAAATGCAGGTTCATAAAGATAGTGATAAACAAGTAAAAGTTATAGCTGGTAGATTTAAAAATGCCGAAGGTCCTGAAAAAAAACATGATGTCGAACCTATTTATTTTGATGTAGATATTGAAAAAGATAAAGAATTTAACTTTCAACTACCTTCAACTCATAACTCTTTTATTTATCTAATAAATGGTGAAATCAAAATAGGAGAACAAACACACGACAAAGTTAAAAATTCAACTTTAATCTTGTTATCTAAAGGTGAAAAGCTTCTTGTTTCTGCTTTAACAAAAGCTAAATTTTTACTGATATCAGGCAAACCAATAGGTGAAAAAATTACTAGAGGTGGACCATTTGTGATGAATACTAAATCAGAAATCTTGCAAGCTGTCCAAGATTATCATAATGGTACATTTGTAAAAAAATGAAAGCAGTAAAAATTGAAAAAACTGGTGGGCCTGAAGTTTTAAAAGTTGAAGAAATTACTTTAGGTAAACCTGGTAATGATGAAGTATTAATAGAACATGTTGCAATAGGATTAAATTATATAGATACCTACCATAGATCCGGACTCTACCCTTTAACATTGCCAACAGGAATAGGAATAGAAGCATCAGGAATTATTAAAGAAGTTGGGCCCAATGTATCAGAATTTTCTTTAGGAGATAAAATAGCTTATGCCGGTCAACCACTTGGAGCTTATTGTACTCACAGAATTTATCCAACTAAAAACTTGGTAAAAGTTCCGGAAAATATAGATTTAAACAACATCGCAACTCTTATGACAAAAGGCCTAACTGTTTTTTATTTATTATACAAAACTTATGCGGTTAAGGCAGGTGAAACAGTATTATTTCATGCTGCTGCTGGAGGAGTAGGCCAAATATTCTGTCAGTGGGCTAAAAGTTTAAATGTAAAAGTCATAGGCACTGTTGGAAGCGATAATAAGATAGATTTAGCAAAAAAATATGGTTGTAATGAAGTAATAAATTATTCAAAAGAAGATTTTGCAAAAAAAGTAATGGAACTAACAAATGGCAAAGGTGTACCGGTAGTTTATGATGGAGTTGGAAAATCTACATTTGAAAAATCTTGCGAATGTTTACAGGTAAGAGGAACGATGATTTCTTTTGGAAATGCTTCAGGTGCACTTGATCCAATAGATGTTCCAAAAGTATTACAGCCAAAAGGTTTATATTTTGTTAGACCTTCAATGCAGCAATATTTAAGAACCAATAAAGAATTAAATGAAGCGACTAATATCTTATTTGAAAAAATTAGTTCTGGAAAAATTAAAATTGAAATATTTAAAAAATATAAATTAGATGAAGTTGAGACGGCTCACAGAGATTTACAAGCAAGAAAAGTTATAGGACCAGCGGTAATTATACCTTAATCTAAATCTATTTTCATATCAGACAAATGTAATTTCAAAGTTTCTGTGGATAAATGTATGTCTCTAATAAAAAATAATACTGAAATTATCATTATCAAACAACATGATCCAAAAATAATTCTTGCTAAAAAAATCATATCTAAATAGAGAGCAAAAACTGTTAGCATATTAAACAAAAAACCAAAACTTGCACATCCAAGTGTATATTTTAGCCACTTAACCCTTCCATTTAAATTTTTTAACTGTTTTTCCCACTCTTGAGGAATATGTTTTTCCCAAACATATTCATCGTGTATTTTTCTAATTAAATTGCTTAAAGTATGAAAACGATTACCATAAACACTCATCAATAATGGAATCGCAGGAAACATTAATGCTGTTACAGTATAATCTATATTCATTACGAATCAGTTTGATTATGAATCTTGCCTTTGTTATTTACAAGTAAATTATAATGCAAAACATCAGATTATTTATTGAACTCACAAGACTAAATAAACCAATTGGCTTTATGCTTCTCTTCTGGCCATGTATCTGGGGTTTAACTATTGCATATAACTTTAACTCCAGTTTTAATAATTTCTTATTTTATGGAATCCTATTCTTATTGGGAGCTATACTTATGAGATCTGCTGGATGTATAATAAATGACATAGTTGACAGAAATATTGATAAAAAAGTTGAGAGAACAAAAAATAGGCCAATAGCATCTAAAAAAATTTCTGTAAAATTTGGGTTGTTATATGTTTTTATTTTATGTGGCTTAGCTTTTTTAGTTTTGATAAATTTTAATCAATTTACAATCATAATGGCTCTACTTTCAATGCCATTTGCGTTTACCTATCCTTTAATGAAAAGATTTACATATTGGCCGCAATTATTTTTGGGCATCACTTTTAATTATGGACTAGTTTTGGCTTGGACTTCTATAAATAATGAGATTTCTTTAATTCCTATTTTATTTTATATTGGAGCCATATTTTGGACACTGGGCTACGACACAATATATGGATATCAAGATATTAAAGATGATGAGATTATAGGAGTTAAATCAACTTCAATTAAGTTTAAAAAAAACCCAAAGAAATTTATTTTTATATGTTATTTAATTTTTATAGCATCACTGGTGTTTATAGGAACTTTAATGAATTTTAAAATTTTTTATTATCTATTTTTAATTATTCCAATAACTCATTTGATTTTATTTCAAATTAATAAATTAAATGTTAACGACTCTAATGATTGTCTGATAAAATTTAAAAGTAATAACATTCTAGGACTTGTAATTTTTATTAACCTATTAATAGGAAAAATCATATAAATGTCGAATATACAAATTTTAAAAAGACTATTTAAAGATTATACAAAAAATTTTTTAAATAAAATTTTTCTTGCAGTTTTTTTCTCGATTTTAGTCGCTATTAGCACATCTGCTACCGCTTGGCTTTTAGATCCTGCCATAGAAAAAATTTTTATAAATAAAGATCAAACCTTAATTTTTGTTATTCCTATTTTAATTATTATTGCATTTTCAACAAAAGGAATTTCTCTTTATATTGCAAAAACTTTAATGATCAAAGTTGCTGAGGAGGTTAAAAAAAAATTACAAATTAATATGCTTTCATCTTTCATAAAAGCAGATACTGAATACATGGAGAACAGACACTCTGGAAAATATATTTCAAATATAAATTTTGATGTGAATCAAATTACAGGAATGTTGAGTACTTCTTTTTTAAATTTTTTCAAAGATGGATTGACTTTAGTAGGTTTGCTTGTTGTGATGTTTATTCAGAATTGGATTTTATCATTGATCGCTTTAATTATGATACCTCTAGCCTCAATCACAGCAAAAAGATTAGGAAAAAGAATGGCAAAAGTTGCTACTGAGGCGCAAGAAAGATCGGGAGATCTTAGTAAATATTTAATTGATTTATTCAAAAACCACAAAATTATTAAAATATTTCAAAGAGAAAACTTTGAATATGAAAGATCAGAAAAATTCGTCAATGAATTAAAAGAAAAATCAATAAAAATCGCAACCATTTTAATTAGAGCGACTCCAATAATGGAGGTTTTAACTGGAACAATGATTGCTATATTAATTTATTATTCAGGTAAAATGATAATTAGTGGACAATTAAGTATAAATAATTTTTTTTCATTTTTAGCTGCAATGATGTTAGCCTATCAACCTGTTAAATCTTTAGCAACAATAAACATTGGAGTTGGTCAAGGTTTGTCAGCAGCAAAAAGAATACTGCCAATTATTGATATACAAAATAAGATTAATAAAAATGAAAATGAAAAAAATCTAAATTTAATAAATGGGACAATAACATTTAATAACGTAAACTTTAATTATTTGTCCAACGAAGATAATGAAGTTCTCAAAAATATTAATTTTGAAATAAGCGGTGGCAAAATGACTGCGTTAGTAGGCCATAGTGGTTCGGGAAAATCAACACTTTTAAATCTAATTCCAAGAATATATGACTCTACCTCTGGTGATATCTTTATAGATGGACAATCCATAAAAAAAGTAAATCTCGACTCTTTAAGAAAGGAAATTTCAATAGTTGATCAAAATACAACATTATTTGATGATACCGTCTATAATAACATTAAATATGCGAAGCCCGATACTTCAGAAGAGGAAATTTACAAAGCTGCTGAACTATCCATGTGTTTAGATTTTATAAATAATTTAGAGAAAAAATTTGAGACTATAATTGGCGAAAATGGAGTAAAATTATCCGGAGGCGAAAAACAGAGACTGTCAATTGCTCGTGCTTTTTTAAAAAATAGCAAAATTATACTTTTGGACGAGGCAACTTCATCTTTGGACTCTGACACAGAAGACAAAATTCAAAAAGCACTTAATATTTTAACCTCAAATAAAACAACAGTGGTAATTGCTCATAGACTCTCCACTATTTTAAATTCGGATAAAATATATGTGATGGATAAAGGCGCAGTTGTTGACTCTGGCAAACATGAAGAATTATTAAAAGACTCAGAAATTTATAAGAATTTTTACAACAGACAGATAAAAAATAGTTAATGTATTTTTTTTATGAGTTTTTAGGATTAATAATTGTAATTTTCTCTCCGATTATTATTTTATTTAGAGTTATATCTGGAAAAGAAGATCCAAAAAGATTTATAGAAAAATTTTGTATTTATTCAAATAAGATATCAAATAAAAAAACAATCTGGATACATGGAGCTAGCGTTGGTGAAATCACAAGCATAATTCCAGTTGTTAAAGAACTCGAAAAAAATAAAAAGGTAAAAAGAATTCTAATTACTTCCTCTACAACAAGCTCTGCATTGGTTTTTTCTAAATATAAATTTAAAAAAACAATTCACAAATATTTTCCAATAGATACTAATTATTTTTCAAATAAATTTATTAAATATTGGAAGCCACAATTATCTATTTTTGTTGAGTCTGAAATTTGGCCAAACATGTATAAAAATTTACATTTAAAAAAAATTCCAATTATCCTTTTAAATGCGAGAATAACAAAAAAAAGTTTTAATAACTGGAAAATTTTTTCTAATTTTTCAAAAAATTTATTTAATAAAATTTCTTTAGCTTTGCCTCAAAATTTTGAAACATTAAAATACTTGAAAACTCTTGGTGTAAAAAATTTAAGAATCGCAGGAAATTTGAAATATTATGGTGAAAAAAAATCTCATAAAACAAATCTAAACCTTAAAAATAAATTTAAAAATAGACAAATTTGGTGTGCAGCTAGCACTCATCAAAATGAAGAATTGTTAGTTGGAAAAGTTCACAGAAAAATAAAATTGATCAAGAAAAATTTATTAACAATAATAATTCCAAGACATATAAATAGATCAAATGCTATAATTAATGATTTAAAAAATATTGGATTAAAAATCGTAACACACTCATCCTCAAAAAAAATTAATAAAGATACAGATATTTATTTAGTAGATTCTTATGGGGAAGCATCAATGTTTTATAAAATATCTAATGTCACCTTTTTGGGAGGTTCCCTAATATCTCATGGAGGACAAAATCCGCTCGAACCAGCAAGATTGGGAAACTATATTGTGTATGGACCAAATATACAAAATTTTAAAGAAGTTTACACCATGTTGGGAAATCTTAATATATCATCTAAAGTTAATAATGTTTTTAACATGCAAAAAATAATACTGAAAAAAATAAAATATAAGCAATCTCGATTATTAAATCAAAAATTATTTTCAATTGGAAAAAAAATACTTATCAAAAATTTATTTGAGATTAAAAAATATATCTAATGAAGATAATTAAGCCAGTTTTTTGGAGTGAAAAAAATTTCTTATCATTATTATTATACCCTTTAACTGTTCTTACTTTTTTGATTAATCTAATTAAAAAATTTTCTGTTAAAAAAAAATTTTCTATAAAAACAATTTGTATTGGCAATATTTGTGTTGGTGGAACAGGAAAAACACCTTTGTCAATAAAAATTGATAAAATTTTAAAAAAAAAATATAAAACTGTATTTGTTAAAAAAAAATATAGTGATCAGTCTGATGAACAAAGTCTATTAAGATCTAATGGAAATTTAATATGTACAAATTATAGGGATAATGGTCTTAAAATTGCACAAAAACTTAAATATGATGTTGCTATAATGGACGATGGCCTTCAAGAAAAAAGTATTAAATACGATTTAACTATTGCCTGTTTCAATACATCTGAAGGAATAGGAAATGGTTTATTATTGCCTGCTGGCCCCTTAAGAGAAAACATTTCAGCAATTAAAAATTATGATGCAATTTTTTTAAATGGAGAAAAGAAAAACAAGAAACTTTTTTTATTGTTAAAAAAAATAAATAATAATTTAAAAATTTTTGAAGGTAAATATGTGCCATTAAATATAAAAAATTTTAATAGAAATAAAAAATTTATTATTTTTTCAGGATTGGGAAACCCTGAAGAATATGAAAGAACTTTAAAAAAATATAAATTTAAAATAAAAGAGAAATTTGTTTTTCCTGACCATCATAAATTTTCAAATTCGGAAATAAAGAAAATAAAAAAAATAGCAAAAAATAATAAATTAGAAATAATTACAACCGAAAAGGATTATTTTAGATTAAATAATAAAAATAAAAAAAATATAAAATTCTTAAAAGTAAATTTGCAAATTAAAAACATTAAAAAATTTTCACGCTTTTTAGAAGAAAGATTATGAAAAAAATAATATATTTTTTTGAATTTGTAATTATTTATGCGCTATTTATTCTTTTTAGAATAATTGGTTATAAAATTTCTTCAAATTTAGGATTTATAATTGGAAAGTTTTTTGGTCCAATTTTTAGGTCCAAATCTCTTATAATTGAAAATCTCAAAAAAGCTAAAATTTCATCAAAAATAAATAATTATCAAATTGCAAATAATGTATTGGGTAATTATGGAAGAATTTTCGCTGAGTACCCTCACTTAAAAAATTTTAGAAATAATAAGCTTAATAATTTTATTAAAATAGACGGAAAAGAATATTTAGAAAAAATTAAAAAAGAAAATAGAAGAACAGTCTTTATTTCAGGTCATTTTAATAATTTTGAATTAATGGCTATGCAAATAGAAAAGGCAGGTATCGATTTGGCGGCAATTTATAGGCCTTTAAATAATGTTTTTTTAAACAAAACTATGGAAAAAATAAGAATAGATCATATTTGCAAAAAACAAATTAAAAAAGGTAGATCTGGAACAAGACAATTAATTAAATGTTTAAAAAGGGGAACATCAGTTGCTTTAATGATTGATCAAAGAGTAAGAGAAGGTTCAAAAGTAAATTTTTTTGGAAATTTAGCTACAACTACAACTATCCCGGCACAATTAATCAAAAAGTATAAATGTCAATTGGTGCCAATCTATATTAAAAGATATAACAATTTTTATTTTAAAATGTACGTGTCTAAACCCATTATAGTAAATTCAAAGAAATCAATTGAGGAAATAACTTTATTTTTAAACAATATTTTAGAAAAAATGATAATTAAAAATCTTGATCAATGGATTTGGACGCACGATAGGTGGAAAAAGTAATATTATTTTTTCATCAACTTTTCTCTTTTAATTGACGCCTCAATATAAGAAAAATAAGACTCTTGATCTTCTACATTCCAATATTTTAAATTTTCTAAAAGAATTTTTTTTCCTGAAATAGCGCAGACAACATGATCACCTTCTTCTATTATTTCAAAATTATTTGGCAAAAATTTTAATTTAGCTAACTTGTTTTTCATTTATAAGATATATATTTGAATATATGAAAATTGCAATTTTGGGGAGTGGTGGAAGGGAACATGCTTTAGCATTTCAAATATCAAAGTCTCCAAAACTTAAAAAAATGTACTGTATACCAGGCAATGCCGGAACTGGCATAATTGCAGAAAACGTAAAAATAGAAATTGATGATTTTAAAAAAATTTACGAATTTGTTGAAAGTGCAGATATAGATTTGGTAATTGTTGGTCCAGAGAAACCTTTGGTTAATGGAATTGTAAATTTTCTAGATAAAAAAAATGTTAAAGTTTTTGGACCAAAACAAGAAGTGGCTCAACTAGAAGGATCAAAAATTTTCACGAAACAAATTTGTGAAAAATATAAAATACCAACCGCAAAATTTGGAACTTTTAAAAATAAAGAAGAAACTTTCAAATTTTTGCAAAATGTTAAAATGCCTATAGTAATTAAAGCTGATGTTTTAGCTGCAGGTAAAGGGGTTTATATTTGCAAAGATCTGGAAAGTTCAAAAAATGCTACAATTGAAATATTTAATGGAAAATTTGGAAAAGCTGATCACATATTAGTTGAAGAATTTTTAGAAGGTGAAGAAATGAGTTATTTTATTATATCTGATGGAAAAAGTTTCAAAAGTTTTAATACTGCTCAAGATCATAAAAGAGTTGGAGAGGGAGATGTGGGTAAAAATACAGGCGGTATGGGAGCTTATGCTCCATCAAGTCTTTTAAACCCTGAGCTAGAATCAAAAATAATTAATCGAATAATAAAACCAACTCTAAATGCTATAAGTGAAATTGGAGAGACATATGTAGGTTTTTTGTATGCTGGACTTATGATTAAACATAATGATCCATATCTAATTGAATATAATGTTAGAATGGGTGATCCAGAATGTCAGACCATATTACCTTTACTAAAGTCTGATTTGTTAGATTTAATAATCTCATGTTGCGAAAAAAACTTAGAGAAACAAAATATAGAATGGTATGAAAAAAAAAGCCTTTGTATCGTTCTATGTTCAAATGGATATCCTGAATCCTATAAGAAAAATATTGAAATCCAAAATTTTAATAATTTAAAACAAGATAAAAATAATTTTATCTTCCATGCGGGAACCGAAATTATAAGTGACAAAATTTATGCAACAGGTGGTAGGGTTTTAAATTTTGTATCTACTTCTGATGAATTTATTAAATCAAGAAATCAAATAATTGAACAAATAAAAAAACTAAGTTGGAAAAATGGTTTTTATAGAAGTGATATAGGTCACAAAGTTATAAACAAATGAGAATTATAGGAGGTTATTTAAAAGGTAAAAAAATACTTGATCCTTTAGATAATTCGACTCGACCATTAAAAGATTTAGTTAGAGAGTCAATTTTTAATATTGTAGAACATTCCAAAAATGAATTTGTAGACCTAAAAAAAGCAAAAGTTCTTGATTTATTTGCAGGCACCGGCTCATTTGGAATAGAATGTTTGTCAAGAGGTGTCAGCCAAGTAGTTTTTTTTGAAAATTATTCAAAGTCGATTGAGATATTAAAAAAAAATATTGACCAACTAAGTCTAAATAAAAAAGCTCAAATTATCAATAAAAATGCTTACAACATAAATCTAACTAACTTAATTTATAAAAATTTTGATTTAGTTTTTTTAGATCCTCCATTTAAAGACACCAAAATAAATCAATTAGTTGCTGAAATAAAAAAATTAAAAATTACAAATAAAAAAACATTAATAATTATCCATAGAAACAAGAAATTAGAAGAACAAATTTCTAAAGATCTAACTATCTTGAGGGAAAAAAAATATGGATTATCAAAAATTATTTTTGGTAAAATAATTTAGATGAGAATTTTTCTAGTTTCAGTCTTAACAAGCTCTACAGAAGGTTGATCAAAAGGATTTACATTTAAAAGTCTTCCTAGCAAAATAGTTTCTAATATAAAAAAGCAAAATAATTCACCTAAAGTTTCTTCACTTCTACATAATATTTTCAGACTCCTAAAGGGTAATTTTTTTCTTTTAAATATATTTTCAGTTGCTTTTTTTTGAGAATTTAAAATTTCATAAAAATTTTTGTTTTTTAATTTTGAAAATTGACTAAACAAATAAAAACTGTCTAATATAGGCGACTCATTATCTTCAACACTAAAAAAAGTAAAAAAATTATTTTTAGGTCCATCTAAATATAATTGAAGCAAACTATGATTATCTTTGGGCATTGTAGAAATAATTGGCAATATCCCCTTTGATTTTTTTCCAAGACTTTCAGCCGTTAATTGTTGATACCACTTAAAAAAACTATCTGATTTTTCATCATAATTTAAAATGATAGAATTTTTTTTGCTCTTGGTTGTATAATTATAAATGAAACTTACATTTTCAATCAAAGAATTAATAAATGATTTGTTTTTTATAATATTATTAAATCTTTTGAACTTTTTTTCATTTAATCCCATTATTTCAGCAGGAAGCATTCCAACTTCTGATAATACCGAATATCTTCCTCCTATGAAATTTTTATGCTCAAATACTTCTGCTTTTAATTTTCTTGCAAGCAAAGATAAATAATTATCTGTTTTTTCTGTAATGATCACATTTTTATTTTTTTTTTGATTTTTTAGTATCAAATTAAAATTAGAAATTGTTTCAAGAGTATTTCCTGACTTTGATATTATTAAATTAACTTTTTTATATTTTGACTTTGAAATTTTTTGGTATTGCAAATTATTAAAAAATGAAAAATTTTTTTTTACTTTATGATTTAAAAAATCATATATTGCTTCAGTTCCAAGGATTGAACCGCCCATTCCAACTAAATTAAATGAAGAAAATTTTTGTAAGTTTTTAATATTTTTTTTTCTATAGCTATACTTATAGTTTTTGGTTAAAGATTTTAATAAAGGATATTGTTTAAGCAAATTTTGATTTCTAAAGAATTTGTTTAAAATGATTTTTTGTTTTTTATTTTTTTTTCCTAGAAAATTCTTGAAAATTATATTCTTTGTAAACATTCAATTATTGAATTTTTTTTAGTATAGTACTTTCAATGCCAGTAGGTTGATCAGAATTATTTTCCTGGTTATTATTTTCCTTAATCTTTAAAAGGTCTTTAATTTCTGAAGAATTAGTAATTTCTTCTTG